>Ga0055584_100001363_pt1 | contig 24061 bp, 24 predicted proteins | sample OSDHelmetaG_FD_58716 | JGI IMG/M metagenome (GOLD analysis project Ga0055584, IMG submission 58716) | Pelagic marine sediment microbial communities from the LTER site Helgoland, North Sea, for post-phytoplankton bloom and carbon turnover... | ecosystem: Environmental > Aquatic > Marine >...
CGAGCAGCACGCTGCCCCGCCGGATCGCCCGCAGGTCGAAGCTCGGTGCACGACGCTCGATGCCGCGGCGATCCGGCAGTACGAAGCGCCGCTCGCCGGTCCGCTCGTGGACGAGGATCAGAGCGGTGGTCGTTGCGAGCTCGTCCGAGCGCACGACGCTCCGCACTCCCACTCCGCGGGCCCGCAGCTCGCGCAGCAGGAACCGGCCGTCGGGGTCATTGCCGACCAATGAGATCAAGCGCGCCGGGGCACCAAGCGCCGCGGCCTGGATCATGGCGTTCGCAGCCATGCCTCCCGAGGTGATCCGCCGCTCGCGGTAGCGAGTGCGCTCGCTGGCCTCGAGATCCGCCACGCGATACAGGTGATCCACGACACACAATCCGAGGCCGACCACCGGGCGAGTTCGCGATTCTCCCACACAGCCAGCGTAACCATTCCCGGGGACGGCGCGTATCCCTGCCGGGCCGCGCCGCGTACGGGCCCGAGGTCACGAGCCCCGATTCCCGGTGGCGCGGCCCAAGGAGAGACTCATGACGACCCGGCTGACCGGACTGCCCCGACGGCTACTGCAAATCAGCCTGCTGCTCTGCCTTACCGCCCTGTGGCTGCCCGGGGCATCGCTGGCCGGAGAAATGGCCGTAACCCCCCGGGTCGTCAAGATCCACGCCGATTGGTGCGGCACCTGCGTGAAACTGAACCCGACCTGGGAAGCGCTGGAAAAGGAGTATGGAGACAGTGTCGACTTCATCATCTTCGACATGACCGACGTCGCCAGCAAGAGCAAGGCACAGACGCTGGCCGACGAGCTCGAGCTTGCGCCCATCCTGGCGAAGTACGGCGGCGGCACCGGCCAGATCGTGATCCTGCCCGCCGGCAGCAGCGAGCCGACGGCCGTGCTCAAGGGCCAGATGGATCCCGGGGTCTATGCCGGCCCGATCGCGCAGGCACGGAAACCCTGATCCTCGCCCCGTGCGAGAGCGGCTCGCGGGCTCGGCTAGAACTGCGTCCGACGCTCCTCGGACCAGGAAGCCGAGGGTCCACTGAAGAAGAGCACGCGCTTGGACGTGGTGACCTGTGCGGTGCTGCCGAGAGTCTCTGCCGCCTCGATCGTCTCGTGGATCTCGAGCTTGGTCGCAACGAAGCGGCCCGAGTTCGGCGACAATCCGAGAGCGCGACGGTTCGTCACGACGAGCGCCGCTCCCGACCCCACGCTCGACGCGTAGAGGCCTTCCTGCGGGCCAATCGACTCCTCGCGCCAATGACCGTCGAACGCGATCGCGCGCTGCGAGGTGACGAACAGGGCGATCCGTGTGCCGAGCTTGGCGCGCCCCGGCGAACTCTCGGCCACCCGCAGACGGCGGTCGCTCCAGCCGAACCCCGAGCGGAAGGCCAACACCCGGCGATCGGTGACCACGAACCCGATCCGCCCGCTTGCGCCATGCCAGATCAGGCGCTCGCCGATTTCCAGTCGCAACCGACTCGAGCCACGATTCGCGCCGTGCGCCACCAGCTCGCGGTCGAGCACGACGATCGCCACTGTGTCCTCGAGCTCGAAATCGTTGCGCTGGGCGCCGCTCGGGAGCGCAACCGAGAGCAGCAGGATCAGGGGCAGCAGAGCGATGCGCAGCATGGGGCTCCTCCGGTTCGGGCCGGACTGCACCCGGACCGGCGGCGTAACTTCGACGGGACGGCGCCGACGATATTCGAACGAGTGTAGGACCGATCGGTTGAGATAGGGTCTGAGTCGTGCAGGACCGCTACAAGAGCGAAGACAACCGGCAGGTGGCCCCGGCGGCGGACGGCGAGTTCCACCCGCTCGAGATCGGTCCCCTGCGGGTCTGGCCGCCCGTCGTGCTCGCTCCCATGGCCGGCATCACGAACTATCCGTTCCGCACGGTCTGCCGGCAGTACGGCGCCGGGTTGTACGTCTCCGAAATGATCACCGCGCGGGCACTGGTCGAACGCAACGCAAAGACGCTGCGGCTTGCCGGTTTCAATTCGGACGAGTCCCCCCGCAGCCTGCAGCTCTATGGCGTCGACCCGGAGTGGCTGAGCCGCGCGGTCGAGTGGCTGTGCGGCGAAGGCCTGGTCGACCACATCGACATGAACTTCGGCTGCCCGGTGCGCAAGGTGACACGGCGAGGCGGTGGCGCCGCGCTGCCCGCCAAGCCGCGCCTGCTTGCCCGTATCGTGCGCGCGGCCGTGAAGGCGGCCGGCGATGTCCCGGTCACGATCAAGTTCCGGATCGGCATCGACGACGACTGGCACACCTTCCGCGACGCGGGCCGGATCGGCGAGGACGAGGGTTGCGCCGCGGTCTCGATGCACGCACGCACGGCCGCGCAGCTCTACGACGGGCAGGCCGACTGGAACGCGATTGGCGAACTCAAGCAGCAGGTCACGAGTATCCCGGTGCTCGGCAACGGCGACATCTGGGAGGCCGGCGACGCCTTGCGCATGATGCGCCAGACCGACTGCGACGGCGTCGTCGTGGGACGCGGATGCCTCGGACGTCCGTGGTTGTTCGGCGACCTGGCCGACGTATTCGACGGTCGCGAACCCGACGACCCGCCGCGCTTCGGAGAGATCGCGCGCGTGATGCTCGAGCACGCGCGCCTGCTCTCGGAATGGATGGGCGAGAGCCTCGGCGTGCGGAACTTCCGCAAGCATGCGACCTGGTATACGAAGGGCTTCCCGGGCAGCGCACGCCTGCGCGGTCGCTTGATCGCGATCAATACCCTGGCCGACCTCGAAGTGATCCTCGCCGAGGCCGACGCCGACAGCGAATTCCCCGTCGTCGCCATGCGCGCCCAGCGCGGCAAGAGCGCTGGCCGCCAGAACGTCGCGCTACCCGAGAACTATCGCAGCCAGGTCGATGATGACCACGCACCGGGCGCCGAAGCCGAAATCCTGGTCTCCGGGGGCTAGACGGCCCGGATGAGCGGCGATGCCGTGCAACAGTGTCTGGCTTCCATGGTCCCCAGGGACGTCGAGTCCGCCGTCGCCGTCCCGATGGAAGCCGACGTAGCCTCCCTGCACCCCGACGAACGGCACCTGCAAGAACGCTTCGGCCCCAAGCGGCGTGCCGAGTTCGCAACCGGTCGCCGTCTCGCCCGCCAGGCCTTGCGCCGGCTGGGCATCGAAGCCGCCGCGCTGCTGCCGGGCGAGGACCGCGGGCCGCGCTGGCCGGCCGGTGCCATCGGAAGTATTTCGCACACGGGCACGCTGTGCGCGGTGGTCGTCGCCCGAGGCGGGCGCTTAGCGTCGCTGGGTCTGGACATCGAAGGAGCCGACCGGGTCGACCGCACGCTGTGGGATTCTCTGTTCACGGCGGCGGAGCAGCGGTTCCTCGAATCGCTTTCCGGCGACGCACGAACCGCCTCTGCCACGACCCTGTTCAGTGCCAAGGAATGCTTCTACAAGTGGCAGCGCCCACTGACCGGACGCTTCCTCGGCCCCTTGGAAGTCGACGTCGTGCTGTCCGACCCGTTATCGACCACGGCTGGCCACTTCACGGTCCAGCCGCACGACGAGCTCCCGCTGCCCGCCAATACCCGGCTGGAAGGGCGCTGGCAACGCGCGGAAGATCACGTCGTCACACTTTTCGCGAACTAACGTTCAACTGGCCCCCGCCCGGACCACACGCAAGCGCTCCCGGGTCTCAGCCGAGATGGGCCGGCGGTCGCGATAGATCTGCGGCAGGCGACGAACCAGGTCGGCCACGCCGCTCAGGTAGTGGCCCAGATAGCCGTAGCGTGCCGCTCGCAGGCCCCAGAGTGCGAGCCGCGGAAGACCGAAGGCGAGCGCCTCGGGCAGCTGCAGCCGCCGCAGGGCGATCCAGAAGCGGTTTCGCACCAGTAGTGCGTGACGGTGATCCGACTTGAAGTCGAGGTAGCCCCGCGGTGCCAGGTGCATCACCGGGAGCGGCAGGTATCGGATCGTGTAGCCCTCGTCGAACAGCCCGAGCACGAGGTCCCACTCCTCCCCACCCCAGAAGAGCGCCTCGTAGTAGTAGTCGACACGTCGAATGGCCTCGGCATCGAATACGACGGCCGCCTCGTTGATCCGGTCCGTCTCGAACTCTCGATCCTGGTAGGCGAGCCGGTCGCGCGGATGCCACCAGTGATTGGCAACGAAATCCGAGCCGCTGTCCTCCTCCAGGATCTTGAGCGTCAATGCACCCAGCTGCGGATTCGCTTCGAATACGGCTGGAATCTTCGCGAGCGTGTCGGGGTCGGCCAGCTCGACGTCGTCGTCGAGCGATAGGATCAGCTCACCGCAAGCCGCCTTGAAACCGATGTTCCGCCCCGTGATCCCGAGGTTCTCGACGTTCTCGATCAGCACCACCTCGGGGAATTCGTCCCGGACCATCTGGGCCGAGCCATCGCTCCCGCCGTTGTCCACGACGATCACCTCGAACGGGGCGACGCTCTGCGCCGCGACCGAGGACAGGCAACGCCGCAGCAAGGAGCGTCGATCTCGTGTCAGCACGACGACACTGACGCGGTGCTTTCTGGCACTCCCCGGAGTGGCCGCCGCACTCGATTCATCCACGGCCGTTTGCACACTGCCGTTCACTCGGTCCTCCAACCTGCCCATTCCGACACGGGCGATCGACGCATCCAACAGCAATCCCATCTGATGAAAGTGGCCCAGGCCAGGCGCAAGGTGATGGTGATTGCATCAGGCGGTGGCCATTCGATCCAACACCAACGGCTCTCCAATACGTATCGGGAGCACGACGTCGTTTACGTAGCGGCAGACGAAGCACTTGCGAGCGAAGTGCCGCCCGGCTGCTTCCACACCGTGACCGATTCGAGCCGCGAGGAGCCGTTTCTGCTGATCCGTTGCGCATTCCAGAGGCTCGGGATCGGCTGGTAGGAGCGCCCGGACGTCGTGATCACGACGAGCGCGGCTCCCGGGCTCTTCGGCCTGTTGTTCGGCCGCCTGTTCGGTGCCATGACCATGTGGATCGCCAGCATCGCCAACCCCGAGCAGATATCCCTCTCCAGTCGTCTCGCCGGCTACGTGGCCCACCGCGTCCTGCCCCAGTGGCAGCATCTGGCCTACGAAAAGCGCCCGCAGTATCAGGGGAACGTGCTTTGATCTTCGTCACCGTCGGTGGACAGAAACCCTTCGACCGCCTGATCGAATGCGTGGACCACTGGGCCGCCGATCGCGTCCTTCCGAGCGATGCCGTTCTTGCCCAAATCGGCAAAGGCGCAACCGTGCCAAGCTACATCGAATCGGTGCTCAGCCTCGCGCCCGCTGAGTATCGCAAGTGCGTCGAGCGCTCGCGGCTGATCATCGCCCACGCCGGAATGGGTTTGATCCTGACCGCAGTGGACGCGTCCAAGCCCATCCTGGTGATGCCGCGGATCGCTCGCTACGGCGAGCAAGCTCGAAGACATACTCGACCTTCCGGTCGCTGGACGGGGAGTCCGAAGGCGACGTCGACGCCCTCCTTCAGTTCGCGCGGAGCTTGACCTTCCCGGACGAGCTCTTCGGGGATACTTAGGCTGCGCGGGGCGCGCGCCCAGACCTGCTCCGCCGCGAGGAGCAGCTGACGAGCTCGAACCCGGTTCGAGGGATCGAGGTAGGAACCGGAGGTTTGCGCGCTAGCAGAATCAGCCGCACGGCCAAATCGACGGCGAGCTGTTTTGGAGCCACGACCGCGTCGAACCGCTGCTGTCCGTTGATGCCGGAAAAGCTGTCGCCTCCTCCGATGTCCAGGATCGCATCGAGCGAGCGCAGCTCGCGCAAGACGCGGGTGTACCCCGGCCAGGCCACTTCGCGCGCTCCAGAGCAGTTGCTGCAAGTTCCTGAGCCGGTATTAACGGCGCGAGAACGAAAGCCCCGTCAGCCGAACGCTCGTTTGCCACTCTCCATCGGAGAACTCCACACTGCGCGTGCCGCCTCCGTAGTCGAACAGAGTGCACTGAACAGGCTCGGAGCCCGACTGGAGGCCTCGCACCGTCGAGATTCCGAGTGCCGAGACGCCGAAGTTGCCGGTGTCGAGGGCGGACCCGAAAATTCCGACCTTGAGCGGCTCATCTGTCCCGCGAGCGCCCGCTGCCCGGCGCTCGATCGACTGATCCCGGTCAGCAGCTCGTCTCTTGTCGCTTCGGTCATCGATCCCCTCGGACTGGGCGCCGTCCGTTATCGGCTCTTCGGCGGAGCGGCACCCCTTCTCGCAAGGAATCGACGGCAGCCGCACGCGCCACTTTAGGACCCGATTCGGGTCGCCGGCCCGTGAGAAACCAACTCGGCCTCTCAGGCCACGCCGCCCAACGGCCGAAGAGCAACGACGGAGGCCTGTCCCAGAACGGCAGGCCGACGTACTGGAGGAAGCGCGTGGCATCGGTAGATCTGTCGATCCTCGTGGTCAGCTACAACACTGCGGATCTGACCGTCGCCTGCCTGCGCTCCGTGATCGAGCAGACGCACGATCTCTCGTACGAGATCGTCGTCGTCGACAACGCTTCGCACGACGACTCGGTTGCAGCCATTCGGGCGCAGTTCCCGGACGTGCGCCTGATCGCCCTCGACCAGAACCTCGGCTTCGCCGGCGCAAACAACCTGGCCTCCGAGCACGCGACGGGCGACAAGCTGCTGCTGCTCAACCCGGACACGCTGGTTCTCGACGGCGCCATCCAGCGGCTCGTCCACTTCTCGGGGCGCGAGCCGGACGCCGGAATCTGGGGAGGCCGAACCTATTTCGACCCGGAGCGGACCACGCTCAACCCGGGCTCCTGCTGGGGCCTTCCGACGCTCTGGAGCCTGTTCTGCGAAGCGGTCGGCCTGAACGTGCTGTTCTCCGACTCCGAACTCTTCAACAGTGAGCACTACGGCCACTGGCAGCGCGACAGCGAGCGCGAGGTCGGCATGATCTCGGGCTGCTTCCTGCTCATCGAACGCGCGCTGTGGCAGCAGCTTGGCGGATTCGACTCGCGTTTCTTCATGTACTTCGAGGACACAGATCTCAACATTCGGGCACGGGAGCTCGGGCACTCGCCCGCGATCACTCCCGACGCTGTGATCGTCCATTACGGCGGCGCATCCGAGCCCGATCAGGGCGACAAGCTCTGCTCGCTGTACCGCTCGAAGGCTCAGCTGCTGCGGATCCACTGGTCCCCGCTGCCGCGTCGCCTCGGGATGGTACTGCTGCTCTTGCGCCCGCTGGTTCGCTGGTTGGGCTACTGCGTGGCGAGCTGGCTGAAGCCGTCCTTCGGCACCCGTGCAGCGGCCTGGCGATCGGTCTGGCAGCAGCGCTCCGACTGGATCGCGGCCTAGCCTCCGCTGCGCTCTCCGATCAGCCCGCGTCTCCGCCCCCCACGAACGGGGCCGGAACCGGTCGTGCCTTCTTCGGGTCGAGTCGGGTCGGTCCAAGCAGACCGCGCACCAGGATCCGGCGCAGCGTTCCCAGTGTGGCTCGCAGCTTTTCACCGAACGACAGCCGTCGCCAGTTGGGGCGCAGGTCGACCCCCGGCAGACGCGTCACCGGCAGCCCGACCACGCGCGAGACCCAACGTCGGCCCCACATCGCGCCTCGCCGCGTCGCGAGCCCCGCCTGCGACCGCTCGAGCTTCCAGGCTTCAGCAGGGCTGAGCTGCAGATAGCCGGCCTCGATCGCCCCCTCGACGATCTCACGGCCGCGCTCGGTTCGCGCGACTACGAGCGAGAAGCCCGGGTTCTTGCCGTCGGGCTCCTCGTACCACGGATCTCCGCAGCTGATGTCCGCCGCCTCTCCCGTGCCGTCGGGCCAGAGCTGGGTCACCCAGGGACGGAACGCCTGCAGGAAGGCCCAGCTTTCGCGATAGGTCATCGTGGCGCGCGGCTTCTGCTCCCCGCGCTGCGTGGGCGCGAAGAACCCCGGCCAGCCGAACCCTCGATAGCGGAGTTCGGACAGATCGCTCGGATCGGCGCCCATCTCTCGGACCAGCGTCATCGTTCCGTTCGTCGACGGCGTCTCCGCGCAGAAGAACGACAACGTGACACCCACCTTCTCCGCCAGTGTCGGGCGCATACGGCTCGCGTTGCGAACCGCCGCAATTTCGGAGGGCTTGCCGACAACGACACACGGCGCGGACGCCTGTTCGACAAGATCGAGCCCGTTGCAGACGGACGCCGGCGAATAGCGCGAGCCCGTGGCAGCGAGAAGCTCTTCGCGGGTACGACTGAGGCGCGTTCGATTCCGGACCGGCTCTTCATCGTGTTGCCCGATCTCGAGCGTGCCGTACATCCCCAGTTCTTCCTGACAGTAGGCCGCGAGCGCGGTCAGCGCGCCGCCGGAAGCCCCGCTCAGACGCAGGTCGGGATCCGTCGCATGCCCCTCCCACATCGCCACGATGCTGCCCCACTCTCGCTCGAACGCGGGGCCGAAGCCCTCCGCGCCTCCGGGTTCGAGGCGAAGCTGGCTCTCGACACCCGGGCAAACCTCGAGGCAGTCGCGACAGCCGCCGCAGTCCATGTCGCGCACGACCGGCCGGATTCCTTCATCGAGGAAATCGAGCAGCGAAACCTTCTCCTCCGGACAGATGTAGGCGCACGCCCCGCACCCGAGGCACAAGCGCCAGTCGACCACATCCGAGAGCTGCTGGATTCGACCCATCAGGCTGGACCTCCCTGTGCGGCACGCCGCTGGTTCAAGATCTCGATCGTACGTGCCCGCAGATCGGGGAAGGATGCGAGCGCTGCGAAGCCCACCAGGACCATGTACAAGCCAGCGATCACGACGGCCTGGAAATCGTTCACCACCAGTCCCAAGGAAACAATCGCCTGTGCACCGAGCGCAGCTGGGGCGACGAACAAGAGTGCTCGCGCAGTCGCCCACACCGGAATCCGGCAGCGGCGTCGAAGCTCGAACGCGACGACTCCGAGCGAAAACACCTCGCCTCCGATCAGCGTCAGCGCGATCCACTCGAGCGGCTTACCGAACGCAATGACCGCCGCGAAGCCGAACAGCGCCACGCTGCGGCTGACATTGCCGTGCAACACGATCCGTGTCTCGGCCTGCGACAACGCCGCGACGGTCTGCCCCATGCGGAGGACTCGAACTGCTGCCGCGATCCCGAGGATGCCCACCAGACCGCCGACCGACGCATAGCGGTCGGAGTACAGCAGGATCGTCGCCGGACTGCCTAGCAAGATGAAGAAGACCGCGACTCCGACCGCGATCGGCACCAACATCTCCTGTACCAGGCCAAAGCTGCGCGCGAGGTCAACGGACCGGCCACCGGACCGGGAGAACAGCGGGAGAAGTACCGGGGGGATGATCTTCGAGATGAAAAGTGTCGGGATCACCGAGATCGTCACGGCGATCGAGTACACCGCGAGGTCTTTCTTGTCGTAGACGCGCATGTCGTCCCAAGAGATCCCAATGCTCTCGAGCATGCGCGGCAACGACTCCGCAGAACCGATCAGGAAGCGGTCGCCCTGGGAAACCACGAGCATGAAGAGCCCGTTCACGATCAGGGGCCATCCGAACGACATCATGCGGCGCATATAGCCACGGTCGAATGCCCAGCGGTAGCTTCGCTCCGCCGTCATGTGTGTGATGATGCTGAACAGTAGCGGTCGAAGCGTCACGGCGTACAGCACCAACGTGTAACCCTGGATCGACTGCGCCAGCACGACCGTCGCGATTAACGTGAGAACCTGGGAGATGCCGTTGGCAGCCGCCATCGGGACGTAGCGCAGATCGCGCTGAACCCGATCCGTATCAGAGTGCGAAGCCGCCCGGATCAAAGGAATCAGCGCAAGGATGCGGTAGTGGGACTCGGCCTGCGGGATGTTGAAGAACGCACAGAAGATCGGGGCCAGGGCATAGATGAAGGCCGCCTGGATGCAGCCCTGGACAAACCGGAAAAACTGAACGGTCTCCTGGAAGCGCGGCTCATCGCCGTCCTTCGCGGCGATGAGCAACCCACCGACCTTCATGTTCCCCGCCGAGTCGATCATCGCGACGACCAGCGTGAACGTGGCTGCAATCCCGTACTCGGTTTGCGTCAACGCCCGAACGATCACGATATTGCGCAACAGCGTGCACAGCTGCACGACCGCCTCGCTTACCGAGAGCACGCCGGCTCCCGATGCGATCCTGCTGTAGAACTTCATTACTGCTGCGCAATCCTCGTTCAAGGTCGGCTTCTGATCGTCCAACCGGGGCGCGGTCTTCAGCACCGATCCGGGAACTGCTGGAACTTCGATCAGTCGCGGCTACACCTGCGCGTGCTGCGTGCCGAAACCGTCTCCGCAGCTCCACGGACCGCCGGGGGCCACGCGCAGGGGGACGGGACGCCAATGACAGCACAAGCGCGGGAGGACGCAGTGCCGCCGGAATTCGGGCGCCCCAGCCGGCTGGCACAGGCCGTCGTGGGAGCCCGACTGCTCGCGCACCGCGTGCGGGCGCGACTCGACACGCGCGAGCGCGGTCTACAGCGGGCCTTCGCCTCTATCCGGCTCCGCTTCTACCGAGACTTCTGGACCCGGGCGGCTGCCGAGATCGGCGCCCGGATCGAGTACCTCGAAGGGAACTACATCCGGATCACACGCGGGACACGAGCCACCTACGTCCGCGCCGGGTTCGCGATGATCGATCCGCTACTCGCATTCCGCCTGAGTGAGAACAAACCGCTGGTACTGGAACTGATGCGGGATCTCGGTGCGCGAACCGTGCCCCACACCCGCTTCACGCTAGAGCGTCTCGAACGCGCAGAGGCATTCCGGCGCCAGATCGACGGCCCCGTCGTCGTCAAACCGGCCGCAGGGACCGGAGCCGGCGCGGGCGTCACCACGGGAATCCGCACCGCCGAGGAGCTGCAACGCGCGGCGATCGTCGCGGGCCGACTCCACCCTCAGCTCCTGATCGAACAGGAGGTCTGCGGCGCTGCGTACCGGCTGCTCTACCTGAAGGGCGAGCTGGTCGATGTGATCCGTCGCGGCCCGCCGACCGTCGAGGCCGACGGGGTCCAATCGATCGAGCAGTTGATCGAAGCCGAGAACGCCGCGCGGCTGTCGGCGGACCCGATCACCTCCCTCCATCCGATCTCGATCGACATCGAGTGCCAGACGGAGCTCGCGCGTCAGGGCCTGGCCCTCGAAAGCGTGCCCCCCCGCGGCGACCGCATCGCGGTCAAGCGGGTCTGCAATCAGAACGCCGCACGAGACAATTTGCGCGAGACGGTCGAGATCGATCCCTCGATCCGGGACGAAGGAAGACGGCTTGCCGCGGCGCTGGCGCTCGACCTCGTCGGCGTCGACATCATGGCCGAGCATCTGCGGGAGCCGCTCGCTGACACTGGCGGCTTCATCAGCGAGCTGAACGCGGGCCCCGGCTTGCATCATCACGTACTGGTCTCCGAGCCCGGGAGCTTCTCGGTCGGAAGTGCCGTGCTCGAGCACGTCTTCGCCCATGGCGCGACGGTCCCCGCCCTCGAGCCGGCCGAGTAGCGTGGCTCCCTCGTTCGGGGTCTTGTACGCCGGCGAGATGGGCGCGGCGGTCGGCGCACGACTCGTGGCACACGGCTACGAGGTCTACACCTCCAACGAGGGCCGAAGCGCCGCAACGGCCCAACGGGCCCGGGACGCGGGGCTCCGCGACCTCGGCGACTTCGAGGCACTCGTCGCTCGGGTCGACTACGTGCTGTCGTTCGTGACTCCCGACGCCGCAGCCGCCATCGGCGACCGTGTCGCCTCGCTCGGCCCGGCGGCTGCGCACGCAACCTTCGTCGATCTCAACAGCATCGGGCCCGAGACGGCCGGAGACATCTCGGCGCGATTGGCCGAAAGCGGAATCGCGTTCATCGACGGCTCGATCCACGGACAGGCCCGCCACCTCGAGAGCCGCAGCCGCGTCTACCTGAGCGGCCCCGGGGCCGAGCGGCTGTCGGCCGCAGTAGCGGGCGCACTGCACGTCGTCTCGCTGGGCGAAGACCCGACGGCAGCCTCGACCTTCAAGATGCTGCTCGCCTCCGTCTCCAAGACGCTCGTCGCGAGTTTCCTGCAGACGGGCATCCTGGCGCGGTCCGCAGGCACGCTCGAGCCCTTCCTCGAGCAGACCCGGCACTTCTATCCGGGCATCCTCGAGGCGGTCGAGCGGATGGCCCCGACCTACCCCACGCACGCTCGGCGACGGGTCGAGGAACTCGGCGCACTCGAGGACATGCTGCGCGCCCGGGGCCTGCGACCCGGCATTACCGCCGAGAGCCGCCGCTTCGTTCAGGAAATCGCAAACGTCCTCAAACTACTCCCCGGGGACGCCGATGACTCTCTCGAGAACCTAATCGAGTCGCTCGCGACCGCCGGCGTGCTTCGCGCCGAGCTACTCGCCGGGCCGGACTCCGACCAAAAGAGGTAGATGATGTCGAATCCCCAGTCGCCCCCGCAGTCGGATGCCGAATCCACCGGCTCACGAACCCCGAGCTCTTCCGAGCTGCACACCGGACCCGGCTTCCGCGTCCAGCTCGCCTACCCGTCGAATCCAGCGACGCTGATCGCGACGCTCTCGAAGTACGAGACGCCGGAGATCTCCGACAAGCTCAACCGCCTCTACGCGCTCGATTCGGGCGTCCGCTGCCTGACCAAGGCCAACCGCCTGGCGGGCACGGTGTGTACGGTGAGCGTCTATCCCGGCGATAACCTGATGGTCCACAAGGCGCTGGACGTGGCCCGGCCGGGCGACATCGTGATGATCAACGCGCACGGCGCCGCGGGCTCGAGCAACGCCGTGATTGGCGACATGATCGCCACCAAAGCCAAGCATCGCGGGATTGCCGGCTTCATCATTGACGGCCTGCTGCGCGACCTTCCGGGGATCGACGACACCGGCCTCGCAATGTTCGCACGCGGCACCACCGCTGTCGGCCCACTCCACCGCGGACCGGGCGAGATCAATTACCCGATCTCCTGTGGCGGCGTCGTGGTGAACCCGGGCGACATCGTCGTGGCCGATGAGGCCGGAATCGTCATCGTGCCCCGCGGCTTCGCAAACGAGCTGGCCCAGAGCCTCGAGACCGGTGCCCAGAAGGCAGCCGAGTACCTCGCGGCGGTTCAGCGCGGCGAGTTCTCGATGCAGTGGGTCGACGACATGCTCGCGGCCGGTGGCTGCCATATCGAGGGGATGCCGGCCATGGAGCTGCCCGAGGAATGAGTCGACCCGAGCGACTTACAGGACCGCCCGTCCTCGTCATCGGCGGTGATGCAGCCGCGCTCTCGATCGCACGCAGCCTGTGGGCACGCGGGGTCCAGGTGCGCGCACTCGCAGCGCCGGACTCCGCGCTGCGCTGGAGCCGCTGTGTGGAGCTGATCCCGATCGCCGGACCGGACTTCTTCGAGCGCGTAGAGGAGTTCCTGCTCGGCCCGGAGTCCGAGCCCTACCACGGCTCGGTCCTGTTCACGGTCAACGATTCGGGCCTGTCCCTGATGATCGAGCAGCGCGAAGCCCTCGCGAAGCGCTTCCTACTCGACCGCTCGAATCTCGACGCGCAACGGTGCATGCTCGACAAGATCGCAAGCTACGAAGCGGCGCGAGAGTGTGGCGTGCCAACGCCTCGCTACTGGCTGGCGGGAGAGGACCTGACTCCGATCAAGGACCAGCTCGTATTCCCGCTGATCGTCAAGCCGCGTCATGCTCACGAAGCGTCGGAGATGCTCAACCGCAAGAAGTACGTCCGCGCCGAAAACTTCGAAGAAGCGGCGAGCGCCGTGAAGTGGATGTCGGATGCCGGAGTCGATTCGTTCCTCGTCGAGTTGATTCCCGGACCCGACACGACGCTCAGCAGCTACTACACGTATCTCGACGAACACGGCGAGACGCACTTCGACTTCACCAAGCGCATCGTACGCCGCTTTCCCAAGAATCGCGGGCTCGCGACGCTCCATATGAGCGACCACGTCGATGGGCTCAAGGAGCTCTCACTCGCGCTCTGGCGCCACGTCGGAATCCAGGGCCTGGCGAACGCCGAGTACAAGCTCGACGTCCGCGACGGCAAGTACAAGCTGATCGAATCGAACTGCCGCTTCACGGGCGGGACGCCGTCCGCCGCTGCCTGCGACCGGGACCTTGCGGACCTCGTGTATCGACAGGTCGTCGGGCTCCCGCCGGCTCACTACGAGGACTTCCCGGACCACGTCTACTTCTGGAAACCGCGCCGCGACTTTTCGGCCTTCCGCGAGCTTCGTGCGCTGGGCGAGATCACGCTCTGGGGATGGCTGCGCAGCGTGATGAACCGCAATCAGCTCCCGCTGTGGTCGTGGAGCGACCCAATGCCCTCCCTGGTAAACAGCGCGCTGTTCTGGCGGGGTGTCTTCGGTCGCGCCCTGACGCGAATCACGCGCTGAGTACGCGCGAGCGGCCAGCGAGAGGTCAGCGGACGCTGTCGCCTTCGAGCGGTCGGGTGAACTCTTCCTTCACGGCCTCGAGTTCTTCGAGCCCGGCTTCCCACCAGCGGCTCTCGGTCAGCCTAGCGATGGTCTCTCGCGAGAAGCGGTAACGCACGATCTCGGCCGGATAGCCGGCCACGATCGCGTAGGGCGGAACGTCCTGCGACACCACGGCGTGGGCTGCGATGATCGCGCCATCCCCGATCGTCTGCGTCGGGAACAGGATGGTCGCGTTGTGCCCGATGAAGACGTCGTGGCCGATCGCGACCTGGTTCCGCGGGATCTCGTTCCCGTCCGCAAACGACAGTCCGCGGTTGTAGAACAGGCCGTGTGACGAGATCGTGTTGCTCGGATGGTTTGCGGTCTCGATCCGCAGGCTCTCGGTCAGCGTCGTGTATCGCCCCACTCGGGTCGTCCGCTTGATGCGTCCGACATCGAAGGCGCCCGTCGAATAGTCGCCGACCTCGATATCGTGGTACTTCGCGTAAAGCTTGCGCAGCGTCACGCTGTAGGCATCCCCGCCTTCGAGCAGCAGGATCAGGGTCTCGAGCAGCCACCGCAGGCTCAGCCGCGGAATCCCGTACAACGGCGCTAGCAACCGACGAGCGATCCGGGACTCGCGCATCCGGAACGGCTTGTCCGATTGAGGCTGCGCGGCGCGATCGCTGGCCTGCGCCGTCTCCAGCACCTGCTCGACGCGCCCGTAGTCGGCCGGTGTCGTCGGAACATTGGGCCAGGCAACCGCACGGCTGCCGGTCCGTTCGTCGCGCGAGCCGACTGCCCCACCCGCTTCGCCGAACGAGTCGACACAGTTCGCCAATTGGGAGATCGTCGGATTCTCGAAGAAGTCGACGGCGGGGACGCGCACACCGAGCGACTGGCGAATCTCCTCGATCACCCGGAACCCGAGCAACGAGTGGCCACCGAGTTCGAAGAAGTCGCGGTCGACGCTGATCTCTTCCAGCCCGAGCACCCTCTGCCAGATCCCGGCCAGGGCGACCTCGGTCGGAGTCGAGGCGGCACGCACCGCACCGGTACCGGCCACATCGCGCGGGTCCGGGGCCACGAGCGCCTTGCGATCGATCTTCTTGTTCGGCGTCAGCGGAAACTCGTCGAGCTGGACGTAGGCGTACGGGACCATGTACTCCGGGAGCGTGGCCCTCAGGTGGTCGCGCAGTTCGTCAGGAGTGACCTCACGGTTGGCTCGGACGTAGCCGACGAGTCGCTTTTCGTTGGCGTCCTCTCCGATGGCCGTCACAACCGCCTGCTCGACGGCAGCGTAGTCGGCTAGCACGGACTCGATCTCGCCGAGCTCGATGCGAAAGCCGCGCAGCTTGATCTGCCAGTCGATCCGGCCAAGACACTCGATCTTGCCATCCGCACGATAGCGAGCGAGATCGCCGGTTCGATACAGCCGAGAGCCCTCGTCCCCATCACTCCCATCGCCTCGGAACGGATGCGCCACGAAGACGTCTGCCATCAGCTCCGGCCGGTTCAGGTAACCGCGTGCCAGTCCGGCTCCGCCGATGTAGAGCTCCCCGGGTGCGCCGATCGGAACCGGCCGGCGCTCGGGGTCGAGGATGTAGGTCTCCACGTTTCCGATCGGTCGCCCGACGCTGATGCGCTCGGTGCCCGGATCGATCCGTTCGAGCGTCGCCCACACCGTCGTCTCGGTCGGACCGTACAGGTTCCACAAACCGCGACAGGAGCCGGCCAGTGTATCTGCGAGGTCTTTCGTCATGGGTTCGCCGCCGCACAGTGCGGTCAACCGGGGGGAGCCCGCCCAACCCGCATCGAACAACAGACGCCAGGTAGCCGGCGTCGCCTGCAACACGGTGACGTCGTACTCCTCGATCAACTCGCGTAGCCGCCGGCCGTCGTAGGACTCGTCCGCGCGGGCCACGATGATCTCCGCCCCCGCGAACAGCGGCAGGTAGAAATCGAGCACGGTGATGTCGAACGAGGGCGTCGTGACCGTGAGCAGCCGGGCGCTCTGCTCGATCCCGGGCGCGACAAACATGCCCGCGAGGAAGTTCACGGCCGAGCGGTGGCGGATGTCGATCCCCTTGGGCCGACCGGTCGAACCCGAGGTGTAGATCACATAGGCCGAAGCCTCGCTCGAAAGCTCGATTGCCGGGCTGTCCTCCGGCTGCGCGGCGATCGGCTCGGCGTCGCGATCCAGGAAGATCTGAACCCCCGCCTCCAGCTCGAGCTTCTCGGCGATTGCCTGCTGACTCACCAGCGCAGCGGCCCCGGAGTCCTCCATCATGTAGCTCAGGCGATCGGGCGGAAGTCTCGGATCGAGCGGAACGTAGGCGGCCCCGGTCTTCAGCACGCCTAGCATGCTGATCAGAACGTTCGGGCCGCGGTCGACACACATCGCTACAAACGAGCCTTCGCCCACACCGCGCGAGAGCAGCAGCCTCGCGAGCTGGTTCGCGCGGCGATCGAGTTCACCGTAGCTGAGACGCAGCTCCGGTGTGTCCGCCAGCGCCGGTAGAGTCACGGCAGTCGAATCGCTGTGAGCCGCCGCCGCCTCCTCGAAGAGCTCGTGCAGACAGCGGCCTTCGGGCACCTCGGCGTGCGTGTCGTTCCAGTCGATCAGCAACTGCTGCTCTTCGTCGTCGGTCAGGATCGGCAGCGCCCCGACGCTGCGATCGTCGTCCTCGACAACCGCGTGCAGCAGGTTCTCGAGGTTCTCCAGCCAACGATCGATCGTTGCCCGGTCGTAGTGGTTTCCGTCGTAGCGGAGAACGACGCGGAGCGAAGCTTCCGCACACACGACCTCCATCCCGAGATCGAAAGGATCCAGTTCGGAACCGCCGTCCGCGTCCGAGCGTCGGACACTCAGCCCGAATCCCGTCAGGGCCTCGCGGTCAGCTTCGGAGCGGGCACCCATCCGCTCGACGAGCTGCGCGAACCGACAGTCGCGATACTCCGCCGCAGCCTCGTGGGCACGCGCGGCCTCACCCAGCAGGGTGCGGAAGGACGCGTCCATCGCTCCGTAGCTGCGGAAAGGCCGGGCTTCTCGATCTTGCGGATGCTCGCCTCCCTCCGCCGCGCCCTCGAGTTCCGGCACGAAAGCGAGGAGCACCTCCTCCTGGCCCGACAACCGGACCAACAAAGCCGTCGCCGCCGCCAGCAGGGTCGCCGACAGCGTAGTGCCGCGTTCAGCGCTCCGCGCTTCGAGGGCCACCAACAACTCCGGAGAGAACTCGCGAGAGCGTCGGTCCGGGTCGTGCTCGACCTGACGCCGGCCCGGGCGATCCGATGCCAGATCGAGCAACGGGAGCTCGCGCTCGAGCACTCGGAGCCAGAAGGCTTCGGCGCCAGCGTCACGGATCGAGCAGCTCGGTCCGGGAGGCGACGCAGCAACGCGGTCGTTCATCGGACTTGCTCGGTCTCAGGCAGCAGGTCGATCGCGCCGAGACCGATCAGGCGCCTCAGCTTCGCAACCACGCCGATCGCGGCCCCCGGCGGATGCCCGAGGCGCGAGACCAGGTCCCTCAGAGTGAGGGCACGATCATCGAGCACCCGCAGTGCCGCGAACTCGTCTTCACTGAGCCGGAACTCCTGCTCTCCGATGATATGACCGTGGATCATCTCGCCCCAGTGACGGCGCGAGTACTGCCGCGTGACCTTCTCGAGTCGGGGCGAAACCTCGACCCGGTTGTCGAGCAACCCGGCATCGTCGCGCGTCGCGAGCAGTGCCAACGACAAGTCGCGCTGAGGCTGCGTCTGAGGGTCCTCGCCGATCGGATCCAGCCGCATCCCGTTGAACTTCATGTACAGCACCGAAGTGCCAGCCGGGTTGATCCGCTCGTGGTAGATCGAACTCCCGGCGAACATCACCACGTCGCCAGGCCGCATGTCGACCTCGATGGGCTCAATTCCCGCGAGAACGTTCTCCGGAAGATCCGCTTCGTCGAGCGTATCCCGCCACTCCTTGGTGGTCTGATACGGGTTCACCGCGAGCTCGCAGTTCGGGTACAAGATGATCCGGGAGTCCTCCGGGATCTCGAGCCCCACCCCGACCGTAACTTCGGAAGCCATCCGATCCTTGTGCGGGGGCGGCGACGCAGCCGCCTCCGGATCGTAGACCTTGATGTGCCGCTCTCCGATCATCATGCGAGCGACGTCGAGGCCGGAAACAGTCGCCACCGAGCGATACAGACCCTCGGGATAGTCGCTGTTGTCCTCGAACTCCATCAGGAACTGGAGCTTCTTGCCCTGGAACTGCCAGCGGCCGAGCTTCCTATCGCCAGAGGCATCGATCTTGTTGTTCGCAAAGGCCTGGGCGAACTCCATGAACTCCGGGCTCGCGCCACCAGGGATGTGGACGAAACCCTGCGCGGCGTACTGCTCCGCGTAGTCACTCGGCTCGAACTCGAAGATCCGATATTTCGGTGGTTGACCGCTCGGCACGGGAGTAGCCACAGCATTCTTCGGCAGGGACATCTCGACCTCTCCCACAGCCCGGAGGCTGGTTGTAGGAGTAGGTCGTCTAAATTCACCTAAAGGTGACGTTCCTCTCGACTACTGAATTACCGTAATTCGGGATGCTTCCATCGCGTCGAGTCAAAACGCGAAAAGGCCAGCACCGACCGTGCACGAAGCACGACGGCGCTGGCCTTGACGACGTTCCAGAGCGCGCCACCGAAAGTGGCGCGCTCTGCTTTACTCTCGGATCTTGTTCTCGTCGTCGACGAAGATCCGGCGAGCAGTCCAGTTCTTGACGTCCGACTCCTCGACGTCGACGAAGCTGGCGATGATCACGAGGTCGCCGGGCTTGATCAGGTGGGCGGCCGCACCATTGATGCAGATGTCACCGGAGCCGCGCTCCCCCTCGATGATGTAGGTGCTGAGGCGGGTTCCCTTCGTGCAGTTCCAGATATCGACCCTCTCGTAGGCCAGCATGTCAGAGGCATCGAGCAGGTTCTGGTCGATCGTGACACTGCCTTCGTACTCGATGTTGGCTTCGGTAACCGTGGCGCGATGAATCTTCGACTTGAGCATGGTGCGGGTCATGAAAATCTCCAGAGGGTGGCTCGTCTATGGAAGTGTCATCAACGACAGCATCGGTAACGAACAAAATTTGGAAACTTGGATCGGCCGACGGAAGATCTGACGTTAGTCCTTTGAAAGAGACAGGAAGGCACTGGGAGGCGAAACCTTACGAACCATCCGGGTACGCAGCCGATGCGAAACAGAGCGAATCGCCGACTGTATCTCGCGCGCAACTTCATCCGCTGATCATGGAATCTTGAAGATGCGCTCGATTCCCCGCGACACCTGATTGATTCACAGTCGCACTGAAAAACCAGAACTTGCGCTCGGAGTAATACCCGTGCCCAACTTCGAACTCAAAAAGGCTGATGCCTGCCTTGCTCGCCGTCTTTGGTTGTGCGGCATTCGTCCTGCTTGCCGTTGTGGCGCTGAACCGCATTCAGGGCATCCCGATCAGGAATCTCACCCGCGATCCCTCGAACATCCTGAATTACCCAGTCTACTGAGGCGCGGTTTCCTGCTCGGACATCCTGATGTGGTGCGCATCGGCAACGATGTGCCCGTTCAGCTATCTCGCGCTCCGGGGACCGCCCGACCAGCGCGGGTTCGGTCGCTTCTTCCTGGCGTCGGCCGCCATCACTCTGATGCTGATATTCGACGACCTTTTCCTGTTCCACGAGAAGTTCTTCCCGAGATACCTGCACATCCACGAGCTGGTCACCTACGGAACGTACGCGACGGCCCTGCTCTCCTATCTGGACGTCTTCCGCAAGCGACTGATTCACCTCGAGTTCCCACTACTGCTCTACGCCGGCGCATTCCTTGGATCGTCGATCACCGCGGACTGGATCACCGAGTTCTCGGAGGACACTTCGACCAAGTTCTTGATCGAGGACGGCCTGAAGTTCTTCGGAATCAGCTGCTGGTTCGCGTTCTTCCTGCGCACCTGCCTGAGCCAGATGCGTTCGGCCCTGTCGCTCGCTCCAGCCCCCGCTACGGACTGACCGATGACACGACAGGGCCAGGTTTCGAACCTGGCTGCCCTATGCCGTCGCACCGGCCCTGCTGGCCATCCTGACGGGCTGGGCGATGACGGGCCCGCTGCGTTGCTCGAGGGCCCCGGTCGGGACATCGATTCCGTCGCCTTCTGGAGCGATGGGACGGACCGATCGGCCGAGTCGACGCAGTTGTTCGTCACGGTGCAGGAGAATGCCCTCCTCGAGGTCTGGCGGTTCCCGTTCGGCCAACGGCCGGTGCAGGTCCTTTCGCTACCGGAAGGCTCCCTGGTCAACGGCGTGGTTGCGGATCCGATCGACGACCGTCTGTACGTCTCCGCGGCGATCGAACAGGACGAGATGTACGAGGTCCACAGCTTCTCGCTACCTGAGCTCGAGCCTCTCGGCCGCTTCGGACGCGGCATCGTCGGACGTGGAGAGACGAACCTCGCCGTACTGCACCCTCCGGACGGACCCACACGCGTCTATGTCAGCGACGACCACAGCGTCCACATCTTCCGGATCGAGCAGGAGTCAGCGACGGCCATCGGACGGTTCGCGCCACCTGTCAGCGAAATCGAAACGGTCCTGGCCGACGACTACTCTCAGCGGTTCTTCATCCCCGAGGAGCGAGGTGCCGAGGGGCGAGCGCCGGGGATTCACGTCTTCGATCCCAATGGAATTCCGGTCCTGCGCGACGACTCGAACGTCTTCGGCGCGAGCGCAGTCTTCCAGGAAGATGCGGAAGGCATCGCTCTCTACCGCTGCCGCGACGCAGCGGGCACCGTTCCGGGCGCTCATTCATCGTGGTATCGGACCAGCGTCTGCCGCGGAACGAGTTCGAGGTGTTCGATCGTCAGACGTGGCAGCACCTGGCCAGCATCCAACTGCGCGGCGTCGGTGGAACCGACGGAATCGCCATCCAGGAAGCTGCGCTGCCCGGCTATCCGCTCGGCGTCTTCGCAGCCGTCGACCGGGACCGCTCAACCGCCGTCATCGGCTGGCACGTGATCGCGAAGGAACTGGGCCCGAACGGCGTCTGTCCCTGATCTCATCGCGAGGCACCTCGTTGCCGGCTACCAGCCCCGATGAAACTCACCCTGCAGCCAGGGTTCGAGAGGCCCGCTGCCCACGGAGGCCGGCATCCGCGAGATCAAGAAGCGACTCGCCGACATCGACGGTTCGGTCAAGCAGATGGCATGGAACCAGAATCCAGGCAGCAGCAGCAGATCGCCCGGGTCCAGCTGAACCTCGAGACAGTCGATCCGGTCCCACCCCGGGAACTGTTCGCGGTCCTCGGCATAGGGATCCAGCAAAGCCGTCCCGATGTTGATGTTGTGCGGCACATAGCCGATCTGCATGGCCTGGTGCGGCGGCACCAGCGTGAAGCTTCGCGATCCGATCAGCTGGAACACAACCGTGTCACAGAAGTGATGGCAGTGGAGCGGGGTCCCAGAGCCCATCGAGCCGAGCCAGAAGGTCGTAACGTCCTGACCCGTACCCTGCTCCCCCTCCTGCAGCTCGAAGAAGTCGGGTTGCGGGAGCCGCTCCGCTAGGGCCGGGAACGTCTCGTTCGAGAGGTAGGGGCTGGCACCGGGCGCAATGGCTTGCTCCGCCGGAAAGCTCTCCTTGCCCTGCAGGTAGTCGACGAAGCGCCCCAGCGGCATCGGCATCTTGTGAGGCTGGCCGAACTCCCTGACGTAGTCGCCAACCTTGACGAGCACCTCCTCGTCTCCGTACTTGGCCTTGAGCGTCTCGAGATCCCACGAGCAGAGCTCCGACCTCTTCCCGTAGCCTTCGAGCACGACCGGCGTGGAACTGGCGGCGTAGCGGGCCAACAACTCGCTCCCGTCGTCGTCCTCGGCACTGCGCTGCGCCGTCTTCCAATCGATCCGCTCGATGCCCGCCGAAAAGTCCTGTGCCGCCGTCAACATGGTCACGCGCGGCCAGGCCTTCTCACCCAGGTTCCGGATCGTGAACGGCTCATAGCCCAGCTTCGGCAAGACCCAGCGGGACAGAGCGTACTTCAGCCAGGCCTTGAAGCTCGGCTCCAGATCCTTCCAGATGCGGCGAACGGGGCCCAGAACGGTTTTGGCAATCTTCTTGACGGACATCATCCGACCTCTCAGTGGAAGCACTGCTGTGCTTCGCCCATCGATACCGGCCGGAAGATCAAGAGCTTCTCGGCCAGCCAGGGATTCGGTTCCTTAAGCTGAGGGTCGTCACAGACGCCCTCGGCCAGCGCGACCCGCTGGCGCTCCCCTCGTCTCACGTACTCGAGCTCGAAGTCGTCCTCTGCGCGGATCGTGATGCGGCGCAGCTCGAAGTACGTGATGTACTCGTTCCGTTCGATGTAGAGACCGTCAGGCGGTCGAAGCGAACGGCCGGCTGGTCGCTCGCGGCAGTCTGGCTGGTGTCCATGATTGTTGGCTCTCTCGCTCGAAGCTTGGGGAACGCCTGCGTACTCCCGCTTCATCGGCCGACCCGGCAAGCCGATTGAGTACCTCGAAACCCAGATCAACAGCGCTTCGCCAACCGTGGCGGAGTGACTCATCGAGCCACCAGGAGAACTCGCAGGTATGGGCGAGCCGCAGCGAACGAGACCGGGCCAGGAAATCCTATTCTGGCTGGCGCTGCTGATCGCGCTGTCCCCGACGCTCTTCGAGTTGACGGAGCACTGGCAGACGAACGCCTGGGCTCGCTACAGCCTGGGCTTTCTGCCGTTGCTGATCTGCGCGGTTCGAGGTGGCACGGTCGGCCGCACTTACCGCTCCATTGCATTCTGGTTGCTGCTGTTCTGCCTGGTCGGTCAGTTCGCCGTCGGCTTCGTCTCGCTGCCCCGGCTCGCCCGGCCGCTCGCCGGCCTCGCCATCGTTGCCTTCCTGCTCCACCGAGAGCAGGCGAGCCCGCGGACCGCGCTGCTGGCAGTATTTCTGATCCCAGTCCCCAGCGTCTTCATCGTCAGCATCCTGCACGGGAACGAATTGGCCGGTGCCTTTGCGGAGGCTGGCGCCGCAACGCTGAGGGTGTTCGGTATCTCCGCAACTGCGCTCGGGCGCGAGATCCACACCGCCAACGGAGAGCTGCGTCTCACGGCGTACTGGAGTGGGCTGCTGCTTTCCTTCCAAGCCCTCGGGCTCGGCTGGTACTACGCCCTACAGCGCGGGCTCGGGCTTCGCTCGAGCGGGATCGCCCTCGCGGCGGCCGTTCCACTCGCCTTCGCTCTGCAGCTCGCACTCGTCGTCCTGGCAGCCGCGGCGACCGCCGGGGGAGCGAAGCCCCTGCCCGGACTGCTGATCGACCCGGGCTCGTGGCTCATTGCATTCGCGATCGGTGTCGTCGCGAGCCACTGGCCCAGTGAAGGCAGCGAAGCCACCCCAGCCGCGCCGTAGCACCCCGCAGGCTCGCGCCGAAAGAATCGCAAGAGCCGCTCTCCGGATTTCGAGCAGACGAGTCCTCTCAGCGCGGGCTCAGGACGACCCCGATGTCAGTCGGGAGGCAGGGGAGCCTGCTAGATCTCGATGAGATCCAGGATCTTCTCGCAACGATCGATGCGTGCGCTGGACCCTTCCTGGATCCGCTGGGTCTTCGACTCGACGTCGAGCATCTGTCGATTGATCCACGAGGCCGCAAGATCGAAGCGCCGCGGATCCGCCTGAGCCTGCTTCAGCAACTCG
>Ga0055584_100001364_pt1 | contig 24046 bp, 19 predicted proteins | sample OSDHelmetaG_FD_58716 | JGI IMG/M metagenome (GOLD analysis project Ga0055584, IMG submission 58716) | Pelagic marine sediment microbial communities from the LTER site Helgoland, North Sea, for post-phytoplankton bloom and carbon turnover... | ecosystem: Environmental > Aquatic > Marine >...
AAAAAACTATATCCCGATGCCATTCTGCCAAAATTTGAGACTCATGAAAATGAGAATGGCGCACTCGTTATGACATATACAAGTGAACGTAGAATGGGAGCATTAGCAGAAGGCTTAATTGAAAAATCAATAGTACATTACAAAGTGCCATATTTCATCGAAAAAAATACATTAAATGAGGATGGAAGTATGGTTGAATTCCTTATTTCACCACAACAGTGAGCAGCTAAATAAACAATTACAAAGAGAATGGCTTGCACGGAAACAAGCAGAGAAGATACTTGAAGACAAAGCAATAAAGCTTTATCAAGTCAACCATTCTCTTCTTTTATAGAATCAAAACCTAGAAGCTGAGATAGAAAAGCACTCAAATTCCCTATCTGAAAGCGAAAAGAAATACCGTCAACGGATAGAGCTACAATAAAGATATCAATGAATTTTTCACTTTTGCCTATGGAGTGAGCCTGACTAAACTTGGATGTAAATAAGATGAGATTTTAGAGAAATAATAATTTGGCTTAATACCTTCTGAAGATAGAAAGATAGCTTAAGAGCTTTTAAAGTAGTTTCAGATAGTATAGAGTAGTCTGGCTATCAAAATTTAGCGTAGTGTCTAGGAGTGACGATAATTACTGGTTGGGTCAAGACGTGACCAAAGTAAGTCAAGACAATGTCACCTATTTTCAAAGTGTTGTTACAAGAAATATCATCCAGAAAAATGTGACTGAAAAGGCACCTGCTAAAGCACAACGGGCCTTATAGACAAGTGAAGTCAAATAGAGAAGAGTAATTAAAATATGGAGTAGGGTCTAATGGTGGTTGATACTGGCACTATACTCAGAAGTTGCCGAGTGGATGGCGCCATTTACGGAAACAGGAGGTATATTTTCTTTCTCATATTAGCAATTTTGGGCCTAGCCAATTGGCTTATTTTCTTTTCACTTCTTTTATTAGTTTATGCTTTTGCTACGTGCACTAGTGTTTATGCCATCTTTAATCAGAATTTTACTTTAGCCAAATATGAATCAGTGAGTGACCTCATAAGTCTTGTAACCACAGCTATGTTAGAATCTTTTTTCTATCATCCTAGAGCTGTAAATGGAGTATGAGTGGAATAAAGATCATGTTACATGCACTAATAAGGGGTGGGGAGAGATGACGAGGGAAGGATTTAAGAAAAAACAGTAAAATAGAATCAAATGAAGAGCAATATCGTTTGGATACTTAGGCTAAATTGAATGGTGTGCCTTAGGACAAAATATTAAAATTGAGTTAAGTTATGTACGTAGTCCTCATAATTTTCTGGGGCAATTTTTTTAAATAAACTTCAATAACTACTCATGGCGGAGAATTGTTTTTTGTGACTGTTTGACAATTAATACGTATTATATATTGTACTTTTTATTTTTTATCAAAACAACTATCAACTATGTGGAAAGAATTTAAAGCATTTATAATGACAGGGAATGTCATTGATTTTGCAGTGGCCGTAATATTAGCAGGTGCTGTAGGTCTTGTGGTAAATGGATTTGTAAACGATATAATGATGCCCCTTGTAGGTTCTTTCACTGGAGGGGTAGATTTTTCTGACCTTCAGTATGTGTTAGCTACTGATGATGCAGGTGAAGTAACCAACGCCATTAAGTGGGGATCTTGGATAACTTCGATAATTAATTTAATCATTATTGGAGGTGTGTTATTCTGGCTGGTAAAAATAAAGAAGAAATTAGATCCTCCTGCACCAACAGCCCCATCAGGCCCTTCTCAAGAAGACTTACTTGCAGAAATCAGAGATTTATTAAAAAAATAATTGTTGTTGTATTAATAGCAACCACAAAGAATTAGGAAGGCTATTAGCATTATTGTTAATGGCCTTTTTACATTTAGATGTCTAAACAATAATTCAATTGGAACTTTCAGTTTTCGAAATAACAATATCTATTGTAGGTGGCCTTTTAGCTGGAATCATCAACACCTTAGCGGGTAATGGGTCAGCAATAACTCTAACAATACTTACAGAGCTTTTAGGCCTTCCTTCCAACACGGCAAATGGAACCAATAGAATTGGCATACTAATGCAAGGTGTTACCGCGAATTATGCCTTTATCAAGAATGGTAAACTAGACTTCACAAAAAGCAAGTCCATGATTATATGGATGACCATTGGGGCGGTAATTGGGGTATATGTTGCCATAAATATCTCGAATGCTCAGTTTAAAGAAGTCTTCAAATACTTACTCATTGTTTTATTCTTTGTGGTTCTGATTAAACCTAAAAAATGGATGAGTGAGGTGAGTGATTATCGACATTTTCCAATGTGGATTACTATTCCTTTGTTTTTAGCCCTGGGGTTTTATGGAGGTTTTATTCAAATGGGAATGGGGGTATTATTTCTAGCGGTTACAGTTTTACTTTTTGGCTACAATCTTATAGAGTCAAACGCTATCAAGAACTTTGTTGTCTTTTTGTATCATATAATTGTAGTCTTGATATTTCATTATCAAGGACTAATAGATTGGAAAATCGGCGGAACGATAGGAATTGGTCAAATGACAGGAGGTTATCTAGCGGCTCAATACGCATCAACATTTCCTAATGCCCAAGTGTGGGCATATCGACTTTTAGTAGTAGTTATGATTTTGGCTATTTTGAGCGTTTTTAATTTTATTTAGACATGTCTAGGTATCTCTTTTTTACGTCTCTTTTTCTATTGGTTTCTTCTTGTAATCATAAGGAGCAAACTCTAATAGATATAGTGGATAAAAACCACCCCCTTCTTCGACAAGTATTTGAACATTCTCAGAAGTATGAACTTCAAATTCGATATACTCAAATTAACAGAGATACTGAAGGAAATCCTTCATTTCATACTATAAGCTTTCAAGAAGATAGTATTCAATATTTCTATCCGGCCAGTACTGTCAAAATGCCCGCAGCATTTTTAGCCTATGAAAAACTCAATGAGCTTAATGAACTTTATGGCTTGACCTTAGATGAAAATGTCACTATAATTCATCAAGCGTCAAAACCTCCTCAGACAGCTGCTTTTTCAGATAGTACACATTCTTCTTTACTACCCAGTTTAGGACATTATATCGATAAACTATTTGTTGTAAGTGACAATGATGCATATAATCGGGTGTATGAATTTTTAGGTCAGGATTATCTCAATGACAAATTAAAATCCAAAAACATTTTCTCTAATAGTAGAATCGTACACCGAGTTGGAGTTTCTGGATTTAAGACAGAAGATCATAAGCATACCAATGAAGTCGAGTTTTTAGATGCTGAAAAAGATGCGATCATTTCACTTAAGTCCCAAGAAGCGCAAAAGGATCATGTGGTTAAACTCAATTCAGCATTAAAGGGCAAGGGGTATTATGATAATACCACAGATACTGTGGTTATGCAACCATTTGATATGTCACAAAAGAACTTTATCAGTTTGAAAGATTTAGAGGCCTCTTTGAAGAGAGTGATTTTTCCAAATTCATTTGTTGAGGAAGAGCGATATAAACTTAATCCTGATCAATACAATCGCATTTACAAAAGTATGCTCAATTTACCGCGAGACTTTAACTATTTAGCCCAGGATACCACCTATGATTATTATGATGGTTATGTTAAGTTCTTTGTTTTTGGTGATACAGAAGAACGAATTCCAGATCATGTAAAAATCTTGAATAAGGTAGGATATGCATATGGTACACTGACAGATTGTGCATATATAATGGATATTCAAAATAATGTTGAGTTCTTTCTCTCTGCTACTCTACTCGTTAATGAGAATGAAATATTTAATGATGGGATTTATGAATATGAAGAGATTGGGATTCCTTTTTTAGCAGAGTTAGGAAGACAAATTCATTTTTATGAAATTGAAAGGGAACGAGAATATGAGGTTGGTTTTGACAGCAAATATGAATTTTAGAAAAGGTTTTATAAATTTTTCATTATACCTGAATCAGAATAGACAATGTTAAATAGATGTGTCTTCAAATTGCCTTCGAGCATGGCAATTTCATTCTTATTGGTCCAAGTAATATTAATATCTGCTTCAGAAGAATTTTTTATAACCACGTCTCCTGAAAATGCATCTGAAACATTTCTCAATTGAATCATTTCTAATTGTTTGATTACAACCCATCTAGTTAGACCTTCTTTTATTTCATCTATACTTAGATTTGTTCTATTGATTTCTTTATGACCACCCGTGCCGGCTTTGTCTGCTGCTACATAGTCATTTTTACCTGCAAAAAGATCTAAATACCAGATCTGTGGCGTGCCTGGCATAAAAAGCTGTATAGCTCTAGCCAACAATAATTTTTGTTCGCTTTCTCCTAATGCGCTGAAATAGGTTGCATTTACTTGATAGTAGGAGATTTTCTCTCCATCAGCACCATAAAGATTTTTCACCCTTCCTTTTCGGGAAAGAATGAGTTTTATCATTTCTTCTATCACATCATCTTCAAGTAATCCTTGATTAAAAACACCATTTACTTCTTTCCCTTTTAGATCCAACATCGGTATGCCATCGTGACATCCAAGCATATTGACCGTTTTATAATCTTTCTCAATTATTTCCTTTGCCCATTTGATCAGTGCTTTATTTGTTCCTTTTTCAATAGCATGAATCAATAGACCAGGAAGAAAAAAATCGTAAATGATATAACCCTTTTGTGCCACCTCATCATGCAAATTCATTCCGTATTCTGCGTGAATTTCTGGTAATAACTGAAGGTCATTCGTTTTGGCAATTTGGTTTATTCTTTCTAGATAGTCCCATGTACCAGGCTTATTAAAGAAATTCACAGCTCCGACCTCTTTGTGCAAATAAGCGAATGCATCTAATCTCAATATCTTACAACCATAACTTTTTACTTTAACCAAAACCTCCTTATAAAACTTCCAAACTAAAGGAGATTTTGCATTGACATCCATTTGGCCGAGGTAGCGTTGATTTTGATTGATAATTTGGAAAATCTCATCTTTTAAGGGAGTGAATCTTCCAAAATCTAGTAATTCAAAGTCTTTGCTATCAAGACTCGAATTAATTATTTCACATATTTCTAATGCATCATCATTATTTAAACCAGAGATGGATTTTAAATCTTCAGAAACAAGTTTTTGATTGTAAACCTTTTGATAAAATGTATTCCAATAAAACTTTTCTTTTCCATCAGGAAATATCACTTTTAGAATTGGTAGTCCAGGTTTGCGCATAAAAAGTTTTTCCAAATGCTCAGTATTTGGCACTACATTACCGCCTTCAGTCAGATCTCCATTGCCAATCCAAAACTCATTCCAGTCGATGAAAAAGTCTTTGTACTTGGATTTTTCTCCATTCTTAATTAAGTCCTTAAACTGTGGAGAAGCGACGGATAAGTGGTTTAGAACTATGTCTAGTTTCAAGGAAATTCCTAACCGTTCAAGTGCCTTCATATCGTCTTTTGATACGAATTCTTCATTAGTATTATAATCTATGATTGAAAATCCTCGATCAAGATCACTGTTGAAAAAGGTAGGTAAAATGTAAAAAAGTGAAAATACATTTTGAAATTCAGGCATTTGAAGCATGGTGGTCATATCACCTAGATTATTTCCAATGCTATCAGGATAAGCATTAAGTATTACCCCAATGGGCTGTTTTAATTTGATGCCTTTTTTCTGTCCAGTTTGATTCACTTGAGATCAATTGTAAAAAGGCGGAAAGATAAAAACTAAGCCAATTAAAACTCTGTATTTTGCTGGTTCCAAAATAAGCGAACACCTTATGCAAACAGATTTATTTTTAAACTTAGAAGGGAAGAAAGGAAAACAATACTTTACGAGAGAGTTTGAAAAAGCAATAAATGCCCTAAACGACAAACAAAAGGAAGCTGTAGAAACAATAGAAGGGCCTGTCATGGTCATAGCAGGTCCTGGGACTGGGAAAACTCAACTTCTTGCTGCAAGAATCGGAAGGATACTGAAAGAAGGAGTAGCTGAATATCACAATATACTTTGTCTTACTTACACAGATGCAGGGAGTGTGGCTATGCGACAGCGGCTCTTGCAGTTCATTGGTCCTGATGCATACAACGTCAATATTTTCACCTTCCACTCTTTTTGTAATCTGATTATCAAGGAAAACATCGAATATTTTGGAGGGTTTCGCGATTTACAACGTGTTTCTGATCTCGAACTAGTGGACATTTTGCATGAAATCATAGACGATTTTGATGATAATCATGTGTTAAAGCGGTATCGAGGTGATATCTATTATGAAAGGGATAGGTTGAAGAAGCTATTTGGCACCATGAAACAGGAGAATTGGAACAGCCAGCAAATAATAGATGCATATACTAAGTATGAGAAAGAAGTGTATGAAGATGAAGAATACCTCTATAAGAGAAAAACAGGAGATAAAAAGAAAGGAGATCTTAATGAAAAAAAGATTAAAAAAGAACTCAAAAGGTATCAATCAGGTGTAGCAGCAGCGGGAGAATTTAATAAGTACAATGAGCTTCTTCTAAAAAATGAGAGAATTGATTATAATGATATGATTCTTTGGGTAATTAAAGCATTCAAAGAAAACCCAGACTTGTTGTCTGCTTATCAAGAACGGTTTCAATACATTTTAGTAGATGAATATCAGGACACTAATGGGTCACAAAATGAAATTATTAACCTTCTCACATCTTATTGGGGCAAGGATGCCAATGTTTTTGTAGTGGGAGATGATGATCAGTCCATCTTTCGTTTTCAGGGGGCCAATATGCAAAACATAGTAGAGTTTGATAACCACTACAATCCACGTGTGATTGTTCTTGATAATAATTATAGGTCATCCCAAGAAATATTGGATAGGTCTACAGAACTAATCAGTAATAATGAAGAAAGGTTAATAGCCCTGAAACCTGAACTGACTAAAAATCTCCTGGAATCTAAAACCAAAGACCTCATAAAAGTAAATCCTCAAATCCTACAATATCATAATGAAAAGCACGAAGAAAAAGCAATTATCAATAAGATTGTAGCACTTCAAAACGAAGGAGTCAATCTTAATGAAATAGCAATTATATATAGAAAGCATAGGAACATTAGTGACATTTTAAAATATCTTGAATATCATAATGTACCGGTTAACCTGAAGAAAAGAATCAATATTCTCCATGAACCTGAAATTAAAAGACTGATCAATATTCTTACTTATATCAGAGATGAGTTTAAGAGGATGCACACAGGAGAACACCTCATTTTTGAGATTTTGCACTATAATTACTTTGGCTTGAAGGCAAGAGAAATAGGAAAACTGAGCCTTTACCTTTCTCGTAAAACAGAAAATGATATAAAATGGCGAGATATCCTTAATGAAGAAGAAGAACTAAAGAAAGTCGGACTAAAAGATGTGAATCATTTTCTAGAAATTGGAGCATTTTTGGAAGAGTGTATTCAGGATGTTCCAAATAGTACAATACAAATGCTATTTGAAAAGATACTTACCAAGGGTAAAATTATCGAAGCGATAATGCTTGATAAAAATGATAAATCTTGGAGGTTGCAAATTGTCAATACCTTTTTCGACTTCATAAAAAATGAAACTTCTAAAGATTCTCTACTTGGATTAGATGCCATCCTAGAGATGGTACAAAAGATGGATCAAGCAAGAATAGACTTGCCGCTAGAGCGCATTTTCTTTGCTAAAGAAGGAATTAATCTTATGACGGCGCATGGAGCGAAAGGCTTAGAGTTTGAACACGTATTTATTATTAAATGCTTTCAAAGTAATTGGGTAGAAAAGAATTATGGAGGTGGAGGCTCTTTCAAATTACCTAAATCTCTTGTTTCTGCTTCTGACAAAAGTGATATAGAAGACGACCGCAGACTCTTTTATGTAGCCATGACAAGGGCAAAGTCGTATTTATACATTTCTACACCTAAGATGTCTAATGAAGACAAGGATTTGGACATGGTAGTATTTGTGCATGAGCTTATTAGGGAAAGTGATCTAAAGATTCAAGAAGTACATTTAGACGATTCTGAAATAGAAGATTATGTGACAACCTTAATGAGATATAAAGAAGGAGCTGTGCAACTTATTGATCATCAATTAATTGATAAAATATTAGTGAATTATAAGGTCAGTGTGACCAGTCTAAATAAGTATCTCAGATGCCCATTGGCTTTCTATTTCGAAAATGTATTGAGAGTGCCTCTAGGAAGAAGTGTAAGTATGGGATTTGGAAATGCTATTCATTTGGCATTGGAAAAATTCTTTGTTGATATAGAAAGTGACCCTCAGCGGAAAATTGGAGACGAAGTTGACCTTGTGAACTATTTTCATAGTGGCATGAAAAAATATGGTTCACATTTCACTATAAAAGAATATGAGTTAAGGAGTACCTATGGCGAAAAGATTTTAAGAGGGTATTATAAAAATTATGTTTCTAACTGGAGTACTGCGAAGCAGTTTATTTCTGAATACTCTATCTCACTTACAGAATATAAAGGAGTACCAATCACAGGAAAATTGGATAAAATTGAAGTCTATGATGATCATGTAGTGGTAGTAGATTACAAGACTGGCAAGTATTCTAATGCAAAGAAAAAGCTAAAACCTCCCATGGGAGAAGATGATCCCGGAGAAGATTATTGGAGGCAATTGGTTTTTTATAAACTTTTGCTCTCAGGTGATCCCAGAAACAATCATCAAATGAGATATGGCATAATGGATTTTGTAGAACCTGTAGATGAGTTAAACTATAAACAAGAAAGAAGAGAAATAGAGGCATTTGAAGTGGAAATAGTAGAAAACCAGCTTGTAGAAACATATCAAAATATATTAGATCATAAATTTGAAAACGGTTGTGGAGAGGATCATTGTAAGTGGTGCGATTTTGTCAGCAGCAATTTTAAATTGAACAGCGAATTAGTGGGTTATGAAGATGACGAAGAGAACAATTAAATTAAAGAAAGTACTATGAAGAACCTCCACATCATTATTGGAATTGTTTTTATCATTTTTGCAATTCTTCAATACAATGATCCTGATTATTACATCTGGATTCCTGTCTATAGTTTGATATCATTTATTGCTTTTTCCACGGCAGCAAGAAAACCACAAAGGAAGTTAGCTCTTTTGGTTACATTCTTTCTTGCAGCGTGGAGTGTTACTTTCATTCCTGATCTAGTTTCATGGATTCAAGATGGAGCCCCGAACATTGCAGGATCAATGAAAGCCGAGACACCCCATATAGAGCTTATGAGAGAATTGTTTGGACTCATTATAAGTTTAGTTGCAACTATTTACTATGCGACTAAAAAATAGTGAATATTAGTCTTTTCTGACTCGTGGTCTATATTTTGAGATGTCTAGTATTTTTTGAAATTCTGAATTTGTTAAGAGTTCCGCCACAGATACTTTACTTCTTTGCATATAGTCTTGTACAATTCTCCAACCAATATAATTGGCAACACCTCCAGGTGCTTCAGGGGGGATGCCAGGTGCATTTGGGGCAGGGTTGACGAGTTTATTTATTTTCGTGAACTGATTAGAAAAAAGTAGATTGTTTTTTAACAAATGAGTCCACAATTCTGGTTCATTCATTAAACACCATTGATATTCATCAGGTTGAAATTCAAGGATAATGTCTTTTGGTGAAAGAGGCAATATCTTTTCTAGAAGGTAAATAATTTTTCCATTTCTAATTATAATTTCTGCCAATTGACCAGTTTGTGCGGGCTCAATTTTATCATCAATCCAAGCTAATAATGACTTTCTTAGAATATATCTTTTATCAAAATACTGTGTAAGAAATTGAGAAAAAGCTGGATTTTTAGGGTCAATAGATTTGTAAGGAAAATTTGATCCTATATACATATCAAGGCCTATCCCAAGACCATCTCTATTTCCATCTTGAAAAACAAAATTTTGGTACGCAAAGCCAGATACAAATGTGTAGACATTTGGAATAGATTTGTCTGAGGTGTAATAACTGTAGTATTTAAATGCTTTGTCAAATTCCTCTTCTAATTCACTTATATCTGAATAGATGTGAGAACAAGTATCAACCAGAGAAGTAAACCCATAGTCCTCTAGTACTTCTTTTTGATCTTCCGTGGAAAGATTTAGAACTGGAAGTACGTTAGAAAAAAATATATTGCCGAAAGCAGGGTGATTTTCTAAAGTCTGACTAATAAAGAGCTCAGTCGAGTCTTTTTTACTTTGATTTTTGTGAAAAGGAACAAATCTCCAGGCCACATCCACTTCACTTATATCAGGAAGAGAAGTAGAATGGTCGCAAGAAGAAACCAATAGTAAGAAGCCCCAAAGAGCCAATGTTACAAGAAGACTATATATTTTCTTTTCAACCATAGGATAATTAACGAGAAATATCTCATCCTAATATTTCAACCATACTTCTTGTGCGCCATCTCCATTTACACTAATGGCAAATCGGACATTCGCAAATTCCTTGAGCAGGTGTAAAACCTCTTCCTTAAGCGCTCCTGTACCTTTACCATGAATGAGAGTTATCACATTTTTCTTTTTCTCAATAGCGTCATTGATAAATGCTCTGCACATGACTAATTGATGGTCTAAAATCATTTGTGGATGAGAATTTTCTAGATCTGGATTCAATTTAATAATATGAAGATCAAGTTCATTTTTGAATGATGTATATGTTGGTGTTTTTGGTAAGTTCGGAATTAAAGGTTCAGAATGTTTTTCAAGATAGAGCTCATGATTTTTCTGAATTTCTATATCAGTTATAACCTCCAACCTTTCGGACTCTATTAACAGGATCTTTTTTCCATATTTGATTCTTGCTTTACCATTTTTTCCAATTCCTTCATATTTTCCAATTTTTCCAGAAGGTTGAATTCGTAGAATATCTCCTATCCACAAATCTGTTAAGTTAATTCGATTAGGTGTAGTTTTCATAGTTTACAAAGCATGCAAATTTAACCTGATAATAGAATATAATTCTAGTTCAGACTATTCATCTTTTCGGTCAACTCTATAGCCCATATTTCACCCTTTTTTCTATAGTTTCTTATTGCATGTTTAACAATCCACCTTGTGTCCTTTTGTGGCTTAATAGACCATTTTTCTATTAAGGCTACAGCCGCTTCATTGTTTACTTTGAAATAGTCATTTATATGATTCGCCACAGAAGTTTGAACATACTTTTCAGGATCATCTTTTAAGTTTTCTAATATTTTGAATATGGGACTTGGGTCGTCAATGAACAATTTCAATTTGCTTGCCCATGGCAAGTTTGGCCTTAGCCCTTCAGATGCTAATCTTCGTACATGAAAATTTTGATCATTTGACCATGCTGCCATAACCCTTATCAAGTGTTCAGGATTTTGCCTTATGAATGGCCTAATGGCAAATTCACCTGTGCTGCGTTGTGTTAATTCTTTGATTGCATTGAGAGACAGCCCTTCTTCTCCAAGCCCGTTTCTTTCAATAAATGCTCCAATAGGCCATGTCCAAAAGAAATCATTAAAAGTGCCATATGAACCTTCATTTGTTGGGCCTAAAATCTGTAGAAGCAGATTCAGTTTTGACTTGTAATCACCAGGAAGAAAAAAATTAAGTTGATCAGCAATGACATTTACTCTGTCTTTGAGTTCTAGCGGGTCCAAAAGAGGTTGGGTCGTTTTCCTAAATCTTTCCCGATCAAATGAAGCTCCTTCAGAAGTGATTTTATCAGATAATAATTCTAAAAGTTCTTTGTCAAACTTATACTTCAGAGGTGTAAAAGCCATGGGCTAAACTTTCACCCATTTTTGATCACTCTTACCAGACTCAATTACTTTATAGATAAAATTCATTCCCCTTACTCCATCCTCAACTGTAGGAAAGTCATTATATATTGGATCTACATTCACTCCTTCTATCCTTGCCCGTACGCATTTAGCAAAGTTTCTGTAAATATTAGCGAAAGCTTCTAAATATCCCTCAGGATGTCCTGCAGGAATTCTTGTATGTGCTTGGGCAGAAGCACATAATTCACCTACACCAGTTCTATAAATTTGTTTTGGGCTGTTTTGATATTTTACTTCCAGAGTATTAGGCTGCATTTGATGCCATTCCAGGCCAGCTTTGCTGCCATAGACACGGATGTTTAATGAATTCTCTTCCCCGGCAGCTATTTGTGAAGCATGAAGGATGCCACGAGCCCCATTATCAAACCTTAATAAAACATTGCCATCATCATCAAGTAACCTTCCTTCTACTAATGTGCTTATGTCAGCACATAATTCTGTGATCTTAAGTCCAGTAATATACTCTGCCAGATTTTCTGCATGAGTGCCTATATCTCCCATAGCACCAGCAATACCTGATCTTTTAGGATCTGTTCGCCATGCTGCTTGTTTTTGATCAGAAGACTCAATAAAATCCATAAGCCACCCTTGAGGGTACTCTACAACTACTTTCCTTATTGTGCCGAGATCGCCATTATAGATCATATGGCGTGCCTGCTTCACCATAGGATAACCAGTGTAATTATGGGTCAAAGCAAAAATTTGACCTGTTTCCTTCACCACTTTTTCAAGCTCATTGGCTTCTTCCATATCAAATGAAAGAGGTTTATCACAAACAACGTGAAAACCATTTTCTAGAGCCATTTTTGTAGGTCCAAAGTGGACATGATTAGGAGTGACAATGGAAACGAAGTCCATTCTTTCTCCCTCTGGAAGTTCTTTTTCTTTTTGGATCATCTCGGCATAGCTGCCATACACTCGATCTGGTGAAAGATAAAAGTCTTCTCCAGACAATCTAGAGCGTTCTGCATCACTACTAAATGCACCGCAAACCAATTCTATTTCTCCATCTAATGATGCAGCCATTCTATGAACTCCTCCAATAAATGCTCCTCGGCCTCCGCCGACCATACCCATTCTTATTTTTCTTGCCATGATATATATAGTTGAGGCTTAAAAGTAAATCTCTTTTTATAAATTTCTTACTCTTCAGGGTAAATCAGTTCAAATACATTGATGTATGATTGTATTATAGTTTGCTATAATTCGAACAGCTCTTTAGGACAATCATTCTTAATCCATATTTGATCTGACAAAAGATACAGGAGAGAAAATGTGTTTTTAGATAAACTGTCGATATAGTATAAATGACTCCTTATATACTCGAGCAGCTTTACATCAATTGGTTTCTAATCTTCTGTAGTCAATACTGAGCCAATAAATGCACGATTCATAAATGCGATGTTGTCCAAGGAAATTTCTTTTGGGCATTCAGCTTCACAAGCACCAACGTTAGAACACAATCCAAATCCTTCTTTATCCATTTGAGCGACCATATTTTGAACTCTTTTTTTGTGTTCTACTTTGCCTTGAGGTAGTTTCCCCAAATGACTCACTTTAGCTGAAGTGAAAAGCATGGCGGACCCATTTGGACATGCAGCAATACATGCTCCACATCCAATGCATGTAGCAGAATCAAATGCATCTGCAGCGACTTCTTGCTCTACAGGGATGGCATTAGCATCTACTGCTTGTCCAGTGTTCACGGAAATATAACCTCCTGCTTGAATTACACCATCTAGTGAAGAACGATCTACAACTAAATCTTTAATGATAGGAAATGCCGTAGCTCTAAAGGGCTCAATTACGATAGTATCGCCATCCTTATATTGTCTCATATGAAGCTGACATGTAGTGGTGCCTTTTTGAGGGCCATGTGGCCTTCCATCTATGACAAGATTGCAAGTCCCACAGATCCCTTCACGACAATCGTGAGCGAAAGCTATAGGATCTTTTTTCTCACTGATCAATTGCTCATTGAGTACATCTAGCATCTCAAGGAATGACATATGTTCATTAGCCTCTACATTATGCATATCAAAGTATCCCTTGTGATTAGGCCCTGATTGTCTCCATATTTTTAGATTCAGCTTCATATCTCTATATTTTCATGGGTCTAAACCCATCGTATTATTTATAACTTCTAGTTTTGAGCTCTACATTATCAAATTTCAATTTTTCTTTGTGAACCTTTGGGTCTTGACCATCATTCCACTCCCAAGCCGCAACATAAGTATAATTGTTATCGTCTCTTTTTGCTTCTCCTTCGTCACTCACAGATTCTTCTCTGAAGTGCCCACCACAAGATTCATTTCTGTTTAAAGCATCGAACAAAAGAGTCTCTCCTAGTTCCATAAAATCAGCAACTCTGGCGGCTTTTTCGAGTTCAGGATTAAATTCACTTATGGTTCCAGGGACGTATACATCCTTATAAAACTCATCTCTCAAGGCTCTCACTTCTGCTATACCTTTTTTCAGGCCAGTTTCATTTCGAGACATGCCACCATTTTCCCAAATGATCTTTCCTAATTTTTTATGAAAGCTTTCTACAGATTGATTTCCATTGATATCTATTAAGCCCTGCAATCTTTCTTTCACATCCTTTTCAGCTTGGATAAACTCAGGTGTGTCATTTGCTATTTTGTCAGTTCTAATCTGTGTAGAAAGGAAGTTTCCTATAGTATAAGGTAGCACAAAGTAACCATCAGCTAAGCCCTGCATCAATGCTGATGCTCCTAATCTATTAGCACCATGATCTGAGAAATTAGCCTCGCCAATGGCAAATAGTCCTGGCACATTTGTCTCCAAATTATAGTCTACCCAAATACCGCCCATTGTATAATGGATTGCTGGATATATTTTCATTGGCCTTTCATACGGGTTTTCTCCTGATATCTTTTCATACATCTGGAAGAGGTTACCATATTTATTCTTAATAATCTCTTTTCCAAGCTTAGTCACATTGGTATCATCTGTGCTTAGGCCTCGACTATTTGCCTCCTGAAGGCCGTATCGTTGTATTGCTGATGAAAAATCTAAGAACACCCCCAATCCTGTAGGAGCTACTCCATTTCCTTCATCACATGCTACTTTTGCTGCTCTTGATGCTACATCTCTAGGCACTAAATTGCCAAATGCGGGATACCTTCTTTCTAAGTAGTAGTCTCTATCCTCCTCTGCAATATCCAAAGCTGTTTTTCTTCCTTCTCTTATGGCTTGTGCATCTTCTTTGCTTTTTGGGACCCAGATGCGTCCGTCATTTCTAAGAGACTCAGACATTAAAGTTAGCTTAGATTGGTAGTCACCTGATACAGGTATACAAGTAGGATGGATTTGATTATAACAAGGGTTGGCCATTAAAGCTCCTCTTCTTACTGCTCTCCATCCGGCTGAAACATTTGAATTCATGGCATTAGTAGAGAGGTAATATACATTTCCATATCCTCCTGTTGCTAATACCACAGCGTGAGCGGAGAATCTTTCTAATTCTCCTGTCACTAAATTTCTTGTTATAATTCCCCGGGCCTTGCCATCCACTTTTACTAAGTCGAGCATCTCATGTCTATTGTACATGTCTACAGATCCCTTCGCTATTTGGCGACTTAGTGCTTGATATGCACCTATGAGCAATTGTTGCCCGGTCTGACCCCTTGCATAAAAGGTACGAGACACTTGTACTCCACCAAAGGACCTATTCGCTAGAAGGCCTCCATATTCTCTAGCAAAGGGAACACCTTGGGCAGTACACTGATCAATGATATCAGTACTCACTTCTGCTAGTCTATGGACGTTGGCCTCTCTAGATCTGTAATCACCACCTTTAATTGTATCATAAAACAATCTGAAGACACTGTCTCCATCATTCTGATAGTTTTTAGCAGCATTGATTCCTCCTTGGGCAGCAATACTATGAGCCCTACGTGGGCTGTCATGAAAAGTGAAACACTTCACATTATATCCTAATTCTCCCATTGTTGCTGCTGCAGAAGCACCAGCTAACCCTGTTCCCACTACAATTACCTCGAGTCTCCTTTTATTATTAGGAGCGACTAAAGGCATTGATGATTTATACTTGGTCCATTTTTCGGCTAATGCGCCTTCAGGAACTTTGCTATCTAACTTCATAACTGATGATTATAGATTACTTACCGAAATAGATGTACAATGGAATTATAGCAAATCCAATAGGTACAAGAAATGAATATGCTTTTCCCACAAATGAAATCAGTGGGGTATATTTTTTATGTCTTATTCCTAAGGTTTGGAATGCTGAATCAAAGCCATGTAAAAGGTGAAACATAAGAGCCAATAAACCAATGATGTAAGCAACTACGATCCAAAGCTCTTGAAATGCTATAGAAACTCTTGTAAACAAATCTTTTACTGGTGCGTCAAAACTAGCATAGGTCACCATGTCCAATTGATTTTGCTTCATTTTCCACCAAAAGTCTCCCATGTGCAACATTAAAAAAGCAAAAACCAAAATTCCTAATAGGGCCATATTCTTAGAGGCCCATGATGCATTCTCATGTGTGTTCACAGCGTATTTGGATCCTTTGGCTTTTCTGTTATAAATAGCTAATAAGATGCCTTGAATGGCATGAACTACAATAAAAAAGTATAATCCATATGATATTGTTTTTATCAATGGATTATTGGTCATAAAATATGCATAAGTATTAAATGCTTCGCCACCATCATTATAAAGCAATTGTAAATTGCCAATAAGATGTACTATAAGAAATGTAATGAGGAAGATACCTGTGAGCGACATTATAAGCTTTCGCCCAATACTTGATCTAAAGAAGGTAATAAGCCAAGACATGGTTTTTCTGTTTTCTGAGTGTAAAAATACAGATAATCAATGGCTGTGAAATTCTACATTATCGCTTAAATTATTTAGAATGGTTTTAATTTAAAGCAAAAAGGATGCTATGGATACTCTTTCTTGTTTTATGAGGGTCATTTACAAATGCCTTTAGAATCTGATAACTAATTTGTTTTCAATTATAAATGTGACTATTTAATCACTGCTATTTCGGTGTTATTAAAACAAACTATTTCTCCTGCTTTTACTTTTTTTCTCTTTCTTAATTCTACTTGATTGTTCACCTTTACCTCTCCATTTTGGATAATAACTTTTGCATGTCCTCCTGATTGTGCTATGTCTTTCAGCTGTAGAAGCTTCATTAATTCAATGAATTCATCTTGAGGACGCAATTGAAAAGTGATTTTTTTATACTCCACTTGGTATATTATATATATGGAACAAACATACATTTTGATATTTAATTCATCTAAATAAAAAATATAGCACCTTTGCAATTGTATTATTAGGTGATGTCATGCATCACAGAGATAAAAGCGCAGAATGACAAAAGTGGAATTTGAAGCCTTTCTTGAATTCTTTCCAGAAGTAGCACCACCCATAATTTTATCAGCAGAAGAAGTTATTTTATACAGTAGAGAAAACAACCCTCTATCACAAAGTATAATAACTGAAGTATTGCTGCCTTTGCATAATGAAACGGAACTGGATGAATATACGGAGTATATCCCTTGCTTCAGATTGAAAAAGGAAAACTCCTTCGTGCCAGTGATTTACTATAAAGCAGGATTACTAAAAAATGAATATCACCTTTTGATGTTTTCAGAAAATGGAAAAATAATAGATCATAAATCTATTGCGGGTACATTTTTAAAAGATAAAGAAATGGTCACCTATGTGGCTTATATAGATGAAGATAATCATATCCAAGTCGTGATAGGAAGCGACGATGGTGATCGCTCACACTACAACCCACTTAACAGTCAAACCATCGCCTATGACATCGCACCTGATGGCAAAATTATTTTATCAAACAATCCCATAAATGAGGAGTAAGAAAAATTTTAAATCAAAAAAACTAACCAAAGAAGAATTAGAAAAAGCAAGCCTTAACCTTTTCAAAAAAAGCCCAAAAAAAAGATTCAAGCCAACAAGAATAGCCAAAGCTCTAAGAATTAAAAACAGTAAAGATTCTATTCTAGATGTGTTAAAATATTTAGAGAAATCCGGAAAAATCAGACATGTCGTAGATGAACTGTATACTCTTGAAGGAGTGAGTTCAAACAGAGGAAATGATTCATTTATCAAACAGCAATACATTACTGGCCGTGTTGATATGATCAAGTCTGGTTCTGCTTATATTGTTTCTGAAAGAGATGTTCCAGATATATATGTGCCCAAAAAGCATCTTAAAACTGCCTTGCATGATGATGAAGTAATTGTAGAGTTACACCATAGGAGAGGAGCAAGAAAGCAAGAAGGGAAGGTAGTAGAAGTGAAAACTAGAGCGCACAAAAAATTTGTAGGTGTCTATGATCGCATTGGAGGTTATGGAATCGTAGAAGCGACTGTGCGTAATAACTCTATCAAAATAGAGGTAGTAGGAAGTCATGAAGCTCAAAATGGAGATAGGGTAATCATAAAGATTGTTCATTATGGTCGAAATGGCATCGTAAAAGGAGAAGTCGAAAAAATTCTGTCATCTGGCAAAGGGCATGATCTCGAGATGACCACAATTTTGATTAATGAAGGATTCGATATTGCCTTCTCTGATGAAGTGCTCAATGAAACAGAGCAAATGCATGACAAGATCACAGAAGAGGATTTGGCTATACGTAAGGACATGAGAAAAATTCTCACTTTTACAATTGACCCTGCAGATGCTAAGGACTTTGATGATGCTATTTCATATAGGATATTAGCAAACGGAAATGAAGAAATAGGAGTACATATAGCCGATGTTTCACATTTCGTAAAAGAAGGGTCTGCATTGGATAAAGAGGCTTTGGCGCGATCGACATCTGTTTATTTGGTTGATAGGGTTTGTCCTATGTTGCCAGAACGATTGTCTAATGAGCTTTGTTCTCTGCGTCCGGATGAAGATAAATTTACTTTTTCTGCCATTTTTGAATTTGATAATAAAGGAAATGTATTAAATCGATGGCTAGGTCGAACACTGACTCATTCGGATAAAAGATTCACTTATGAAGAAGCTCAGGAAATTTTAGACATTAAGCATGGCCCATATTTAAATGAACTTAGAAGAGTAGATCAAATATCTAAAATGCTTCGAGAAAAGCGATACAATAATGGATCTATCAAATTTGAGTCTGATGAATTGAGATTTACTTTGGATGAAGATGGCAAACCAGAAGGTGTGTATGTTAAAGAAAGAAAGGATACCCATCTTCTTGTGGAGGATTTAATGCTTTTAGCAAATAAAGAAGTGGCTACTTTTATATCAAAAAAAGAAAAGAACACCAAAACTATCCCTTTTGTATACCGAGTTCATGATCAACCTGATCCGGATAAACTAGCTGATTTTGCTCTTCTTGCGGCTGAGTTTGGTCTAAAGTTTAACCTCAATACACCCAAAGAAATAGCAAACTCATTTAATAATATCTCTACTAAAATTGAAAATGTAGATCATCTCAGAATGCTAATGCCCTTGGCAATAAGGACTATGGCCAAAGCTGAATATTCTTCAGACAACATCGGACATTATGGGTTAGGTTTTTCTCATTATTCACATTTCACTTCTCCTATAAGGAGATATGCGGATCTTTTAGTGCATCGCATATTGGATAAAAACCTAAAAGAAACTTATCGTGTGAATGGCCCGGTATTAGAACAACAATGCAAGCACATTTCACGTCAGGAGCGTAAAGCTATAAATGCTGAGAGGGAGTCAGTAAAATATATGCAAACCGTATATATGCATGACCGAATAGGAGAAACATTTGAAGCCACAGTTTCAGGAATAATAGAAAAGGGAATGTTTGTAGAAACATTAGAGTCCAAAGCTGAAGGACTTATTCCTTTTAGTGATATTGGTATTTTAAAGTCATTGACATCAAGTAGTGCTCATTTAAAAACTACAGAAGGTGAAATCATTTATAGATTTGGTGACAAATTGAAAGTGGTTTTAGATGGAGTAGATATCGCCAAAAGACAGATCAATTTCCTCTTATCCACAGATGAAGATTAAAACTCATAACTTACTTGGTCTCAAAGTACTAGAGTAGACAAGCAAGATTCATTTTACATCAAAAGGTAGTATCTTTGCACTCCATTTTTAGAAAACGTGTTGAAAAAATGATTTTTCTTCACAGAAATCATTTTTACTCCTATCACATCGGGATTAATATTTGAATGAAACTATGAGTAAGAAGAGAGTGCTTTTCATCAGCCAGGAGATGAAACCGTATACGACTTTATCAGAAATTTCTGATATGGTGCATGCACTTGCACCATATACTTATAACAAAGGCTATGAAGTAAGAGTGCTCATGCCAAAGTTTGGAACCATTAACGAAAGAAGACATCGTCTTCATGAGGTGGTTAGGCTTTCTGGAATGAATATAATTGTAGATGACGATGATTTTCCTTTGATTATAAAGGTGGCTTCTTTACCTGGATCTCGGATGCAGGTCTACTTCTTAGATAATGAGGAGTTTTTCAAAAGAAAATTGGTATTCGACGATGCGGATGAAAAACCGTTCGAGGATAATGCAGAAAGAATGATTTTCTTCTGTAAAGGAGCTATGGAAACTGTGAAAAAATTCGGTTGGCCTCCTGATATTATTCATTGTCACGGTTGGATGTCGAGTCTAGTGCCGGCATATTTTCAAAGAATATACAAGGACAGCCCAATTTTTGAAAATTCAAAAATGATTTTTAGCCCTTATGATTCTCCTTATGAGCATACATTTGATAAAAGCTTCATAGAAAAAGCTTGTATCAATGATATCGAAGAAGAGGATTTAGCAGCCTATATCGAAAATGGTAAGATTAAGTTAAATGAAGGCGCTCTTCAGTACGTTGACGGAATAATGCCAGGAAAAGCCACGTTAAATGATTCTTTGCAAGATGCTATTGCAGCCTCTCCTGCACCGTTACAAGAATTCATAGAAGGAGAGGAATATCTTGCAGAAGTCCTCAATTTCTATTCATCACTAATAGAGGAATAATTTGAAAACCACCCCTTTTTATGCTTTGCTGATCTTCGTTTCAGTGACTTTGTTAATGAGTTATGCATGCAATGATTCTACTACGGTAGGAAGCGGCTTGCTAGACGATGAGGATATTGAATTAGGATTCACCAATGAATTGGAGATAAGAGCAAAAACGGTCAAAGAAGGTATAATACCTACATATTTTTCCAGAGGGTTTCTCAATGAATCCTATATGATTGGAGAATTGGATGACCCAATATTTGGGAAGTCCAAGTCTACGATTCATTTTGAACTTGTTCCTTCTGCTTTTCCAGATTTCGGAGGAGGAATTATGGATTCTATGGTGTTTATCTTTAGCTATAACCAAGTTGGTTTTTATGGAGACACCTTACAACCTCATGATATAACTATAACTCAATTATCTGAAAGGATAGATCAGTCAGATACACTTTATTCAGACCAGGACTTTCCTATTTTGGTAGGACCTAGGGGTGGAAGAGTAGGCCTACTAGAAGGATTTACACCAAGAAGAACGGATTCTATTTCTATTGTTTCATATACTACAGATGAAGTAGAACAACTTCCAGGTCAGCTTAGAATCAGAATGATAGATAACCTGGCGCGACAAATTTTCATTGACACCTTAAATAACATTACATCGGAAGGGATGAATGAATTGGTGAATGGATTGTCAATAAGTAGTGTGCCAAGCAGTGGAAACTCTATGATTGGCTTGAATCTTAATAGGGCCACAAATTTATCAGCACTAGAAGTCTATTACACTGATAGAATAGGAGTGAAAAGAACCTATAGATACTTCTTAGATGAGGTAAGACATCAAATGTTTTCTGTAGACCCATCTGGAAGTGTAGTTGAAGGATTTTTAGATCAGGAAATATTAGCTGGGGATCCATTATTTATTCAAGGACTTAATGGTGTTATTACAGAAATAGATATTTCAAGTGTTGCTCAGCTTCAGGACAAATTGATTAATCAAGTTGAATTAAGATTGTTTTTGGATGATAATTATCCAGGTGATAATAGGCTACTCTTCCTTACAGCACCTAGTATAGTGGCTACTAAAGCTTCCAATGGAACAGCAGTAGAAGATTTACTTATTGCATTTACAGGATTTGCAGGAGACAGTGGAGTTAGTCAACTCTTTGGTGGCTCATTACAGGATTCACTTAGAGGAAATGAATTGGGGTATAGTATGAACCTTACAGCTTACGCTAAAGAAGTGCAAAAAGGAAGAGAAGATGGAATCATTCATTTAGAGCTACTTAATCGAATCTCTACTCCCAGAAGAACTATACTATTTGGTCCAGGACATTCATCTTTAGCACCTGAACTCAGAGTAACCTATACTATAGAATAAAATCACATCAGTACCCATGTGTGGAATTGTTGCATATAATGGAAACCGTTCAGCATACCCTATTCTAATAAGCGGCTTGAAGAAATTAGAGTATAGAGGTTATGATAGCACAGGAGTAAGTATTTTAAATGGAAATCTAAATACTTACAAAAGAAAAGGGAAAGTCAATGACCTAGAAGACTTTATAGGCTCTAAAGATTTAAAAGGAACCTTAGGTATTGGGCATACAAGATGGGCTACTCATGGAGCACCTAATCATATCAATGCACATCCGCACTCGTCTGAGGATGGAAAATTAGTTTTGGTACATAACGGGATCATAGAAAATTATGACTTACTTAAATCTTCTCTTGAAGATTTGGGGCATACTTTCAAAAGTGATACCGATACAGAAGTACTTGTTCATCTTATTGAGGAATATAAGAACTCTCAAGACCTTAATATACGAGATGCTCTGATTAAAGCCTTGAATAAAGTGATAGGAGCATATGCAATAGTCTTGATAGATAAGGATAGTCCTAATATTTTATATGGAGCAAGAAAATCTAGCCCACTCGTCTTGGGAATAGGTGAGAATGAACATTTCATAGGTTCAGATGCTACACCTATAGTAGAATACACAGATCAAGTGGTTTATTTGGAAGATGAGCAAGTGGTTGAAATTGTGAAAGATAAGGGCTACACAATTTTGGATTTGGAGAAAAATGAAGTTGACATCGAAGTACATAAGATTGATCTGAAGATTGAAGAACTTGAAAAAGGAGGCTACGATCACTTCATGTTAAAGGAAATATTCCAACAACCTCAGACTATCTTGGAGAGTATGAGGGGAAGAATAAATGCAAAAGAGGAATGGGTTCAAGTGGGTGGACTCACTGAAAATTTGGATAGATTTCAGAATGCCGACAGAATCATTTTTGTTGCTTGTGGAACCTCTTGGCACGCTGCATTAGTAGGAGAATATTTATTTGAAGAGTTAGCTCGGATTCCTGTTGAGGTTGAATATGCATCCGAATTCAGATATAGAAACCCCATTCTCACAGAAAAGGATGTTGTAATTGTACTTTCTCAATCAGGAGAAACTGCTGATTCATTAGCTGCTTTAGAATTAGCTAAATCAAAGGGAGCCATGACTTATGGCTTAGTAAATGTAGTAGGATCTTCAATAGCAAGAATGACTGATAGTGGAAGCTATATGCATTCTGGCCCTGAAATAGGAGTTGCTTCTACTAAAGCATTTACTTCAATGCTTACGGTTTTATCTTTAATGGCTATTCAACTGGGTAGGGAAAAGAACCTCATTCTTGATGATTCATATTTAGAATATTTATATGAATTAGAATCTATTCCAAACAAGGTTTCAGCTATTTTGGAAGTGAATGATAAAATCAAATACATAGCGGCTGAAGTTAAAGGTGCTCAGAACGCTCTTTATCTTGGAAGAGGATTTAATTTCCCAATAGCATTGGAGGGAGCATTGAAGCTAAAAGAAATTTCATACATCCATGCTGAAGGATATCCCGCAGCAGAAATGAAACATGGACCTATAGCTTTAATAGATCTATATATGCCTGTGATAATAATTGCTACCAATAAAAGTGCATACGACAAAATAATTAGTAATATTGAGGAGGTAAAAGCTAGGAAAGGAACTGTAATAGCTATAGTTGATGAAGATGATGTTAGAATTAAACAACTTGCCGACTATACAATAACAATTCCAAGAACTCAAGAGATTTTCTCACCACTTTTATCCATCATTCCTTTACAGCTGCTTTCATATCATATAGCGGTGATGAGAGGGTGCCATGTAGATCAACCTAGAAACTTGGCAAAATCAGTAAC
>Ga0055584_100001365_pt1 | contig 24039 bp, 17 predicted proteins | sample OSDHelmetaG_FD_58716 | JGI IMG/M metagenome (GOLD analysis project Ga0055584, IMG submission 58716) | Pelagic marine sediment microbial communities from the LTER site Helgoland, North Sea, for post-phytoplankton bloom and carbon turnover... | ecosystem: Environmental > Aquatic > Marine >...
AAGCTCAACGAGATACAGGGTAATTATTACAGTCTGGGAGCGGAAGTTGCGCGTATAGAACAGACCATTCAGTACCAGCAAGAGCGGGCCCAACAGTTAACAACTGATATCAGTCAAACTGATGAAGCTTACCAACAGGCGCAACAGCATCTGGTTGATGATCGTAATAAATTGAGTCAGTGGCAGGCTGAACTTGAAGCCATTAGACCGGAGCTTCAGTTATTACAGAGCGCTGAAGAAACCTCTGCTGCTGCCCTGCAGGAAGCCGAAGAGTCTATGCAAAGCTGGCAGCAAGAGTGGGATGGCTTCAACCAGAAAGCTGCTCAACCTCGTCAGACCGCAGAAGTTCAACAGTCTCGTATTCAGCATATAGAGCAGGTTTTGCAGCGGGTGCAGGAGCGCATATCCCGACTGGAAGATGAGAAAGCCAAGCTTGTTGCTGGGCCTGACGAGCAAGAATGTGCAGAGCTTGAAGAACTGATCGCTGAAAGTGAGTTGGCGCTTGCAGCTCAGCAACAGCAGGCTACTGATTTTGTTAGTCAGATTCAAAATGAACGCGAAGCCAACACTGGGCTTGCGACCAGGTTGGATGCACTGCGTAGCGAAAATCAGCAAAACAGAGGTCGATACGCCTCACTGGAAGCTTTGCAGCAAGCCGCTCTTGGTCAGAAAAATGATGCGGTAACGCAATGGTTGAGTTCATCAAAACTGGATCAGCAGCCAAGACTGGCTGAGGTTCTAGATGTAGAGCCTGCTTGGCAAGTGGCCGTTGAGACAGTGCTGGGCGATTACCTTCAGGCAATATGTGTTGATGGTGTCGATGCTCTGGAGTCGACCTTGTCCAGTTTTGAGCAGGGTCGCTTGGTACTATTGGAAGCTAGCGATAAACCTGCAATGGCATCTGCTATGCAGTTGCCGACGTTGGCCAGTAAATCTGGCGATCGGTCAGAGCTGAGTCCAATACTCGCCGGTGTATATATAGCTGAGTCTCTGTCTGAAGCACTGTCACTTCGTAATCAGTTGGGCGTTCATGAATCTATTGTTACAGCCGATGGAATTTGGGTGGGCGCCAATTGGTTAAGAGTCTCCAAGGCTGAAGATAGCGAGCAGGGTGTGCTGGCTAGGCAGGCCGAATTGGAAAGCCTGTCAATCGCGCTGGAGTCTAATCAGATAGAAGTAGCTGAAGTTGAAGGTAGTCTCAATGCCGGTCGAGACAAGCTCAAAGCCTTGGAAACTCAGCGAGAAAATATGCAGGGGCTGTTGACTGAGGCCAGTCGCAAGCACTCAGAATTGCAGTCCACGCTCAGTGGGAAGCGGGTAAAAATAGAGCAGATCACTCAAAGCCGTGCGCGCATCAATAGTGAAATTGAAGAAAGCCGCGAACAATTTCAGCAAGAGCAGCAGGCGTTGGGTGAGGCCAGAATATTACTCCAGGGTGCCATTGAGGCAATGGATGGTGATGCGGGGCATCGAGAAAAGTTATTGTCAGCCAGAGATGAAACGCGCACTCGACTCGATCAGGTGCGTCAGAAAGCGCGCCATGATAAGGATGCAGCGCATCAGTTGGCTATGCGAATTCAATCTTTGCAAACCCAGGTTGATTCTATTCAGCTCGGAATAGAGCGAACGTCTGGTCAAGTCGAACAACTCGAGGCGAGACGCCAGGATCTTCTTCAGAGTCTAGATAGTAATGATAGCCCTCTGGATGATTTAAAGCGGGAGTTAGAGTCTCAGCTAGAACAGCGTTTGAATGCTGAAACAGAACTAACTGAGGCCCGTCAGAACGTAGCCCAGGTCGAACATGAGTTGCGTGAAGCTGAAAATCAGCGAGGTATGATTGAACAAAAAGCTCAGGGTATTCGTGGCAAGTTGGAATCTTTGCGAGTTGAAAGCCAGGGTATTCAGGTGAGAAGAAAAACACTTCAAGAACAGATCCAGGAGAACAATTTCGAGTTAGAAGACGTGATTGCTGGTTTGCCAGAGGATGCTCAGGAAAATACCTGGCAGCTCAATGTTGAGCGGGTTAGTAATCGGATAAACCGCCTTGGGCCGATTAATTTGGCAGCTATTGATGAATACAAGCAGCAGTCTGAGCGCAAAAATTATCTCGATGCGCAAGATGCCGATTTGCAAAGCGCATTAGAAACTCTGGGTAACGCCATTCGCAAAATTGATAAAGAGACGCGTAACCGGTTTAAGGAAACCTTCGATCAGATTAATGGCGGTTTGCAGGAATTATTCCCCAAAGTGTTTGGTGGAGGAAGCGCCCATTTGGAAATGACCGGGGAAGATTTACTGGATACTGGCGTGGCAATTATGGCAAGACCCCCCGGCAAGAGAAACAGTACTATTCATCTGTTGTCCGGTGGTGAGAAAGCTTTGACAGCAATTGCTTTGGTGTTTTCCATATTTCAGCTCAATCCAGCACCATTTTGTATGCTGGATGAGGTTGATGCTCCTCTCGATGATGCCAACGTCGGTCGCTATGCCCGCATGGTAAAAGAGATGTCTGACAAGGTTCAGTTTATTTATATCACGCATAACAAGATTTCCATGGAAATGGCTGATCAATTGATGGGCGTAACCATGCATGAGCCCGGTGTGTCGCGGTTGGTGACAGTCGATGTTGAAGAGGCTGCTGAGCTAGCGGCGGTCTAGCGGGCAATAGGAATAGAACTATAGTTAATGTCATTGTCTACAGATATCGCTGGAGGTAAGCAGAGAGTATGGAATTGACGGTTCGTGACTGGATGGTACTTGTTGGCGTATTGCTGATTTTAGCCATTTTGTTGGACGGCTACCGGCGTATGCGTAATGACCGCGCGGGTAAAATTCGTGTATCTCTGAAAAAAATTCCTGAAGATGGCAGCGATCCTGACCATTTACTCAGCGCCCATGAACTGCCTGCAGGCGGAGCGCGGGTGGTAAATCGTGCCCATGACGAAGCACAAAATATAGACGAAGACATTCCTGTGCTTACCGATATTGCTGGTGATGAATCTAGCGAAATGGATGTAGCGCCCTTTGACGAAAGCGAATTGTCCGGATTTAGTGCGCTGAGTGAAGATGAAGCTCGGCAGGGAATAGCCGCCGCATCCACCGAAACGGCTGAGACAAATTTAGCATCTGCTCAGGGTATCGCCAACAAAGACGTTGAAGATGTCATTATGCTTAATGTCTTAGCGCATCAGGAGGTGGGCTTCGGCGGTGGCGATTTGCTACAAATTCTGCTGGCCTGTGACCTGCGCTTTGGCGAGGCCAATTTTTTTCACCGTCACGAGCAGCCCAGCGGGCGTGGACCAATCCAGTTCAGTGTTGCCAGCATGGTAAATCCCGGTGTATTTGACATAGATAATATGGAGGGTTTTTCTACTCCAGGGGTTACTTTCTTTTTGTCTCTTCCCGGGCCAGAAAAGCCAATGCAAGCCTTTGAATATATGCTGGAGACTGCCCAAGTTGTAGCCAACAATCTTGAGGGTAATATACTGGATGAGGCCCGTAGCGTTATGACCAAGCAGACTATTGAACACTGCCGTCAGCGTATTCGCGACTTTGAGCGTAAAATGCTCACCCAAACACCAAGCTGATCGGCTTTTTGCGCTAATGGATGGAAAATCCGCTACCGATGATCTCGCTGGGCAAGTGCGGCGATTACGCGACAAGATTGATCTCTATAACCATCAGTATTATGCACTGGATGACCCCCAGGTCCCAGATAGCGAATACGATAGTCTTATGCAGCGTCTGCGTGACCTGGAGAAAGACAATCCGCAACTAATTACAGCCGATTCGCCTACTCAGAGAGTAGGCGGCGAAGCGCTTGATAAATTTCAGTCGGTGACTCACCGGCTGCCGATGCTGTCCCTTGATAACGCCTTTGATGAAAATGACCTAGCTGACTTTGATCGTCGCATTCGTGACCGACTGAAAATTACCGCGCTGTCTGATGCTGACATTGAATTCGCCTGCGAACCTAAACTTGACGGTATTGCAGTGAGTTTGATGTATGAACAAGGCAAGCTGGTCACCGCTGCTACCCGGGGTGATGGTTCGACAGGGGAGGATATCACTCTTAATGTCAGAACAATCCCATCGATTCCCCTTAGACTTATTGGCGACGGTTATCCCGAAGTATTAGAGGTGCGCGGTGAAATTTATATGCCTCGAGCAGGATTTGAAGCCTTCAATGAGCGGGCTCGTAACCTGGGTGAAAAGCCATTCGTGAATCCGCGAAATGCAGCCGCCGGTAGTTTGCGGCAGTTGGATCCGACGATTACCGCAGCCAGACCCTTGCAAATGTGCTGCTACAGTTTGGGTTATGTCGAAGGGGGCGAAATGCCTGAAACTCACTCTGAGGTATTACAATGCTTTCAGAGTTGGGGGCTGCGAATTAATCGAGAGTCTGAAGTCGTTGCTGGCGTTGCAGCCTGTATTGATTATTTTAATCGTTTGTCTGAAAAGCGCGATGGCTTGGCTTACGATATCGATGGCATAGTATTTAAGGTTAATAATCTGGAGTTGCAGCAGAAGCTGGGTTTTATATCCAAGGCTCCGCGCTGGGCCATTGCTCATAAATTCCCCGCTCAGGAAGAAATGACTGTATTACTTGATATAGATCTGCAAGTGGGTCGGACCGGAGCTATAACACCCGTTGCCAGACTTGAGCCAGTATTTGTTGGGGGCGTTACTGTCAGCAATGCGACCCTACATAATTTTGATGAAGTCAGGCGATTGGATGTTCGTAAGGGCGACACTGTAATGATTCGCCGGGCTGGAGATGTGATTCCTCAAGTTGTATCAGTGGTATTGGATAGAAGACCTACAATTACTAAGGCCTATTTTGCACCAAAACTGTGCCCTGTGTGTGGTTCTGTGGTGGAACGGGAAGAAGACGAGGCAGTACTGCGCTGTATGGGGGGACTTATCTGCGGGGCCCAGCAGCGCGAGGCTATTAAGCATTTTGCATCTAGAAAAGCTATGGACATAGAAGGACTCGGAGACAAACTGGTTGAACAGCTAGTCGATGAAGGCCTGATAGACAATGTGTCGGGTTTATACACATTGCAACATGCGCAGCTCATGCAGTTAGATCGAATGGGCGATAAGTCTGCGAGGAATTTGCTACAGGCCCTGGAAGAAAGTAAAAGCACAAGCTTGTCTCGCTTTATTTATTCCCTGGGCATTCGAGAAGTTGGGGAGGCTACTGCAGGCAGTTTGGCGAATCATTTTGGTAGCTGGGAAGCATTGTCTGAGGCGGGCAAAGATCAACTTCTTGAAGTGGAAGATGTGGGCCCAGTTGTTGCCCGTCATGTACTCCAGTTTTTCCAGCAGCCCCATAATATTGCTATAGTGAAAGCCCTGCAGATGGCTGGAATGCACTGGCCGGTGATAACGGTGAAAAAAGCAGATGAAATGCCTCTGGCCGGAAATACCTATGTGGTAACAGGTACACTTGAGGGAATGACTCGAGATGAGGCCAAGGCAGAATTGCAGGCCCTTGGTGCCAAAGTGGCTGGTAGTGTTTCGAAAAAAACCACCGCGGTAGTTGCTGGCGCTGCGGCTGGTTCCAAACTGACCAAGGCTGAAACTCTTGGTATACCTATACTGGATGAAGAGGCATTTAATGGTTTGCTCGAGCAGCACAGGTAGCTTGGTTCTTTTTTGAAAACAAAGCTGTTACCAGATACGGTTGTGAGATGCGGGCAAAAGCTCAATAATTCCACCCACTAGAATTTTGAAGAGAAGATACTATGAGCTGCCCACATATCGATATAATTAACCCTGACCTCTATCAAAAGCAATCACCCTTTGAGCTCTTTGCAGAGCTCAGGGCAAAAGACCCTGTTCACTGGCACGAGGATCCCGAAACGAATGTAGGATTCTGGGCTATTACCAAGCGAGAACATTTGGACTTTATTTGCCGCAATCCTCTGATGTTTTCTTCTGAGGCGCGAAGCTGTGTTTATGCTGAATGGGATGACGAGCGGGTTAAACTGCTAAGCAATATGCTGCTTAATATGGACCCGCCTAAACACATCGCCTTTCGCAAGATTATAACTCCACTGTTTAAACCCGGCGCTATTGATAATTTGCGCCCTTTAATGGAAAGGCATACACGGGAGTTACTGGATGAGGTAGTGCCGCGCGGGGAGTGCGATTTTGTCACTGAGGTTGGAGTGCCGCTGACCCAAACCATGATTTTTGAGCTTGTTGGAGCCCCGCTGGAAGACAGGGAGATGATTAACGATTGGGCGATGATTTTTCTGGGGCAAAATGACAAGCGTTTTGCACCTTCTCTTGACGATGTATTTGAAGCTGAGCGCAAATTTTGCGAATACGGTTTCAGACTCGCAGAAATGTACAGTGGTAGTTCGGAAGACAACCTTACCGTTCAGGTGGTCAATGCAAATATCGATGGAGAGAGCCTGACGGCGGAACAGTTTGGCTTCTTTTTCTTTCTCTTGTTACTCGCTGGCCCTGAGACCACGTATACGGCGCTGACCAACGGCATGAAGCTGTTAATAGAACACCCGGATCAGCTGCAAATGTTAATTGATAAGCCACAAATGATAGATCAGGCAGTAGAGGAAATGCTTCGCTATGAATCTCCGGTCACGCTATTTCGTCGCACAGCGATGGAAGACGTTGAACTGGGGGGTAAGCAAATTAAGGCAGGTGACAAGGTGGTGTTCTTTTATTCCGGAGCGAACCACGATGAAGATGTGTTTGATGAGCCTGAAAAATTCGATATTACTCGCGGTTTGCGCATGGATGTCGGCAGAGAGCACAGGACCTTCGGTACTGGCGAGCACTTTTGCCTTGGGGCCCATATGGCGCGAATGGAGCTCAATGTCATGTTTGAACATATTTTGCCAAGAATGCGTAACCCGCGGCTGACCGGTGAAAGAGTAAGGCTGCGTTCTCGGTCGGTGACAACACCCTTGTCCATGCCTATCGCATTTGACCCGGCATAATGACAACAAGTTACATAACCAGAGTTGCTGCAATATCGATGCTGCTACTACTGGGAGCATGTGCTACATCTCCTCCTTCCGATGTCAGTAATATTTGCTCCATGTTCAGGGAGAAACGGGGATGGTATGGCGACGCTGAAGATGCGGCTGACAAATGGGGTTCGCCGATCCCGGTGCTTATGGCAATAATGCACCAGGAGTCACGATTTCGAGCGACAGCCAAGCCGCCCCGAAAAAAAATTCTTTGGGTTATTCCCGGGCCTCGGCCATCCAGCTCCTACGGTTATACCCAGGCGCTTGAAGAAACCTGGGATGTTTATATTAGGGATTCGGGCAATTACGGTGCCGATCGAGACGAGTTTGATGATGCTGTAGATTTTGTCGGCTGGTACAACCATCAGTCAAAAAAGCGCAGCGGTATACGCAAAGACGATGCCTATAACCTTTATTTGGCATACCACGAGGGACACGGCGGCTTTAACAAGCGCAGTTTTCGTAATAAAGCCTGGTTAAAAAAAGTGGCAAAAAAGGTCTCTATCAATGCCAATCGCTATACTGAGCAGCTGAAAAGTTGCAAGGGTGAATTTAATCAAACCAAGTGGTTCTTTGGGCTGTTCTAGTGAGAGCGCAAATATAGTATAAAGGAATGGCAATGGGGCGGCAGCAGTACAATAACCGCAATAAGCCAAGGGCTATAAACGGTGGTTATTGAAATACTTTAGGGCATTACCTAGTATATTTTTCCACACTCTGGGCAGGTGAAATTCAATCTAGATTGTGGTTTACTTTGCGCGCCAAATTTGGAGTTATTTCCGGTGATTTAAAAATTGGAAATAGCAGATTATTAAAACAGAAAGAAAAGTCATATTTTCGCGAGACAATACGTTGAAACCGACAGATATTAATGATCCAGAGTACTTCCACAAAGTAGTCGATTGTCAGCTTGCATGTCCGGCACATACACCGGTGCCTGAGTACATCAGGCTTATTGCGGCTGAGCGTTATACAGATGCCTATATGGTCAACTGGGAATCTAATGTGTTTCCCGGCATTTTGGGACGCACCTGTGATCGTCCTTGTGAACCGGCTTGCCGCCGTGGCAGGGTGGAAGATGAGCCGGTTGCCATATGCAGGCTTAAACGTGTTGCGGCTGATAACAAAGATGATGTCAGTGGTCAGATGCCAAGCATACCAGCCAAAAAGAATGGTAAACGTATCGCATTAATTGGCGGTGGACCCGCTTCCTTGACGGTTGCACGCGACTTAATGCCGCTGGGCTACAGCATCGATATGTATGACGATCAAAAGGCTGGTGGCGGAATGATGCGCAGTCAGATTCCTTCTTTTCGTTTGCCAGAAAGAGTTTTAAATGAAGAAGTTGATTACATCGTTGATATGGGTGTGGATACTATCTTTAATACTACTGTAGACAGCATGAAGGAAATTCTGGCTAAGGATTATGATGCCATTTTTGTTGGTACCGGCGCTCCTCGTGGCAAGGACCTGCAAATGAAAGGCCAGGATGAGGCAGCTGGGCATATACATATTGGCATCGACTGGCTTTCAAGTGTCGCCTTTGAACATACAAGCAGTATTCGTAAGCGTGTTGTGGTTCTTGGTGGTGGTAATACAGCAATGGATTGTTGTCGTACGGCTCGACGCCTTGGTGGCGAAGAGGTGAAAGTTGTTGTGCGTAGTCCCTTTGCAGATATGAAAGCATCTCCTTGGGAAAAAGAAGACGCCATGCATGAAGATATTCCAATTCTGGATAATCATGTACCTCTTGAATTCGTTGTCGAAGATGGCAAATTTATCGGTGTAAGCTTTGATCGTGTAGATGCAGTTTATGACGATGACGGTCGCCGTCGGCTCGTATCAACCGGTGAAGAGCCAGTGGTCATCGAGTGTGATGACGTATTAATGGCAATAGGCCAGGAAAACAGCTTCCCATGGATTGAGCGCGACGCAGGTCTTGAGTTTGGTGAATGGGATATGCCGATCGTCGACGAAGTTACCTTTCAATCTACTAACAAAAAGGTTTTCTTTGGCGGTGACGCCGCCTTCGGACCTGAGAATGTGATTACTGCTGTAGCCCACGGACATCAGGCCGCAATATCAATTGATAAATTCTGCCAGGGAGAGGACGTAAGAGATCGTCCAGCACCCGGAGTCAACCTCGTTAGTCAAAAGATGGGCATCCACGAGTGGAGCTATGACAATCAGGTTCCTGACGACCTGCGTTACGCTGTTCCTCAGGCCGATAAGGAAGTGACACTAAATGACCGTATGGTTGAGGTGGAACTGGGTTTTAGTAAGGAAACTGCCTATGCTGAAGCTGAGCGCTGTCTAAACTGCGATATACAAACGGTATTCGATGAAGTTCGCTGCATTGAATGTGATGCTTGCGTCGATGTCTGCCCGACAGATTGCATCACCTTTACCGCCAATGCAGAAGAAGATGTGTTGAGACAAAATTTAACTGCATCGGCTACGAATCTGGCGCAGGATCTATATGTATCTCATGAACTACCGACTAAAAGAGTCATGGTTAAAGACGAAGATGTTTGTTTGCACTGTGGACTCTGTGCCGAGAGGTGTCCAACAACAGCTTGGGATATGAAGAAATTTTTATATACCGTAACCAAGGCGGGGCAATAACAATGAAGAATATCGAAAGTGTAAACGAGTTCGTCATTAAGTTTGCCAACGTTAACGGAACCGGTTCTGCCAGTGCTAACAACCTGTTTGCCAAGGCTCTGTTTAGAATGGGTATTCCGGTAGGGCCGAAGAATATATTTCCATCAAATATCCAGGGTTTGCCTACCTGGTATGTGGTTCGTGCTAGTGAAAAAGGCTATCTTGGTCGTCGCGGTGGTGTTGACATTATGCTCAGTGTTAACCCGCAGAGCATGGCTAATGACATCAAGGAAGTACTTCCCGGCGGCTACTTTATCTTCGATGATACCAAGCCTCTGGATCTGCGCCTGATGCGCAGTGATATCACCATTATTGGCTTGCCATTGACGAAAATGTGCCTGCGTGAATATACCGATCCACGCCAGCAGCAGTTGTTTAAAAATGTTATTTATGTGGGTGCCTTGGCGGCATTGCTCGATATTGAGTTTGCTGTGCTTACCGATCTGGTTGCCGATCAGTTTCAAGGTAAGGAGAAACTCATCGCGCCTAATGTGCATGCGTTGGAATTGGGTTATCAATACGCGAAAGAAAATTATGACTGCCCAATTTCGATTCAGGTTAAGCGTACCGATAAGGTAGGCGACAACATTCTGATTGACGGTAATACGGCCACTGGTCTTGGCGCTGTCTACGGCGGTGCTACCGTTGCAGCCTGGTATCCAATTACGCCATCGACCTCTGTTGTAGAGGCCTTTGAAAAATACTGCAAGCGTTTACGTATTGATCCAGGCTCAGGACGTAAGAATTATGCAATTGTGCAAGCCGAGGATGAACTGGCTGCAATTGGTATGGCTATTGGTGCCAACTGGAACGGAGCGCGCTCCTTTACTGCGACCAGCGGGCCGGGCATATCATTAATGAGTGAATTTCTTGGTTTGGCTTACTTTGCGGAAATTCCAGTGGTCTTGGTTGATGTGCAGCGAGCTGGTCCGTCTACCGGAATGCCAACCCGTACCCAGCAGTCTGATATCCTCGCCTGTGCCTATGCTTCGCACGGTGATACCAAACAGGTACTGACCTTCCCTGCTAATCCTAAAGAGTGTTTTGACTTTACCGCGGATGCTTTCGATTTAACAGAGCGTTTGCAAACACCGGTGATCATTGTCACTGATTTAGATTTGGGTATGAATGACAATATGTCTGCACCGCTTGAGTGGGATGAAAGTCGTCGCTATGACCGAGGCAAGGTGTTAACGGCAGCAGATTTGGATAAAACAGAAAAGTTTGGTCGATACCTCGATGTTGATGGTGATGGAATTTGTTATCGCACATATCCGGGTACCCATCCTACCAAGGGTTCTTTCTTCACTCGTGGAACTTCCCGAGATGAGTTTGCTATTTATACTGAAAGTGGCGATGAGTATGCTGCAAATATGAATCGCTTGTTACGAAAATGGGAAACGGCCAAGCAATATGTGCCACAACCCATTATTAAACAGGCTGCTAAGCCACATAAACTGGGAGTGATTTGCTTTGGAACCAGCGAAGCATCAACGCTTGAGGCTATGGATTATCTTATAGAGGAGGGCACCGGGCTTGATTACATGCGCATTAGAGCCTTTCCCTTCAATGATGATGTCGAGGCCTTTATTGAATCCCATGAGTTAGTTTTTGTTGTTGAACAAAATCGTGATGCGCAGATGAGAAGTCTGTTGATGACTGAATTTGAATTTGGTCATGACAAGATCAAATCGGTACTAAGTTTTGATGGTGATCCCATCAGTGCTAGGAATATTCGCAAGCAGATTTTGCAACAATTACCCGGTGGTAACAATGTCACCCCGATCCGTGGAACAGCGGAGGAAACTGTTTAAGATGAGCTATATAAGACCTAAATTTCGTCATCCCGATACCGAGATTAATGATCTCGGCTTAGCTCGCCAGGATTATGATGGTCCCCTATCAACGCTATGTGCCGGCTGTGGACATGACTCGATCAGTGGAGCCATCGTTCGTGCCTGTCATGAAATGTCTATTGAGCCGCATCGTCTGGCAAAGCTCTCCGGAATAGGGTGTTCGTCAAAAGCGCCGACTTATTTCCTGGGTAATTCCCACGGCTTTAATTCGGTTCATGGTCGTATGCCCTCTGTGGTGACCGGAGCCTCCATGGCAAATCGGGATATGATCTATCTCGGTGTATCAGGCGATGGCGATACCGCCTCAATCGGCATGGGCCAATTTGCACACGCTGCACGTAGAAACCTGAATATGGTCTATATTGTCATGAATAACGGCTGTTACGGTCTGACTAAGGGGCAGGATTCTGCTACTGCAGATGAGGGGTCCAAGAGTAAGAAAGGGGATGCAAATCCCTTCGAATCTATTGATCTTTGTGCTCTGTCGTTACAATTGGGAGCAACCTTTGTTGCCCGCAGTTTTTCTGGAGATAAAGATCAGCTGGTACCATTGATCAAGGCTGCAATGTCACACCGAGGTTTTGCTTTGATTGATGTGGTGTCTCCCTGTGTGACCTTTAATAATAATCCCGGTTCTACTAAATCCTATGAATTTGCACGAGATCATATGGAGGCGACTGGTACTATGGATTTCGTACCAATGAAGGACGAAATCACCGCCAAATATGAGGCAGGCAGTACTCAAGAGGTCACCTTGCATGATGGATCGGTGATTCATCTGCATAAAATGTCTGAAGGTATGGACCCTCTTGACCGAGTGTCTTCTCTATCAGCTATGGAAAAATCTAAAGCCAAGGGTCAGATATTAACCGGGTTGTTGTACATGGATCCTGATTCACAAGAACTTCATGAAATGATTGAAACTGTTCATCGGCCACTGAACCAGCTTGATGAAAAAGAGTTATGTCCGGGTAATAGCGTGTTGGAGAATATTAACGAAAGCCTTCGTTAACTATATCTGCCATTGAAAAGGGGTCGTAAGGGTTAGAGATTAAACCTTACGACCCCTTTTTTATTGTCATATTACTGTAACATTGGCTTTGTTAAATAGCTGGTAGTGATAAACCGCCTGGCAGCCCTAGGGGTTGGAAAATGACAGAGCCTAAAATACTGATCGTTGACGATGAGATAGCGATTCGTGACATGATCCGAATGAGCCTGGAAATGGTCGGCTTTTCATGCCTGGAGGCGGAAGATATTCGTCAGGCACATACAATGATTGTCGACGAATGCCCGGATGTGGTCTTGCTTGACTGGATGTTGCCAGGCGGTAGCGGTATTGAGCTACTGCGTCGTCTTAAGCGTGATCCCCAGACTGAGGCTGTCCCCGTTATTATGCTAACGGCAAAAACTGCTGAGGATAATATTGTTCAGGGTTTGGAAGTTGGCGCAGATGATTACCTGACTAAACCATTTCCACCAAGGCAGTTGATCGCACGAATTCGAGCATTGCTGCGTCGTAGTAACCCTGATAGCCAGCATAATTTAAAGGTCGGACAGTTGGAGCTCGATAACGAAAGTAAAAGAGTTTTTCTCGCGGGCCAATCGGTTGAGTTAGGACCTACAGAGTTTCGTCTACTGGAATTTTTTATGTCTCATCCTGAGCGTGCCTATAGCCGTGGTCAGATTTTGGATCAAGTATGGGGTGCCAATGTTTATGTCGAAGAGCGGACAGTTGATGTGCATGTCCGGCGTTTACGCAAAGCCCTAGAGGTGCAGGGAGGTGCCTATAGCAAGTTGATTCAGACTGTGCGAGGAACTGGCTATCGGTTTTCGGAACGAGGCGTAGCGTTGTAGTGCACAAAATGGGCTGGTACAAAGAGATTCGCAATGGTCTTGTAATATTAGTGATTGTGTCGCTCCTGGGTTATTTCTTTGATCTGCTGTGGCCTACAGTAGTTTTAACTTTGTTGGGTTTTTTAATTCATTGGAGTTTGCAGCTGCGAGCTATCAACAACTGGTTGACAGAACCCGAGGGGGAACCACCGGAATCCAGAGGTATATGGGGCGATATTTTTGATGGCATATATCACCTACAGCGCCACGATAGAGAAGAAAAGCAGCGGCTGCGATCTACAGTGTCCTACCTGAGAGAGTCTTTTGGCGCTCTTCGAGATGGCGTAGTGATGATTGATCGTCACAATAATATAGAGTGGACGAATCAAGCTGCGCAGATGCTGTTGGGTCTAAAAGCCGCTGAAGATACCGGGCAGCCGCTGGTTAATCTACTTAGATCGCCTGAATTCATTAGTTTTTTTGAGAATGGAGATTACAGTCAAACCCTCGATATTGTTTCTCCTAATAGGCCGGAAATATATTTGCGCATTGAAATTACAAATTTTGGTCGGGGTAGCAAATTACTATTCGCCAAAGATACCACCAAAATTGTTCAGATAGAAAAAATGCGAAGGGATTTCGTTGCAAACGTCTCTCATGAGCTGCGAACGCCGTTAACTGTGATCAGTGGATACTTACAAAATATGCTTGCTATGGAGGGCGGCGGCGAAAAAAAAATGACTAAACCTCTTCAGCAAATGCTGCAGCAGTCAGCAAGAATGCAAGTTTTGATAGAAGACTTGCTGTGGCTGTCTCGACTGGAGTCTATGGAAGATGCAAGTCATTTGTCCCAGTTTGTTGGTATTGACGGGCTGTTTTCTGAAGTTATAGCCGAGCTGGGAACCCTATATCCTGACCAGGAAGTAACGGTGAGCTGTGAAACAGATCAACCTTTGAAGGCTGATTATCAACAATTGCATAGTGCTGTTTCCAATTTGCTGGTTAATGCCTGTAAATATAGTGAATCAGACGAGGCTATATTACTGCGCTATTCTGAACGCTCGGGTAGTTTATGCATTGAGGTGACCGATCGAGGTCAAGGAATCGATTCAGTGCACATCCCCAGATTGACTGAGCGATTTTATCGTGTTGATCATAGTCGCAATCGCGAAACAGGTGGTACTGGGCTTGGATTGGCTATCGTCAAACACATTCTTATAGCCCATAAAGCGACCCTGGAAATTGAAAGTGAATACGGTAAAGGCAGTACTTTTAGATGTGTTTTTCCCTCCTTGGAACAGACGGTCTAAGCACGGTCACAAAAATTTTAGATAACTGTCATACAACTGTAATAAAGCTAGGTTAAGGTTTCAGCAGATACGTTAATTGCACTCTATCAGGAGAGTTTTATGAAACTACCACGTTCATGTAAGGAATTATTGTTGTCTGTTGTCACAATGGCTTCACTGGCAATAATGGTCACTACTGCGCAAGCTGCGGTAAAAGTCGATGAAAATCTTGCCGATTATGAAATAGCCTCTGGAGTTTCTGGCAATTTATCCAGTGTTGGTTCTGATACATTGGCAAACTTGATGACATTATGGGCTGAGGAATATAAGCGTGCCTACCCCAATGTAAATATACAAATTCAGGCAGCAGGATCCTCCACTGCGCCACCGGCCCTGACCGAAGCGACATCAAATTTGGGTCCTATGAGTCGCAGGATGAAGGATAAGGAATTAGAGGCATTTGAAAATCGCTATGGCTACAAGCCCACAGCTGTACCTGTCGCCATAGATGCGCTGGCTGTCTATGTTCACAAAGACAACCCCATAGCGGGAATGAGTATTGCCGATGTTGATGCCGTTTTCTCTTCTACACGAAAATGTGGATCTGTTGAGGACGCTAATACCTGGGGTGATCTGGGTTTGAAAGGTGCCTGGAGCAAGCGTGACATCCAGATATTTGGACGCAATTCAGTTTCGGGTACCTATGGTTATTTTAAAAAGACAGCCCTGTGCAAGGGTGACTATAAAAATACCGTCAACGAACAGCCAGGCTCTGCTTCGGTGGTGCAGTCGGTCTCGACGTCTATAAATGGCATCGGTTACTCGGGTATAGGCTATAAAACCTCAAGTGTGCGCGCCGTACCGCTGAGTAAAAAGCCAGGCCAGACACCGGTAACGGCGACTCCCGATAATTCAGTCAGTGGAAGCTATCCACTGTCTCGCTTTCTTTATATGTATATAAATAAAAACCCCAATAAGCCATTGGCTCCACTGGAGAGAGAGTTTATAAAGTTAGTACTGTCTAAAACAGGCCAGAAAGTGGTTGTGAAGGATGGTTATATTCCATTGCCGGCCTCGGTCGCGGCAAAGACTTTGAAAAGTTTGGGCTTGTAGCTGCTAGTCAACGCTTTGATTATAAAGGCCGCTCACAGAAGCGGCCTTTTTTATTGTGGAAAATGAAGCTAATCAGGTCACTGTCATAAAACTGTAATAAATAGTTCATAAACTGGTTCGAATATTCGGGAGAGATTTAACATTGTCTAGCTTATCCACACATATTCCCAGCTATATGCGGCCCTGGCGCAGTATCAAAAACAGCCTCGCTACTTTCTCAGTCACGGTAGGTGGTCTGGGTGTACTGGCAGCTATTTTGCTCATTTTCTTTTACCTCATGTATGAGATAGTACCGCTGTTTGATGATGCAGAGATAGAGCGAGCCAATAGCTACAATCTGTCAGAAACTATTGATAACAAACTATCAGAGCCGGTTTTTCTGGCTATGGAAGAACAAGCTGAAGTAGCCTTTCGAATCGACCGTAATGGTCGTGCTCAATTTTTTGATGTCGCCAGCGGAAGCTTGAGATTGGATGAACAGTTACCTGGGCGGCCGACAGCTGTCGCGAGCGACACTGCCCAGAGCCGGATTTTGGCAGTGGCGTACGGCAGTGGCGAAGTATCGCTTATCAAACACCACTACCGCATTACTTATCCGCAAGAAAAACGGCTGATCTCGCCAGAGTTACAATCACTTTACCCGGATATGAGTATTCAACTACAGACCCAGGGTCAGGCCGTCGATTTACTGGCTATGCGAGAAGGCGAAGAGGCATTACTGATTGCCGGGGTTTTCTCAGGCGGATCGCTGACTGTTACCCGCTATGCCAAAGAGATTGATTTTCTTTCGGAAGAGGTCAGTCTCGAAGAGCAAGTATTAAATATAGCTCCCTCCCTAAAACCGGTGTCTGCGATTTACATAGACCCCGATCAGCGTTGGTTATTTCAGTTAAACAAAGATGGTAGCTACCGTGTTTGGGATCTGATGGCGACAGTACATGAAGGTTTTCAACCTTTAGTGACGGACGGTCGTCTATTTGAAAATGGAGTTAAGCTCAGCAGCAGTTCGCTATTACTGGGTGGCCTATCCTTGTTGGTCGCAAGCGACCAGGGCGATTTAGCGCAGTATTTTATGGTTAATAGTAAAACAGGCTATAAGCTTGAAGAAGTCCGAACGTTTGAGGTAGATGCGGCGATTTCAGCATTAATTACCGAACAACGTCGCAAGGGTTTTCTAAGCATTGACCAGAAGGGAACTCTCAATATCCATCACAGTACCTCTGAGCGTATGTTGTTAGCTCAGAGCATTGCCGATGAGGTGCCAAAGGCCTATGCGATTTCTCCACGAGCAGATAGTTTGTTGGTTGAACTTGGGAATGGCGTTTTCACCCATTGGCGGCTGCACAACGAATTTCCGGACGTGTCCTGGTCAGTACTGTGGTCCAAAGTTTGGTATGAAAGTTATCCAGAGCCGGATTATATATGGCAATCCTCGTCTTCAAGTAATGACTTTGAACCGAAGTACAGTTTTATGCCATTGGCTTTCGGAACCTTAAAGGCAGCTTTTTACGCGATGTTATTTGCGGCGCCTTTGGCAATTTGTGGTGCTATATATACCGCCTATTTTATGGCACCTGCAATGCGCAAAAAAGTTAAGCCGCTGGTGGAACTAATGGAAGCCCTGCCAACGGTCATTTTGGGGTTTTTAGCTGGTTTATGGTTGGCTCCATTTATTGAAAGTCATCTCACCGGCGTGTTCGCGGTACTGCTTATATTGCCAATAGGGGTATTGCTGTTTGCCTTTGCTTGGTCACAGTTACCATCACGGTGGCGGAGTCATGTCCCGGCTGGCTGGCAAGCGGCAATTTTGGTTCCTGTGGTGGCCCTGTTGTTTTACTTCAGTTTTTCTATTAGTGACGTGTTGGAGATGGTGTTTTTTAGTGGTGATATGAGAGCCTGGCTGACTCGTGATATGGGAATTTCTTTTGATCAACGCAATGCTATGGTAGTGGGAATTGCGATGGGAATTGCAGTAATTCCGACTATATTTTCCATTGCTGAAGACGCGATTTTTTCTGTTCCACGCCATTTGAGCTATGGCTCATTGGCTTTAGGTGCAACTCCATGGCAAACCATGGTTGGTGTTGTGTTGCCTACTGCCAGTCCGGGCATTTTTTCCGGCTTGATGATTGGAATGGGGCGTGCGGTTGGTGAAACCATGATTGTGTTAATGGCCACCGGCAATACCCCTATCATGGATGCTAATATTTTTGAGGGTATGCGAACTCTAGCGGCAAATATTGCTGTTGAAGTGCCAGAGGCTGAAGTCGGTAGTAGTCATTACCGGGTGCTATTTCTAGCCGCATTTGTATTGTTTATGTTTACCTTCATTGTTAATACAGTGGCTGAAATTGTCCGCCAGCGTTTGCGTAAACGTTATGGAAATTTATGATTATGAATCAGTTAGATAACGGCAGTTTACAAAGTAATCAGAAAATCTCACCAAGCCAGTGGTTTCGAAGTGGTGAACCTGTCGTATGGATTACAGCCGCCGCGGTGAGTTTGAGTATTATGGTGGTAATTGGCTTGCTGGGTCTATTGGCGATAAGAGGCTTTGCTCATTTCTGGCCTTCTGATGTTCTGGCTGCAAAAAGCTTAGCTAATCAGCAGATGGTGTTGGGAGAAGTGGTCGAGAGTGAATTAGTGCCACTTCAACAACTAAAAGACTCGGGGCTCGACATAGAAAGTGACGAGGATTTTGTCGAACGTTTATTAATTAAGCAAGGAAACCGCGATATCACCGGGACTGATTTTGCGTGGTACCTTCCTGGAAAGTTTCAAAATAGCCATTTTCCAGAAACTGCCATGGTCGTTGAGCGTCGAGAGTGGGGGAACCTCTATGGCTATTTGCAAGAGGTTAAGCGTGAGGGTGAGGTAATAGCTGATGCCCGTGAAAATGACGAGCAGGCATGGCTGGTTTTTGAGCAAGCGATAGCTCGCACCGAAGCACTGGTAGAGCAGATTGAAAAAATCGAAAAGGATGATATAGGCCGCATAAATTACAGCATGGAACAACTGCGTCTCGGGCAACGGCGCTTGGAACTAGAAGGCCAATGGGATGATCTCAAAGCTGCTCAGTTTGATGAACGTAGCGGTGTACTTGAACAGAATTATCTTGGCTTGCAGGGTCAGCTTGGAGCGTTGTATAGCGCTATACAACGAGATTCATATACGGTGCGTTTAGGCTCTGGCCGTGTAGTCGATATGCCGATTTCAAAAGTTGTGTTTGCTTACCGCCCGAACGGGATGGGTGTAATTGAAAAGTTGAATATATACCGTAGTAAGCTCGCTGAATTTTTACTTGATGACCCCAGGGAGGCAAATACCGAGGGTGGTGTGTATCCGGCAATTTTTGGCACGGTGATGATGGTCTTACTGATGTCAATTATAGTGGCTCCCTTTGGTGTGATTGCGGCAGTGTACCTTCGAGAATATGCTCGGCAGGGATGGTTAACACAGGTGATTCGTATCGCAGTTAATAATCTCGCCGGAGTTCCGTCTATCGTCTATGGCGTATTTGGTTTGGGTTTCTTTGTTTATTTTTTGGGTGCTGAAATTGACCAGTTGGCTTTTCCCGAAGCATTGCCTAGTCCAACTTTTGGGACCCCGGGCTTGTTGTGGGCATCGCTCACTCTTGCATTATTAACCTTGCCAGTTGTAATTGTGGCTACAGAGGAAGGCCTGGCCAGAATACCTAGATCTGTGAAAGAGGGTAGTTTGGCCTTGGGCGCGACGCGAGCTGAGACCTTGTGGCGAGTTGTGCTACCTATGGCCAGCCCGGCAATGATGACCGGTTTGATTTTGGCTGTGGCACGAGCAGCAGGTGAAGTTGCTCCACTGATGTTGGTTGGTGTTGTCAAGCTTGCGCCGACATTGCCACTGGATGGCAACTATCCCTACATGCATCTCGATCAAAAATTTATGCACTTGGGGTTTCATATTTATGATGTTGGTTTTCAAAGTCCTAATGTGGAAGCGGCGCGACCACTTGTATACGCGACTGCATTACTTCTGGTTTTAATTATTGCTTTATTGAATACGGCGGCAGTTTCACTGAGAAACCGCTTGCGAGAACGATACAAAGCACTGGATGTTTAAATCTTATTCGAAGGGGAATTGATTAGTGGAACATGCAATTGATTTAAGCGCGCTCAATCGGCCTGCAGGTGGTAGTGAAGAATCTACAGGCAATAGTTTGCGAGTAGATAATCTCAATTTATTCTATGATCAAAATACGCAGGCGTTGGCGGATATCTCTATGGATATACCTAGACAACGGGTAACGGCTTTTATCGGTCCCAGTGGTTGTGGGAAATCCAGTTTGTTACGTTGTTTCAATCGGATGAATGATCTGGTTGATGGCTGCCGTGTGGAGGGAAAGATTTTTCTGGAAGGTGAAGATATATACCATCGGGCGGTTGATGTTTCAAATTTACGCAGACGTATAGGCATGGTATTTCAAAAACCGAACCCGTTTCCAAAATCAATATATGAAAATGTGGCGTATGGCTTGCGTATTCAGGGTATCAGTAAACGACGGGTGATCGATGAAGTAGTTGAAAAATCACTTAAGGCGGCGGCTTTGTGGGATGAGGTTAAGGATCGTTTACATGACAGTGCATTAGGTTTGTCTGGTGGACAGCAGCAGCGCCTAGTGATTGCTCGTACGGTGGCGGTAGAACCTGATGTCGTGCTGTTAGATGAGCCAGCCTCGGCACTGGATCCTATATCTACCTTAAAAATTGAAGAGCTAATTTACGAATTGAAATCTAAATATACAATTGTGATTGTAACGCACAATATGCAACAGGCGGCCAGGGTGTCGGATATGACAGCCTTCATGTATATGGGCAAAATGGTTGAATATGGCAACACTGATACGTTGTTTACCAATCCGACTGAAAAGCAGACAGAAGACTATATTACAGGTCGTTACGGTTGAATGGATTGGTGATTTACAGTTGAGAAAATAATATTCGGCCTGGTTAGAGGAGCTTAAAAATGTCTACAAAAGATGGTTACAATCAGCATATTTCCCAACAGTTCAATGCGGAACTGGATACTGTTAAAACCCATATGCTAGAAATGGGTGGGCGAGTAGAGCAGCAATTAAATGATGCTGTGTCTGCACTGATCAGTCGTAACAGCGGAGACGCGCAAAAGGTGCGCCAGCAGGATGATGAGATAAACTCAATGGAGATGTCTATTGACGATGAATGCGCCAGAATTCTTGCCCGTCGGCAGCCTGCTGCCAGCGATTTGAGGCTGGTGCTAGCGATTTCCAAGGGTATAACTGACCTTGAGCGCATTGGTGATGAGGCGGCAAAAATTGCTCTGCAAGCGATTGAACTCAGTGAGGAGGGGGAGTCGCCCAGTGGCGGCATCGAAATTCGACACATAGCAGATAGAGTGTCAGTTATGTTGCGCAAATCGCTTGATGCCTTCGCACGGCTTGATACCGAAATGGCGATTGAAGTGGCAAAGGAAGATAAACAAGTTGACAAAGAATATGGCACAGCTCTAAGAAGTCTGGTTACTTTTATGATGGAAGATCCGCGAAGTATTTCTCGTATGCTCAACGAAATGTGGGCTTTGCGCTCATTGGAGCGAGTAGGGGATCACGCACGCAATATTGCCGAATACGTTATTTATCTGGTAGAGGGTACTGATGTACGCCATATTAAATCCAGTGAAATAGAAGCTCAGCTGCAATAGCCTTACAAGTAGTTTTTCTTTTATGTTGCCTGAGCGGGCTTGTTCAAGCACCTACCCCATCAGATAAATAGGTAGACATATATAACAACAAACGCCTACTCTGTACCTTGTTGCTGATTGCAGGTAAATGCTCTTCAGTTGCGGTAAGGGGGTATCTGGATAGCGGCACAATAATTAAGTTGAAGATGTGCCTTCTCTCGACACCGATGACAGGGTGCTGATAGCTCGCCTGATTCCGCCCTTTAAAAATGCTGGGCATGCATATGTTGATTTGTGGCGCAGGATTAACAAGTCTGCTAGAGATGAGAATTCTTTAAATAGTATTTAACCAAATAAAAACTTGGAGGTTCGCAATGAACGAAAGCGAAAAGAACAATAATATTGAACTCATTAAACGGCTTAAATATCGCTATCAAAGGTCGCTGGATACTCATGATTGGGCGGCCTTTGGTGCTTGCTTTACAGAGGATGCTACGTCTTCGTATAGCGATGGTGCTTTATCTTTTAAAGGTCGTGACGCTATTGTCGAAGGGATTAGTACACCAATGGACTCTCCTTTTAAAATCAGTATCCATCAGGTTCATCATCCTGAAATTGATATCATCTCAGAAAATAAAGCGACTGGAACATGGTATCTACATGACCATGTGGTCTGTGAAGGTGAAGGCTATATTCTAACAGGGGGCGCATTTTATCATGATGAATATACCAAAATTGACGACAGCTGGTTTATTCAACATATCGGATACGAACGCACTTTTGAATATCGTATGCCGATACCTGAAGGCTATGAAGTGACAGAGCTTGCAGACAATCTTCGTAAAATACGCCAACTATAAATAATACTGAGGGAGTCTTCTGAGACGGCTGGGCTTACTGGATCGGTAAGTTAGTAGTAATAATTTCAGTCTGTAGTGGCAATCAAATTGAGAGAATCATATGAAATTCTGGCAATGCCTGAGTATGCTTGAAATGAATCAGTTACCAGTGTTGGCTAAGCATGCTGAAGATCTGGGCTTTGAGGGTATTACCCTGGGTGAACATCTGATTACCTTCGCTGAACAATACGAACACTACGACTACAGTAAAAACAACGCTATTCGTTGGTACCCTGAGACACAATGGCCAGATGTGTGGGTGCAAATAGCGGCCTTGAGTCAAAACACAACCCATCTAAAGTTTCTCAATACACTCTATGTGTTGCCACTGCGAGACCCCTTTAATGTGGCAAAGCTGATATCGACCGCAGAAAACATCTGCCCTGATCGTATACTTCTCGGCGCTGGCATAGGCTGGCAGAAATCTGAATTTGAACTGGTGGGACAGGACTTTCACACTCGAGGTAAGCGCACCGATGAAATGCTCGAAGTAATGAAACTACTCTGGTCTGGTGAGCCGGTGGAGTTTGATGGGGAGTTTTATCAGTTTCCTAAATTACAAATGTCGCCGGGTTTGAAGTCGCGTCTTCCCATATTGATCGGTGGTATGAGCGATGCGGCATTGAGGCGTGCAGCACGTAATGATGGTTGGGCGGGAGCGCAGCACGAAATATCCGAATTGGAAGAACTCCTGCCTAAGCTCAAGGAGTATCGAGGGGAACTTGGCAGGAGTCTGGATGACTTTGATATTGGTATTGGGCTTTATCAGCCCACGGACGAAAATATCAATAGATGCAGGGAGCTTGGAGTCACCATTCTCTATCGAGAGGCCTTTTGTGATGAAAATGGTATGGCCAGCAAAATGAGCCTGAAGGAAAAAATGCGGAATATGGATCAATTCGCACAACGGTATCTTTGATGCTTGATAGCCGCGACAGAATATTGGCCGCAGCAGCTGAGAGTTTTTTGCTTTTGGGTTTTCGAGAGAGTCGTATGGCTAATATTGCCAAAGAAGCTGAAGTCTCTCGGGCTTGGCTGTACCGGCAGTTTCCCACCAAGGAAACCTTGCTCTTAGCACTGAACGATCGAGTCATTGACGATGCTCGCTCTGTGGGTTTGCAGCTTTTAAAGGATACATGCAGCCCAGCTTTGCGTTTGCGCAACTGGCTGCGCTGGAGTTTACAGAGCCCTTGGCGACAACACGCGGTGCGGGTAGTCACTATGGAAGACTACCAGTCTTCTTTGTTAGCTGACGAAGGCGCTACTTTAGAAATAATTCAGGATACAGCTTCTGCGCTTAAGCGAGTGATCAGGGCTGGAGTAAAAAATGGAGAGTTTCGTGTGGACCTCAAGCCCGCAGATGTTGTGCATACGCTGCAGGCAATGTTGATGGGCTTGCATCGCAATAATGTGTCGAAGCGACCCCTGTTTGAAGTGAAGAGTGAGGCGCAGATAAAAAATGCGATAGCGATCTTGCTCAACGGTATTACAAAGTGAGTTGCAGCAGCGCATATCTGAACACTGACAACTAGCCGTAGGCGAGAGGTCACAGATCAATATCAATGGCTGATTAATAGTTGCCCGGTTATTGCTCGAGTCAGACTGAGAAGAGAATGAGGACGGTGTGTTTGTATGAAAGATTACAAAGGAGCGTTTAATCCGAGCTTGGAGCTGACTGATT
>Ga0055584_100001366_pt1 | contig 24036 bp, 28 predicted proteins | sample OSDHelmetaG_FD_58716 | JGI IMG/M metagenome (GOLD analysis project Ga0055584, IMG submission 58716) | Pelagic marine sediment microbial communities from the LTER site Helgoland, North Sea, for post-phytoplankton bloom and carbon turnover... | ecosystem: Environmental > Aquatic > Marine >...
TGTTGTATATGAAAATTGTAAAATCTGATCGCTACGACTATGAACCACATTTTTGATTGGTTGTTTGCACAATACCAAGGTGTCGATACACATTTGGTAGTACTCGAATTTATAGGAGTTTTCTTTGGATTTTTAAGCGTATGGTACTCAAAACAAGAAAATATTTTGGTTTACCCTACGGGGATTATTAGTACCGCTATTTTTGTCTACATTCTCTGGGTATACGGATTGTTAGGAGATATGTTTATTAATATATATTACTCTTCTATGAGTATTTACGGATGGTACTATTGGACACGAAAAGATGATGCTAACAATGAAGTTCCTGTAACCAAAACAACAAAAAAAGAGCATCTATGGAGTTTCTTTATTTTTATGGCTACCGTCCTCTTTGTTGTGATTGTTTACAAATTCAATAATAAGTTCAATAATTGGACAGCTTATGTAGATACCATTACTACAGCTATTTTTTTTGTAGGAATGTGGTTGATGGCTAAAAAGAAATTGGAAAATTGGACATATTGGATTATTGGTGATATTATTTCTGTACCATTGTACTTCTATAAAGGTTTAATATTTACATCCTTTCAATATTTTTTATTTACTATCATTGCAATTTATGGATATAAAGCATGGAAGAAAAGCTTAAACAACAGTCTACAAACTGTATAAAAATTGTGACTTTCGGACCCGAAAGTACAGGAAAAACAACTTTGTCAAGACAATTGGCTAGACATTACAATTCGGTTTGGGTGCCTGAATACGCAAGAGAATACCTTCAAAACAAATGGAATGAAGAGCGTAAAACTTGTGAGCCAGAAGATTTGTTGCCTATTGCTGTAGGACAAATGGAATTGGAAAATAAATTGGCTAAAAAAACCGATACGGTCTTAATTTGTGATACCGATTTATTGGAAACCAAAGTGTATTCTGAAGCGTATTATTCCGGGACTTGTGACCCTCTTTTAGAAAAATATGCTTTAAAAAATACATACGATTTATACTTTTTAACGTATATTGACGTTCCTTGGGAAAAAGATGACCTACGAGACAAACCCAATGAAAGGGAACGTATGTTCCAAGCTTTTGAAAATGCCCTGAAAATTCATAAAAGACCTTATGTGTTATTAAAAGGTGATAAAACACAACGTTTGAAAAAAGCTGTTTATCATATTGATGAATTATTAAGAAGTAAAAAATGAATTTTTCTAAAGCAGATATTCAACAATTACAACATAAAGGAATACCACCTCAACAAGTAGAAGAACAATTGAACTTGTTTAAAATAGGATTGCCTACTGTCAAGCTTAAAACAGCGGCTACCCTGGGTAATGGTATTGTTGAAGTTTCTGAAGAACAGAAAAAACAATATATTGAATTTTATGAGGCGAATCGCAGCAATTTTGACATCCAAAAGTTTGTACCTGCTTCTGGATTAGCTTCTCGTATGTTTAAGTTTTTATATCTTTTTTTAGAAAGATTTAATCCTGAAAATGATGATTTTGAAGATTTTATTAAAACACAGCCTGAACTAAAAAAATTTGTCAACAATCTTCAAAATTTTGCATTCTATGATTTAGTAATTCAACATATAGATGATTTTGAGTCTTTAAACAAAGGGCATAGAGCATATCTTTTTGCTAAGATTTTATTGGATATAAATCATTTAGATTATGGCAATTGTCCCAAAGGATTGTTGCCGTTTCATAAGTATAGAAATGAAATGAGAACACCTTTTGTTGCTCATTTATTAGAAGCAGCTCAATACGTTTCTTCCAATGAGAAGGCATATTTACACTTTACAATATCACCTAAACATAAAGGAAAGTTTAAAAGCAACTTAACATCTGCATTACAATTGGTTAAACGCTATACTAATGTTGATTTTTATGTAGAATTCTCTTACCAAAAAGAATCAACCGATACCATTGCAGTAAATATGGATAATACGCCTTTTAGATTGGACGATGGCTCTCTTTTGTTTCGTCCCGGAGGGCATGGTGCTCTTATAGAAAACTTGAATGATTTAAATGCAGATTTAGTGTTTATCAAAAACATTGATAATATTATTATAGATTCTTATTCAAATGAAGTGGCTTCTTATAAAAAAATGCTCGCAGGAATGCTCCTCAAAATACAAGAAGAAGCGTTTGAATTAGCCAAAGCATTAGATGATGATACGTTGACAGATGTAGAAAGAGTAGAAACATTTTTGACTCAAAAATTGAATGTAGTTTTTTCCGAAGATTATCAAACCATGTCTGACTCTGAAAGAAGAAAACAACTTAAAAATTATTTAAATAGACCCATTCGTGTTTGTGGAATGGTTAAAAATCAAGGAGCGCCGGGAGGTGGACCTTTTTGGATTATTAATGAAAAAGGAGAGGTGTCTCTACAAATTGTAGAGTCTGCTCAAATAAATCTCCAAGACAAAGAACAATCCGATGTCATGAAAAAAGCTACTCACTTTAACCCTGTTGATTTGGTGTGTGGATTGAAAAACTACAAAGGAGAATCTTATGACTTGTTGCAATTTGTAGATCAGCAAGCGGCGTTCATTTCAAAGAAAACGAAAGAAGGAAAAGACTTAAAGGCTCTAGAACTACCAGGACTTTGGAATGGTGCTATGGCTAACTGGAATACGGTTTTTGTGGAAGTACCATTGATAACGTTCAATCCAGTAAAAACCGTAAACGACCTTTTGAAACCTACACATCAACCCAATGTTTGATGTTGAAGCACTTATACAAGAACTGCAATTTAAAGCTATAAGAAGTTCTGGCGCTGGAGGACAGCATGTCAATAAAACAGCATCTAAAGTTCAACTGCAGTTTGATCTTCAACATTCAAACGTTTTTAATGATGAACAAAAGTCTTTGCTTTGCAAAACTTTGAAAGAGAGGTTGACAAAAGACAAAATCTTGATTTTAAAATGTGACGAGAGTAGAAGTCAGCATAAAAATAAAACCCTTGTAATTAAGCGTTTTTTAGAAATAATAAACAAAGGATTAAAAAAAACTAAACCACGTAAAAAGACAAGAGTGCCTAAAGTAGTCAAGCTGAAAAGGTTGCGAAACAAAAAACAACAATCTGAAAAAAAAGCCAACAGAAAACCGCCAAACATCTTCTAGAATAATTCACATTTAAATATTGCCAATACTATATTCTTAATTATCTTTGCAGTGTTCTCATAAAGGGGTGCTTAAATTTATCAAGCTGAGATCATACCCAATGAACCTGGAACAGGTAATGCTGTTTAGGGAAAGGAACGTTAAAATGATGTTTGAAAGCATTTTTTTGTATGAAATGTTTTTAATAATCACATTTTGACGTTAAAAATCAATCATTTATTAACCAAAGAATAATGGCCTCTTTTTATTCGATTAAATTTATTTTTTCGGATGAAACATCTATTCGCATTTTTGGCACTGTTTGTATTATCTGTCAGTGCATTTTCACAAGAAAAACAACAAGATTCAACTCAAGTTGAAACACTAGACGAAGTCCTAGTAAAAGCCGTTAGAGTTGAAACGGCATCACCCATTACTCATTCCAATGTAACTAAAAAAGAGATTCAAAAGCGTAATTTGGGGCAGGATATCCCTGTGCTTCTCAATTACTTGCCTTCTGTGGTTACAACTTCTGATGCTGGTGCTGGCATAGGTTATACTGGCATTCGAGTGCGTGGTGTAAGTGCGCAATCTACCAATGTTACCATAAACGGTATCCCATACAACGATGCCGAATCTTTGGGAACGTTTTGGGTAAATCTTGGTGATATGGCATCGTCTGTTGAAAGCTTGCAGCTGCAACGAGGTGTGGGTTCATCAACCAATGGTTCTGGAGCTTTTGGGGCGAGTATCAATGTGCTTACCGATGCTATTTCCAAAAAAGCTTATGGTGAAATTTCTAATGCCTTTGGAAGTTACAATACCAGAAAACACACTCTGAAATTCAGTTCTGGTCTCTTGTCTGCAAATCAAGAAGGAACTCAAGGGGTTGAAATTGCTGGACGTTTGTCGCAAATCAAATCTGATGGCTATATCGATAGAGCATTTTCTGACATTAAATCGTACTACCTTCAAGCGGCATATAGAAGTGACAATACTCTGATTAAGGCTATAACATTTTCAGGTAAAGAAGTCACTTATCAATCTTGGAATGGGCTGGAAGATTTGGATAAACTTAAGAATGATAGAACCTACAATACTGCTGGTGAATATACTGATGAGAATGGCAATACTCAATTTTATGACAATGAAGTAGATAATTACCAGCAAGATCATTATCAATTGCACTGGAATCAAAAATTAAACAACAACTGGTCAACAAATTTGGCTTTAAACTACACCCAAGGGCGCGGTTATTTTGAGCAATACAAAGAAGATGAAGATTTTTCAGATTATGGTTTTGAAGAAATTATCGTTGATGGCGAAGTGGTAAACACCACCGATTTAATCCGTAGACGTTGGCTTGATAACGATTACTATGTGGTAAATGCCAATGCCAATTACAAAGACAATATGCTTAATGTGATTTTTGGAGGATCATATAGTTACTATGAAGGTGATCATTTTGGTGAAGTTATCTGGGCGCGTTATGCTTCTAATAGCGAGATTAGAGACCGATACTATGATGGTGTTGGAAAAAAACAAGACCTTAGTGGTTTTGCAAAAGCAACCTTTAAACTCAATAAGAATTGGAGTTTATTTGGAGATTTACAAGTGCGTAATGTGGCTTATGAAACTACGGGAATTTCATCAGACTTGGAACCTTTCAACATAGATGAAACTTACACGTTTTTTAACCCAAAAGCTGGTTTGACTTACAAACTCAACAACAAAAACGATTTTTACTTTTCTTATGCTCGTGCCAATAGAGAACCCAATCGTGATGATTTCAAGGGCAACCCTGATATCAAACCAGAAAAGTTGAACGATTTTGAATTAGGATGGAGACACAACAACGAGACTTTTAGGGTTTATGCCAACCTTTACTATATGTTATACAAGGATCAGTTAGTCTTAACTGGTGAGTTGGACGATGTGGGAAGCCCACAGCGTGACAATAGTGGCGAGAGTTATCGATTAGGTTTAGAAATTGATGCAGCCGTAAAGCTTAGCGATGTGTTTTCTATTCATCCTAATGTGACATTGAGTTCCAACAAAAATAAGAATATGGTAACCTCAATAGATGGAGAATTACAAAATCTTGGAAGCACCAACATCTCTTTTTCTCCAGAAATAGTTGCTGGAAACGCCTTGGTATTTACACCAGTAAAAAACCTTCAAATGTCGCTGTTGAGTAAGTTTGTGGGCGAACAATATATGGGCAATACAGATGCTGAAAAATCTAAATTGGACAGCTATTTTGTAAGTGATTTCAATATTGTGTATGAGTTGAAGACCAACACCGTTTTTGAATCCATTGTGTTTACCGGATTGGCAAACAATATTTTTAACAAAAAATATATCTCCAACGGCTATTACTATACTTATGACGACACTTGGACAGATCCTAATCAGGTTACGACCATTGAAGGTGCAGGCTACTATCCGCAAGCTACCGCTAACTTCTTATTGGGCGTAACCTTGAAGTTTTAGTCATTACTGCGAAAGTAAGAATCTCAACCAATTAAAACCGACCATTTTGATGCATTTGTCAAGATGGTCGGTTTTGGTATGGTCTAAAAATGTATCTACAGCACACGCCATTGCCCAAGACTACGGAAAAACCGTAATCTCGACGGGTTTCCAGACTAAGATTTTAACATTTGGGCTTGGATATTACGTTTTTTTTTCCTCTATTTTTGAGTGTCTCAACCTAGATAAGGGTTATGTAAGAAGTCGCTCTTATTGAAGGTTTTGGCACAGTGTTGCAACCAGCTAGCTATTTTATGACAATGGCTGACTTAAATTTTGAAGATTATGATTAATAAATTAAAAGTTTAATGCTATTTTTTTCAGTATTTGTATCTTGTTCGACAGACAATGATACCCCTTCAGAGCAGAAGTCATTGAAGACCAACGACAGTTTTCAAAGGATTAAACCCTCTAATTATGACCATGTCATTAGTTATAGCTATTATTGATGCAACTACTGATTCAGATTGTATAAAAGCAGTTAATGCTTGTGTTGATGCTGGTGGCAAACCTTCTACGACTATTACAGAAGGATTTTTTAGTAGTTCTTGTACTGTAACATGCAACTAAAAAAAGCAAACCATAACCTTTTACTAAAAACAGCCATAGTATGCTATGGCTTGTTTTTTTGTTGGTATGGATTTACCGATTTTACTTTTGAATCAAGTACTATTTATGACAATTCAACAAGGTTGAGTTTGGGCGTTGAGTTGATTTTGGCAGTATTGTTGGCTCCAATTTTTGAGGAATATATCTTTAGGGCGCCTTTGCTGATAAAAACCAAGTTGTGGAGAATAGTGGCATTAATTGCTGGCTTGTTGTTATTGACCTTTGGGTTATTTCGGCTACAACTCCAGTTCTTTGTCATTGCAGCGTGGTTGATTGCCGTTGCGATCTTGAGCAAGAAAAACCACAAGTCTCTGATATGGATTTCAATATTGGCTTTTGCCTTATCCCATATGGTTTTTGAAGATGGTTTGTCATTGGATGGTATCGCGCTTTTTGTGTTTTTTATTGCCAGTGGAAGTCTGTTGACTTGGGTATTTCTCAATTTCGGATTAATTAAGGCGATACTGTTTCATAGTGTATACAATTTGATAGCATTTTTCTTGTATCTAATAGTGCTGAATTATGGTTTTGACGATTCCAAAAAATCAACCTGTATCGAAGACCATAACACTTGTATCGAATGGCAGCGGAAGCCTTTGTGGCAAACCCAAACCTCAAAAATCAATCTTGAAGATTCCCGATTTTTGGTAAGCAATGGAAAAATCAATAGTATTCTCGATGTAATGCCTGATTTGGATATTGAACATTATGAGTATGAAATTTTACAGGACGATAAAATAAAATACGATATATTGATTTTCAACAAAAACGATTCAACCTTAAAAAACTCCCAAATTTTAAAAGCGATGGAATCTGCCGGGTTGATTAAGATGAGTGCTAAATAATGAAATCCAGCAATTGCCTTTTAAGGTTTCTAATTCGTAATAGAATACGAATTATTCCCAATGGGCGTGACACGATATTCCTTTAGCCCACAGGGTAAAGGATCAAGGGATTGTCCAGTGTATAGGTTGTAAGTATTGCCATCAGAACAGCCGCAAACAGCGTTGATACCATCAATTTGCATTACCGAGCAAGGAGCGGGTTGGTGGTTGGGGTCAACAGCATCCCAAGCCCGTAAGCCTGTCCCCACATTGGTCACGATTATGGCACTATTACCTTGGTTGTAAATTATCTCTGAATTACTCGTAAACTGCAGTTCACTGTATTGAGGTAAATTCAGGTTTATAGTGATATTTACATATGCATTATTGTCGATATAATTACAATCGTTTCCATCATTGCTTTTGCTGCATGATACAAAAAATAAAAGAAGATATATAGATATAAGTTGTTTCATTAGAATAATTTTTTGTCGCAATCTAAGTAAATTAAACTTTCCAATAAATAATTTGTATATTTGTTTTTTACACAATCTCGTGAAAGCGGGATTTTTTGCATTTTAATACCTCAGTGGATTGATAGTATTAATTTAAACGATGAAGTTATGAGTAAAGTATCTTATTATACAGAAGAAGGATTAAAGAAACTAAGGGATGAATTAAATTACCTTAAAGATGTAGAGCGTCCTAAGGCTTCTCAAGCTATTGCCGAAGCACGAGATAAAGGAGATCTTAGTGAAAATGCTGAATATGATGCAGCCAAAGAAGCTCAAGGATTGTTAGAAATGAAAATATCTAAGCTTGAAGAAACTCTAGCCAATGCCAGATTGATAGACGAATCGCAATTGGACACTTCTAAAGTCTTGGTATTGTCTAAGGTGAAAATAAAAAACCAAGCCAATGGTATGGTAATGAATTATACTTTGGTAGCTGAGAGTGAAGCCGATTTGGCCGCAGGGAAAATATCGGTAAACTCACCTATAGGAAAAGGATTGCTAGGAAAATCAGTAGGGGATATTGCAGAAGTGCAAGTGCCTAATGGTATTGTGAAGTTTGAAATCCTTGAGATTTCAAGATAGATTTGATTACCAAAAACATTTAGATGAAAAAGATTCTTGCTTTGCGGGAATCTTTTTTATATTTATTACGGTTAATACATTTTTAAATATGGCATCTATTTTTACAAAAATCATAAACGGTGAGATACCGTGCTATAAAGTGGCTGAAACAGATGATTTTTTTGCGTTTTTGGATATCAATCCCAATGCAAAAGGACACACATTGTGCATTCCAAAAAAGGAGGTCGACAAGATTTTTGACCTTGATGAGGAAACTTACAATGGCTTGATGCAATTCTCCAGACGTGTAGCTCTAGCTATGCGAGAGGTCATTCCATGTGAGCGTATTGGGATGTCTGTTATTGGTCTGGAAGTACCTCATGTGCATGTGCATTTGATTCCATTGAAGACCATGAAAGACGCTCAGTTTACTTCAAAAGTAAAACTGTCTCCAGAAGAATTTCAAGAGATTGCTGATAAGATTGCAAACCGTTTTTAAAGGTGAAAAACATATAAAATGTTGTTTTGTTTTTTAATCACCTTAAATAAATTAAGCTCGTACTAAAAAATAAACAATAGCAGCAATAATTAAGATATCCATAGCTATGATAACCCAAGACAAAGGTTTCAATTTTATGGATTTTGGTTTTAAGACAGCAGCTTTTTTTTGATATTCAAAGACACGGTCTATATCATCAGTCCATCGTACAGGGTAAATGTCTGTGTTGCAGGTGTTGCAATGTAGTGTGTGCGTAGTTTCAGTGCTTATGGCTTTGTAAAATAAATTTTCAACGAATTTTTGCTTAAAGGTAAGCACCAAACCTTCTGTAGAGTAACACTCAGGACAGTGATTGTTGAGATTAACTTCTTTTAATGTGAAAAATTTTTCTGCCATAATCTGCAAAATTAATAAACTATTTTTAAACTAATCTGCATTGTACTGCCTTTACCTATTTCCGATTGAGATACTTTTATTTTGCCTTGATGATAAATTTCTATAATACGTTTAGCTAAAGATAATCCCAATCCCCAGCCTCGAGCTTTGCTGGTATAACCAGGTTCAAATATTTTGTTAAACTTATTTCTCGCTATACCTTTGCCCGTATCACTTATCAATATATGTACTTGTTTGGGGTCTGAATATACCTTAATACTGAGCTTGCCTTTACCTTTCATCGCATCTATGGCATTTCTGACTAAGTTTTCTATCGTCCAACTGTATAGCTGTTTGTTGAGGTTTACATATATGGGTGTTTGGGGGACGCTAATTTCAAATTCAATCAAATTGGATGAACGAGCCTTTAGGTAATCGTATGATTCTATAGTTTCCTTAACAATGTCCAAATGCTCAAGCTTTGGTATAGAGCCAATCTTACTAAAACGATCGGTAATAGTCTGTAGCCTATTGATGTCTTTCTCCATTTCTTTGATGTAATTAGGATTAACAGCTTCTGTTTTTAAGATTTCCATCCATCCCACTAATGATGATAATGGTGTCCCTATTTGATGGGCTGTCTCTTTTGCCATCCCTGTCCAAAGCTTGTTCTGTTCAGCATTCTTAGCACTGCGATAAAAAAAGTAAACAACCGCAGCAAACAAAATAATAATCAATAACAAGGCTAAAGGATAGTACTTGAGCTTGTTTAATAGTGGAGAATTACCATAATAAATGGTGTTGTGCAAGACGTCGTCTATTCTAACTTCTATAGGTTCGTTCTCATTCTTAAATCTGGAAATTAGTTGTTGAGCATAGATTGAATCTTGTAACTTTTCGTCATTAATGTTATTGCTGCTGATAATCTTTCCTTCTGGATTTACCAATATCATAGGGGTGGTCGAGTTGCTCTCTAATATTCTTGAGGTAACTTCAATCTCATCATTGGTTTCTGATTCTATTAGGTTCTTTTGCGCAAATGACCAATTTTGCATCTTTATTCGCTCTTCTGCCTTAAAATTTTGAAAAAAGATATAAGTATTCCACAGTATCAATGTAATGATGATAAAGGATAAAATGATTATAATCCATCGGACTAAATTGCGATTTGTCATAAAGGTCATATAAGCGTTTTTTTATTTTAAATATAATGGATTTATGTTAATAATATTGTTCAACTCTCAATAGAAATCATTTTCATAACAACGTCAATATGGTTACTTTTGTACAAAATCTATACAAGAATGATTTCGTATTCACCAAATGATTTATCAACAGCAAAATTACATGGCTATTTGTTGAGTGCTGTAGCACCTAGACCAATAGCTTTGGCTAGCACAATAGATGCTGATGGTAATCCAAATTTGTCACCATTCAGCTTTTTTAATGTGTTTAGTGCCAATCCGCCAATCATGGTGTTTTCGCCAGCAAGACGTGTTCGAAACAACACTACCAAACATACTTTAGAAAATGCTGAGACTACTAAAGAAGTGGTAATCAATGTGGTAAATTACGACATTGTTCAGCAAATGTCTTTAAGTAGTACCGAATATCCAAAAGGAGTCAATGAGTTTGAAAAATCTGGATTGACAATGCTGAAATCGGACCTTGTAAAGCCCTTTAGAGTAGCCGAATCGCCTGTGCAATTCGAATGTAAGGTAACCGATATTGTAAAATTGGGAACAGAAGGTGGCGCTGGAAATTTGATTATCTGTCAGGTTGTCAAATTTCATATGGATAAAAATATTTTGGATGAAGAGCAACGCATAAATCAAAATAAACTAGACTTGGTAGCAAGAGCAGGAGGAAGTTTTTACAGCCGTGCTAAAGCTGGTTTTTTTGAAATTCCAAAGCCTTTGTCTTCATTGGGTATTGGTGTAGATGCTATGCCTGAAGAGATTAAAAATAGTATGGTACTGACAGGTAACGATCTTGGTATGCTAGGAAATGTAGAACAATTACCTTCAAAAGATGAAATTAAAGCTTTTGTTGAAGATATGAGTAAACGTTATCCCAATATCAAAAATATGTCTCAACGAGAAAAGCATAAAATGGCGCGAAACTTCTTAAGCTACGGCGATGTCGATAGTGCATGGAAATTATTATTATCCTAAAATCAATATTCTGTAATTTCAGAATTCAACTTATAACTAAATTAATACAATGGAAATTCAAGGAAAAGTAAAAATGATAGGAGAAACCCAAACGTTTGGTAATAATGGGTTTAGAAAACGTGAAATTGTAATCACAACAGACGAACAATATCCTCAACATTTATTGGTAGAGTTTATACAAGATAAAACAGAATTGCTTAACAACTATCAAGTTGGACAAGATGTGAAAATTAGTATTAATCTAAGAGGGCGTGAGTGGGTTAACCCTCAAGGGGAAACCAGATATTTCAACTCCATTCAAGGATGGCGCATCGAAAGTTTGCAAAATGTTGCTCCTTCACAAGAGATGCCTCCAATGCCCCCTGTGGATTCTTTCGAAACAACTACCGATGTTGATGATAGCGAGTCTGACGACTTGCCGTTCTAAAATAATGAACTACTCATATTGTATTTTATTAATACAAATTGGGCAAAATGTAATTAAAGTTTAAATTAGACCTGTTTTATCAGGTCTTTTTTATTTATGAATTTTACTAAAAGTATTGAAACGCTTTTCAAAAAGTATTTGCCAGATCCGTTTACTATTGCTGTGTTGCTAACGTTTGTTACTATGATTTTGGCAATGTTTCTTAATCACGACCCCGATCTTGGTTATAGAGTTTTTAATATTTTATCTTATTGGGAAAATGGGATATGGAACAATGCTCTTTTGGTCTTTGCATACCAAATGATGTTGATTCTTGTTCTTGGACATGTTTTGGTGTTGAGCAAACCCATGAACAATCTAATCTTGAAAATTACCAAATATGCTAACAACACCTCTAATGCCGTTATTTTAGTGAGTGTAACTACCATGCTCGTAGCTTTCTTTAATTGGGGGCTTGGGCTTATTTTTGGTGCAATTTTGGCAAGAAAAATTGGAGAGCAGGCTCAAGAGAATAATATACCTATAAATTATCCTTTAATTGGAGCAGCTGGCTATGTGGGGTTGATGGTGTGGCACGGAGGGATTAGTGGTTCGGCTCCTATAAAGGTCACCGAAACCAATCACATTAAATCTTTTATGGCAGAGATTTCTTCTGCTAGTACTCTTGAAAAAATTCCTGAGAGCATAAATTTTAATCAAACGGTATTTAGCTGGTGGAACTTACTGTTGTTTGCTATACTTCTGATATTGGTGCCTATGCTGTTGTATAGATTGTCAAAAATCACCAAACCTACTACTGTTGATTTACAAATATACAGAGCTCATTCTCAGGAGCACAATGATAAAATATCTGGAGCTGAAAAACTCGATCGTTCTAAATGGTTGAGCAATATTTTTGGAGGATGCCTCCTTACTGCTTTTATTGTTCAATATTGGAAAAACTTTATGGTACTTCAGATTACACCAAATATGCTTAATTTCTTTATGTTGGGCTTGGGTATCATGCTGCATACGTCCTTTAGAGAGTTTCTCAATGCCTTAGGAGAAGCCGTAAAAGGTGTTGCGGGTATCCTAATTCAATTTCCTTTGTATTTCGGAATTATGGGAATTATGAAAGATACAGGGATGATAGTGATGATTTCTGATTTTTTTGCATCTATTGCTACAACTACAACAATGCCTATCTTCACATTTTTTAGTGCAGGATTGGTCAATATCTTTGTGCCTAGTGGAGGAGGACAATGGGCTGTTCAAGGACCTATTGTTGTTGAATCTGCACTCAAATTGGGAGTTCCTCTACCTAAGGCTATCATGGCGATGGCTTATGGAGATCAAATTACAAATATGTTGCAACCTTTTTGGGCACTACCATTGCTTGGAATTACCAAACTAAAAGCCAGAGAAATTTTACCATATACCTTGATGATGATGGGAGTAGGAGTCGTAGTATTTGTGTTTGGATTGTTGTTCTTATAAAATTCTAAACAAACAACTTATGATAAAAATACTTTCAGATAAAATAGAGTTCCCTGATATAAGTGAGGCATCAGCAGAAGGAATACTTGCTGTAGGAGGAGATCTATCGGCTCAACGGTTGTTGTTGGCTTATCAAAAAGGAATATTTCCTTGGTTTTCTGAAGATGAACCTATTATTTGGTGGAGTCCAGATCCACGATTTGTGCTTTTTCCTGATAAATTGAAAGTCTCTAAAAGTATGAGGCAAATTTTAAGAAAACAGGAGTTTAAACTTACTATAAACAAAGATTTTAAGGCGGTAATTCATAATTGTGCCAAGATAAGGCGTAAAGGACAAACTGATACTTGGATTACCAAGGATATGGTTTTAGCATACAATAGATTGCATCAACTTGGCTACGCCACTTCTGTTGAGGTGTGGTTAAATGACGAATTGGTAGGTGGATTGTATGGAATTGATTTAGGAAACGGAGTCTTTTGTGGTGAGAGTATGTTCTCTAAAGTTAGCAACGCAAGTAAATTCGCTTTTATATCATTTGTACAACAATCAAATTACAAAATTATTGATTGTCAAGTGCACACAGAGCATCTAGAACGATTGGGTGCCGAAAATATAGATAGAGAAGTCTTCTTAAATTATTTATAAGCAAGTTCTGAATGTCTAAAACAGCCTGTTTCATGGTCGTTTACCATACCCGTAGCTTGCATATGTGCATAGACTACAGTAGGGCCTATAAACTTGAATCCTCGTTTTTTTAAATCTTTGCTTATGGCCTTACTCAAGTCTGTGCTTGATGGAGCTTCTTTATAATGTGACCAATGGTTTATTATGGGCTTGCCATCTACATAAGACCAGATATATTCTGAAAAAGAGCCGTATGTCTCTTGAATTTTTATAAATGCTTGTGCATTGTTTATGGTAGCCAGGATTTTAAGTTTATTTCTAACGATTCCAGAATCCTCAAGCAAAGATTCAATTTTGTCTTGTTGATACTGTGCGATTTTTTTATAATCAAAATTGTCAAAGGCTTTTTTAAAGTTGTTACGTTTACGTAAAATAGTAATCCAGCTTAAACCTGATTGAAAAGTTTCCAAAACCAAAAATTCAAAAAGTTTTTGGTCGTCATATACGGGAACACCCCACTCCTGATCGTGATAAGTCTCGTACAACGAATCCCCTAAACACCAACCACATCTTTGTATATTTTTCATAATACTTGTAAGTTTCTTCCTCAAAAATAGACATCATTTATGACATTGGTCATATTTTTAATTCATTATAAGGATTATATTTGGGCGTTTTTTGGCTTAACATTATGAAAAAGTAATCCCCAAAAATAGCAAGATATTTTTCTTATCAATGTATGATTAAATACAATATATAATGAAACAAATCATTGAACATAGTTTAAATCGAAGCATGTCTTACAACCAATACATCGATTTGATGAAAACGCTTACGGAAAAGAATGCTTCAACAGGATTTGAACAATCTGAGTTATTGTCTAATTATACTGCACTCAATCATAGACGTATGACAAGATGGGACAAAAAACTTAGTATTGGAGATTCTCAACAACAAGCCATAAAAAACTTTCAAAAGCCTGTGATATGGTTGGTGATTACTGAAAGTTGGTGTGGTGATGCAGCTCACGTTATGCCAGTGATAAATAAGGTGGCGCAATTAAATGACAACATAAATCTACGGGTTGTCCTTAGAGATGAAAACTCTGAATTGATGGATTTGTTTTTAACCGATGGGGCGCGTTCTATCCCTAAATTGATTGTGTTGGATGCAGATACTAAGAAGATATTGGCTTCCTATGGCCCAAGACCAAGCGTAGTTATGCAAATGGTAAAGGATTATAAAAAACAATACGGTAAACTTACTGCTGAATTCAAAGAAGATTTACAACTTTGGTATAATAAGGATAAAGGACAATCAACAATAAAAGACTTGGTGGCTTTGTTGTCTGTTGAAATTAATGCTTTGATTTGAAATAAAACGTAATTGATCCTATTTGTGATTTGAGTGTGCTTGAGTCAAACAAAACGGATTGTGCATATTCCAATGCATGACTAGTTAAGCAACCATTAAAAGTTGTTGAAGCATTGTTGATATAAGCCTCAGTAACTTTTCCTTGGGAATTGACTGTAATGTTGACAATAACTTTTCCTCCCTCTTCACACAAGTAGCGTGGTGTGTCATAATTGAGAAGTTTTCGCCCTTTTAGAGAATAGGTGAGGGTACTGACTTCATTTCCTTTTTGATTTTTGTCACGTTTTTCTTCTGAACGTTTCGACAATATGTCATTAGTTTTCTTGTATTTTTCCAATGCTTCTTGGTTCAAAGCATAAGAACTTACGTTGTAAGTAGAAGCAGTAGCCAAATCTTCTGAAGGCTCAAAATGCTCTGGAGACGCTTCTGATAACTCTTCAAAATCTTCATTAGAAATTGATTTGAAATTCTTCATCGCTTTTTTAAATTCTTCATCTTCATTGTAAGCCTTATTCGTCTTGGCTAAAGCCTCTCTTAAATCATTAATTTTGTTGAGTGCTTCCAATTCCTTGATGTCTTCTGGGGTTATTTCATAATAACTCTCAGAGTGGTAGTTGTTGTGTTGGGTTAAATGTATATTAAACATACATAAAACTAATATCCCGACAAGAAGAATAGTTATGATTAGGGCTTTATGTTTATCTATCAAATTCAAAACAAGATATGGAGTGTATGCATATATACGATGAAATTTATCAATTGGATTGAATTTATAACATTTACAATAGTTTGTAAAATAAAATTTATTTTTCAGAAAATTGATTGATAAATGCGTCAATGCTTTGAGCTTGGTCTATTGTAAATTCCCCAATTCGTGTTCGTCTAAGTGCAGACAAATGCGCTCCAGAGTTGAGAGCCTTTCCAAAATCATGGGCTAAAGAACGAATGTAAGTCCCTTTGCTACAAACAACCCTAAAGTCAACAGATAGTCCTGATATTTTGGTGATTTCAAATTCAGAAATGGTAATCATTCTTGGTTTTACTTCTACTGTTTTACCTTCTCGGGCAAATTCATATAGGCGTTTGCCTTCTTTTCGTATTGCAGAGAATACGGGGGGTAATTGTTCTATTTCTCCTATAAATTGCTTAGAGGTTTCTTCTATCAGAGCTTTATTGATGTGATCTGTAGCAAAATGTTGATCAATCTCTGTTTCCAAATCGTATGAAGGTGTGGTGCTTCCTAAAACCAAAGTGCCAGTGTATTCTTTTTCTTGACCTTGAAAACGTTCAATTTGCTTGGTCATTTTGCCTGTGCAAATAACCAACAGACCTGTTGCCAACGGATCTAAAGTCCCTGCATGACCGACCTTGATTTTTTTGATGTGGAAAGCTTTCCTAAGTTTCCACCTAATTTTGTTTACAACTTGAAACGAGGTCCAATGCAATGGCTTGTCTATAAGTAGCACTTGGCCACTCTTGAATGCGTCTTCTGAAAGCATTTTTTAGTTGTTGATTAAGGATACTATTATGGCAATTACTCCAACGATGGCGCAGTATATCGAAAAGTAAGATAGTTTACTTTGTCTAACGAGCTTTATCATCCAAGTACAAGCGATTAAGCCTGATGTAAAAGCAGCTAAAAAGCCTAGACCTAATGAAAGTGCATGGCTACTTTCATAAGCTAAATCACCACTAATAATGTCTTTGGCTATTTTACCAAAAATTAAAGGGACAACCATTAAAAATGAAAAACGTGCTGCCTTGGATTTGTCATTCCCTAACAAGACCGAAGTGGATATTGTTGCCCCAGAACGCGATATGCCTGGCAACATGGCAATGGCTTGTGCTATGCCTATAATAAAAGCATTACTATAACTTACCGTTTTGTTGGTGTCCTTAGCTTTGTCTGCAAAAAACAATAGTAGAGCAGTAACCAAAAGCATACAGCCTACCAACAAAACATTACCTCCAAAGAGTTGTTCTAATTGTTCTTCGAGGAAAACTCCTATTAATGCCGCTGGAAGCATAGAGATTATAATTTTTAGCGCAAATTTGAAATCATCGTTCCATTTCAACTCTAAAAGCCCTTTGACAATAATCCAAATGTCTTTTCTAAAGACAACCATAGTGCTAAGAGCTGTGGCAAAATGTAATACAACGGTAAATAAAAGACTTTCTTTAGGTAAAGAATTGTCGCCTAATATGGCTTTGCCTAATTCTAAATGACCACTAGAAGATACAGGCAAAAACTCAGTAAGCCCTTGAATGATTCCTAATATTATTGAATCTGTGACGTTCATGGCGCAAATGTATCAATTCAGATTTTTCAAATCTATTTTTTTGCGCTTATTTTTTTGAGGTGTTTTTATCAGAATCTAAAAGAATGGCGTAAATCTCAATGCCAAATCCCAGCAAAATTAGAGTAGGTGCTAGTCTAATGCGTCTCCAACTAAAAATTTCTGGGTTAAATACATTAGGGTCATCACTGCCACCGCCTGCCATAAGAATAAATCCTAACGCGATCAATCCTAAACCAATCAACATATATTGGTAATTTTTCTTCTTGAATATAACTTCGCTTTTAATGGCTTCTTTACGTTTTTGTTCTCCCATAATCATTCAAAATTCTTAAAATCATTTAATCTTTAATGGGTCAATAAAATTATAACATCAATTGACCAAGACGTTTGATTAACGCAAAATAACGTTTTTATTTAAAACTTTTACGTTAACAGAATCTAAATTTAGCTCTTATAGACATCTTAATTCATTATGGATTTTGGTAAGGTATTGCTTAAAAAAACCATAAAAAAACAGCAAAAATTAGAATGTATAGACAAAGAGAATTTAGTAATACAATTGGTCTGTTTTTAAATTCAAAAACCGTTGTGTAGCTATAAAGGTGCTAATCCAAGTAATTAATATACCCAAAATAAATACCCCTAAAAATAAAGCCCCTAACAATACTGGGTTTTCCATTAGGTAAAGTTCTGGAAAACTTTGATTTAAATAATACAACACAACTCCCATTCCAACTAAGGCTAAAATAGCGCCAATGATGCCAAGTTGTACACTCTTCCAAATAAAAGGACGTCTAATGAAACTTTTGGTAGCTCCTACCATTTGCATGGTTTTGATTATAAATCGTTTGGAGTATACGGAGAGCCTTATTGAGCTATTAATTAATAACACGGCGATAAGTGTGAAAACGGCACTTATTGCCAAAACCCAAAAGGTAATCTTCTTGACGTTGTCATTCATCAATTCTACTAAATCATTATCGTATTTTATCTCGTCAACAAACTTTTTATTACTTAAAACAGTAGTGATGCTGTCTAAAGCATGTGTGGTAACATAGTCTGCTTTTAAGTACACATCAATAGAATTTTGAAGGGGGTTGTATCCTACAAAATCCATAAAATCCTCTCCTGTTTCTGCTTTCATCTGGGCAGCAGCTTCTTCTTTAGAAACATAAACCGTATTCTTTGTATAGCTAGCCATTGCTAAGCTTTTCTCTAATTGGTTTACTTCTACCTCTTTGGCGGTATCATTTAGATAGATAGTTAGTACTACTTGTTCCTTAAAATGATCGGCAACCTTTTTGGCATTCAAAACCAAAAGTCCTAAGCTACCGAGTAAAAATAATACCAAGGCAATACTGATAACCACCGAAAAATACGATGAAATTAGCTTGCGCTTTTGATATCTGTCAAATGATGAACTCATAAAACTGTTTTGGATTATGGTTGTAAAAATAATAAAAAGATATGCGAAATGGAGAATTAAACACTAATATTCACATAACTTTAGTTTAAGGTTTTACTTATCAATTTGAGTAGATTTACAAGGTATAAAGTAAATTGACTCTCGATACATTTTACATTTTAAAATAAAAATCCTTTGTTAAATTAATATATTCCTCTGTATATTGATGACGCTCTGTTTCAATTATTAGTTCATCAATAACAGATTCATTTTTTAAAAATGAAAACTCAATGAAACTACGTTTTAATAATGATGATTCATTTCCTTTAACCCTAAGTATGCGATTGGGGAGTAGACCAATTAGACTTGCTTCTTCAATAAATGTTTTTTCTTCTTTATATGGTAATACGATAGAAAATTTTCCTGTATCAGAAAGAAAATTTGCAACAGCAAGAATGATGTGCTCCATAGGCATGGCATCGCTAAATCGTGCCAAATTTCTGGCCTTGTTTGGGGTTTTGTAATCTTCTGAATAAAAAGGAGGATTGCAAATGATTAGGTCAAATTTTTCGTCTACAGTTTCAATATATTCCAATAGAGAGGCGTGAAAACAGAAAAGTCTATCACCCCAAGGTGAATGTTCAAAATTTTCAACACATTGTTCATAAGCATCATCATCAATTTCTATGGCTTCAATTTGTTGAGCATCGCTACGTTGAGCTATCATAAGGCTCAAAATACCAGTGCCTGCACCAATATCAAGCACGTTAAATGGATTGTGACTAACAGACGTCCATGCGCCAAGTATGACGGAATCGGTGCCTACCTTCATAGCACAACGGTCTTGATGTATTTTGAACTTTTTGAATTGAAATGGTTTATGCATTGTCTAAGTATAAATCGATTAGCCCTTCTGGAGTTTCTACAACAATGGTTTTATTGGGTTTGTCAACCTGTTTGATAAATTCATCGTTCATAGGAATTAGAATTTCGATGCCATTTCTATCAATAACAAAAAGCGCTTGGGCTGTAGAATCGTTTACAGCAGTTATAATTCCAACATGACCAAAATTTTTATCTGTAATGTTGAATCCGATAATTTCGTGATAGTAAAATTTGTCTTCATCAAGCTCAGGAAGTAATTCTAAAGGGAGATAAACATCGCTTTTTAGAAGGGCTTCGGCTTCGGCTTCACCATAAACGTCTTCAAATTGCACACGTAGCAAATCTGATTTGTGTAATTGAGAATGTTCAACAAAAAAAGGGATTAAATTTCCACGAACATCCAAAAACATAGCGTCTAGATTTTCGTATAATTCTGGCTCGTCTGTATCTAATTTGATAAGTAACTCGCCTTTAAAGCTGTATTTTTTTACGATTTTACCTAAGAAAAAACAATCTTCTTTTTTCATGTTTGTTTCCCGAAATGAATGGGGAATTTGTTTAATTGGACTTAAAAGTACTATCTTCTTTTATAGGGACAAAAAAACCCAGACTTATGTCTGGGTTCAAAAGTATAAAAAATAAATTTTTTATTCTTCTTCGTTAGAAGCTTCTGTTTCAGTAGCTGGAGCTTCTTCTGCAACTTCCTCTTCAGGAGTATTAGCTGCTGCTCTAGCTTCATTAACAGCTCTTTCAGCTTCAAGAGCTTTGGCTTTAGCATCAGCCTCTGCTTTAGCTAAGCCATTAGCTTTAGCTTCAATCTTAGCTGCTTTTTCTTCTAACCATGCGTTGAATTTTTCTTCAGCTTGCTCTTCTGTCAAAGCACCTTTTTTTACTCCACCTACCAAGTGGTTTTTCAATAATGCTCCTTTATACGACAAGATTGCTCTTGCTGTATTAGTTGGTTGTGCACCATTTTGTAACCATTTTACAGCACTATCAATGTTAAGATCGATGGTGGCTGGGTTGGTGTTTGGATTGTAAGTACCTATTTTTTCTAAGTATCTACCATCTCTTTTTGCGCGCGAATCAGCGGCAACAATCCAGTAATAAGGTTTTCCTTTTTTACCGTGTCTTTGTAATCTTATTTTTACAGGCATAAATAATTAATTAGTGAGGTTCACGACCTCGGTTATTAATAGAGCGCAAATTTACGATATTTTTTTAATATTGAATATACTGTAAGATTAATTATTAAGTTTTAGTTTTTTTTATACTTTTGGGAATATTTAAATTTAGCCTCATTATGAAGAAATTGTTATTTGCCATTTGTACTGTGGTAGGGATATTAGCCTTAACTAGTTGTGAAGAAGAGATAGAGTTCAATTCGCCGGCTTTGCAAGCAAACAAAGATGGTAACCTGTGGAGATCACAGGTTTTTTCTGCCGATGTGAATTTAGGAGGATTTATTATAGAAGGTAGAGGTAATTTTGAGACCGTTCAACTTATTACAGATGATATTACTGTAGGAGTTTATACTTTGGGTTCAGGTTCTTCTAGTGAAGCATTGTTTCAAGATGCAGAAGGAGTGATATATTCAACAGAGAATGACCCTGATCCAAGTTTGTCTTTGTACCCAGCAGAAGGAGAAATAAATATAGAGTTTGTAGATAATAATGCCAATCCAAAAACTATTTCAGGAACATTTTGGTTTTATGCTTATTCTGATGATGGGCAAAAAACGGTTAACTTCAATGAGGGGAATTTTTATAAAGTACCTTTGACTGGTGTATTGTCTAATATTGAATAAAAATCAACAATAAATAACAACCCTGAGAAAAAATGGCAGGTTTCAAATCTTTCGTAGATAATTATTTCAAATAATGCAATAATTATAAAAAGGCACTACCCAATCAGGTAATTGGTAAACAATTTGATGTGCAACGATTGATGATAATTAAAAATATAAAAGAACGACCTATTTAATAGGTCGTTCTTTTTGTTTTTTCAAAACTTCTTTTTTATAGAGAATATTCTGTGTAATTTTATTTATTCATTTTTTTGAATTAAAATCCTTCTAAAAAAATATAAAGCTTTTATGTACTTAATTTTCGATACTGAAACTACAGGATTACCCAAACGTTGGGACGCCCCAATTACCGATACAGACAATTGGCCTAGAGCTATACAAATTGCTTGGCAGTTACACGATGAAATGGGGAATTGTATCGAGCATCAAGATTATTTGATAAAACCAGATGGATTTAACATTCCTTATGATGCTGAAAAAGTTCATGGTATTTCAACCGAACTTGCTCAAGAACAAGGAGTGGAATTAACCGAAGTGTTGGAAAAATTTAATGAAGCACTTGGCAAGACCAAATTTATTGTAGGACAAAATGTAGGTTTTGATGTCAATATTATGGGGGCTGAGTTTTTTAGAAACGATATGTCCAATTTGCTTCAAGAGTTACCTGTATTAGATACATGTACAGAGCATACTGCACAATTGTGTCAGATTCCAGGAGGGCGAGGAGGAAAGTTTAAATTACCAACTTTAACAGAGCTTCATCAGTTCTTGTTCAACCAACCTTTTGCTGAAGCTCACAACGCAACTGCTGATGTTGAAGCAACAACACGTTGTTTCTTAGAGTTAATTAGAAGAAGAGAGTATACTGCAGAACAGTTAGATGTTCAGCCTGATTATTTTCAACATTTCTCAGAAGCTAATCCTAAGGAAATTCAATTAATAGGATTAAAACACATCAATCTTAAGAAGGAAAGTGCGAAAATCCGTGAGCGTCTTCAACAACAAGAAACAGATACTATATCAACTGAAGAAATACAGCAAAATATTTCGGATTTGGCAGATGTAGACTTTGTGCATTTGCATAATCATTCGCAGTATTCCATTCTTCAATCTACCATAAGTGTTGCCGATTTGGTTGCTTCGGCTGCAAAACACAATATGCCAGCGGTGGCTCTTACCGATCATGCTAATATGATGGGGGCATTTCACTTTGTTAGCGCTATAAGCAAACACAACAAATCGGTTGAAGCTAAAAATAAAGAAGCTATAGAAAAAGGTGATCCTCCTGTAGCAAAACCCATAAAAGGAATTGTAGGATGCGAGTTTTATGTCTGTGAAGATCATACCGACAAAAGTCGAAAAGATAATGGCTACCAAATAGTCATGCTGGCAAAAAATAAAAAAGGATATCACAATTTGGCAAAGCTCTCTTCAATAGCATATACAGAAGGATTTTATTATGTGCCAAGAATAGATAAAAAACTCATTGAACAATATAAAGAAGATATTGTAGTACTTACAGGTAATCTTTATGGAGAGGTGCCAAGTAAGGTGTTGAATGTGGGAGAAAAACAAGCAGAAGAGGCCCTGTTGTGGTGGAAGGAAACATTTGGAGAAGATTTGTATATCGAACTCATGAGGCACAACCAAGAGGATGAAAATCGAGTAAACCAAGTTTTGATTGAATTCTCAAAAAAGCATGATATCAAGATAGTCGCTACAAACAATACTTATTATGCCGAAAAAGAAGATGCTAATGCTCACGATATTTTGTTGTGTGTAAAAGATGGTGAAAAGCAAGCAACACCTATAGGTCGTGGACGAGGATATCGTTATGGGTTGCCAAATCAAGAATATTATTTCAAATCCTCTGAAGAGATGAAAGAACTCTTTAAGGATTTGCCTGAAGCCATTATCAATTTACAAGAGGTTGTCGATAAAATAGAACCTTATGATTTGGCTCGTGATGTCTTGTTGCCAAAATTTGATATTCCTGAAGAATTTCAAGATGAAGAAGATAAAATTGACGGAGGAAAACGAGGTGAGAATGCTTACTTAAGACATCTTACCTATGAAGGAGCCAAAAAACGCTATGAGACAATTACGGATGAAGTAAGAGAACGCCTCGATTTTGAATTGGATGTTATTGCAAAAACAGGATATCCAGGATATTTTTTGATTGTTGAAGACTTTATTCGAGAAGCAAGGAATATGGGAGTGTCCGTTGGGCCTGGTCGTGGTTCGGCTGCAGGTTCGGCAGTAGCCTATTGTTTGGGAATTACCAATATTGATCCTATTAAATACGATTTGCTATTTGAGCGTTTCTTGAATCCTGATCGTGTGAGTATGCCTGATATTGATATCGATTTTGATGATGAGGGACGTAGCCGTGTAATGGATTATGTGATTAAAAAATATGGAGCTAATCAGGTGGCGCAAATCATTACTTATGGAACTATGGCAGCAAAATCCTCTATACGAGATACTGCTAGAGTTTTGGATTTACCTCTGTTTGATGCCGATAGAATAGCCAAGCTT
>Ga0055584_100001367_pt1 | contig 24031 bp, 18 predicted proteins | sample OSDHelmetaG_FD_58716 | JGI IMG/M metagenome (GOLD analysis project Ga0055584, IMG submission 58716) | Pelagic marine sediment microbial communities from the LTER site Helgoland, North Sea, for post-phytoplankton bloom and carbon turnover... | ecosystem: Environmental > Aquatic > Marine >...
AAAAAAAAGTAGCCTAATTTTACCGTGTCGCTGAAATTAGGCAAATTGCGGTCGAGTTGGTTCTTATAACGGCCAAGAAATGAACGGACTTTCTTTTTTTCTATGATCCGTTAAGGTCGCGCACATGAAAAAAATGACCAAAACTAAAGTCAGTACCGGCATTTACTGGATAGAGGTGCCGGGCGCCGACCTTTACGTCCAATGCGGCTCTCCTGCGGATTCCGTCAAACATTTGATGCGCGGTGGGCTTATTCGAAATGTTGAGACCAATGGGGTCAATTTCGAAACAGGACCGAACTGTATCTTGTTATCGGATACCACCATTCAGGGCGAAGATTTTGCAAACCTGTCTGAGTTTCCAATTCTGCAAATGCTCTATCGGCAAGGGATGATTTTACCGAACCATCCCGGGAATACAGGCATAAAGCCGATGCTTATCGGAGATGCCAATCAAATTGCGTCTCAGCTGAAATACATTCACCGCGGCAATTATGGTTTGGTGTCGAAAGAGGAATTGCTGGAAGCCGGCATGGCGCCAGAGCTTGTCGACGATTACATGGAAGTGAAGCTGGCGTTTGCGTTTGGTGCCATCAAGGAACCCGAAGCTCTGATAGATGGCTGCGTTGTCGGGCCGACACCGGTGGAGATTAAGCAAGGCGTTAATATTTGCCGGTTGGGGCTCAACGTCTATGAGTTCGAATTTCAGGGCGAGAAAGAGGTCGTCGATTTGAACTTGGCCGAAGGCGAGCATTACGAATCGCCCTATCCACTTGGGTATCAATATATCGAACGCGGCTTCTTTTCCGTGATCCATTCCGGCGAGGCGGATGGTTGGGATATCAATCGACCTTGCATGGGAAGTGTATTGATATTTCATGGTCGAATTTATCTGATTGATGCGGGCCCCAATTTACAGGCGATCCTTAATGCGCTCGGCATTGGCATTGCTGAAATTGAGGGCATTTTTCACACCCATGGCCATGATGATCATTTTGCCGGACTGACGACTCTGATGCGATCGGACCGTAAGGTTAAATATTACTCCACTTCATTGGTACGGGCGTCGGTCACCAAAAAACTTGCGGCGCTGATGACAATCGAAGAATCCGATTTTGAAGATTATTTTGAAGTTCATGATCTTGATTTCGATGTTTGGAACGACGTTTCCGGGCTCGAGGTAAAACCCGTGCTGTCGCCGCATCCGGTCGAAAACAATATTTTCTTTTTCCGCGCCGAGGGTGGAGACAGTGCCTACACTTATGCGCATTTAGCGGACACGGCCGCATTCGAAGTTCTGGATAAAATGGCGTCCGGTGACTACGCAGGGCGGAAGGTTTCCGAGCAGCTGGTCGCTGATACGAAGAAGAATTTGCTGGAGCCGGTCGATTTGAAAAAGATCGACATTGGCGGTGGCCTTATCCATGGGCAGGCCCGTGACTACGCAAATGACAAATCAAAAAAGCTATTGTTTTGCCATATCGCTCGCCGTTTGGACTCATGGGAGCGCGGACGTGGCGAAGGCGCGCCTTTCGGGACAACCCAAGAGCTCATTCCGACGTATCAGGATTACGTTCGCCGGTGTGCTTATGGCTATATTCACGCCCATTTTTCGGATGTTTCCGGCGATGTGTTGGCGATGCTGCTCAACAACCCAACCAAGACATTTAACCCGGAATCAATTCTTCTCAGAGCAGGTAGTAAGCCGGAGCATGTCTATTTGGTGCTGACCGGCGCGGTGGAATATATCGATGTCCATGGGGATTTTGTCGGCCAGCAATTGGCCGGTAGTTTTGTCGGTGAATTTGCGACGCTTAGCGGAGAACCGGCACAACGAACTTACCGCGCGAAGAGTTTTGTCAGGGTGTTGCAAATTCACGTTAATATGTATCGGAAGTTATTCGAGAAACATTCTCTGACTTCCCATTTTACGAAATTTCGAGAATTCGGCGATTTTTGCAGCGGACATGGTTGTTTGGCGAGGGCGTTTCCAATCCCGTGTTAAATATAATTTGTCGGCAGATTGAAGTGAAGGCGCTGCAAAATGAAGATACACTCGTGGAATCCACATTCGATAAAGTGTTTGTGGTACGCGAGGGCAGTGTATCGCGAATATTGAACGGGGAAGTTATCAACGTGATAAAAGCGAGTGGAATTTTTGGTGAAACGGTCGCCATGTTCGGTGAGAAAAGCAATGCCATGTTCAGGGCAAACGGCGCGACGAAGCTTTTTGGAATTCCACCCGAAACGATGGAAAACATTCCAGTGGTTCGTTGGAAGCTTTTGGAACTGTCCCGCCAGGATACGTGGGTCGACGATGCGGCGGAGTAGGGCCGAAATTTGTTGGTTTGAAGCGTAGAGGGCGACGTGCGAGCGGAAATACAAAATATTGTTGACGAGTTCGAGCAGTCATTGGAACTGCTGAGGAGGCATCTTTGACCTCGATACGGCCGAAGAGAAACTCGCGCAGCTGAACGAACAATCCGAAGACCCTAAGCTTTGGGACGACCCGGCAATGGCGCAAACGGTGATGCGGGCGCGGACCCGTTTGGACGATGCAATTTCCGGCTATCGTGCACTCGAACAAGGACTTGCCGACAATCTGGAACTGATTGAGTTGGCGGAAGCGGAAGGCGACGACGGTGTTATCGCCGAAGCAGAATCCGCACTCGGCGTGTTGAAAGCGCAAGCGGCGAAACAGCAACTTGAGAGCCTGTTATCGGGCGAAGCAGATGCTAATGACTGCTTTCTTGAAGTGCATGCGGGGGCGGGCGGAACGGAGTCCCAAGATTGGGCTGAAATGTTGGCACGTATGTATGCGCGCTGGGCTGATCAGCACCAATGTAAAATCGAACAAATGGAAGAGAGCCCCGGTGAAGAGGCCGGCATTAAGTCGGTTACGCTCAAGATTAGCGGCATTAACGCCTATGGTTGGCTCAAGACCGAGAGCGGGGTGCATCGCCTCGTTCGGATTTCACCTTATGATTCAGCTTCAAGGCGGCATACGAGCTTTGCGTCGGTCGGTGTATACCCGGTGATCGACGATACGATAGAAATCGAGATTAACGATGGTGAACTCAGGGTCGATACCTACAGAGCGTCCGGCGCGGGCGGCCAACACGTCAATCGGACCGATAGCGCTGTACGTATTACCCATGAGCCGACAGGCATTGTCGTCCAGTGTCAAAATGACAGGTCGCAACATCGAAACCGTGCAACGGCGATGACGATGTTGAAAGCGCGTATCTACGAACTTGAGTTAAAGAAACGCGAGGATCAAGCGGCCGCGGATCATGCCGCCAAAACGGATATTGGCTGGGGCCATCAAATTCGTTCATACGTGTTACATCCGTATAAAATGGTGAAGGATCTTCGTACTGCCGTGGAAAAAAGTAACGCGGAAGGCGTGTTGGACGGCGATTTGGATGATTTCCTTGAGGCGGCTTTGGCCGAACGGGTTGCTGGAAAAGGGGGTGTCGCTGCGGATGCGGCACACGACTAAGCCGTCACTACGTCCTTTGCCGGTCGTCTCGGGCTGGGGTTGGCTTCATTGACGGCGCGGCCAATTCTGAATGCGAAAACGCCATGCCGGTGCTGGTCGCCGATCAACTCAATTAAAAGCCGTTTATTGCGTGGATCTTGGCGTCGCTGTAATTCCCTGTCGACCATTTTGAACGGCTGATTGAGAGGGTGAACGGCCATGTGTTCGATGGTGCAGATTAGATGAATTTTCTGCCACAAGCGGCCTAATCGTATGCATTGCACTTTGTCATATGGGTCACGCATGGTGAACATTCCTATGGCCGGCGCCGTTGCCAGATGCACTTCTTTTGTAGCTTCAAACCAGTCTGCATCCATATCGTCAGCGCTGGGGGGCGGCAGCATTTTGGCGATGGCGAGTGACAATTGGTTTAGTCCTATCGTTTCAATAGTCGGGCCGTCTCGGAATTTTTCGATATCGTCTTGATTAAGCCTAATCCAGGCACGTTGCTCCGCCATCATTTCGGTGTCATTGACCATGTCTCGGGTTGCACTAAGAATGAGGTTGTCGATCTGTTGCCGTTCGCCGCCGGTTTCATAAAACTTCAACGAAATGTTTGTCTCGGCGTTGCCGATAACAGCTAGTTTTTGCAAAAAGGATTGGCGTACCGCACGCGCTTTATAGGGACCTCGGTTCGTTCGTCGACTGGGAATAACCGAGTATCTTTTTAGAAGACGTTTACGGGAGGGAATTACCGACATCTTTGCCGCCAATGCGAGGCCATCCTCGCGGGGTCTCCCGGGCAGCCGACCCGTTGCGTATTGGAGGGACGGTGTGTAACCCAGCGCGCGGGCCGCTAGGTCCATGTTCTCAACGACACAGCCGAGGCTTATCCAAAGCTCGCGCATAAAGGGGTCGAAATTGCTTAAGGCGCGGGTCGTATCTGCAAAAATTAGAATGCTGTGCCGTCGGACGGAAAATCGCCATGGCTGGGTGTTATGATTGTTAGCTGCAAGAATGCCTGCCCGCACGATCGGCATAAGTGTTTGGGAGCGGTCGGTATTCCAATCGAGCCATGGACGATAGGCTGGGCCAATACCGGTTTTCCAGACACCCGTTCGTAGCGCTTGAACCGTAATGAGGCTGCCGGCCAGTAATGTAAAGCCACCGCCATAGCGAATCACATTACGCCGGGTCAGGACCTTTTTCGCCATGGAACCAAAGACTGTTCCTGCAGCGGGGCCAAAATATCGCCATTCCTTCATACGGTCACTCTAGCACGTCGACACCGCGCAAATCATTCCGCGGATAGGGGTTCGTAAAATTCGCTGGAAAAACCCGCTTGATCACGACTTTCTCGATTGAACGGTGCTTTAAGCGTTCCTTTATAATAACGCCGCACGAGCGTTTGGAATGTGGCGACAGGCTCCGCGCCGGATATTTGACACGCCCATTTGAACCATTTATGTCCAATCGCGACGTGGGTAATTTCATCCCGGTGGATTACACGTAAAATCTCGGCGCTTGCTTGGTCGTCGGCTTTTTCGAGCTTTTCTATCATCATCGGCGTGACGTCTAGTCCACGTGCTTCCAACACCAACGGTACGATTGCCAACCGTGCGCTAAAGTCATGAGCCGTGGCGATGGCCGCCTCCCACAAACCGTCATGCGCGGGAAGAGCCCCGTAGTGTGAACCGAGATTTCTCAACCGGTCGTTCAATAGCGCGAAGTGCTTCGCTTCCTCGTCGGCCACACTTACCCAGTCGTCAATGAATGCTGATGGTAGCTTTTGCGTGGCGGTAAATCGAACAAGGATATCCCAGGCCAAATCGACCGCATTTAGTTCGATGTGGGCAAGCGCATGGAGTAGCGCAATGCGACCGTTGGGGCCTCTGTTAATGCGTCGACGCGGCACGCAGCGCGGGCGCAACAATGCCGGCGTCGCAGGCCTGCCCGGCCGATTTGGCGCTTGCGAGTGGCCGACTTCTAAAAGATCGCCGTTTCGCCAGGCAGCCGCGAGTGTCCGGCTTTCGGACGCTTTGGTATCCGCATCGGTGATTTCCAGGATTTTCGTAACTTGCGGTAGCAAGGCCAGCGGTTCGCCCGGGCCGAACATATCGGTCATCTGGTTGTTTCCGCTTTTTCCAAAGGCGTGGCAAACAGCGACTTAAACTGGGTGAATATTGTATCTGCGTTGGTGCTCATTTTTACGAGGAGCTGATCGTATGACTCTGTGGCACCTGCCCGAGCCAAGGCCTCACGGGGCCCGGAACTGTGTGTTGGGTTATCCAGACCCTGATCCGTCGTTATGCGTAGTACCGATTGCAGGTCATACCAAAAGCGCAAACTTTCTCTCAAACTTTCTGCGGCTTGGGCTTCTAAAAGCCCCGCATCGGAAAGCTTTTTTAGCGCGGTCGCTGCGTTGGACGACAGAATTTCGGGGTGCTTGGCTCCATGGCGCAATTGCAGATATTGGGCAATAAATTCACCATCTACCAGGCCACCGCGCCGATGTTTAATATCCCATGGGTCGGTGCCTGGATACTGATCTGCCATGCGTTGACGCATCTGGGCGACATCTGAAATCAGTGCCCCATCATCCCACCCGCGTGTAAGTGCTTTGCTGACCGTAGTGAATAAACGCGTGTTTAAGTCGTCCGGTCCCGCGACCACGCGGGCGCGGCTCAGGGCCATATATTCCCAGGTCCAAGCAGACTCCCGGTAATAGCGAGCAAAACTGCTGAAGCTTGCTGCGATTGGTCCTTTGTCGCCGTTGGGCCGTAACCTTGTATCAGTTTCATAAAGCCGGCCTTCGCCGGTCAACGCAGTCAATGCTGTGATCATACGTTGGGCAAGCCGCATAAAATAAACGTTAAGTCCAAGCGGCTTTTCGCCATCGGACATTTGTTGTTCTGTAGAATCGTCGTAAACGAAAACCAAATCTAAGTCCGAGCCGCGCATTAATTCACGCCCACCGAGTTTTCCGAAAGCCATAATGGCGAGGCCGCTTTCTTCGAATGCTCCGTGGGTCTTCTCGAACTCCACGCTTACGCAATCTAACATTTCGCGTAGGACGACTTCGGCGACATCCGATAGCAAAGGACCGCTGTGGCGTCCTTTGACGTTACCCAACATCAGCTGCACGCCAATCTGAAATTTTTTATCGTTGGCCCATCGGCGGCAGGCATCCAGTTGATCCTGAAAGTCTTGGGCGCGCGCTATTTGGCGGTGTAGTTCCTCGGATTGCTCATCCACCGAGCCGAGCGGCTCTCCAAATTCCGGCGACAACACATGATCCAACAGGCTTGGGTTTCTGCTCAGCCAATCCGCCAGAACCGGCGCGTCGCCCATGATTTCGGCAACGAGTTTTAAAATGGGAGGATGATTTGCAAAGAGGGAAAATAGTTGGATACCGCTTGGCAATGCTGCCAAGAAAGCATCGAAATGTAGGAGTGCGCGATCTGGATGCGTGCGCCCACCAAAAGCCGAAAGAAGACTTGGCACGAGTTCTGTCAGAATTTGTCGAGCGCGTTCAGTGCGCGTCGAACGGTAGCGTCCGCGATGCCAGTTGCGAACCATCTCGGAAATGGATTGGGGATTGGCAAATCCCATCGCACGGAGACTTTCGAGTGTTTCGGGGTCGTTTTCCACGCCGGTGAAAACCAAATTACCGTCTGCGCTTAAATTTTCGGATTCTTCAAACAACGCCGCATAGTGGCGTTCCACAGTCTCAAGCGTTTCGAGTACCGCACCCCGAAACGTGTCAGGTTGGTCGTAGCCCATGAATATGCCAATCGCTGCGACCTCTTCATCGGTTTTCGGGAGTGAGTGTGTTTGCCGATCATCGACCATCTGAAGACGGTGTTCGAGTTTCCGAAGAAATTCATAGGCTTTATTCAACTCAGTTGCTGCGCTGGCAGATATCCTTTCTTCCGTCGCGAGTGCGTTCAACGTGGTGGACAATTTTCGGGTTCGCAGGTTAGGAGAGCGGCCACCCCATATCAGCTGTTGGGTTTGTGCAAAGAATTCAATTTCGCGAATGCCGCCGCGGCCAAGCTTGATATTGTGTCCGTTTATGGCGATTTTGCCGCCGCCTCGGTGTGCTGCGATTTGGCGTTTGACTGAGTGAATGTCCTGTATGGCGGCAAAATCCAAATTTTTCCGCCAGATAAAGGGCTGAATGGAGTCCAAAAAATCTTGGCCAACGCTCATATCGCCCGCAATGGGGCGCGCACGAATAAAGGCGAGGCGTTCCCAATTTTGTCCGGTGGTCTCGTAGTATCGCAGAGCGCTTTCTATGGGAATGGCAAGCGGTGTCGAGCCTGGGTCTGGTCTGATCCTAAAATCTGTTCGGAAAACGTAGCCGTCCGGCGACCGCTCTTCGAGTAGCTTAACAATGAGGCGTGTCATCTTTACCATTTCAGCGCCTAGCGCATCTCGGTCCGTGGCGCAGACGCGGTCGGGGTCATAAAGCGCCACAAGATCAATGTCGCTCGAGTAATTCAGTTCCCTTGCGCCCAACTTACCGACTCCGATCAGCGCATAACCGGACTTGTCTTCCGGTGTATTTCCCTTTGCCAGTGTAATGCGCCCGGAGGCAGCGGATTGCCGTAGCGCGAACCGAACAGCTAAGTTCGTCGTTTGATCCGCGAAGTGGCTCAGCTTTTCAGTCACTTGGTCTAGGGACCAAAGGCCCACGATGTCCGAGAGACCGACCACGAGCGCAATTTGTTGTTTTGCCCTTCTGAGCCCGGTCATCAATGTAGCAAGGCTTTCCGCTTGACCCAATTCGCGCTCCAGCGCGTCTACAACCATGCCGTAGGCGTGATCAGGGCCTTGCTCCATGATGTTTTTCACGAATGAGCGTTCTTTGAGCAGACCTTGCGTCAGAAAGTTGCTGTTGCCGAAGATGGCGCGGAGAAGTTGGCCTTCGTCTTGATGCGCAATGGCATCGCAAAAGGTCTTGAGTTCCTGCGGTTCTTCGGAATATGCATGCCAGCGCTCAAGGCCCGTTTCAGCCTGGCTCGGATGGCCGGAATTGGGGATGTTTCTTGTATCAACACAGAAATTTGGGAATGGGTTTTTCAAAGGTTTGTTTCTCTATGCAATCGATTAGCGCGATGCTATTGGTCCGACTATAACAAATTGACGGAATGCTGTGTCCCGCCGGCGCCTAATTATATTGATCCAAATCCTGTCCGGCCTTCTGGTCGGGTGTGCAATATTATTCGCTATTTTGGCCTGGAGATTGTCTAGCTCGCCGGTATCGCTCAATTTTGTTACCCCAATAATCGAGCGCAATTTTAGTGCGGAAGACAAATCCTATGTGGTCCACGTCGGCGATACCGTACTGATTTGGGATGGATGGCGTCATCCGGCCGATATCCGTGCGCGAAACATCAAGGTCTTTAGCCGCGACGGTAAGCTACTCGCTCAATTGCCGCAAGTTTCAATCGGCCTTTCCATGCGTGCCTTGCTAAGGGGACGGTTGGCTGTTTCATCGTTAGGGATTCGCCGTCTCAGTGCGTCGGTTGCGCGATACAAAGATGGCGGTTTCACGGTTGGGCTGTTGGCAAAAGAAGGGCCGGCACAGAATGTCGATGCGTTGGTCAAAGGCATTGCGGGCGAGTTATCGCGGCCGCCCAGCGAGACAGGCGGTCCGCTTGGTTATTTAAACCGGGTAGAGATTGTCGAGTCCCAACTGGAATTTGACGATCGGCAAGCGGGAATCGTTTGGCGGGCGCCCCGTGCGGATATCGTGATGGTTCGTGAGAAATCCGGACTGCGCGCCGATGCGGCGATTGGGATCGCAGCGCAGAACCGATTGTCGCAGATTTTCGCGCAATTGGATTTTCAACGGGAAGCAGGTGTGTTTCTCGGGCGTATTCGGTTTGAAGGGCTAAACCCGTCATTGGTCGCACGCTCGATCGATGGGCTCGACGATTTGGTCAATTTCAGTATGCCGGTGGCCGGCGAGTTAGCTGTGAAGGCCACAAGAGGTGGGTCGTTAAGAATGTTGGCAGGAGCCCTGAATACACCGATCGGCAAGGTTGAAGGAAATTTCGAGTTTGCTTCCGATGGTGATGCAGTATCAGGCCTTGTCCGGCTTGAAGGGCTCAATGTTTCCGAGGTGGCAAAACGTATTCCGAGAATGCGGAAGCTCGCCGGTGTGAACCTCATTTTTAACGGTAATATTGGTGGCAAAGGAGGCCGCGATGGGCGCATCAGCGAATTGGAGTTTAATCTGGTCTCTGGTGAAGGCACCGTGGATGTGCCGGCACTTTGGAATGGGCCGCGCACAGTAAAACAGGTGCGTCTTAAAGGCGAGATTTTGGATGATCTTGACAAGGTTGAGCTTGCAGAAGCTGTAATCGACTTCGGCGGTCCGAAGATCGAAGCAGAAGCGCAGATTCAACGGCTAGGTGATGAAGCGCGTTTGCAATTGGATGCCACTCTTTTCGACATGCCTTTTAAGGAACTCTCTGCATACTGGCCGAAAGCGCTCGCATTAAGTGCTCGTCGGTGGGTTACGGCAAATATTCATGACGGACATGCGCGCGAGACTAATTTGCGATTAATAGGATGGATGAATGCGAAAGATTTCACCGGGCTAAGAGCATCGAGCGTGAACGGGACCATGCGCTATGACGGATTGACCGTTGATTATTGGTCACCTTTACCGAAGCTTAAAAAGGTTGATGGAACGGCAACTTTCACCGCGGACCGTTTTGACATGGTTATTTCGAGTGGCGTTTTACAGGAAATTTCTGTCGATCAAGCACAGGTGAATATGTTCGACCTTGAGTCGGATAAAGAGAAAATATCAGTCGATGTTTTGCTGCAAGGTCCGCTTAAAACCGCATTAAATGTTCTTGATCACGAGCCCTTGAGATATATCCGGAAGCTCGGCATATCCGCAGATGGTGTTAGTGGGGCGGCGGCCATTCGGTTACGAATGGATTTTCCTCTCGATACGAATGTGGAGCGCGATGCGCTCAAGGTTAGTTCGACCGCAACACTCAAAAACGTTGGATTCTTACCTGGCCCGTTTGGGCTCAATGTCGAAGGTGGGCGGTTCAGCTTCAAAATGCTGGATGACGATATGAAGGTCACTGGTCCGGTCCGGTTGAATGGGGTGCCGACCAAGTTAGTTTGGCATGAACGTTTCGGTACGAAAGGGAAAGTTCGTAGTAATTACCGGTTGCGCGCGAAGCTATCCGAAAAGCAACGAGCATCGTTCGGTTTAAAAGGCTTGGAGTTTTTGTCCGGGACGACTGATGTTGATATGACATACACGGTGCTGCGTAATAAGCGGCGACAGCTAAAAGCGGAAGTGGATTTGACCGGTGCTACGGTATCCAGAAGCGATTTGGCATTTGAAAAGAAAGCCGGTGAAAAGGCTCATGCAAAACTATCTGTGAAATTTGACCGGAAAGCAGAATTGAAGTCCGGCAACGTAACTCTGTCGGGTGTGGGCCTCTCCGGTGCCGCGCAGATTGATTTCAATCCATCCGAAAACGAGCACTGGCGCCTTCGATTAAACGACGTGTTTCTGAGGGGAAACCGATTGGACGGTACGATCACGCACCGTAGCGATAACGTTTATGAAGGGAAGTTGGACATCGGTCGGTTCGATATCACCGATGCGATGGCCAATAAGCCTGACAATGCTAAAAAGAAGTTACCGGGATTAACACTCGCGGCGAATATTGGTGCTCTGAGTTGGGGTGCTAAGAGAAAATTGGCCAAGGCAAATTTAACGTTACGCCATGACGGCAATGATGTGCAGACGTTGCGTCTGTCTGGCAATGTCCGAGCTGAAAAATCGCTGCTGATAGACTTTCAGCCCACGCCCGCTGGGTACGGCCTTAAGGTGGAGAGCGACGATTTTGGGGGTGCGTTACAGGCACTCGATATGGCGAGCAATGTAACGGGTGGCAAACTTCAGATCGAAGGGAAACGCACATCGCTTTCCACGGCGATGGAAGGGACGATCAATGTCAGCGATTACCGACTGAAAAAAGTGCCTGCGGTTGCGCGTATCCTTCAGGTTGCTTCTTTGACTGGGATTGTCGATGCGGTTGGGCAGAAAGGTCTTGAATTGGATGTGCTCGAGGGCAAGTTTGCCTTTAAAGACGGTCTGTTACGGTTAGAGGAAACGCGGACTTATGGGTCGTCCATTGGTATTACGACGGAAGGTACCGTCGATCTTAATAAAGAGGTAGCCGCGCTAAAGGGTACGGTGGTGCCCGCCTATACGATCAACCGAATAATTGGGCAAATTCCGTTACTCGGCCAAATTCTGACCGGCGGCGACAATGAAGGCATGTTCGCCGCGACCTATTCTTTGAAGGGGCCTCTGGCGGACCCGGAAGTTTCGGTCAACCCGCTTTCCGCACTCGCGCCTGGTTTGCTGCGAAAGTTTTTTGGCGTGTTTAGCGATAAAACCGGCGACCCGAACGCGCCGAAAATCTCCAAACCCGGTGAGACGGTCCAGCCGGCCCAGCCATAACGCTACACAAGATCAAGTCAGCTCGGTTGTACCAAGGCGTGACGTTTTTTGCCGGCGGATAATTTTATAATGCCTTGATCGTTGATATCCGCTGACGAGATGGTTTGATTTTCATCTTCAATCTTTTCGTCATTGAGGCGTGCACCTCCGCCTTTGATCAAGCGCCTTGCCTCGCTATTGCTTTTGGCAAGATTGGCGCGAGCGATCAATACGAATGCGGGTATGCCGTCGGATAACTCTGTTGCCGGCACAGTGATTTGCGGCAAATCCTCTCCGAACCCGCCTTCCGCGAAAGTTTTATGGGCTGTTTCCGCGGCCGCCCGTGACGCATTAGCACCATGGCAGAGGGTGGTTGCGGCATCTGCAAGCGCAACTTTTGCGTCGTTTATTTCCGCGCCTTCAAGGGCTTCAAAGCGTTCAATCTCCGAAATCGGGAGTTCGGTGAACAAATGTAGGAAACGCCCAACGTCTGCATCTTCGGTATTTCGCCAGAATTGCCAATAATCATATGAGGGCAACCGGTCTTCATTGAGCCAAATTGCGCCGGCGGCTGTCTTGCCCATTTTGGCACCGCTCGACGTTGTTAGAAGTGGTGTGGTCAGTCCGAAAAGGTCGGCGCCGTCGACGCGGCGACCGAGGTCTATGCCGCTGACGATATTGCCCCATTGATCGGAGCCGCCCATTTGCAAGCGGCAATCGGAACGGCGGGACAACTCGAGAAAATCGTAGGCTTGCAAAATCATATAATTGAACTCAAGGAAACTAAGTGCTTGTTCCCGGTCGAGCCTTTGTTTGACCGATTCAAAGCCCAGCATCCGATTGATCGAAAAATGCCGCCCAAAGTCGCGTAAGAACGGAATGTAGTCGAGCGTGTCCAGCCAGTCGGCATTGTTGACCAGCACGGCGTCAGTTGGGCCGTCGCCAAAGGTCAAAAAACGTTCGAAAATGTCTTTTATTCCCGCGATATTAGATGCAATCACGTCTTCGCTAAGCAATTGGCGCGATTCGTCCTTGCCCGAAGGGTCACCGACTTTCGTTGTGCCGCCGCCCATTAGAACAATGGGCTTATGCCCGGTTCGCTGCAAAAGGCGCAGCAACATTATCGGGACAAGACTGCCCACGTGTAACGAATCCGCGGTCGCATCGAAACCAATATACGCTGAAATTGGTCCTTTCTCGGCCAAAGCGTCCAGCCCGGGGATATCCGTGCATTGATGGATGTAGCCACGGGCTTCGGCAGTTCGTAAGAATTCGGAGTTTGTATCGGTCATAGTGGCCCTTTAGCACAATCACCGATAAGCGACAACGAACCGTATTGGCAATGCTATGATCGGGCCATGTTGGCTATAGGACTTATGAGCGGTACGTCGCTTGACGGTATCGATGCGGCGTTGATTGAAAGCGATGGCGTGACGGTTGCGGCTCGGTTGGGGGGTGTTACCACACCTTATGATATGCCGTTTCGAGATTGTCTCCGCGCCTGCCTTGGCGCGCGTGAGCGCTCAGCTGAAATTCGTATCGTCGAGATGGAACTGACAGAACGTCATGCGGAGGCTGTGACGCTCCTGCTAAAGGAGCTGTCTGTGTCTCAGGACGCGATCGACCTTATCGGGTTTCACGGTCACACGATCACGCACGATCCGGCCCGTAAGTTTACGTGGCAATTGGGCGCCGGTAGCGATTTGGCTAAACGTGTCGGCATTGACGTGGTTGCCGATTTCAGAAGTGCCGACGTCGCTTCGGGCGGAGAAGGCGCGCCCTTAGCCCCCGCCTATCATGCTGCCCTGGCGCGGGGCTTGGGTCGTTCCTTTGCGGTTCTCAATCTTGGCGGTGTCGCCAATGTGACCTGGGTCGGTGAAGGGGATCAGTTGTTAGCTTTCGATACAGGGCCGGCTAACGCACTTATTGATGATTGGGTTGCCGAGCGAACGGGCAAAGACTTCGATAAAGACGGTGAAATCGCCGCAACGGGCCAAGTGGACGCAGCCGGGTTGGCGAGTTTACTTGAAAACGAATTTTTCTCGCGTCCCTCACCCAAATCGTTGGACCGCAATGAATTCAACATAGCGGCGTTGCAGGGGTTATCATTGGAGGATGGCGCTGCAACCCTGAGCGCGTTCACAGTGGAATCCGTGGTGTTAGCGTTGGGTCAGTTTCCCAATCCGCCGACCCGAATGGTTGTGACCGGAGGCGGTCGCCACAACGCCTATGTAATGGAATTGCTGGCGGAGGCGGTGCCTATGCCCGTCGAACCGGTAGAGGCCGTCGGGTGGAACGGTGATCTGTTGGAAGCGGAAGCCTTTGGCTATTTGGCTATTCGTTCCGTCTTAGGGTTGCCGTTCAGCTGGCCAGCAACGACTGGGGTCAAAACACCTTTGTCCGGCGGTCAGTTCTTTTCGAAGGCCACGCGCGATTAACAATCTTTCGGTTTGGGGGGGAGCAGACGTTCGTCCACATAGCCGGCAACTTCTTTTTCAAGCTGTTCCAACTTGTCCACAAAGAAGTGGTTTGCTCCGGGAATAATGGAATGATCGATACGGATACCCCGTTGCTGGCGAAGTTTTTCGACAAGCTTTTCGACAGAATCTGACGGGACAATATCGTCTTTCGTTCCCGTCACCATGATGCCCGACGATGGGCAAGGGGCGAGAAAACTGAAGTCGTACATGTTGGCTGGCGGTGCGATTGAGATAAAGCCAGCGATTTCGGGTCGACGCATGAGTAACTGCATGCCGATCCAGGCGCCGAATGAAAATCCGGATATCCAGCACTGGCTGGCATTTTCATTATATGTTTGGAGCCAGTCGAGCGCGGCTGCCGCATCGGAAAGCTCACCTTCGCCACGGGAAAACGTTCCCTGTGACCGGCCAACTCCACGGAAATTAAACCGCAAACATGAAAAGCCACGCCGGACGAACATGTAATACAACGTGTAAATCACCTTGTTATTCATGGTGCCGCCATGCTGCGGATGAGGATGAAGAAACAAGGCGATGGGCGCGTTTGGCGCATTGTTGTGGTGATACCGTCCTTCTATGCGGCCGGCGGGTCCGTTTATGATGACTTCTGGCATGATATTTTAACCATTTCTCCCTGAATTTCGCTGAATTACAATAAATCCTGCGAAAGGTTGCGCTTGCAAAGCGCCTCTATTTTACGCTTGGGTAAACTTGACCCGGCGAGTCGGGCATTCTATATCCAAATGACTAGGTGGGTAATAACCGGTGCTGATTTTCGATTTTGCGGACGTTCATTAGCACGTTTGTTCGTTTATGTGAAAAATTAGTCAGCCACAGGTAAGTTAGGGTCTGGCGAAATGTTTAGAATATTTCGAGACGAAATCGATGCCATGATGCAACGCGACCCGGCTGCACGGTCGCGGCTGGAAGTTTTGTTTTGCTATTCTGGATTTCATGCATTGGTTTTCTACCGCTTCGCGCACAAATGTTGGCGCCATAATTTTCGATTTCTGGCGCGGTTTATTTCTCAGTTTGCGCGGTTTGTAACCGGTATCGAGATTCATCCTGGCGCTAAAATAGGCAAGCGGCTTTTCATTGATCATGGCATGGGTGTAGTCATTGGTGAGACTGCTGAAATTGGTGACGACGTGACACTTTATCATGATGTGACGCTCGGTGGCGTGGCCCCGTCAATCGATTCTGATAGTCAGCGCGAACAAAAACGCCACCCTACGCTCGAAGACGGTGTGATCGTCGGCTCAGGCGCTCAGATCGTTGGTCCCATCACTGTCGGCGCAGGTGCCAGGGTTGGTGCCAATGCAGTGGCGACAAAAGACGTTCCTTCCTGTGTCACGGTTGTTGGCATTCCGGCTCAGGTCGTTGAGCGCAAAAGCACTACTGGGTCTGATGAGTTCTGCCCCTACGGCATGCCGTTGGGTGATTTGCCCGATCCTGTGGCGCGGTCGCTGGAAGGCTTAATCGATCATATGACGTTGTTGCAGGCGCGCATCGAACAATTGGAGCAACAACTTGCCGAACGGCCAAAAGAGACGGTCGACCCGGAATTTACCGATGACGGTGATATCCAAGCCGGCCGCGACGTCTAGGACGGGGGCGGCACTCGGTGAAACTAGGCACTAAAGGACGCTATGCGGTCATGGCCATGGTCGATTTAGCGCGCCATGACCAGGATTGTCCGGTTCGAATTTGCGAAATCGCTGAGCGCCAGGAAATTTCCCCTTCTTATTTAGAGCAATTGTTCGCGAAGCTCAGGCGCGGTGGCCTTGTCGAAAGTGCCCGGGGGCCTGGTGGTGGATATAAATTGGTACGGTCGGCTGCTGAAACACGGGTTTCTGATATTTTTGTGGCTGTTGGAGAGCCGATCGAGGCGACCAGATGCAACAAGGGGTCTGCGAAGGGCTGCACTAAATCGACGGCGCGCTGCTTAACCCATGATTTGTGGGATGAGCTCGGGAACCAAATTTATCTATTTTTGAATTCTGTGACCTTAGAGGATATTTTGGATCAGCGTGTCCTTGGCATGAGCGGCATGCGACACCGGGAAAACGATGCCCATTTGGCCGCCCAATAAGCGGAACACCGCATGATATATCTCGACTGCAATGCTTCCGCGCCTATCTCTGATGAGGTTATGGAAGCCGTGGTTCAGGCAATGCGAACCACGGGAAACCCTTCTTCGGTACATGCGGATGGGCGGGCGGCACGGGCGCTTGTTGAAGACGCCCGGGGCGCGGTCGCACAGATGGTGGACACTGTCGCGCAGAACGTAATTTTTACCGCCGGTGCGACGGAGGCAAATAATCTTGCGATAAGGGGAGCGGGACGAAAGAGGATCATAGCCTCGCCGGTAGAACACCCATCTGTATTGCAGGCTCAATCGGGAATGGAGATGCTTGCGGTTGACGAAAACGGTATTGTCGTGCCGAAATCTCTCGAAGCCTTGTTAGAAGAGAATGCTGAGCCCGCCCTCGTATCTGTGATGCTCGCAAATAATGAGACAGGCGTCATTCAGCCCATTTCGGACTTGGTGGATATAGCCCATCGATATGGTGCATATTTTCATTGCGATGCAGTGCAAGCGCCGGGGCGTCTGGAAATTTCTATGTCGTCGCTGGCGGTGGATATGCTGACGCTTTCCGCCCACAAGATTGGTGGCCCCAAAGGAGTGGGGGCGCTGGTCTTGGCGGCTGTTGTAGAAATCGATGGGATGATAAAGGGGGGCGGCCAGGAGCGTGGTCGTCGTGGCGGTACAGAGAATGTTGGTGCAGTCGTTGGGTTCGGCGAGGCTGCAAGGCGAATTTCGGAGACGCTTGAGGGGGCTGCGCGTATTCGATCTTTACGCGATGAAATGGAAGAGCGCGTATTGGAGGCCGTACCGGACGCCGTAATACATGGCGCTAGCGTGTCTCGGCTGCCTAATACCAGTAATATCGGCGTGGCAGGCGCTTCTGCGGAAACTCAGGTGATTGCCATGGATATGGCTGGTATCGCCATCAGTGCGGGCTCGGCCTGTTCATCGGGCAAGGTGACATCGAGCCATGTCCTGAAGGCCATGGGTTTATCGGAAAGCGATGCGCAATCTGCTATTCGGGTTAGCCTGTGCCCGGAAACGACGAAGACCGACATTGACCATTTTCTTAATGCTTGGGTCTCCCATATAAAGACAGTGAAGGATCGTGCAAACGCAGCGTGAGGATAATGGCTGAGGAACCGGTATATCTCGACTATCAGGCTTCGACCCCGCTTGACCCCAGGGTGCGGGAGGTCATGCTCCCGTGGTTTGGTGAAAAATTCGGCAACCCGCATTCTAGTGACCATGCGCACGGTTGGGCGGCTGAGGAGGCGGTTGAGAAGGCGCGTACGCAAGTCGCTTCGCTCATCGGCGCGAAACCACGCGAGATTATTTTCACGTCTGGGGCGACCGAGGCCAACAATCTTGCCATCAAAGGGGTTGCACGGGCACTTCGCGGAAAGCGCGATCACGTGGTGACGTGTGTCACCGAGCACAAATGCGTGCTCGAAAGTTGCCGCCGACTGGAACGAGAGGGGACGCGGGTCACCTATTTGCCGGTCGAGCAGAACGGATTGATTGATCTCAATCGTCTAGAAGACGTGCTCGACGGGCAAACGGCCTTGGTGTCGATCATGGCCGCCAATAATGAAATCGGCGTTCTTCAACCGATAGCGGAAATTGCAACGCTTTGCAAAAAAGTGGGCGCACGGTTGCATTCGGACGCGGCACAGGCAGTTGCGAAAATTCCCGTCAATGTGAATGAGTTGGGCTTGGATTTGCTGAGCATCAGCAGCCATAAGATTTACGGACCTATGGGAGTAGGTGCGCTCTACGTGCGCCAGAAACCGAAAGTGCCTATTGAACCCTTGATGGATGGTGGCGGGCAGGAGCGGGGGCTGCGATCAGGTACGGTCCCTGCACCGCTTACGATTGGGTTTGGCGCGTGTTGTGCTATTGCGGCGACGGAACTGCCTGAAGAAGCCGAACGGCTCCTCAAGTTACGTTCACGTTTTTTGGACCGTATTAAGGGAGCCTTGGAAGACGTTCACCTTCACGGCGATTTAGAACAGCGAATACCCGGCAATCTCAATCTCTCTTTTGCTGATATTGATGCTCAGGATTTGATGATGCGCTTGTCTCGTGTTTCGGTTTCGACGGGGTCAGCGTGCACCACGTCTAGCGTACAGGCATCCCATGTGTTGCAGTCACTCGGCGTTGAGCAGCGTTTGCTCCACAATGCCATACGCATTGGCCTCGGCCGTTTCACGACCCAAACGGAAGTGGATTTCGCGGTCGATGAGATTGCTCGCGCGGTTACGTCGCTTCGTCACTCCACACAAGTCTATGAGAGTGTCGGTTAATGGCAAGAATGGTGTTTGTGCTCGCCAACGGTAGCCCAAAGGAAGTCGAAGCGCCTGATGGTTTCTCCATCCTCGACATCGCACATCGTAACGACATTGATATTGAAGGGGCTTGTGAGGGCCAGATGGCGTGTTCCACATGCCACGTTGTCGTGGATTCTGACTGGCATACTAAGCTTCCAGCGCCCTCGGAAGAGGAAGAGGATTTGCTGGATTTGGTGTTTGGTTTGACCCGGACATCCCGACTCGGTTGCCAAGTAACCATGACCGAAGCGCTCGACGGCCTAACTGTTAAACTGCCAGATCGCACGCGAAATTTGCTGCTCGAAGATTAATATTTTTCCCCAAGGCGTTGCTTCGTCTCAAAAAATTAGCGTTTTCAATTGTTTGCTTGCCACTAGAACGGCGGGCTTCATTATGGATGCGTGTATAGCGGCGGCCTAATCTCCCATCACCCCGGTACTTAGTTGCCGTTTGTTTGACCATGTTTCCTAAGCCCGCTTATATTTTGTGGCGATGGGCGAGCAAAGCACAAAATGTAGTGGTTGGGGTGGGCCCTGCCACCCGCTTTGTGTTTGGCTGGAGGTTAGGAAGCAATGGCACAATCCCTACGGATGCTTTTAATGTTGGTGGTTGGCGGGGTCACTTGGTTAGTGGCACCTGTGCTGGAAGCCGCTGTCGACTATTCTTCAAACGCGGGCGCGTCTATTGGGCGGGTGCGAACCGGCGAGCATAGTGGCTATTCCCGGATCGTTCTGGATAGTACAAAAAGAATAAACTTCAAGTATGATACAAGTCCAGACGGAAGAACTATTGCGGTTGAACTTCCAAAAGTTAAGTGGAATGGTAAAGAAAGTTATATTTATAAGAAAAGCAAAAATATAGATCGAATAGAATATGTACCCAGTAGTGCTGGCGGCGGTACGGTGCTTATTGAAGGGAAATCCCCGGTTGGTTTGCGCTGGGTGCGAATGTTGAGCCCGTCCGGCAAACGTGGCAATCGGTTGGTGCTAGACGTTGCGCCGCGTGCCAGTACCACTTTGCCCCCCGCAGGCATGTTTGAGAATAATGTGGTTCGCGACAAGGCAAGTGGCCAAGTTGTCAGCGCGCCACCGGTACCGTTATCCAAACACCAAAAAGCGGCGATGGCCGGTGGTGGTGCGTCGCAAAAATCAATGGCAAACGACCAGGTCAATTGGAACGCCCAGAAAGCGCAAGCGCAGGGCGGCGGTCATGTTGGCGCCCACGTCGGCGGTCACGGCGGTCACGGCGGAAATGTCGTGATTTTGCGGCCTAAAGCCTATGTGGCAATGAAGGGCGGTGTTTTCTTTGGGAGTTCCGGTGGATTTGATTTGGAAGATAGCGCAGCCTCCCATTCAACCGATACCGACCCGGTGATCGTTGGCGGTTGGCTTGGTGCGGCGCTTGGGCTCGATTGGGCGGATATCGGTGTTCCTATACGTAATGAACTAGAATTCAGCTATAGGTTCAAAACTAAAAACGATATAGAAGCAAAAAATCAAACTACCGGTGTTTCGCAAAGCGGTAATATGGAAGTAGAAAGCCAGAATTACATGCTGAATACATACTATGATATTTCAGTTGGCGGATTATTCTCCCCTTATATTGGTGTTGGGTTTGGGCTGGCGCGAAATGTTGTTGAAGTAGACACTACGCTGGGCGGCGTGGCGCAGTCATTCGGCAACGACGAACAGATAAATTTTGCCTGGTCGCTGAATGCGGGCGCGGCTTATCGAGTAACCCCGAATTGGGCGCTTGATTTCGGATATCGTTATATAAGTCTCGGCGAAATTAAAACCGCCGATGGGACAGGCGCAAATGCGGGACGGCGGTTCGAACACGGGACCTTAAAAAGCCACGATCTGTCGCTTGGTGTGCGCTACAGCTTTTAATTTGGCAAGGTCAGCCACGTTTCATCGTCGAAAGAGGTGTGTTCTATGACAGGGACAGAAACCGGTTTGTTCCGACGGTTGAAAGCGTCCTGCGCGGATAGCTGGGACCGCTACATTCGTCATGATTTTGTGCGGCAACTCGGGGCCGGTACGCTGTCGGAAGCTGCGTTTCGTTACTATTTGTCTCAGGATTATGTCTTTTTAATTCATTTTTCGCGAGCCTATGCGTTGGCAGCCTACAAGGCGGAGAGCCTCGAAGAAATTCGCCAAGCTGCTGAAACGGTTACGGCACTTGCGGGCAATGAAATGCAACTTCATATCGGCTATTGCCGCGAATGGGGTATTGACGAAACGGCCTTGGAAAATACACCAGAGGCACCTGCCAATCTTGCCTATACACGTTTCGTTTTGGAGCGTGGTCAAGCGGGGGATTTGTTGGATTTGCACGTGGCGTTGGCACCGTGTGTTATCGGCTATGCGGAAATTGGCCAATGGCTGGCGCATGTGATGCCGGGTACTTTCGAAGACCATCCTTATGGGAAATGGATCGAGATGTACGCCGGAGACGAGTATCAGGGCGTCGCGGCGGATGCGATGGCGTTCTTGGATCGATTGGATACACGCCGTGGCGGGAACGCACGTTTCGATAGTTTGGCGCAAACCTTTAAAATGGCAACTGAACTCGAAGTTGGGTTTTGGCAAATGGGCCTGGATATGGCCTGATGCGTGCTGAGGCATAAAGCACCGCGCAACCGAGTTGGTGAACCCAGGAGCTAGTCAGACAGGTCGAATGCGATAAATGGCGGTGGTGGCGCGCTACGCCCCTCAGAAGCGACGGTGGTGGCCCGTCCGGCATCATCGGAAGCCTCTTCTTTACGTCTCCCTCTGAAACAGTGGCTAAAGAGCTAGCATTCGTTAAGAGGTGCCGTCTCGGGCTATTTTTGCAATCGCGCGATTGTCTTTGTGTTAGGAGCGCCTATATTGCCGCCATGGAAAAACTCGTCGCTCATAAAAAACCTGCAGACACGAAAGTGGTCGTCGCCATGTCCGGCGGCGTTGATTCATCGGTTGCGGCGGCCCTGTTGGTAGAGGCAGGGTACGATGTGGTGGGGATTACGCTACAGCTCTATGATCATGGTGCCGCTGTGGCTAAAAAGGGAGCGTGCTGTGCTGGTCAGGACATCCACGATGCGCGAAATGTGGCGGATCAACTTGGATTTTCTCACTATGTGCTCGATTACGAAAGTCGTTTTCGAGATTCAGTGATCGAGGATTTTGCGGATTCTTATTTGGCTGGTGAAACGCCGGTGCCGTGCATTCGCTGCAATCAAACGGTTAAATTCCGTGACCTATTGTCAACGGCGAAAGATCTAAACGCGGATGCTTTAGCAACGGGCCATTATATAAAGCGTGTAGAAGGGGAATCTGGGCCTGAACTCCACCGGGCCCTGGATGCATCGCGCGATCAAAGTTACTTTCTTTTTGCGACGACCAAAGATCAACTGGATTTCTTGCGATTTCCGCTCGGTGGTTTACCAAAATCCGAAACTCGGGCGCATGCGAGCCGATTTGACTTACCTGTTGCGGAAAAACCGGACAGTCAAGACATATGCTTTGTACCGAATGGCTCCTACGCCAACGTGGTTGAGAAGTTACGCCCAGGGGCTATAGAACCGGGCGACATTGTCGACTTAGAAGGCAATGTCATTGGCCATCACGATGGCATTATTCGGTTTACTGTCGGTCAACGCCGTGGTCTCGGCATTGGTGGCCGGGATGAGAATTCCGATCCGCTTTATGTGATTCACCTGGAACCAGAGACAAAAAAGGTTGTCGTTGGCCCCCGCGAAGCGCTCGCAGTCAAATCTATTTCTTTGAAAGAGGTTAATTGGCTGGGAGAAAAGGGCGAACCGGTGCCGACTGCTGGGTTATCGGTCAAGTATCGTTCCATGATGGAACCAGTGCAGGCCACTGTTTGCTGTCAGGCCAATGGTGGAACTGAGATTTCATTTGACGAACCACAGTACGGTATATCTTCCGGGCAGGCTTGTGTATTTTATCAGGGTGAACGGGTGTTGGGTGGTGGCTGGATTGTCAATAACCGACGGACAGTCGCTTAGCTGAGACCCAATCAAAAACGAAATACAAATGGGGTAAGTATTACGGATTATGGAATCATTGGGATTCTGCATTTAATTTTGGTGATTTATGCGGTAATCAAAATTTTCGGATCTAATGCGCCGACCGGCACCAAGATTATTTGGTTGCTGATTGTGCTGTTGGTGCCGCTCGTTGGGCCTATTCTGTGGTGGTTCATGGGGCCGAAATGACCATGAATTAGGACAATTTTATATTGTCAGGATGACACGAAAAGGCTGGTTCAGATTGGACCGGCCTTTTCTCATCGTAGGGATTTTTGGAGAACGCTTGACAGGTGCCGGGCCGGGCATTATTTGCTACGGCCTTGAAAGGTACGGCGGAGTAGCTCAGTTGGTTAGAGCAGTGGAATCATAATCCACGTGTCCGGGGTTCAAATCCCTGCTCCGCCACCACTTTCCAAAAAATGAATTTATTCCGCAGCTTGGTTGCCAGGCCGAAGCGGTACGATCTTTTCTTCCAGATAATCATTGATATCCACTTCGTCGATCTGGTGCGGTTCGAGGAAACGGTCTGCGTATTTTTTGTAGATACCACTGGTCAGGAAGAGATCGAATAGGTCGCCGTCGATATGTTCGTCTTTCTTGAAGAAACTGAGAATACGGATTGATTCCGATAAGGTCTTCGCCTTTTTGTATGGTCTGTCGGCGGCGGTCAGCGCTTCGAAGATATCGGCAATTGCCATGATGCGCGCACCGAGGGACATCTGATCCTTTTTTAATTTGCGCGGATAACCAGTGCCGATCATGGTTTCGTGATGGGCGACTGCATATTCGGGAACACGATTCAAATGTTTCGGGAAGGGCATATTCTCCAGCATGATAACGGTCTGGATAATATGTTCATTGATCTTGTAGCGCTCTTCTTCGGTCAGCGTGCCGCGGCGAATGGATAGATTGTAAATTTCACCTAGATTGTAGAGATGCTCGGGCACTTCCATTTCAAACCCGTATGCAGGATCGAATTCGCCGTCGCCCTTGCGGCGATGGACGATGTGGTCGTCCCTATTTGAAAGAAGAAATTCTTCGGCGGGCAGGGTTTCTGCGGGAGTGCGCTCTTTACGTTCCGATTCCGAATGAGAAATACCGATCCGGTCATCGAAGTGCCGCATCCATTT
>Ga0055584_100001369_pt1 | contig 24017 bp, 18 predicted proteins | sample OSDHelmetaG_FD_58716 | JGI IMG/M metagenome (GOLD analysis project Ga0055584, IMG submission 58716) | Pelagic marine sediment microbial communities from the LTER site Helgoland, North Sea, for post-phytoplankton bloom and carbon turnover... | ecosystem: Environmental > Aquatic > Marine >...
CAGGAAAGGCCAACCATGAACTAACATTCTAACCGGACCAATCAGGTGGGGCTGGTCAGAGGGAAATACTAAAAATACCCATATAGTAGATTTTCCAGAAGCAGCTCACGAAAAATTAATTTCTATCGTTAAACGGACCCCTACTCCTCCAAACCAAGAATTAGAGGAGTATCTGGTAACGCGTGAAACAGACAAAACCGAGACAGAAACGCATAGCGTACCAGCCATCCCAAAGTACATAGGTACAATAAAATATTCCCTTCGGGAGCATCAGAGAGACTCCATCCAAAAATGGATCAATAACGAATATCACGGAATTTTCGCGTTAGCGACCGGGGCAGGTAAAACTATTACCGCCATTCATGCGGCAGTGAGGCTTTTTGAGTCCCAAAAAAGAATGAATGGGCACTTATGTATCGTAATTGCAGTACCGTATATAAATCTTGCTGACCAATGGCGTGAAAACCTAAACCTTTTTAAGATCAACTCTATCCCTTGCTACCGGTCTAGGACAATTTGGTTCAAACGCCTAGGCGAAGCAGTTTCTGCATTTAACGCTGGAGCGCGTGATTATTTATGCATCGTAGTTGTAAATGCGACCCTTAATACAGATGAATTCCAAGGGTTTTTAAAGTCGATCCCGGCAGATAAAATGCTATGGATTGGTGACGAATGTCATCATCATGGCAGTAAGCGATTAAACGAAGCTCTGCCAAATGATGCAAAATTTCGAATTGGCTTATCTGCTACACCCGAGCATTATATCGACAGTGAAGCCAATGCGCGGCTTTCAGCGTATTATGGACAAGTGGTTGCATGTTACTCCTTGTTCCAAGCCATAAAAGACGGCGTTCTGACCCCATACAAATATTACCCGCACACAGTAACTCTTACAGAGACCGAAACAGAAACATATTACGATCTCTCTCGACAAATATCGATGTTAATGGCGGCCAAACTGGGTGGCTCCAGGTTGTCCGAAACACAAGAGAAAAGTCTGGAAAAGCTGCTACGTGATCGAGCTCGGCTCATCGGCAGCGCACAAAATAAGATCCCAGCCCTTAGAAGAGTTTTGGGCCACAGGAAGGCCGAACGTCACACGCTATTTTATTGCGGCGACGGTACGATGCTAACCGATGAAGCAGATGACGAGACCTTCAAGCGACAAATAGAAGTCATCTCGAATGAGTTGTATGAACTTGGATGGAAAACCTCTCGATTTACATCGGAAGAGTCACCAAAAGTTCGAAACGATATTTTGAGTAATTTTAGAGTTGGTGCGATTGACGCAATGGTCGCTATTCGCTGTCTAGATGAAGGGATCGATATTCCTGCTTGCCGATCAGCCTTTTTGTTAGCAAGTGCACGTAATCCAAGGCAGTTTATTCAACGGCGCGGACGAATTTTGAGGAAAGCTCCCGACAAGGAATTTTCTGTCGTTTATGACTTTTTCGTGCAACTACCAGAATCGGATAACGAAGAAACATTTATAATCGAAAAGCGGCTGGTAGAAGCTGAACTTCAGCGCGTTGCTGAGTTTGCCAATATGTCTCTTAACCCTACCGACAGCTATCAGTCGCTTGAGCCACTTCTAAAAAAGTATGATTTAGAACACCTAATTTCTTAATTATATTTTGTATTGCCGCATTACAGAAATTTGTCTGATATGCCGGTTAATGGGTTAGGTTGAACAATCCCAATAGGTTGGTTGTGACGCCATAGTGCGGTCCAAAGAAATCTCTTAGGGTTCAAAGCCTGATCAGCAAATTCAATCATATCGATATTCGGCGCGGCACATGGCAGACATTTCCGAAAATGAGATACGATTACATCTTCAGAATGACCCAAGTTATATACCACTAGAACATTCAAAACCGCGGTGGGCGAACGCGACTTTCATTCAGGGCAATGAAACAAAATGTTTTTATCTCGTTCGGCCTCCTCTAATAACCATACATGTTGGGCAACCGTCCCCTTGGGTGGCCCCTGAGGCCCTGAGAAGACTCAAAATTGGGTATCATTGTGACTGGACTTCAAGCGCTAACAGAGCGGTAGTGTTGTTACGGCAAACCGATAGAAACAGCGCTCGATTGCCCGCCTGATCACTCCCTCAACGGTCGGGCTTCCGGTGGTGGCAGGCCTGCATTCCGCAGGCGATCACGACAGGAGGCCATCATGACGACCAAGACATCAAACAAGCCAAGAACCAAACCCGACACAATTCTGCAACTGGTGCAACGTACCAGCGGCGCCAGCATGCCGGCACTCCAAAAAGCCACCGGATGGCAGGCACACAGTATCCGCGCCGCGCTCAGTGGGCTTCGCAAGAAAGGCCACGCGATCGAAAACAGCAAAGACGCCAAGGGTTCAACGGTCTATCGGCGTTCGACAGCGGTACCGTCATGAACAGGGAGGCCACTCTCTCTAACATCACCGAGAAACTCGCCATGATTTCCACCCTATCTCGCGGCGACTTAGTCGCATCATGGGAAGCAGCACACCGGCGGCCGCCGCCGAAAGGCATCAGCCGGCGGTTGCTCGAATACAGTGCTGCTTATCAACTCCAGGGGAAGGCACTCGGAGAGTTGACGCCGACAACCAGACGCAAGCTGCAGAGGAAGGCATTGCCTAGTATTAGCGCCGCTGTGGAAGCTAACATTACTTCCAAACCCACACGCTTATCGACCGGCACACGGTTGGTCCGTGAATGGCATGGGGATACCTATACAGTGGAAGTGGTCGAGGATGGGTTCCAATATGATGGCAACACCTACAGATCCCTTTCAAAGGTTGCCCACTCCATCACCGGCGCGAGATGGTCTGGCCCCAGGTTCTTTGGGTTATGAGCAAACGTATTCGTTGCGCCATTTACACCCGTAAATCCACCGACGAGGGCTTGGATCAGGACTTCAATAGCCTGGATGCTCAGCGTGAGGCTTGCGAGGCGTTCATCCAATCGCAGCGCGGGCTTGGTTGGAAAGCACAGCGCAAGCGTTACGACGACGGCGGCATCTCTGGCGGCACGATGGAACGCCCTGCCCTGCAAAACCTGTTAACTGACATCAAAAACCGTAAGGTCGATCTAATTGTCGTTTACAAGGTCGACCGGTTGACCCGCTCGCTCATGGACTTCGCCAGGATCATTGAGACCTTCGATGCAAGCGGCGTATCCTTCGTCTCCGTCACCCAGCAGTTTAATACCGCTAACTCCATGGGAAGGCTGACGCTGAATGTGCTGCTATCCTTCGCCCAGTTCGAACGCGAGGTCACGGCGGAACGTATCCGCGACAAGATCGCCGCGTCCAAGAAAAAAGGGATGTGGATGGGAGGCCTATCACCGCTTGGCTACGACGCCATTGATAAGAAGTTGGTAATCAACGAGAAGGAGGCTACGCTCGTCCGGTCACTATTTGACCTTTATCTCGACCTTAAATCCGTCCGGAAACTGAAAGAGGAAGCAGACCATAGACAGTACGCCACCAAGCAGCGGTTAACATCTGGGAGGGTCACAGGCGGACAGCCTTTCACCCGAGGGCATCTCTATCAGGTCTTGCACAATCCCCTTTATGTGGGCGAAGTCCGCCATAAGGAGAAGACCTACCCCGGCCAGCATGAAGCCATCATCAAACGGCAAACGTGGGACACTGTTCAGAAATTGCTGGACGAGCAGGCGCCTGACCGCCGGTCGCCAACCAACACCAAACATCTTTGCCTTCTGACCGGTCTGGTGTTTGACGAAGATGGAGATCGGGTCTCTCCATCCAATAGCCGAAAAAACGGGCGGCGATACCATTACTATATCTCGAAGCAATCAAAGCGCGGGACTGACAAAGACAGTCCCTGGCGGCTACCGGCGGGCAAGTTCGAAGAAATTATTCTTCACGAGGTATGTCGGTTCTTGAATAACAGCGCGAGGCTCATGGATGCTGTCCACGGGAAGAAGGCCACGTCGACGCAAATCCAGGCGAGCGCCCGGGCGAGTACAGGCCTCGCAACGGCGATTAAGCAAGCCCCGATCAAAGAGATTGCCGGAAAAATCCGCAAGATTATCGAACGGGTCGTTATCGCACCTGACCGTCTGCGCTTAACAATCTCCCGCGCCGGTCTGTCGGAATGCGTCGGTGGAACGGATAGTGGTGACGGAACACCAGTAATACTGGACACACCAATGTCCATCCGACGTCGCGGAGTTGAGAGTAAATTTATCTTGTCCGGGAGCACACCGGAGCCCGCTCACGATGACGGGCTGATCAAACTGATCGCTGATAGCCACAAGTGGTTCGCACACATCACAGCAGGCGACGCCGCAACGGTTCGCGAAGTCGCCAACTTGGCGGCCGTTGATTTAGGAGATGTGAGCCGTTTCTTGCCACTTGCGTTTCTAGCGCCCGACATTGTCGAGGCAATCTTGAATGGTAGGCAACCGGTCGAACTCACCGCCGAGAGGCTAAAGCGTCTGAAATCTCTACCAAAAACATGGGACGAGCAGCGCAAAATGCTCGGGTTTACCAGCTGAAACACAACAAACCCACTCATGGTTTGGTGACATAAATCTCCAAACAGAGACGATTTGCAGAAATAACCACATTCCGCTGTTTGAGACCGTCTCTGTGCAGTATTTGCAGAGAAAACCCTGCCCTTAAACCGCAGAAAACAGCCATTTTCTGCTAGGTATGGATTGGTGAGGGATTGTGCGGCGGGTGCGTGGTGGGCCCGGCAGGACTCGAACCTGCAACCAAACCGTTATGAGCGGTTTGCTCTAACCAAATTGAGCTACGGGCCCGTTGCCACAGGTGCAAGACAGATATCAGCCATCGGCAGACAGGCGTCAACGGCGAATGTGCCGCCAACGCCAACCTTTAACACCGCAAATGTCTAATAATCCAGGAAGCTCCTGAGTTTCCGAGACCGGCTCGGATGTTTGAGCTTACGTAGCGCCTTGGCTTCGATTTGACGGATACGCTCACGGGTGACCGAGAATTGCTGGCCCACTTCTTCGAGCGTGTGATCGGTGTTCATGCCGATGCCAAAACGCATGCGCAGCACGCGCTCTTCACGCGGCGTCAAGCTAGAGAGCACCCGCGTCGTGGTTTCCCGCAAATTTGAGTGGATCGCGGCATCCGACGGCAAGATAGCGTTCTTGTCTTCGATGAAATCGCCGAGATGACTGTCTTCCTCGTCGCCGATCGGCGTTTCGAGGCTGATCGGCTCTTTGGCGATTTTCAGCACCTTGCGCACTTTCTCAAGCGGCATATGGAGTTTTTCCGACAATTCTTCCGGCGTCGGCTCGCGGCCAATTTCGTGGAGCATTTGCCGCGATGTGCGCACCAGCTTGTTTATCGTCTCGATCATATGCACCGGGATACGGATGGTGCGCGCCTGGTCCGCAATGGACCGCGTGATCGCCTGTCTGATCCACCAGGTCGCATAGGTGGAGAATTTATAGCCGCGGCGATATTCAAATTTATCCACCGCTTTCATGAGCCCGATATTGCCTTCCTGAATCAAATCGAGGAATTGCAGGCCACGGTTGGTGTATTTCTTAGCAATGGAAATTACGAGGCGAAGATTGGCTTCGACCATTTCCTTTTTCGCCCGGCTCGCTTCGCGCTCACCCTGCTGCACAGACTGTACGATGCGGCGGAACTCAGGCAACGGCATGCTGATTTCACCCGCCGTTTTACCAATTTCCTCACGCAACACTTCAACATCTGCGCCATGCTTACGGACAAAACTTTGCCACGGACGTTTCCGGAGGTCTTTTAAACGGTCAAACCAATCGGGCGATAACTCATGGCCGAAATAATTCTCCATGAAGTTTTCGCGCTCGACGCCACAATTAATCGCCATGCGCATGATGCGGCCTTCGCGGCGGACAAGACCTTTATTGTGGTCATACAGTTGATGCACCAACTGCTCGATCCGCGAATTATTAAGTTGCACACCTTCCATCAACGTCATCAGATTTTTGCGATGGCGTTCATAGGTGCGTTCTGTGGATTTGGAGACTTCCTTACCCGACTGGATCATCCCAAGCCGCTTGTCCTGAGCGCGTTGCAATTTCGTATAGGTTCCGCTGATTTGCTTGAACTTTTCGAGAATATCAGGCTTCAACGCCAATTCCATCGCGGCCAACGATACCGAAACTTCATCGTCATCATCATCATCGTCGTCAGTATTTTCGCTGCTGGCTTCGCCGTTCGTCTTACCGTCATCGGCTTTGACGTCTTTGTTATCATCAGCTTTAGCGTCTTCAGCTTTGGCGTCTTTAGCGTCTTCAGGTTTGGCGACTTTAGTAACGCCTTTATTTTGGCCTTGGTTAGTATTCGCAGCAGTCTGCTGCGGCGGCGCGCCATAAACCGCACTGTAGGTGCCATCCAAGTCAATGATGTCACGCAGTAAAATCTCGCCCTCTTCCAATGAATCGTGCCAACGCGCGATCGCGCGCATCGTCAAAGAGCTTTCACAGAGCGACCCGATCATTTTCTCACGACCGGCCTCAATGCGTTTCGCAATTGCGATCTCGCCTTCGCGCGACAACAGCTCCACACTACCCATTTCGCGCAGATACATACGCACCGGATCATCCGTCCGCCCAATGTCATCATCGGAAAGATTACCAGCAACCGGTGAATCGCTTTTTCCCGTGTCTGTGCTTTCAGGCGTTTCAGCGTTCTCTTCCGATTCCTCGCTCTCAATGACGTTGACGCCCATTTCAGAGAACAACGTCATCGTGTCCTCGATCTGTTCGGACGTCACTTCGCCTTGGGGCATCGCCTTGTTCAGCTCATCGATCGTGACATAGCCACGCTCTTTTGCCTTGGCGACCAGTTTCTTTAATGCCTCACGCGCTATATCTAAAAGCGGCCCGTCTACGGCTTCACCGTTGGCCTTGCCGTTTGCCTTGCCGTTTGCCTTGCCGTTGACCTTTCCGTTGGCCTTCTGAGTTGTCTTTTTTTGCGCTGCTGCTTTAGCTGCCATTACCACACGCTCCCAATAGCAAAACCAATTCTAGTTATCCGGTCTTTCGGGCTCCCGCCTTATCCCAGATCGCTCTCATCCCCGCCGAGCATTTCGGCGACCTCTTCTTCCATCACTTGGCGAGAGGCAAAAAAGCGGCGTTCGCTTTCTTCTGTACCTTCACCAGCTGCGACGCGGCCTTGCGCCAAAACTTCTTCTTTCCGCCGAGCTCGCGACAATAGGGCCATCGTTTGTTGCAACCCTTCCCGCGCAGGCATCAACGAATCCGGTTCAAAATCCCCGTTTTCCGGCAATTCTCGGGCGAATGCAGCGTGCGATAGCACCTCTTCGCTAGTTAATGTTTCGACTTGTTTATCAAAACCATTACCTGAGAGGTGGCGTTTGAGGTCTTCTGCGTCAAGCCCTTGTGAATTTACATGCCAGTGATGGATTTCCTGACGCAATTTGTCAAGCTCCGGAGTCAGCAAAAGCTGCGCCAAGCTTTCGCCGAAATCGTCCAAAAGGACAGGGTAATTTAGGATTGTCGCCAAAACGATTTGCTGCCGCCTTAGGCGCATGGCCGCAACATTGGCGCTCAAATTGCCATGCGACGCGCCTTTCATTGGGCCGCGCTGCCCTCTGTTTCCATTGCCCTGTCCGCGTCCCTGTCCGCGTCCTTGTCCGCGCCCATTACGAAACGCTTGCCAAACACGATCGCGAAAAGCCTGTCGGTAATGCTGCTGAACACCTTGGTCGGTAATTTCGGAAACAGATTGGTGAAGGCGAGATTCTAAATCAGCCCGCCGCTCCGGCGTATCTACGGGTTTGCGTGTTTGTTCATAGGTCCAAATGACATCGACCAACGGCCGCGCGCTCGACAATATTTCTTTCATCGCACCGGACCCTTGTCCGGCGATCAGGCTGTCCGGATCATCACCGGACGGCAGGTAGGCAAACTGTAACGAACGACCTGGTTTTAAAAGCGGTAAGGCGCGATCGGCTGCCCGCATGGCCGCGCGAGCGCCGGCCGCATCGCCATCGAAACATAAGATGGGCTCAGGCGCCAAGCGCCACACTTCTTCAAGTTGGGTTTCCGTAAGCGCGGTCCCCAACGGCGCGACCGCGCCCTTAAACCCGGCCCGGTCCAACGCGATCACGTCCATATAGCCTTCCGCAATAACCACGGAGTGGCCGTCATGGGACGCCTGGCGTGCGGAAGCGAGATTATAAAGTGTGCGGCCCTTATCGAAGAGAGGTGTATCGGGGGAATTTATATATTTCGCCGCTTTGGACTCTCCCATCAGACGGCCGCCGAACCCAATTATACGTCCTCGACGATCAGAGATCGGGAAAAGCACACGGTCCCGGAAAAAGGGATAGGGCGCGCGTCCATCGTCCGGGCGCCGCAACAATCCACCTTCGAGAAGCAAGTCCTCGGTGATACCGTTGCCTTCCAGGGCCACCCGCATATTGTTGCCTTGCGGCGCATAACCGAGCCGAAACCGTCGGATCGTCTCCTGATCCAACCCGCGTCCCTCCAGATACGCGCGCGCATCGACGCCGACCGCGTCGGTAAGACTGCGCTCAAAGAATTTACAGGCCGCCTCCAGGGCGTCGTGTAGGCCTGCACGCTTTTCCGTGCGGGCGCGTTCCTGCGGCGTTTCTTCCGGCACTTCCATGCCGACATCGCGCGCGACCTTTTCGACGGCCTCGGGAAAGCTCAGCCCCTCCGTCGCCATCACAAAGGAGAATATGTCGCCATGCTTACCCGTGGAAAAACAGTGATAGAAGCCTTTCTGGTCATTGACCGTAAAGGAGGGCGTCTTTTCATTGTTAAAAGGACTTAGGCCGACAAATTCCCGGCCACGCTTTTGCAACTTCACACGTTTGCCGACCACGTCCGACACCGGAAGGCGGGTTCTGATTTCATCTAAAAAATTTGGTGGAAAGGCCATGCACGCTCACCGGCTTTACTCGACACGCAGTCTACACCAAGCAAATTTCTACGGGTAATATTTCGACAGATAATATTTCGCCCGGTCATATTGCGAAGGTGCCACGCGCCGTTAGGAAAGCTTCTTTTTTGCTTCCGCGCTCGCCGTACCGAATTCCATGCGACCCGCGTATCGTTCGCGGAGCACCCCCATGACGTTGCCCATCTCTTTCAGTCCCGATACACCGAGCTCTTCAATAACACTCGCAACAGTTGCGGCAATATCGTCTTCGCTCATTTGCTCTGGCATAAAAGATTGGATTATTTCGATTTCTTTCAACTCGCGCTCGGCCAATTCGGCACGATTTCCCTTTGTATAGAGATCGCTGCTTTCGCGCCGCTGCTTAATCATCGTTTGCAACAGGGACAGTATTTCATCGTCGGAAATCACGTCACCGTCGCCTTTTGTACGGGCCGCGATATCACGGTCTTTTAAAGCTGCCAGTATCAATCTAATTGTGGCGACCGCACAGCTATCCTTCGCCTTCGTCGCCTGTTTCAGCGACTCGTTGAGCTTCTCGCGCAACATCCCGGTTCCCCTCCCAACCTTTAAGGGCGGCACGGTAGCGAATCTCGTTTCAAGGCGCAACTTTTTGCAGAGTCATAACTAGTTGAAAAATAGCAATATTTATATTTTTTTACTCTTGACCTCGGCACGCCAATTGCTTAGAACCTCTGCGGTTTTCGCCGGGCTGGGTGATTCGGGTTACATTCCGAATACAAAAACCGCTGGATTTTCCGGCCCTTTGGGAAAGAGAACACTCTGTATATGGTCGCCAAACCAAAGAACCCCTACCTCCCGCCGCCAGGCGCTACAGGAGCGCTTGTTCTCGCGGACGGTACCGTGTTCTGGGGACAAGGTGCCGGCGCGGAGGGCGAAGCTGTAGGCGAGGTCTGTTTCAACACCTCTATCACCGGCTATCAAGAAATCATGACCGACCCGTCTTATGCGGGCCAAGTCATCTGTTTTACATTTCCCCATATCGGAAATGTGGGCACCAACGACGAGGACATCGAAACCGGCACGCCAGCGGCACGCGGGTGTATCCTTCGAGCGGATATCACCGAACCGTCAAACTGGCGCGCGATGCAGCATTATGACAGCTGGCTCAAATCGCATAATCTCGTCGCCCTCGCCGGCGTCGATACCAGGCGCTTGACCCGACGTATTCGCGATCAGGGCGCGCCGCATGGCCTAGTGTTGCACAGCGCCAATCGCAAATTCGACATTCCCGCCGCCATCGAAAAAGCCCAGGCATGGCCTGGGCTAGAGGGAATGGATCTAGCGAAAGAAGTTAGCTGCACCCAATCTTACGAATGGACGGAGGCCGCATGGTCGCTGGGCAAAGGCTATGGCAGCCTCGCCCAACCAAAGCACCATGTGGTCGCAATCGATTTCGGCGCCAAACACAATATCCTCCGTTGCCTCACCGCGTTGGACTGTAAGGTAACTGTCCTGCCAGCCACGGCGGATGCGGACACGGTACTGAGCCATAAGCCGGACGGCATCTTTTTGTCCAACGGCCCCGGCGACCCGGCAGCGACCGGGGAATACGCAGTGCCCATGATCCAGAAGCTCCTGGAGACCGGCAAACCCATTTTCGGCATTTGTCTCGGCCATCAATTGCTGGCCCGCGCGCTCGGTGCCAAAACCGAAAAGATGCACCATGGCCACCGCGGCGCCAATCACCCGGTCAAAGATCTCATCTCCGGCGCGGTCGAAATCACCAGCCAGAACCATGGGTTCGTAGTCATGGAAAACTCGCTGCCCGATGGCGTCGAAATGAGCCATGTCTCACTCTTCGATGGCAGCCTGGAAGGCATTAGCCTCAAGGACCGCCCAGTTTTCTCGGTACAATATCACCCGGAAGCTTCACCCGGCCCGCAAGACAGCCACTATTTGTTCGAGCGGTTTGTCGCGAATATCGAGAAGGCGGCATAACCCATGCCCAAACGCACAGATATAAAATCGATCTGCATCATCGGCGCCGGACCTATCGTCATTGGGCAGGCCTGCGAGTTCGATTATTCAGGCACGCAAGCGTGCAAGGCGCTCCGCGAAGAAGGCTATCGGGTGGTGCTCGTCAATTCCAATCCCGCGACAATCATGACCGACCCCGATACAGCCGACGCCACCTATGTGGAGCCGATTACGCCGGAAACGGTCGCAAAAGTTCTGGAACGCGAGCGGCCCGATGCAGTGCTGCCGACCATGGGCGGACAAACTGCCCTCAACACGGCGCTGTCGTTGTTTCACGATGGCACGTTGGACAGGCTCGGCATTGAACTAATTGGCGCCAAGGCCGATGTGATTGCAAAGGCCGAGGATCGTCAGCTTTTTCGCGAGGCCATGAACGCCATCGGGCTGGAGACGCCTAAAAGCTATCTCGTCAATTCCATTACCGAAGCCCAGCCGGCGCTTGACGAAGTGGGCCTCCCGGTCATCTTGCGACCTTCCTTTACCCTCGGTGGCCAAGGCGGCGGCATCGCCTATAACCGCCAGCAATATCTCGACCTACTGGATCAAGGGCTCCGCGCCTCACCGGTCCAAGAAGTGCTCGTAGAAGAATCCGTTCTCGGCTGGAAAGAGTTCGAGATGGAGGTGGTGCGCGACCAAGCGGATAATTGCATCATTATTTGTTCCATCGAAAACATCGATCCCATGGGCATTCATACGGGCGATTCCATAACCGTCGCACCGGCGCTCACCTTGACCGATAAGGAATATCAAATTCTCCGCAACGCCTCGATTGCGTGTTTGCGTGAGATTGGCGTCGATACGGGCGGCTCGAACGTGCAATTCGCCATCGACCCGGAGAGCGGACGGCTGGTCATTATCGAAATGAACCCACGCGTCTCGCGGTCTTCGGCCTTGGCCTCGAAAGCGACGGGCTTTCCCATCGCCAAAATCGCCGCCAAGCTCGCGGTCGGCTACACGCTCGACGAGTTGGACAACGACATCACCAAGGTCACGCCGGCAAGCTTTGAGCCGACGATCGATTATGTGGTCACGAAAATTCCACGCTTTACGTTCGAAAAATTTCCCGGCGCCGAAGCAACGCTGACCACTGCGATGAAATCCGTCGGCGAAGCCATGGCCATCGGCCGCACTTTTGCCGAAAGCGTGCAAAAGGCACTCCGGTCCACGGAAACCGGGCTAGACGGGTTCGACGAAGTGCCGCTGGCCGGCGCAGAGACCAACGACCGGAGCGAAATGCTGGGCGCGCTACGCCAGCCCATCCCAGACCGTATTTTATTGATCGCCCAAGCGTTCCGCCAAGGGCTCAATGTGGACGAAATCCACGAGGCCTGCAAAATCGACCCCTGGTTCTTGCGCCAAATCGAGGACATCGTGGCCGTCGAAAACGAGGTCAAAGCCGAAGGGCTGCCGAAAAAGGCACATGACTTTTTGCGATTGAAAAAATTTGGTTTCAGCGATGCCCGCCTGGCAGAGCTGGCAGGCACGACAGAGAAACGGGTCACCAAGGCGCGGCTTCAGAAAAAGGTCGAGCCGGTCTTTAAGTGTATCGATACCTGCGCCGCTGAATTTGCCTCTCAGACGCCTTACCTCTACTCCACCTATGAGGGCGACGGCGTCGAGATGGCGGAATGCGAAGCCGATGTTTCCGAACGCAACAAGGTGATTATTCTCGGTGGCGGCCCAAACCGCATCGGCCAAGGCATCGAATTCGACTATTGCTGCGTTCACGCGGTCTTCGCCCTTCGAGAAGCGGGCTTTGAGACCATTATGATCAATTGCAATCCGGAGACCGTGTCGACCGATTACGACACGTCGGACCGGCTTTATTTTGAACCGCTGACGGCCGAGGACGTGATTTCCATCGTCAGGACGGAACAGAAGAAGGGCAAATTGCTGGGTGTCATTGTTCAGTTCGGCGGACAAACCCCACTGAAGCTGGCGAAGGCTTTGGAGAAAGAAGGCATTCCCATTCTTGGTACATCTCCGGACGCTATCGACCTTGCCGAAGACCGGGCACGTTTTCAGCGATTACTCAAAAAACTAAAACTGCGCCAGCCCGATGCGGGTACTGCCACGTCGCTGCCTGAGGCTCGCAAAATAGCCGATAAAATTGGCTATCCTGTATTGTTGCGCCCGTCCTACGTGCTGGGTGGGCGCGCGATGGAACTTATCCATAACCAGGCCGGCTTAGAACGCTATATGACAACGGCGGTTAGCGTTTCCGGCGATCACCCGGTTCTGGTCGACCGTTTTCTCGCAGGCGCCATTGAGGTGGATGTGGACGCCTTGTCCGATGGCACCACTGTGCATGTAGCCGGCATCATGGAGCATATCGAAGAGGCGGGGATCCATTCGGGCGACAGCGCCTGCTCACTGCCGCCCTATTCGCTCAGCGATGAGATTATTGCCGAAATTAAACGGCAAACAGAATTGCTGGCTAAAGCACTCAACGTTATCGGTCTGATGAATATTCAATATGCAGTTAAAGACGGCGAGGTCTTTCTCATCGAAGTGAATCCGCGCGCGAGCCGCACGGTGCCCTTCGTCGCCAAAGCGACCGGCGTCCCGATCGCCAAAATCGCCGCGCGGATCATGACCGGCGAAAACCTCGACAGCTTCCAATTAACCAAAATCGCCAGCGGCACCCACATCGCCGTGAAAGAAGCCGTCTTTCCGTTCGCGCGGTTCCCCGGGGTCGACGTGGTTTTAGGCCCGGAAATGAAATCTACCGGTGAGGTGATGGGCATCGACAGTGACTTCGGCCGCGCCTTCGCCAAGGCTCAACTCGGAAGCGGTGTCGAATTGCCGGAAAAAGGCTGCGTTTTTATCTCGGTCAGGGAAGAAGACAAAGACCTTTTCGTCGACCCTGCGCGCCAATTGTCCGAACTGGGTTTCAAACTTATGGCAACACGCGGCACCGCACGGCACCTCGCATCGCAAGGGCTGGAAGTGGATCCGATAAACAAAGTGGCGGAAGGCCAGCCTCATATCGTTGATGCAATGATCAACGGGGATGTGCAACTGGTGCTCAACACCACGGAAGGCGAACAAGCGATTAAGGACAGTTTCAGCCTGCGCCGGACAGCGCTTCTTCACTCAGTACCCTATTACACAACACTTGCCGGCGCGCGCGCCGCCGTCATGGCAATCGCAGCAATGAAACAAGGCACACTTGATGTTGCGCCCCTCCAATCCTATTTTAAGGGTTCGTTTTAGAAAACACTTTCCCGCCCGACCCAATCTGGCATGATAATCCGTGGCAAATGGAGAAAACTCCGGGGTCGAACGGGAAAGCAGAATTTTGGTGATTGAATATGGAAAAATTTCCCATTACCGCCAGTGGCGCGGTGCAAATGCAAGAAGAGCTTCGGAACCTAAAAGGTGTCCAACGACCTGCTATTATCAAGGCCATTGCCGCTGCCCGCGAACATGGCGACCTCTCTGAAAACGCAGAATATCATGCCGCACGAGAGCAGCAGAGCTTTGTCGAAGGCCGAATCTTGGAGCTTGAAGACAAAACCAGCCGCATGGATATCATTGATGTCCAGGCACTGACCGGTGACCAAATTAAATTCGGTGCCTCCGTTACAGTCGCTGACGAAGAGACCGACGAAGAGAGTACCTTTCAGATCGTCGGCGAATACGAAGCGGACCCTGCCATTGGGAAAATCTCAGTGACCTCACCGATTGCCCGAGCGCTTATTACCAAATCAGTTGGCGAAAGCGCAGAGGTCAACACACCGCGCGGGCAAAAAGACTACGAAATTATAAAAGTCAGCTACAAATAGGGCGCGCAATGCGGCTGAAAAATTCATTTTGCCTCGCGAATGAATATATTAAGCCGCAGGAATGCGACCGCCTCATCAAATTCTGCGACCGATTACCCGCCAAAGAAGCTGGCACCGCCAAAGGAACCGACCCGTCAGGATTAAAACGGCGGTCGAGCATTGCTTGGTTTGAAGACACTCCAAACCATAAATGGATCTACGATCGGGTAAGTCTGTGTGTGAAGACCGCTAACGAACAGTATTGGCATTGGACGGTGAACGACAATGAGCCGCTGCAATATACAACTTATGGAAGTGGCCAGTATTACGGCTGGCATACGGATGCGAGCCACACACCCTATCCAAAAGCATCCCCTTGGGCAGGAATGGTGCGCAAAATAAGTGTTACGGTGCAATTGTCTCATCCGCACGAATATGAAGGCGGCGATTTTTTGCTGGAAGATACGCGAACATCGCCGGATCGTGCGGAAGACCGCATAAAAACGTTAAGCGACGCGAAAAACCGTGGCACGGTGATCATGTTTCCATCACACCTCTTCCACCAAGTCACACCCGTGACACGCGGCACACGGCGTTCACTCGTCGGATGGTATTTAGGGCCGCAATTTCAATAAATCGCGATTAACCGCCCGATTGCGGCGGGATAGACATATCTTCATCAATGGGAACGCCAAACGCCTGTTTTGAGGCCCGAATAGCAAGGGCGGATTTGACATGGCTTACGTTCGGCGCCGCGGTCAGTGTCGTGGTTAAAAAACGGTTATAGCTTTCCCAATCCCGTGCCACGACCCTCAATAAAAAGTCCGTATCGCCTGCAAGCATGTAGCAATCGCGCACTTCCGGCCAATCGCCGACCAAGGCCTCAAAGGCAGCCAGGTCGTTATCGGCTTGGCTGTTCAGCCCCACTTGCGCAAACACTGTGACCCCATAACCCAACGCTTCGCCATCCACATCAGCGTGGTAGCCGCGAATATGGCCGGATTCTTCTAATGCCCGCACGCGACGCAGACACGGCGGTGCCGAGATGCCGGCCCGGTCCGCCAGCGCCACATTTGTCATCCGGCCGTCGGCCTGAAGATCGCGTAATATCCGCAGATCGATTTTATCTAACTTTACGCGGCTCATCCCTGGGGTTCCTTTTCTATCGCGCAATAATATTACAAAGCATACAATGTGCGAAATAAAATTTCGTGAACGCCTGTGAAGAGTCTAACCGCTTCACCAAATTGTAATCCATGCCCCAAACACGCTCATCTCTTTCGATCTGGACCGTAACCGACGATAAAATCGGCATGGTCAACCAAGCCCTCGGGCTCGCCGAAGCTATTGCGTCAATCGTCGGCAATGCCGAGATCACCGAAAAGCAAGTTTGTCCTGGCGCGCCATGGCGATGGATCCCCCCTGCATTATGGCCACCAGGTGTTACGGGGATTGGAACCGGCAGTGACCCTTTCGAACCACCATGGCCCGATATCGTTATCAGCTGCGGGCGTCATGCCATCGGCCCCACTTTGGCGGTGAAAAGAAAAAGCGGCGGGAAAGCCTACATCATTCACGTCCAGCACCCCCACATCGCGCTCACACGCTACGATTTGATTGCCGCCCCGTACCATGACCGGCTGGAAGGGGCGAATGTAGTCCCAATTCAAGGCGCGATGCACCGGGTAACGCCGGATATGTTAAAAGCGGCAACGGCCGCTTTCGACGGCATGTTTGACAGGCTCCCCTCACCGCGCATCGCCGTAATGATCGGCGGCACCAACCGCGTTTTCCGCATGACGCCTGAAATCACCGAACAACTCGGGCGAAATTTGCTTCGCGTCACCGAAACATCCGGGGGGGGACTGATGGTGACGGCGTCCCGGCGCACTGGGGAGGAAAATGAAGCGCTTCTAAGGGAGCTCTTGAAACCAGCCAACTCCGTTTTCTGGGACAATCAGGGCCCAAACCCCTATTTCGCCTACTTGGCATTGGCAGACGCAATTATCGTTACAGGTGACTCGGTCAATATGATTTCTGAAGCTGCGTCGACGGGCAAACCACTCTACATTGCCCCCTTGGAAGGCGATGATTCCAAATTCTCGGCCTTTCACCAACGGCTCTACGATGCCAAAATCGCACGCCCTTTCGCGGGTAATCTGGAATCATGGTCCTACAAACCTATAGAGGAACCTAAGCGAGTCGCGGAAATCGTGCTGCGGCGATTAGAAGCAGAGAAAAACTAAAACCTTTCAAAGCGTTGCCCTGGTGATGCGCAGGGATTATATCTATTTCCTTACACGCAATGAGCGGCGAATTAGAACGCCAAATCGTCATATGTTGAACTATTCGGCACTCAGCAACGCACCTTTGCAGGGCGATCCCTATGACCATGTGATCGTCCCGAACTTCATCGAGCCGGTCGCGCTCGACGCAATTAACGATAATTTCCCCAAAATCGCTCGACCCGGCAGCTTTCCCATTGGTGCGCTTAACGGCGGTCCGGCCTTTACACAATTGACCGAAGCGCTCCAAGGCGACGAAATGGCCGCCATCGTCGGTGAAAAGTTCTCCGTCGACCTTCTAAAACACCCCACCATGCTCACGGTGCGCGGTCACTGTCGTGAACGCGACGGTAAAATCCATCGGGATTCCGGCGGCAAGCTTCTCACAGTGCTGCTCTATCTAAACGGCGACTGGACCGGCGATGGAGGGCAACTCCGCCTGTTAAGATCTGCCGATGACATTGAAGATTATGGCGCGACTGTGCCTCCGACCGCAGGCACCTTGCTCGCCTTCCGGTGCACCGACGACGCATGGCATGGGCACAAACCCTATGTCGGCGAGCGACGGTCGATGCAGCTCAACTGGGTAAGCGGGCGCGGTTATTTGTGGAAAGAGTCTTTCCGGCATAATCTATCCGCCATTGTTAAGAAATTTGTGTGAAGATAGTCGTTCGCCCATGAGCCTCAATATCGATACCTTCAGCAACGTCACAGGCGGCTTCAGCGCCTTTAAGGCGATTGGCCATCCGATGGTCAGCGAGAAATCCGCGACGCTCATAGATAATTTGCAGAACGCCGGCGCTGTAGCGATCTACGACCCCCATGGCCTCGCGGATGCATTCGCAGCACTCCATGATTGTGACGCAATCACACTCGCCGGCGCCTATGTGCAGGATCTCGATGCCATTGGAACGTCAGTGTTGGGAAAACAAGCGCAGCCCATTACCGACCTACCGTCGAGCAACGCGACGGCAGTTTTTGTTATCGCGTTCGATGCAGACCGGTTGGTAGACCACATCCGTCACCTCATCCCTGATGACGCGACACTGTTCAGCCTGGACGATATGCGTCTTGATAACGAGATGCTCACCAATAAGCGGCGTTATTTAGACCCTCTTAACTTCGCCACAAATTTCGCCTTCTTCCGCGATGCAGGCAGCTGTCATACACGGCTTGTTTCAGCTAATTACTGGTCCGGCTATGGCGCCAAGGACACACAAGTTTGGTGTCGATTGTTCGGTGCCGATGGGAATATTCTCGCCGAGTGGACCCTAGCGCTTGGCAATCGCGCTGAGAGCATCGTAATCGATAGCCAAGACGTCCGGTCGCAATTCGGCCTCGACGAATTTTGTGGACAGCTATTTTTGCACGTCATCAACGGCGCTGGGCATGACGTGGTCAAATATGCCCTCGACACCTACGGAGACGACGACACGGTACTGTCCTGCACCCACGACGCCAATGCCTGGCCCGCAGACCTCTACGGCGGCTTGCCTGCACCAGGACCGAACGAAAAAGTCGTGCTTTGGGTTCAAAACAGTCATCCCTGTGCCATTCCAAAAGGCGTGATCGGGCTGAACCGCATGGGCGACGACCAAATCGCATGGCTAGAAGAAGAAGTTCCCGCATTCGGCTCCTACCCGCTCGACGTATCTACTTTGCTGCCAAAACTTCGCTGGCCCAACCATATTGAAATTCAGGCCGGTAAACATTTCGTCCGTCCGCGCTACGAGGTGACGACGAAAGAGGGCCGGCTGCGCATAAATCATCCCAATGTGGAACGCACCGATTTAGCGCCGGACCCGAAAATCCCTGATTTGAATAATTTGATGGGCAAGGGATATCTCTTACCTGCTCCCATCTTACCCTTGCAAAGGTTCAAAACGTCCGTCCTGCCGACGCCGATGGCCACGTGCCAAAACAATCTGCCGATCACGGCAATTGCCTATAACCATGAAGGCCGCGAAGTCGCTCGTCATGCTTTCGGATGTCTCCCGCGCAACCACAATACATTGCTCGAGACGGACAAGCTCATCAATGGCACAGAGGCTTTTAACGAAGGTTATGGGCATTTGGAGTTGGTTTATGATTTTGCGAACGGCGGTGAGGCCGATGGATGGCTACACGGGCTTTTCCGCTATGAGGACCGCGACACCGGCCACACGGCTGAAACAAGTTTCGGCGCCCATATTTTCAATTGCGTGCTGACCTACAAAAATGAACCCCAATCATATGCCGGGCCTGCACCTGGCCTCAGCACACGGCTCTTTCTCCGGCTCGGCCGTGCCCCCCAAGACGCGATGTGTCACCTCATTTACCCAGCCTCGACCCCGTGGCATGGGGTCAGCCAAACGAACTTGGCGTTGCACAATCGCGAAGGCAAATTGATCACCGAGCGGGATTTGCAAATCCCCTGTGGGGGCTCTACCCTCTGGCGCTACAGCGAGACGTTCGACGAGCAGAGCCGAAAGACCGCCGGAGACGACGCCTATGTCATCATTCGCGACGTGTCTTGCCGGCTTTTCGGCTACCATGGCCTTTTGAACGGGACCGCGAGTTTTAGTCTCGATCACATGTTCGGGGTTTAATGGACTGGGATAAACTCCGCATCTTCCATGCCGTTGCAGAGGCCGGCAGCTTCACCCATGCTGGCAAAACGCTTAATCTCAGCCAATCTGCAATTAGCCGTCAAATAAGCGCACTGGAAGACAGCCTCGAAAACGCTCTTTTTCACCGCCATGCGCGCGGGCTGATCCTCACCGAACACGGAGAGACCCTCTACCGGACCACCCACGATGTCTTTCACAAGCTCGCCATGGTGGAAGCGCAAATTACCGAAGACAAGGAGCGACCTTCCGGCCCGCTCAAGATCACAACCACCGTGGCGCTCGGGTCACTCTGGCTGACCCCTAGGATTAAGGAATTCATAGACACTTACCCCGAAGTCGAAGTCCACCTTATGCTTACCGATGGCGAGTTGGATCTCAGCATGCGCGAAGCTGACATCGGCATTCGTTTGTCCGCCCCCAGGCAACCGGATTTGATCCAACGCACACTGATGCCTGTACGATCACATATTTACGCCTCACCCGCCTATATTGAAAAATATGGCACGCCCAGTAGCGCCGAAGACTTGGATAACCATAATTTGGTGGTGTACGGCCGTGATCTGGCGCCACCGGTCCCCTCAATCAACTGGATTTTGGACCTGGGAGCCACCTCCGGCAAACCGCGTAAGCCTATTCTTTCGGTTAATAATCTTTACGGTGTCTATCGCGCTGCCCGCGGCGGACTCGGATTGGCCAGCTTACCGGATTATATGATTGCCCACGACAGTAATCTGATTAAAGTCCTACCGGATTCTCAAGGGCCGGTCCTGCAAGCTTATTTCGTTTATCCAGAGGAACTTCGCCATTCCAAACGAATTGGTGTTTTCCGGGACTTTTTGCTGAGGCAGGTTTCACAAAACACGTTTTGACCTCGCATCTAGGGGGTCAAAACACCCAGCCATGCAGTTTCTGCATAGGTGTTTTGCCTTAATGGCGCTGGGCGCCGTTATATCTACTGAATATAGTATCGCCATATGTTGCACGACATTATTGACGTGCACTTCATATGCAAAAGCCTCCCGGTTTATTTTACCGGGCCGTAACTGGCCCGGTATTTTTTTGCGAAACCCTGGGCCCTAACTGGCCCGGTATTTTTTTGCGAAAGTCTGAGCCCTAACTGGCCCAGTATTTTGTGCGAACTTCCGGACCATAATTGGCTCGGTATTTTCTGATTCTTCGCAAAAAATTACAGATAGAGCCGATTTCCCAGCTTTTTCTCCAAATCTTTGTAAAGATCCGCAACGAATTCGCCGTAGCCGTTATACAAAAGCGTCGGCACTCGACCGCTTTTGCCCAACACTCGTTCGGTTGCTTGGCTCCAACGCGGATGCGATACTTTCGGGTTCACATTGGCCCAAAATCCATATTCACGGCCCTGCACCACTTCCCAGAAAGTTTTCGGCTTCTCTTTCATAAAGGTGAATTTTACGATTGATTTAATGGATTTAAATCCATATTTCCAAGGGGTTGCCAACCGCAACGGCGCACCGTTTTGTTTCGGAATCGGTTTCCCGTAAAGGCCCGTCGCAATGAAGGCCAAATCGTTGGTGGTTTCTTCAATGGTGAGCCCTTCCACATAGGGCCACGGATACCAAGGCTGGCGTAAACCGGGCATCGTTTCCTTATCGGAAAGTGTCTCCATACGAACATATTTAGCGTTCGAGGTGGGTTTTGCGAGATCGACCAATGCTTTCAGGGGAAACCCGCTCCAGGGAACCGCCATCGACCAGGCTTCCACGCAACGAAACCGGTAAACCCTTTCCTCCAACGGCATTTTCTTCAGTAAATCATCGACGTCGACGATCATTTCTTTTTCAACCTCGCCATCGATTTTAACCTGCCACGGGCGGATTTTCAGCGCTTGGGCGGCCTTTGAAATGCTCTTATGCGAACCGAACTCGTAGAAATTATTGTAGGCCACCACAAACTTCTCTTCCGTCAACGGACGGTCGAGCTTGTACTTTTCATTGCGTTTTACGGGATACAAGTGCGCTGAAGGGTCCTCAGCCGTCTTTGCGGCAAAGGCTACAGAACTACCCAATCCAGCCCCAGCTGTCCCCGCAGCCAACGCGACCGAACCAAGCCCCATGGATTTTAGCAACCCCCGCCGGGCGTTAAAAATGGCTTCGTCCGTTGCCGCAGACTCCGGCAATTCCCAACCTTGTTTGACCTTAATTAACATACGAATTACTCCTAATACCCTCAGGTTCCCTTTAATTTCTGAAAGCTTACGCGGTGTCACCTTCACAACGAAGTCAAGCTTGCGTGACTACCGCGTTACGCTGTAGCATTTTCACATATCCGGAAAGGTGATTGGCGATACGCGTGGAATCCGCTAGGAATGCCCTATCGGAATTGAAGAAAGTGGCCCTGCGCCACTACAAATGGGAAGACCGAATGTTTCCGTTCAGGCCAGAAGAGGCTTTTGAGGTTAATTTAGACCTGGAAATCGAAATATTGACGATCGAGGGCACCGACAATCAAGTCGTGGTTGCGGACAACTTTTACAAAAAACCCGACATGGTGCGGCAAATCATTCTGAATTCGCCGTATCCGATTTGGAAAGACCAACCGGATACCAAAAATTTCACCGAATATTACGATTGCCGCCAATCCATCCACCTTCCCTATGAACGCGCTCAGAACGTCGTCCAACAAATTGCAAAACAATTTTTAGGCATAACCCAGCACACACCCGAGCCCATTTTCAATTCCAATATTTTTCGGCTAATCACCGAGCAACCGCCGAATTCCCAGCCTTTCCCCCATGATGACGGCAACCTGATCGCCGCCCTCGTGATGCTGAACACGGAAGAGGAATGTTCAGGCGGGACGGGCTTTTACCGCTGTAAATCACCACAAGCGGACAGGATGCCGGCAGACCCCGACGAACATAAAGCATTGCACGACCAGATTTTCACTGGTCCGAACTATGAATTCGGCACTGAATATTTCATGCAAGATTATGAAGAATATTGGGAATTGCTTGGCATTATTCCCATGAAATACAATCGCTTGCTTGTATATCCTGGCATTTTCTTCCATGGCGCATGGCACGAAGACGGTGCCTTCAAGGATTGTTATAGGATCAATCAGGCAATGTTTCTCAGAGACGTTTCCTATGACATGAATGCCTGGGCACATGAGTAGCACACTGGGACAAGGAGAGCTGCCGATGACTTGCAGTCCGATGGCCGAAAATGATGCGTAAGGCAGGGAGGTTCCTTTTTATCCACTGCCTTTCCCTTTGCTTCCTAGCCCTTTCGGCATGCCAATCAGGCCCTGTTCCAGGGACAGATGGCTTCGGATCCGATGATCCAACAGATGCTGCTGGCCCGGGCCTGTTCACCGGCAAGGCTGGTGGTCTGATTATTCATCAAGACCCATCCGAGAAAGAAGATCAATAACACCAACTAATTGAAAGTAAGGTGTTTTAATGCACTCCCGCACTTTCGGCAGGCGAGCGTTCTCTCAATGATACGGCGACCAGTACTTTGTAAACGCCGAAAACCCACAGGCTGAAATTCGAAAGCCGTTGAGATTACCCCAGCGAAGGTTTTGACAGAATCGAACGCCCTATGTTGGCCTTGAAACAGAGACTCAACCTCGGACGAAAAGGCTGGAAAGCGCTAAAAAATCACACCTTTATCCACGACTCGCCAAATGTGTGACTGTTTTGCAACGCTTGCTTATTACAATTTAGGAATTGGTCAATTTTCCTTGGTTTTAGCCCCAGTGCCGTTTTAGTTTCAAATCTGGAATTGCCGTTTGCTGCCGGCTTATAAGACAGTGGGGTAATTGTCGACTTGGTCGGCGGCGGCGGTTCCTAAAATGTTTGAACATTTATCAATGTGGAGGTTTCACATGACTAAACTAAATAAAGTGTTGATGGCTACTACAGCCATTGCTTTTGCAGCAGGGCTCGCGATGCCTGCGGCGGCTAAGAAGAAAGATCCTTCGAAGGCGCCCAAGGTCGTAGCCAGCGGCAAAAAAATGAAGTTGAAGTTGTATGGTCAAATTACCCGTACGGCATCCTATACCGACAATGGTGCGGCAGGCGGCTTCGCCAACTCAGAAAACGGCAACACGTCCACTCGTATGGGCATCAAAGCCAGCGGCAAGATCAACAACGATCTCAAGCTGAAACTGCGTTATGAATTCAACGCCCGCGCAGCGCATGAAAATCGTCCGTTGCAAAACTTGAATGATGGCTTAGACAACGATTTCGACATTCGTTGGGCCGACATTCAATTCCATCACAAACGTTTCGGTACGGTATTCTTTGGCCGTGGTGATGGCCCAGGTAACAGCTCCTCGCAAACCGATCTTTCCGGTACTTCGACCGGTCAAAAAGGCGGCGGCGAGCATTGGGACTTCCAGCAAGCACGTTTCGTCGAATCCAATTCTTCGGCAAATGGCGGC
>Ga0055584_100001370_pt1 | contig 24012 bp, 18 predicted proteins | sample OSDHelmetaG_FD_58716 | JGI IMG/M metagenome (GOLD analysis project Ga0055584, IMG submission 58716) | Pelagic marine sediment microbial communities from the LTER site Helgoland, North Sea, for post-phytoplankton bloom and carbon turnover... | ecosystem: Environmental > Aquatic > Marine >...
TTTCATGTACAACCTCTACGGCCTCAATTGAAACATCAATACTGCCTTGTTCATTTTCGTTGAACGTATTTTTTAACTTACTTTGTGTCGAGGCCATAAAACTTGAAAAAGATTCTGTTTCTAAATGGAAGTATTTAATTCCTTTATCCATATATTTTTCTATTACATGATGTGGATCTTCAGTATTTTCATCAATAATTTTAACGTACTTATCATCAGTAAGTTTTATATAGGTATCATAATTTTCTTGAGCATATTTTAAAAAAAGGTTTGCTCTTACTTTCTTATAAGGTGTTTCTTTTATAAAAATATTTACCTTTTTTATGGCCTTAACTATATCAGCTTTCGAAAAGGGCTTTGAGATAATGCCATATGGTTTTCTATCAAGTTGTAGTTTTGAAAAAATATTAGACCGTAAAATATCTTGAATGCCATCACCAGTTACAAGAAAGAGAGGAATACTTATATTGTTTTCTGAGTGAAACTTGAAGACATCTCCTCCATTTCCATTTTCCATATGCTGATCACAAAGAATAAATAAGAAGTCTTTTTCTTTTTTAAGTCGATCAATAGCGTCATTTCCACAGTTTTCTGGAATAATTTCACAGTCTAACTCAGACTCTAAATACAATGAGAGAACCTCAATGCATTCTTCACTATCATCAATTATCAATATCTTTGGGGCTGCCATAATTACAACGCTCTTCGGTAACCAATTAGAATGCTTAACTATTTATTTTCCTTAAATAATTGTTTATTCTAACCAAAGACATAAGAAAGGATATATAAGATGGATAAAAATTATTGTTTAGTGATGGCGGGAGGCAAAGGAACGAGGTTTTGGCCAGAGTCGACATCCAAAAAACCTAAACAATATTTATCTTTGTTAGGAGATAACACTTCATTATTATCCAAAACACTTAATAGGTTTGAAGGCCTAGTTATGCCTGATGACAGATTTATTGTTACTGTAAGAGAACAAAAAGAATTAGTTTTAGACTCAGCAGAAAATCAGATTAGTAAAGATGGCGTTATTTTTGAGCCCGCTGGTAGAAATACAGGGCCATGTATTCTTCTTAGTTTAATTTATTTATTAAAAAATGGAGCGGATGAAAATGATCTTGTGTCAATCGTCCCAAGTGATCATGTTATTTTAAATGAGAAAGGGTTTCAAAATAGTATAAGAAAAGGCTTTAAGCTTGCTTCTGAAACTCAAAGCATTGTTACTATAGGGATTCGCCCTCACTTTCCTCATACAGGTTATGGCTATATCAAAAGAGGGAAGTCATCCGGCGAAGGGTATGAAGTAGAGGAGTTTAGAGAAAAACCTGACTTTCAAACGGCCAAAACTTATCTGGCCTCAGGTGACTTTTATTGGAATGCGGGTATGTTTATGGCGCCTATTAAGGTGTTAATGTCTGAGTTTAAAAACTGTAGCCCTGAATTATATCAATTTGTTGATTTGATAAAAGATTCATTCGAGGATGAGAAAAAAATCGAAGAAACATACCTAAAAATGCCAGAAATTTCGATTGATTATGCTGTGATGGAAAAATCGAAACTTGTTAAAGTTTTAGAAGCTGAGTTTGATTGGAATGATCTTGGCTCCTGGGAAGCAATGGAGTCGGTGATAGAGCCTACAGAAAACAACACATTGATAAAGCAAAAAGGGCATTATTTGGACAACTCCACAGGTAATATTGTTTATGCTCCTAATAAATTTGTTTCATTAGTAAACATTAAGGATTTAATTGTTGTCGTTAATGATGATGTTTTAATGGTGCTTCCAAAAGAAGATAGTCAAAAAGTTAAAGAAATAGTGGGTCATATTAAACAAAATAAGGATGAGTCTTTATTATCCTTAGTTTGACTAAAAAACTCGTGTAAATAAGACGATAGGCCCTTTATGAGAAAAGGGCATAATGATGAGGATAATTCTCCTAAAGATAAAGGGGATACGTGGGTATCCTACAGTGACCTTTTTACAAGCCTTTCTATAATATTTCTCACAATGTTTGTTTTTGCTCTTTTACAGGCAGGGCTTAATAAACTTGAAAAAATACAGGCCAAAAAAGATATCAACAAAAGACTTGAAGGAAAAATACCAAAGTCATTATCCAATAAAATCAAATCGCAAGAAGATAAGCTTAATAAGGCCGTTAAAGAGTTTGAACAGCACGATAAAGTCATTTCAGAAAAAGTTTTAGAACTAAACTTTTTGTCTTCTAAAATTAAAGAACAAAACAAAGTTATAAAAAGCGTTTTAAATGAGCAGAAGCAGACTCATGGTGTAATGCAAGAGTTAAGACAGCAAGTAGAACAAAAAAGAGATCAAGTTTTAAAATTACAACAAACTGTTGAATACAACGAAAGTGAGTTGAAAAACATAAAGACAAGATTCGTCAATTCTAAAAAAGAGGTTAACCAACTTGAGAAGGATCTAGAGCAGAAAACGAAAGAGATAATTAATAATGAAAATGTAATTTCTAATATGCAAAATTCTATGAGTAACCTTGAGTTTGAGTTAAGAGACCGAGAAGAACGCATGAAAGAGACGACAGGCAATTTGGTCGAAAAAAATAAGATCATTACAGAAACTCAAGAACTCTTAAGATCGAAAATATCAGATTTAGAAAGAAATAAGGATGCTCTTCAAAAGTCTAATACTAAAATTAAAGAGCTACGTTCTAAGGTAGATAGCATAAGTGGTCGTTTAGAATCTCAAGAATTAGTCATCAAGCAAAAAAATATGATGTTGGATGATTTGAATAAGCAAATCACAACCAAAGAGAATTCGATTAATAGTATATCAAAGTCTCTAGAAAATGCGGAAAAAGAAATAATTATTAAACAACAAACCGTAAATCAATTAGAAGAAGAGAAAACTAAAAATCTTAAAAACTATACGAAGTTAACTAGTGATCTGAAAAAGATAAGGGAACAAGCAAAAAGCAAATCGGCCAGTTTAGAAAAAGTGATAAGTCAAAACCAAGATCTTCTTTTTCAATTAAAACAAAAAGATAAAAAAATTGGGGCCTTTGAAAAAGAAAATAGTATTTTAAAAGAATCAGAAAGACTTTTAAGAGAAGATAACAAAAGTGTCAGTAAAGAACTCGAGGCGCTCGTCAAAAATAAAAAGCAATCTGAACGAGCGCGGCAAGATTTACAAGAGTCATATGCTAAAAGTAGACAAAAAGTAGATGATTTTCAAAAAAAGAACCAATACCTTGAGACGATACAACAAGACCTCACCATTAAAACAAAAGAATTACAGGCATCATTAGTTAATACTGAGAGTCTCAAAAAGACATTATTGGAAGATCTAAAAGAGAGTAAAAATGAAAAAAATATATTAAAGGATGAAATTTTAAAAATTTCTAAAATAAATAATCAATTAAAAGGAAAGGTTAATCAACTGACTGGTGAGGTTGAAAAAAGCTCATCAAAATTAAAAAGTGCCATAGTCGAAAACAAAAAACTTGCTCAATTTAATCAGGGCCTTGATAGAAAGATTCAGGATATAACAGAGAAGTATAATGGTATGGTTGATGTCAATGATAAGTTAGAAGGTAATATAAAAAGTTTGATGGCAGAAAATAAAGTCGTTAGAGAGCAGAATAAAGATGTTAACCAACTCGCTAATGATTTAAAAGAAAAGCTTGAAAAAAGCGCCTTACAAAGTAAAAGATATGCAGAACAAAATAAAGAGTTAAATACTAAAATATCTCATCTGATTTCTAAAAAAAATGAGCTAGAAAAAGACCTTGGCCTTAACTTATCGAAGGTCTCTTCTGTTATTGAAAAAAATAAAAATCTTAAGTCGATGGTAAGTAAAATAAAGACTCAGAAAATAAATGCAGAGAATACTAACCAAACTCTAGAGGGGAAACTCAAAGAGAGTATGAAAAGAATTAGTAAGACCGAGTCAGAGAATAACGTTTTAAAAGAGAAATTAAAAAGTATCGAAAGTCAAAATCAGTCAATCTTGGCAGAAAAAAATGCAGCTGAGGCGGGCCTAAAGGATATGATTTCTAAAAGAGGCTCATATGAAGAATCTAATAAATCATTAAAAAACAAACTTAAAGAGTCTCTTGCAAAAAACAATCAGTTTAAAAAAGATAATCAAAAGCTTTTATCAAAATTAAGTGAAACCTCAAAAGTAAAAAGAGGTATCACGAGTACTCGAGATGAATTACAAGGTAAGAATGAAAAGTTGGTCAACGCCAATATGAGTCTTAAGGCCCAACTAGAAAGTTATCTAAAGAAGCAAAATGATCTACAAAGTCAGATCGCTTCTTGTGAAAATAACACTGGTAAATTTAAGGCGAAATGTCTGAAAGATAAAAATGAGTTAATGGCAAAGAATAAGTATCTCGAAAAAATTATTGCTAATGGGAAGGTTAATGTTAAGGATCTCAAAGGGAAAATAACTCATCAAATAGCTGATAACTTGAGTCATAAGTTTAAAGAACGTGGTTTAAAAATTAATACCGATCCTAAATCAGGCATAGTTACTCTTGTTATGGATGATAATTTTCTTTTTAAACATGGTAGTGCCAAGTTAACTAAGTCTGTGAGGAAAAAACTCAAAGAGTTAATTCCAGTCTATACCAAAGGTATTTTTGAAAATTCAAAGATAGCAGAGGCCATTGATTCAATTGAGGTTATTGGCCATGCAAGTCCTGTGTTTAATAAGAGATTTGTTTCTCCTTATGATATTTATTCTTACGCTTATAAATTTAATATGAAGTTAAGCTATTTACGGGCCAATAATATTAAAAACTTTATTTCAAGTTCAGTTTTTGGTGAGTTTGAGCATAAGGATAATCTAGTATCAAAATTTGTAACAAGAGGTAGAGGGTATTCAAAACCATTATTTACAAAAATTAATCAAAAAATAATCTCTAAAACATATAAAGGTAAAATTCCACGAAGAATACCTAGTTCATTAAAAATAAAAAAGAGCAAAGGTTGTGGCCCTTTTGATTGTAAGAGATCTCGTCGTGTTGAAATTAAGTTTAATGTAAAAGATGATAAGGCAACTCTTATAGAGGCCTACTTTAAATAGGAGAGAAACCGTGTTGATGCAATTTTTAACATTTTTAGGAGAGAATATAATTTGGTTTATGTTTGCTCTTCTTGGGTTTTCCCTTATGTTTAGATGGTTAAGTTATAAGTTTACCAATTATGACTTCCTTTATTATACCACCTTTTTTAAAGAGGTCGGGAAGGTGTTAATAAGTTATGACTCCTCTAAACTGGAAAATAATAAAGGAGAATTGTTATCGAGTTTGTTAAATGATGTAGCAAATGAACTTCCCCATAGAAGTTTGAGGTTTAGAAGAGATAAAAAATTAAAATGGGGAGAAAAAAATAATAAAATGTCTTTAAAAGAATATGAAAGTAAACATAGTGTTATCAGTAATCTTTTAAATGAGAAAAGTGTCTTTGAATCAAACTTTCCTCCCAATTATAACGACCTTGCAACCAGAGTTTTAGAAAGAGACAAGAATTGGGTAAAACTATTTGGCGTGATACCTATAGAAGGTCTTTCAAGGTTTATTGATATATTGCCAGGTATATTTGTTATTCTTGGTATTCTGGGAACATTTATAGGTATATCTTTGGCCTTACCTGAAATAGCGGGGATAGATTTTGAAAATATGTCTGGATCAAGCGATGTTTTATCAGAGTTTGTTGGGAAGGTGACTCTTTCTATGTCTACTTCTATCATTGGTATTATCTGCTCACTGGCCATGACTCTTTTGAATACTCTTTATCCTGTCAAAGGTGTTCGAAATCTAATAGTTAAGAATATGATTAATACAGTAGAAAGGATCTGGTATTCATTACATGGAGGAGTCACGATGGAACAACAACTTCATGACATCCTCCCTGAAATTAGAGATATTATTAAAGATATCCGGGATACAGGCCTTAAAAAGGCCAGTTAAGGAAGAGGATAGCTTTCTAAAACTCTTGAAAAAACTTTATCTATATTTTTAAGATAAATCTCTCTTAGGCCATTCTCATCGGGGGCCTGTAAAGTAACTTTAATACCCTTATCTTCGGCAAGCTTTGTAAGTGTTGAAAAGAATACGTCTTTTGAATTCGATTGATGTCCTTCAAATGATGCTTTTTGAACAAGCTCGTATAGCTCTTCTCTAGTGTAATCAGAGTTCAGGATTAACTGGTGAAGATAATAACTAGATAGGTAAGTGAATGACTTTTCAACCTTACCACTTATTTTTTCTTCATGGAAAACAAGGTTTTTAACAGTTGAGTTCATTCTGACTAAGGAATAGTAAAGAATTCCAAAGCTATCTGGTAAATACATTCTTTCAGTACTTGAGTGAGAGATATCTCTTTCATGCCATAAAAGAATATTATCCATGGCCACTTGTACATGTGAGCGCAACATTCTTGCCATACCAGTTAAGTTCTCCCCAGAGATTGGGTTTTTCTTATGGGGCATAGTTGATGAGCCTTTTTGACCTTTTGAAAAACCTTCATGAAGCTCATCAATATCTGAATGGTGAAGGTGTCTTATCTCAACTGCAATTCTTTCAATAGCTGTTCCGATTAAACCAATAATAGTCACCATTTTTGCAATTCTATCTCGAGGAATAACTTGTGTTGAAACAGGCTCAACTTTTAAGCCTAGGTTATCAGCAGCATTTTTCTCTAACTCAGGAGTAAGAATCGTATAGTTTCCAACTGCTCCAGAAAACTGAACAGTTAGATCATTATCATAAAAATCCTTAAGATCTTTGTATCTTCTAGATAACTCTGAATAAAAGCCTAACCACTTTTGACCAAAGCTCATTGGCTCAGCAAACATGCCGTGACTTCTTCCCATACACATGAGGTTTTTTACCTCTTGGGCCCTATCATTGAGCGTGTGAAGTAACTCTTTAAAGCTTGGTAGTATAACTTCAAGAGACTGCTTAATTTGAAGTGTAAGGGCAGTATCAATTATGTCTGAAGAAGTAACACCAAAGTGGAAATACTTCCCAATTTGTGGATCTAAGTTTTCAGTAATGGAAGTACAAAAAGAAATAATGTCATGCTTTGTGACTTTTTCTATTTCAGCAATTCTTTCGGGGTTGATAACTGATTTACTTTTAATTTGCTCAGAAATACCTTCAGGAACATGACTTCCTTCTAAGGCCTTAAGAATGGCCAACTCAGCATTGAGGTAGGTTTCAAATTTATTATGCTCAGACCATATTGAGGAAATCTCAACCTTGTCGTACCTTGAAATCATGCGTTACTCCCTATGTGTTAGAAATAGAGAGCAAAATCTACTGAAACCCCAATCCATCTTAGGACCAAGCTTCTGTCTTCACCCGACTCACCCTCTCTTAATGCAGGTCTTTTAACACTAGAGAGGTTATAACTCAACTTTAATCCCATGTGTTGGCCAATAGATAGTCTTCTATGAAGGCCATATTCCACTCTAAGACCAGCTCCCTTGTAGCTTTGGCCAGTGAAGTTTTCATCTAAGGTGTTATAAGTGGCGTAAACCGTTGTTGTTTCGAAAAAATAACGACTATCGATAAAGTTTTGAATGATTGTAGAGCGATAGCCCAAACCCAAACCAACCTGAAGGAGATCTTCAGAGGTCTGATCCAACTCATCAGAGGAAGAAGCAAGACCAGAGTGTGTCTGGGCCAACTGGGAGAATTCAGCAGTGATTTTGGAAATGAGAAACTCGGCCCAGCCGCCAATATCCATCTTATTACCGTAGGTGAATTCAAATCCCATAAGCTTTGAAGCATCTAATATATTGGCCGTGGTCAAAACTTGTATACCATAGCGGTGATTGTCTTTTCCTGTATCAAAGTCTTTTATTACGAGGCCAGTATTTTGGTTCCTTTCGCTAATTTCAACATTATCAGAGGGCACCTCATTAATGAAAAAGCTCTGGTTTTCAAAGTCTGCATCCAATGAATCACTATTACCATACATATCAATCCCCCTTACTTGTGCCATTAATGGGAGATTAAGGAATATTAAAAAAATGATTATTGAGTACTTCATTGAATAATCCGCTTTTTGGCCAGGTTTTCAAATGATTCCCCGGGAAAGTTTTCTAATCCTAATAGTTTAGAGAGTTCAATTTTTAGCTCTAAATGATTATAAAGGGCCTTGATGTAATCAATTTTAGATTCTCTAAATTCAACTAATATCGATGAAAAGTCAGTAAAATTGGCCTTTCTCAGAAGGTAATTGTCTATGATGATATCCAAAGCTTTATCGATATTTTTAGAGCGCTCTTGAAGAAATTTAATTTGATTTTCATAATTCAAGATACGTTGATAGTAATCCCTTATTAAAGACTGAACAGTATGAATCTTTCCATCAAGTGTTTTTTCGAATTTTCGTGTTTGGATAAGGGATCTTCTTGTGTTTCTTGTATTTAAGATACCGCCAGAACCTGTCAAAGGCCAAGAAGCATTAATTGTCGCGACTAATTCAATATCACTATTACCTGGTGACGTTTCATATCTCGTCGAAGAACGGCCTGCTTCGAAACGATGGGCCCAAGTTCCTAGTGCTACACTTATTTTTGGAAGAGGAAGATTCTCTTTGAGTTTAATCTCATAGTCTCTTTTCGCATTTTTAAGATTTGTTTTAATATCCAAAACGTCAGGGTTGTTTATAACAGAAATTTTAAGGGCCTCTTTGATAGGTAAGCTTATTTCCTTAAAAACTAAAAGGTCCTCAGGTATGTAACGAGTGCCAGCACGATCTGATATAATACGTGTTATTTCCTCATCGACTGACTCAGAGCTTTTTTGGGCCTCATAATATTCGGTTTGAGTTCTAAAGTATTCACTTCTTGATTGGTAATAATCTTGTTTAGTAATTTTTTTTAAAACAACCTTTTCTCTATTGAGTCGATAAACAAATGAAGCCTTTTGCAACTGAGCTCTATAAATCTTTTGCATCTCTTTAACGCTATAAAGTTTAAAATAAGCTTTTATAAGGTCTAACTTTAACTCTCTTCTTTCTTCTTTTAAGGAGTCCTTTTCTCTTTCTAAGGAAGCAATATTGCTTTGATACTGTAAGAAGTCTTTACCCCAATTAAAAACTGTATAATCCTCAAATGTCAGACCAAATGATCCAGCGGGCTCTTTGCTTGTCGATGAGGTGTTTTTACTTCCTTCTCGAAGAGTCGCCAGTTTTTGAGGGGCCGTTATAAGTTCAAGTTTTAACTTGGGTACCCAAAAATCTGATTTTGTGTCTTGAATGTCTATCTGAATCGTGGCCGAAGAAAACTCTCTGATATGTTGATCAAAGTTTTCTCTTAGTCCCTGTTCGATGACTTCATTTAGATTAACTTTTCTAGGTCTGACTTTATGCTTAAATGGTGATGTTTTAGCAAAGTCTTGAATTAATCCTGACTCTAAGGCCTTTGTCTGACTTGTAAGTAGTAGAGTTATAATAATAAAGCGAAAAAACATCCTTAATTTTTCCCTTGAATAGTTATGTGTAAATTAAGGATAGAGTAGTTATTTCGATTTGGCGACTTTAGATAGTGATTCCTGGACAACCTTTTCTAACAATTTCTTCGTCTGAATTAAGAATCTTCTGGCGTGTGAGATAGAGCTCTCTTCTTAGTTCAGTGAAGTTCGTTTCTAGCTTATTAACAATAGATTGTTTTTCACCAGGGGTAATTTTTCGTAGCCTTCTATTTCTGTCAATTAATCCAAGGATCCTATTTTTAAGATCGATTTTCTTGGTTCGCTCATCTAAAAGCACTGCACACTTAGTGCTAAATGAAGGGTCTTCTATAATTGATCTTTTCTGGTTGACCGAAAAACATGGTTGAGAAAAAAATATGAATAAAATCGCAAGATACTTCATTTAATTGGCCTTTTTTATATATTAACACTCCTTGTTAACAGTTCGGGAGAGGGTGAAAAAAGGTTCTTAGTCTAAATAATTGAAAATACAATAAGGGCCCATAATAGTCTTTCTTATATAGAAGACGACTTTTCCTTTTGAAATCTAAGTGGTTATGTTAATAAGGAGGATCATCTAATTGGGAAGTAAATGGTGGAGGCCAAAAAAGTCCTCATTCTCATTCCTGCTAGATTTGCATCGACTCGATTTCCTGGAAAGCCTTTGGTTGTGCTTAGCGGAAAAAGCATGATTCAGAGAGTGTATGAAAATTGCATGAAGGCCCAGGGAATAGCAAATCTTGAGGAACAAAATCAAGTTTCGAATGAAGCTAAGAAATCTGACCCCCTAAATATAACGATTACACCTTATGTCATCACAGATGACCAGCGCATTGAAGAACATGTTAAGAGCTTTGGTGGAAAAGTCATTCGTGTTGATGATGATGTCATCTCCGGCACAGAAAGAATTGAGCTCGCATTTCAAAGAAATTTTAAAGACGAAGATATTGACCTTATTATCAACGTTCAAGGTGATGAGCCTTTATTAGATGCAAAAGACATCATTAAAACGATTCTTTATCATCTAAAATCCTCTTGGGATATTGTAACCATGGTCAAAAGAAAGAATAAACTTGATCAAGAGTTTTTAAATCCTAATAGGGTAAAGGCCATATATTCAGAGAGTACGGGAGAGTGTCACTACTTTTCACGCGCTCCTATGCCTCATAAAAGAACCCAGACTGATATTGATAAATGGTTTCTACATATAGGCTTTTATTCTTATAGACCAAAAGCTCTCAAAGGATTCTGTTCTACCTCTCCTTCTTATTATGAGCAATATGAAGGATTGGAACAATTAAGAGCAATAGAGCATGGTCTGAGGATTGGGGCCATAGAAATAAATAGTGAATTGATAGGAATTGACACCCCTGATGATGTCCCAATGGTGGAAGGAGTATTAAGTGGTCAAGAAAAATAATAAAAAATATATCTTTGTAACTGGTGGAGTTTCTTCTTCATTAGGTAAAGGGCTGGCCGCTGCAAGTATTGCAGGTCTTTTAGAGAGACGAGGCATCAAAGTTAATATGCTAAAAATGGATCCGTATATTAACGTTGACCCAGGGACCATGAGTCCTACTCAGCATGGTGAGGTTTTTGTAACTGATGATGGAGCAGAGACTGACTTGGATTTAGGTCACTACGAAAGATTTACTTCTTTAACATTATCTAAAAAAAGTAACTTTACGACTGGTCAAGTCTATTCTCAGGTTATTGAGAATGAAAGAGAAGGAAAATATTTAGGAAAAACTGTTCAAGTTGTTCCTCATATTACCAATGAAATTAAAAGAAGAATTCATCTTGCAGCAGAAGATGCTGATTTATTAATGGCCGAAATTGGTGGGACAGTAGGGGATATTGAATCTTTACCTTTTATGGAGTCAATTAGACAGTTTGCTCTTGATGTGGGTTTAGAAAATGTTTGTTTTATTCACCTGGTATTAATTCCCTATTTGAATGCAGCAGGAGAGTTGAAATCCAAACCAGCGCAACACTCTGTAAAGGAATTAAGATCAATCGGGCTTTTTCCTAATATTATCCTTTGTCGTTCAGACAGAGAAATTGATTCTCCTTTATTAGATAAACTAGCTCTATTTTGTAACGTACCAAGAAATCAAATTTTTCAATCGATTGATTTGAATTCTATCTATAAAGTTCCCATAGAGTTTCATAGACAAGGTCTTGATGAAAAAATCACTGAACTATTAGGAATTTGGGCCGCAAGACCAAAGATTGGAGATCTGGAAAAAGTTGTATTTAATTTTGATAACCCAAAAAGATCCGTCAAAATTGGTATTGTTGGAAAATATACCGAGCTTATAGAATCTTATAAGTCTCTTGATGAAGCCTTAAATCATGGTGCTATTGCAAATCAGGTGAAGCTTGAACCAATTTACATTGATGCAGATGAGGAAAGTAATCTCGAGCAAAAATTATCTGAAATTGATGGAATTCTTGTTCCAGGTGGATTTGGAGAAAGAGGAACAGAAGGTAAAATTAGGGCCATCCAATTTGCAAGGGAAAAGAAGATACCATTTTTTGGAATTTGTCTTGGAATGCAACTAGCGCTTATTGAATTTGCTAGAAATGTGGCCGATATAAAAAATGCAACAAGTGAAGAGTTTGAAACAAATGGAGACTTTGTCGTTCATTATATGGAAGGACAATCAAAAGAAGGTAGCAAAGGCGCTTCGATGAGATTAGGGGCCTACGACTGTCATATAGTGAAAGGTACTTTAGCTCATAAGATTTATGGAAAAGAAAATGTCTCAGAAAGACATCGACATAGATTAGAAGTTAATAATGAAGTCCTACCAAGAATTATTGAAAGTGGTCTTGTTGTGTCGGGGAAAAATGATAAGTTTAACTTAGTTGAAGTTATCGAGCTTGAGGATCATCCTTATTTTATTGCGTGCCAATATCATCCAGAGTTTAAGTCACGCCCATTTATGCCTCATCCACTTTTTGAAACTTTTATTAAAGCTAGCTTAGGCTAAAAAGGAACTCTATGAAAAAAATGGATTTTTTTGTTGGACCGTGTGTTTTAGAAAGTAAAGAGTTGGCCCATGAAGTGGCAAAAAGCCTGACTCAAAGCTTTGAACCTTTTGCTGATAAAACAAACCTTTATTTTAAGGGTAGTTTTGATAAGGCCAATCGAAGCTCAATAAATAGCTATAGAGGTCCTGGTATTGCTGAAGGTTTAAAAATTTTAGCAGATATAAAACAAACTTATTCGTTGCCTGTTATTACGGACTTCCATACTCCTGATCAGGCCATGGAGGTGGCAGAAGTTTGTGATGTTATACAAATTCCCGCTTTTCTTTGCCGACAAACTGATATGATTGTTGAGGGGGCCAAGGCCTGCGCAAAATATAATCGTTTACTTAAAATTAAAAAAGGGCAATTCCTAAGTCCTCAAGAAACGGGTAATATCGTAGAAAAAGCGGCCCACTTTATTCCTAAAGAACAAATACTTTTAACAGAAAGAGGTAGCTCATTTGGTTATAATAACCTTATCGTAGATATGGCCTCTTTTAGTATTATGAAAAGCTTTGGGGTAAGGGCCATCCATGACGCCACTCACTGTGTTCAAATGCCTGGCGGACTAGGTGATAAAACTGGTGGTAAAAGAGATCAGATTAGAGTTTTGGCCAGAGCTGCCGTTGCAGCAGGTGCAGATGGAATATTTATGGAAGCACATCCAGAGCCTTCTAAGGCCTTAAGTGATGCTTCAACTTGCCTTGCACTTGAGCAAGTTCCAGAAATACTAAATGAGTTACTAAGAATACATGAGGTCGTTAATGGTTAGAGATCTAAGAGCTGAGTCAAAAAGGTTTAGTGAGAAACTAAAAAAGATTAAAGTAACACTTTTTGATGTGGACGGAATATTAACAGACGGTAGTGTCTATTGGGACGGTGATGATCTTGGATTCAACCGTTCGACTAATACTCTTGATGGTTATGGCCTTAAAATGCTTCGTAAGGCCGGTATAAAAGTTGGAGTTATCACCGGTGGCAATAGTATTGGTGTACTCAAACGATTTAAAGATAATCTAAGCCTTGATTATGTCTTTATGGGCAATGAAGATAAAAGAGAGGCCTTTAAAGCAGTTATGAAAGATGGTTATAAAGCAGATGAGATTCTTTATATGGGAGATGAATTTTTTGATGTTCCTCTCTTAAAAAAAGCAGGCTTTTCTGCGACTGTTCCTTCTGCCAGTCATGAAATTCAAGAAGTTGTGGACTATGTGACTGAAAGATATCCAGGCCAGGCCCCAGCTCGAGAGGTAATGGACCTCATAAGATATGAACAAGGCATCATCCCAGAGATACCTGATTTCGAAGGTTGAAATTATGACATTTAATGCTGAAAAATTTAGATTAATTTTAGAAAACGAATACAAATGGCCTAGTCCTTATCTTTTCAAGTTTATTGTTCCGGTTGATCAAGTAGAGAACTTAAAAGAAGTTTTTTTAGGTCATGAAGTTGATTTGAAAAAGTCTAGAAAGGGCAATTATGTTAGCCTATCTTGTCGAAGACAAATCAATGAAACACAAGAAGTCATTGAGCTTTATTTAAAGGCCTCAAAAGTTAAAGGATGTATTTCATTATGACCTACAAAACAGCATTAGTTGTTGGAGCGGGCGCTTTTGGTACTTCAGTTGCTTCCGTCCTTGCCAATAACTTTCAAAAAGTCATTTTACTCGTAAGATCTCAAGATGTTTATAATGCTTTAAAAAAAGATAAGGAAAACAAAGTATATCTTCCTGGTCATAAACTTAAAGATAATATAGTTCCAGCTCTTAATTGGGAGGAAGTCGATGAACTTTCTAAAGAAGGACCAGAGCTCTTGGTATCAGGTCTTCCGACACAAGCGATTAAGACCTACTTTACTGAAAATAAAGAACGCTTTAATAAATACCTTGATAGAAATATACCCCTAGTCTCACTTTCAAAGGGGATTGATGTCGATACTCTAGAGTTGCCGGATGATATTTTTGGTAGTGTCTTACCGGGGCATTCAGAAAAAATAATGTATTTATCTGGGCCCTCCTATGCAGAAGAGATCCTTGAAGAACAAATCACACTCGTGGCCTTAGGTGGCAAGTCCAAAAAGAACTTAGAGCTTGTGGCAGATATGCTAGATACATCCTATTTTAAAGTGATGTTAAATTATGATGTTAAGGGTGTTTTATTAGGTGGTGCACTTAAAAACCTTTTGGCCATTAGTGGTGGAATCTTAGAAGGCCTTGGGTTTAACCATAATACAAGGGCCGCTATGATTACCAGAGGTATCAATGAGATGCTTAGATTTGGTCTAGTTTATAATGCGAGGCCAGAAACATTTTATGGGCTATCTGGAATGGGAGATCTCATATTAACTGTTACAGGTAATTTAAGTCGTAACAAGGCCTTCGGTATAGAGTTGGCCAAAGGACGTAAGGCCAAAGAAATATTAGAGAGTCAAAGGTATGTCGTTGAGGGATATAAAACGACTGAGGCCGCTTATAAAATCGCTTTGAAGTATGACATAACGGCGAGAATGACACATGGTCTTTATGGGGTCCTGTATGAGGATCAAAGCCCACTTGAAGTTATCAAAAACCTGATGAAAGTTCCTACTCGTTTTGAAGTAGGAGGCTAATTATTTAAAGGCCTTTTTTATTTCATCGACTGTAATGGTTTCTCCTAAATCGAATACTTTTCCTTGATCATTGATTACAAAGTAGGCCGGAATTCCAACTTTTCCTCTATTTTCGAGCCAGTTACCTATGATTTCATCCCGTTTGGTCCAGTCAGCAAGAAGTAATCTGACACCACTTGCTTTGATAAAATCTTTAAATTCACTGGTTTCAAGAACGAGCTTTTCATTGACCTTACATGTGAAACACCATTTGGCGGTGAAATCTACAAATGTAGGTGTCTTTGATTCTTTTAATTCATCAAAAAGTTGCGGGCTCCATTTCTCCCATTCTAACCCAGTAGCTTTTTTATCTTCGAGTAGGTGAGTAGAGTCGGAGCCAGTATCACTGGTTAATACAATATTGACCAGAAAGAATAAGGATAGAAAAAATAATACAAAAGTTATGATCGACTTTTTTGAAAGACTTTTACGAATATAGAAAGTAAAGAAGATCAGAACAAGAGCGGTATTAAGTTTAAGTAAAGGTAATGTACCGCTTACTTGCGAGACAAAAACATCCATTAGCCAAATAATTGTAAGAAGTAGTGTTAGTCCGAGAAACTTTTTAACGGTTTCCATCCAGAGACCAGGCTTAGGTAGAAATGATATTATTGCTGGGAAAAATGCCGTTAAGATAAAAGGAAATGAAAGACCTATTCCTATAAAGAAAAACACTATAAGGATTGTTTGCCAACTTGAAGTAAATGCAAAAGTTAGGGCCGTTCCTAAAAATGGAGCGCTACAAGGAGTAGAGAGTATAGTGGCAAGTACTCCGGATAAAAAATCTCCGCCAAAGCCTTTTTTAAGTTCCACATCACCAAGCACCTTGCCACCTGGAGTACTGAATTCAAAAAGACCAAATAAATTAAGAGAAAAAATGAATATGATAAAAATCATGACGGCGACAAATGAAGGGGATTGGAGTTGAAATCCCCATCCTACATAATCACCGGCAGACTTAATAATTAAGATGACACCAGCGAGTACCATAAAGGATAAAATGATTCCTAATGAATAAAAAAGATTATGAAGGAAAATATCCTTTTTACTATCATGACCATGAGCGAGAAGACCAAAGAGCTTAAGAGAGATAACGGGTAATACACAAGGCATCACATTTAAAATGAGACCGCCAATAAAGGCCATAAAGATAAAGTACCAAATAGAGTCTTGTGTACTATCATCTTTTGCTTGATCAGCTTCGGGCAAATTTTTGATTGGCTCTACTAAACTCAAAAACTCCTGGCTGGCCTTAAACCCATTAATATTAAATTCGCTAAATTCCTTTTGAATAACATAGGTTTTACCATCCTTAGGGTTTTGGAAAAGAAATTTGAGAGAATATGGAGCAGCAAAGACACCATCACTAGGTAAGGGAATTTCAGGTTCTTGATACTCGCCATCCCACTCGATAAGGATATTACCGTAAAAGTTCTTTTTCTTATCTTTATATAGTTGCTCTCTTTTAAAATTAAAAGGAGCTTGAGGGAAAGGGATGATGAGGTTTTGCTCAGATTTAAAATAAGTTTTCTTTTCAGAGGAGTAATAACTGTATTGAAAGGCAAGAAGATTTTCTTTTTCATTTGATTTAAAAAGAAGAATATCAAGTCCATTTGGCCAAGATAGTGATGCCGGTAGATTTTTAAACTGGTTTTCCAGCATTTTGTTAGTGATGGTAAATGGGTTTTTCTTCTCAAGATTAATCTGATCTGGTGTGAGTTGAGCATTAATACTTACTTGCCCAGGTATACAGACATGTTTACAGACTAGCCATTTTGAATTGATTTGTACTGAGCTACCATTAAGGGACTTTAGAATATCCTTATAAGGATAGAAAAATGAATAAGTTCCAGAATAACCATATGCTAAAATATCACCAGGCTCGATATACTTGCGAGGTATAGGCCATTCAAGTTCTTGAATATCAAGAGTTTCTTCATTGTGTTTAAAGACTGTTTTGATGGGCAGACCAGCATCGCCAGGGTTTTTCCAATAAGTATGCCACCCGTCATGGTTTTTAAAGCTCAGGACAAGGTATTGGTCTTCACCATTTTGCCAAAGTTTAGTTGAAACCAGCACAGGATTTTCTGGGATGTCGTTATTTTGAGCATAAAGCTGAGGTATAAAAAGAAGGAGCAGTAGACATATGAACTTCATATTTAATTCCCTGTAAGCAAGTTAATTAATCTTATTTACCACATAATCAGTTATGTGTGGAGTTATTAAGTTATTGAAATTAGGTATAAATTGATTGAATTTTCCTTCATTATTTTATTGTTTAATAAATTAAAAAAATTTTCTTAGAGACCGATTAGCTATTGAAAATATGGACCATCACCAGGGGTGGTAAGGCTATGAATATGTTTCTAAAAACAGTACTTTTATTAGGTTTATCTTTTAGTTTTGTGTCATGTGACCTCGCTGATAGAGTAAGTTCTCGCGCCAGAGAGATTAATAATTTCGAAAAGGCCGCATTTGCTTTGGCCAAAGAGAATCGGCATTTGAACAATCAACTCACAAAACTTAAGTTTGAAAATCAATCCTTAAAATCACAAATCTCTTTTTTAAATATGAAGTTAGAAAAAAGAGGGAAAAAGTCCGCAGGCCGTACTTTGGCCAGTGCTCCTCCAGTTCAAAATGATTTAGTTAAGTTTAGTGTTTATAAGTGGCAACCTCAACAAATGGTAACGATGGCGGAGAAGGCCTATAAAGAAAAAGACTTTGAAAAGTCTTCTCAGTTTTTTAATGCGTTGATTGTTAATTATCCAAAAAGTAATAAGGTCGATGACCAAATCCTTTTTCAAGCAGGAATCAGTGCTTTTGAAAGTGGTAAGCATTACGATTGGACGCTTAAACATCTTAATAAATTACTTGAAGAGTACCCAGAGTCAAAGTTTTTTAGGGGTGCCAAGTTATGGGTTGGTCTTACACACTTAAAGTTAGGTGATAAAGCGGCCTTTTTTAGAACAGTTGAAGAGTTTAGGAAAAAATATAGAAACACCAAAGAATGGGATATATTAAGTGTGCGCTATGAAAGCCTTATTCAAAAATACAAATAAAATTTTACTTATTTTCCTTTTTTTTACTCCAGCATTAAAGGCAAAGGATATAGCTGTTGTCCAAAATATTTTTGGTAACGTCTTTGTCTTTAACGATGGTAAAGTAAAAACTTTAAAAAAAGGTGATGTTGTCAAAGACCTTTCAGAGGTTGTTACAGAGGAAGGAAGTCAGGTGACGTTATCTGATTTTTATGACCATGTATTTCACCTTTCTGGTTCTGGTAATATTAAGTTTTTTAATAAAGCGATGGAGCTTAAAAAAGGCTATTTATGGCTTCAGTCTTATCAAAATTCTGAGCATTCATTTTTTATTCACACCGCAAACTCACACGTGAGATACACAAGTGGAGAAGGAATTATATCTTATGATACTTCCACTGGTAGGACTCAGGCTCTAACACTTGATGGTAGTTTAGCTGTCAAAAACCCAATTCTTAATTTTCCTGAAGTTGATGTCCCTGAAGGCAGCTTTAGTGTTGTTGATAAAGAATACGAAAGTGGTCAGCCTAGGTGGTCAACGAAAGTAGGCTATAATTCTTTTACTAAGATTATGCAGCTTTTTAGCAATGTTACTCCAATTGATAAAAATAATAGATTGATGAGAGAAACTATTGCAAGTCAACAGGATAAGGGTGTTGTTGAAATGAAATCAAGGGCCGATGAAAAAACTCGTGCGCCTGCAAGTAAATCTAAAAAACCAGGTAAAATAATTTTTGTTAATGTAAATGACCCCGGTAAGCACTCTGTTAAAGAGTCTCATCTTTATAATCAAAGCCTAAAAAAGTTTAAAGAGTTAACAGCTGTTGGAAAAAAGAAAAAATTCTCTCCCGGCTATCACAAAGGTAGTGGGGTTAAGATTAATGTTTATGGAAGTAAAAAGTGGAAAAAGGCCGCCTCTACTGTGAAAAAGAAGGCACCTATGAAGCAAGTGAAAAAACCTCAGAGGGATATAGCTTCTAAGAAAAAACCGGCCTCAGGGTTTGAAAGCAGCCTGCTTAAAGAGTACAAGAACCAGATGAGACATTCCTCAGAGGTCAATGAGCTCATTGATAAGCTCAAAAGCTACAAAATCGACTACCAGAAGAGCTACTAAGTACCTGAAATTACATGTTGGAAATTACTACACTCCTAGCCAATGCTGCACTATGATTTTCAGCTAAAATTTGCTATATTCCCCCAAATTTACTCTTGGGGGAATTATGGCCACATTATCTGAAAAACCATTACTGTCATACGATGACGTTCTGCTTGTTCCTTGCTCTTCAGAAGTCTTACCTAGTGAGGTTAAGTATAGTTCGCAGTTCTCTCGTAATATTTACTTAAACTTACCAATGGCCTCAGCAGCAATGGACACTGTAACTGAATCTAAGACAGCTATAGTTATGGCGCAAGAAGGTGGTATTGGTGTTATCCATAAAAATATGTCTGCAACAGAGCAGGCCATCGAAGTAGATAAAGTAAAAAAATATGAAGCTGGGGTTATCCAAAAACCAGTGACCGTAAATCCTGAAGACCCTTTAACAACTGTTGTTGAATTGACTAAAAGGCATAAGATTACAGGTGTACCTGTTATTGATGCTGATCAAAAACTTGTTGGAATACTCACACGTAGAGATATGCAATTTGAAGAAAACCTTTCTTTAAATGTTAAAGACGTTATGACTCCAAAAGATAAGCTTATTACTGCTGACGCTGAAGTGAGTACTTCAGATGCACGTAGGATAATGCATAAGCATAGAATCGAAAAACTTCCCATCGTTGATGAAAATGGGATGCTCAAAGGTCTTATAACTATGAGAGACCTTTCAAAAATAATAGATTTCCCTAATAGTAACAAAGATGAACTAGGAAGATTAAAAGTAGCTGCAGCTGTTGGTGTTGGTGGAAAAGAAAAAGAAAGAGTAACACTTCTTGTTGAGGCCCAAGTTAATGCGATAGTCGTTGATACGGCCCATGGACACTCTAAAGGTGTTATAGAAATGGTGAAGTGGATTAAGAGCAATTATCCTCAAGTTGATGTAGTTGCCGGTAATGTTGCAACACCTGAAGCTTGTGAAGACCTCATCGCTGCTGGCGTTGATGGAGTTAAAGTTGGTATTGGGCCAGGTTCAATTTGTACGACAAGAGTCGTTGCCGGAATTGGAGTTCCTCAATTTAGTGCTGTACTTCAGTGTGCTGAAGTATGTCTTCCACAAGGTGTTCCTGTTATTGCTGATGGAGGGATAAAGTATTCAGGCGATATTGTTAAGGCCTTAGCGGCCGGTGCTTCTTGTGTTATGTTAGGCTCTCTACTTGCTGGTACGGATGAAACACCAGGTGAGACCATCCTTTATCAAGGGCGAACATACAAAGTTTACCGAGGTATGGGCTCAATTGGGGCCATGCAATTAGGTTCAAAAGATAGATATGGACAAGGTGGAGTTGAAGAACTCAAAAAACTAGTTCCTGAAGGAATTGAAGGACAAATACCTTATAGAGGATCTTTAAGTTCAAACCTTTATCAATTAATGGGTGGAGTAAGAGCTGGAATGGGATATGTTGGCGCAGAAAGTTTGGCCATGCTTAGAGAAAGGGCCAAGTTTGTCCAAATTACTCAAGCAGCACTTAAAGAAAGTCATCCCCATGATGTCATGATTACTAAAGAGGCCCCTAACTATAGGCTTTCTTAAAAAAAGGAAAAAAAATGTCTACAAGACAAATTTGGATAGTTGATTTTGGATCTCAGTATACTCAATTGATCACGAGAAAAACGAGAGAGTTAGGCTTCTCAGGTGAGATCTTGACCTTAGAAAAAGTGGAAGAGCTTTTTAATAATGGTCAATATCCAAAGGCCCTCGTGTTATCTGGTGGACCACATAGTGTTTTTGAAGATAACCATAATTATGACTTTTTATTTCAAAGAGAAGATTTACCGATACTTGGTATTTGTTATGGAATGCAGCTTTTAGGGAAATACTTTAATGGGGAAGTTGAAAAAGGCTTCACTGGAGAGTACGGACATTCTAAAGTACATTTTACAAGTGATTTTAAAATAGAGGGTTGTCCAGATGAATTTAATGTTTGGATGAGTCATGCTGATCATATCTCAAGTGCACCAAAAGATTTTTCTGTCGTCATGGAGACAAATAATAATTTTATTGGAGCTATAAAGCATAACACGAGACCAATTCTAGGGCTTCAGTTTCACCCAGAAGTTGATCACTCAGAGTTTGGGAAAGAAGTTCTCGGTCACTTTTATAACAATCTTGCTAACCTAAATAAAGATTGGGACTCAAAAACGATGCTTGAAGAGGCGACTGAGTTTGTATCCCAAGTTGGGGAAGATTATGTCCTGTGTGCTTTTTCAGGAGGAGTAGACTCACTAGTAGCGGCCACATTAACTCATAATGTGATTGGAGAGAAACTCCATTGCTTCTTTGTTGATAATGGGCTTTTAAGACCTCAAGACTATAATCATATTGAGCTTCTTAAAAAAGAAACAAACCTTAATATTACTGTTCTTGATGCTAAGGAAACGTTTTATAGAGCTTGCGAAGGTATCTCTGATCCTGAAGTGAAAAGAAAAAAGATTGGTTATACTTTTATCGAAGTGTTCGAAGAAAAAGTTCATGAATATGAAAAAAACCACGGCATAAAGTTTAAACACCTTCTTCAAGGAACTTTATACCCTGACGTTATCGAGTCTATATCACCTCATAAAAAGGGTGGTAAGTCAGATACAATTAAAAGTCATCACAATGTTGGTGGTATTCCTGAGAGAATGGAACTTAAGCTTCTTGAACCTCTAAGACTTCTGTTTAAAGATGAAGTGAGAATGATAGGTAAAGAGCTAGAGTTAAACCCTGATTGGGTTCATAGACATCCATTTCCTGGACCGGGAATAGGGATCAGAGTTTTGGGAGAGCTAAAACTAGACTCCATTAAAAAGGTGCAACAATCTGATCAAATTCTTTTTGAAGAACTCCATAATTTTGATTTATATGGAGCAACTTGGCAGGCATTTACTGTTTTTCTTCCAGTACAAACTGTAGGAGTCAAAGGTGATGCCCGGGCCTATGAAAATGTAATTTGTTTAAGAATGGTGGATAGCTCTGACGGTATGACAGCGAAATACTCTCAGTTACCTTACGAGTTTTTAACGAAGGTTTCTAACAGGATTACTAATGAGGTTAAAGGAATAACAAGAGTTGTTTATGACATCACCTCAAAGCCTCCTGGCACCATTGAGTGGGAATAAATAATTTTTATTCATTTAAACTAATTACCTAAGATTCCGAAAAGAAGTCCAGAAAAGACTCATTTTGTCTAATAAGGACTGAATAAAGTGGCGGATAATAAACCAAGCCTATTGCGAGTTCTATATCTGGGAGAAGATATAGCATTCATGAATAACCTGCAAAAGAGGTTTAAGTCAGATTACCCTGGTTTTAAATGGGACTTTAAACAGATCATCAACCTTTCAGATATAAATGCTTATGGCACTCTCATTGAACTTTTAAAGTTAACCCCCAGTATTATTTATGTGGACTTATCAAGTCATTGGGAGCCTATGTCCGCTTTAGGCAAAATGGTAAATCGAATAGTAAAATTTAAACATGTCCCTATAGTTGGGCTCCTTGATGATATCACCCAAGTGGAAATAGCAAGAGCGAGCAGCTTTGAACTTATTTATGTTAAAACTCCTGAAATTCATGATCTGATTTATCATCCCATGCATTTTATTACACCAGAAAAACTTAATAAGTATGAGTTCGCGGAAGGAAAATGTAATAACCCCACATTAATACTCGAAGAGGTTCATATAGGATATTTTACTCCAGAAAAAGTTCACTTTGAGCTGAATCAAGTATTACCTGAAGGATTAGACTTCCACCTTAATTGCTCTGTTCTTAATAAACATTCTCCGTCTAACCTTATAAAGGTAAATCGTTCAGGTAACTCTGATATCTATTATGATCATACTTATAATGCGGATGCAGAAATGCAATTTGTAGAAGAGCCTGATTATGAAGAATACGAACAAGAAAGAAATGAGTTTATAGAAAAAGTAAGAAAGAAAAATAAAGGCGTATCTGAAGATATCGTTGAGAGTGAAATAAAGATGGCCACAGCAGGTTATCCTGATGCTAAAACATTGAAGGCCACAAAAGAAGCTGAAAGAGAGGAGAGTAAACAGAGGTTTAAAGAATGGGTTGAAGAATTTAAAAGTCCTCCTAATGTAAAGACAATAAAGATTTGTGTTGTGGACAGAGATCTTCTTTTTTTAAAGAACTTCAATACTAACTTAACTAAACTCAACTTTAATCTTCGTTTTTTAGATTCGTTTAGTGATGATTATGGTGTCGTAGATAGAATACGACCTAATTTAATTACTTATACGGTTAATGATGCCAAAGGGGACCCATCTAAAGTCGAACAAATTTTTAAAGAAGAACTAGAAGTCTTAGACAAACTGTTTAAGAAAATTATTGCAATTAAAAAATATAACCCAATAGTCATACTTTTTAATTCTAATACCCTTGATGTTGAACAGCTTAAAGAGCAAACTTCTTATCATAATATCATCACCTTTCCTGGCCCGATTGACCCTGATAATATACTAAAAATGGGAGAAATAATTGGTATTAAGGAAAAGCAAAAGGCCAGAGATGAAAGAATAAAAAAAATCGCTGAAGCTAAAAAAGCAGGACAAAAACCTAGCTCTTCAGATGAGGTTGAAGATATCGTTTATTTAAATAAGGCCAATAATTCAGGATATATCGAGTATAAAGCAGAGATAAGAAGCATATCAGAAACAAC
>Ga0055584_100001371_pt1 | contig 24009 bp, 24 predicted proteins | sample OSDHelmetaG_FD_58716 | JGI IMG/M metagenome (GOLD analysis project Ga0055584, IMG submission 58716) | Pelagic marine sediment microbial communities from the LTER site Helgoland, North Sea, for post-phytoplankton bloom and carbon turnover... | ecosystem: Environmental > Aquatic > Marine >...
GTGTATAACCGCTAGGCCCAAAAGAAAAAAGGGTGTTGATAGCAATGGCGACGCATTCCTGCCAAAATCACCAATTACTCCCGAAAAAAACGACATAAGAATGACGATAGCCAGAGCGAGGCCCATCCAGATTGGCAGATTAAGGCTGCTATAGCTGGGCAATGGCCTGATCGCATGACCGATCCGGGCTAGCACGTTCTGTGCCAGGGTCGCATTAACGATAGATATCAATAACCAAACTGATAGGAACATCCCGGGGAGATAGCGGGCGATGCCCTCGATCGGGATCGTTATTTGTGGGTTGGCGGCGGTGACCTTTGAAAATACGGCGGCAAGTAATCGTTGTGACTTTCCGGTAATGCCGCCTTCATCTCCGAGAAAATAAATAGAAATTATGGCGAGGGCGACGAGGCCATACGCTGTGAGCCACCCAAGGACCATTCCGATCGGATACCATTCTAGATCTTCCGGTTGAGGACCAGGCCGGGAAAATAGGGATTGGCGAATGACAATGAGGGCTGGAAGTGCTGCAATTGCAATATAGATACCAGCTGCTGTCGCATGGATGCCCAACATTATCGATATGCCGGCAATGATTGTTGCAATTGCGGCGTTCACCAGTCCTTGAGACAGGCCGACCGCTAAAATCGGGACTGAGGCTAAATAGGTCAATGCAATCGCACCAGGCGCACCGGTGCGAATGGCAAGAAAGAAAGTTGCACTTGCCAGACCGCCGATGAGGGCGATGAGAAGCCCCCGGGTCACGATGGGTTGGTCCTTAAGACCTTATTCGACAACGAAGGGCAGAAGCGCAAGGTTGCGCGCGCGCTTAATGGCGCGGGCCAGTTCACGCTGCTTCTTCGATGAAACCGCCGTAATTCTGCGAGGCACGATCTTTCCACGTTCGGAAACGAACCGTTGCAGTAATTTGACGTCCTTATAGTCGATCTTTGGTGCATCCGGAGAAGAAAAGGGGCAGCTTTTCTGCCGCCGGAAGAAAGGTTTGCGACCGCCTCTCATTTATCTTCTCCTTCGTTTGTCGCTTCTGCAGGCGCTTCGGCTTCAGGACTTGCTGTCTCTGTCGGCGTTTCTGCTGCATCGTCGGGTTTTGCGTCCGGTTTGTTTTCGCTCCGGTCGTCGCGACGGTTACGTTCATCGCGTGAATTTTTGTTACGCATCATGACAGAAGGTTCTGACTCGAGCTCATCGACACGGATCGTCATGAGACGGAGAATATCTTCATTTAACCGCATGTTGCGTTCAAATTCTTTTACCGCGGCTGCCGGCGCATCAAGTGCCAACATTGTATAGTGACCCTTGCGGTTCTTCTTGATCCGATAGGCGAGGCTTTTCAGGCCCCAATATTCTGCTTGCGCGACGCTTCCACCACCTTCAACGACGATGGCAGACATGCTCTCTGTCAGCGCCTCAACCTGGGCCGCTGAAATATCTGGTCGTGCAATGAACACGCTCTCATAATAAGGCACGTTCGAAACTCCTCGTTTATGCCGATTAGTCAGAACCGGTTCTGACTAAAAAATCCGTTTAAAAACAGTCATTTAGAAAATGACACCCCCAAACCTCACCAAAAATGAGCTTTTAGGCGTTTCAGGGCGCGCATATATACACGATTGGCAGCAGTGTGCAAGCATATGAAATGCCTTTCCATCGCTTGACAGTTTTGTGCGCTCCGCTATCACTGGCGCTATCGAGGCCCCATGCGTAAAGGAGAGATAAGAATATGACGATTGCGTTGGTTTTTCCCGGTCAGGGATCACAAGCCGTTGGTATGGGAATGGCGCTTGCGGACGCCTTTCCGGTGGCGCGCGAAACGTTTGAAGAAGTAGATGAGGCCTTAAAGCAAAATCTTTTTAAATTAATGTCTGAAGGGCCTGAAGACGCACTGACATTAACCGAAAACGCTCAACCAGCCCTCATGAGCGTTAGCCTTGCGGTCATGCGTGTGCTCGAAAGCGAAGGGAATTTTGATATTTCCGCGGGCGCAGCCTGTGTCGCGGGACATTCTTTGGGCGAATATTCTGCTTTGGCCGCCGCCGGTAGTTTTACAGTTGCGGATACGGCGAAACTTCTAAAAACGAGGGGGCAGGCCATGCAGCAGGCTGTTCCTGTCGGTGAAGGTGGTATGGCGGCTTTGTTGGGCGCTGATTTGGACGCAGCGACGAGATTAGCGGAAGCGGCGGCAGAAGGTGAAGTCTGTTCGCCAGCGAATGATAACGCTTCGGATCAGGTTGTTATTTCGGGGGCTGCTGCGGCAATTGATCGTGCCGTCGCCTTGGCACCCGAGCATAAGATTAAACGGGCCATCCCCCTGCAGGTTAGTGCCCCATTTCATTGTAGTATGATGGCACCTGCTGCTGATGTGATGCGTGATGCCCTCGCACAGGTAGATGTTGCTCCACCTCTTGTGCCCTTGATTGCCAATGTGACAGCCAAAGCAGTTCAGGAGCCTGATACCATATGCCGGCAATTGGTTGAGCAAGTCACCGGTATGGTCCGCTGGCGCGAAACTGTATTGCAAATGAGAGGAGATGGTGTTGACACACTGATTGAGATTGGCTCCGGAAAAGTTTTAGCGGGGTTGGTACGGCGTATTGATCGGGAAATGTCAGCGATGTCGGTTTCCGATCCGGACGGTATCGAAAAGTTTCTTGCAACCCTTTGATAGATTTAAAACGGAGCTAATTAATGTTTGACCTGACAGGACGGTCTGCGCTCGTTACCGGCGCGAGTGGTGGCATTGGTGGTGCGATCGCTAAGGCCCTGCATCAACAAGGGGCGACGGTCGCTCTGACGGGCAGAAATGAAGAGGCGCTGCAGAAAGTTGCAAATGATCTAGGGGAACGCGCAAATGTCTTGGTTGCAGACCTGTCGGATAGCGCTGCCGTTGATGGATTGATTGAGTCTGCTAATCAGACCATGGGCGGGCTGGATATTCTTATTAATAATGCCGGTTTGACGCGTGACGGCCTAATGATGCGCATGAAAGATGAAGATTGGTATGAAGTTCTCGAGGTCAATTTAACGGCTGGGTTTCGTCTCGCCCGGGCGGTACTGCGCGGTATGATGAAAGCCCGTTACGGACGGATTATCAACATTACATCGGTTGTCGGGCACATGGGAAACCCGGGCCAGGCCAATTATGTCGCTTCCAAAGCTGGCATGACAGGAATGAGCAAGGCGCTTGCCGCTGAGGTGGCGTCACGTGGCATTACAGTTAACTGTGTTGCGCCAGGCTTTATCACGACAGCGATGACGGATTCTTTAAGCGATGATCAGAAACAAGCGATGCTTGGCCGGATTCCAGTTGGACGATTTGGCGCGCCGAAAGACGTCGCCGGATGCGTCACCTTTTTGGCCAGTGAAGAAGGTGGTTACTTGACAGGACAGACTCTGCATGTAAATGGGGGCATGGCGATGGTATAGGTTCAAGCGCAGCTCATTCAGGGCTGTGCGATGCGACCCGATTCGAGATAAAATTAAGGATTACTATCGGCCTGAATGGGCAATCAATTTAGTGAGGGAAAGCTGGTATGAGTGATGTTGCGGAACGCGTCAAAAAGATCGTCGTAGAACATCTGGGTGCAGATGAAGATAAAGTTACGGATAGTGCCAGCTTTATCGAAGATCTAGGGGCCGACAGCCTTGATACGGTTGAGTTGGTTATGGCGTTTGAAGAAGAATTTGGCTGTGAAATTCCTGATGACGCGGCAGAAAAAATCCTGACGGTTAAGGACGCCATTTCGTTTATCAGCGAAAACTCAGACGGTTAAGTTTTTCATGGCTTGGCGTAGTCCGATTAAGTTCGGTGCGCCATTAGCATGTTAACGATAATAACTTTATGAACCGAATGAGACGTGTCGTAGTCACCGGAATCGGTATGGTGAGCCCGCTGGCCTCCGGCGCAGAGCCTAGCTGGCAGCGTCTGACCATTGGCGAGTGCGGCATCGACAGGATCGATTCCTTTGATGTTTCTGATCTGCCGGTAAAGATTGGTGCCGAAGTACCCTTGGGTGATGAAGCCGACGGGTATTTTGACTTTGATCGCTGGGTAGATTCAAAAGATCGACGGAAAAACGACAACTTCATAATTTTCGGTATTGGTGCTGCGTCTCAGGCTGTCGCAGACTCAGGATGGCAACCTCAGAACGAAGAGGAATTTGCCCGTACCGGGGTTATGATTGGGTCTGGTATCGGCGGGCTACCCGGAATTTATGATGCGTCCGTTGCCCTCTATACCAAAGGACCACGTCGAGTTACGCCGTTCTTCATTCCGTCGACGCTCATTAATTTGGTGTCAGGTCAGGTCTCTATTCGCTTCGGATTTACCGGGCCTAATCATGCCGTAGCAACAGCTTGTGCTACAGGGGCTCATTCTATTGGTGATGCCGCCCGGTTAATTCAGTTTGACGATGCCGACGTTATGGTTGCTGGTGGCGCGGAAGCGGCAATCTGTCGAATTGGTATTGCAGGGTTCGCTGCGGCGAAGGCACTTGCCAGCAAGTTCAATGACGACCCAAAAGGCGCTTCGCGTCCTTGGGATAAGGCTCGTGACGGTTTTGTCATGGGTGAAGGCGCTGGTGTCGTTGTCTTGGAAGAGCTCGAACATGCAAAAAAACGAGGCGCCAAGATATACGCCGAAGTTGTGGGTTACGGCTTGTCTGGCGATGCACATCATGTAACGGCCCCCGCTGAAGATGGTGCCGGGGCAACACGTGCGATGAAAATGGCGATCAAGCGTGCCGGTATCAATTTAGAAGATGTCGATTATATAAATGCCCATGGGACCTCCACGCCTCTCGGCGATCAGATCGAATTGGGGGCGGTGAAGCGTTTGTTCGGGGATCACGCCTATTCTTTATCGATGTCTTCAACAAAATCTGCAATTGGTCATTTGCTCGGGGCGGCCGGTGCCGTTGAAGCCGTATTTTCCGTTTTGTCGATCCGCGACAATGTTGTACCGCCGACCCTTAATTTGGACGATCCTTCCGAAGGTTGTGACATCGATTTGGTTCCGCACACTGCGAAAGAACGTCCGGTTCGTGTTGCAATGTCAAATTCGTTTGGCTTTGGTGGTACCAACGCGACTCTCATCTTCAAAGAAGCTCCCTGACGATGATGCAGCGGACGTGGGTCCGCATGCTCTTGGTTTTGAGCGCCGTTACATTGGTCCTAATGACGGGGACCTATTTATACGGGAAAGACCGCTATCTGCGGCAAGGCCCACTGCAACAAACTAAAGCGATCATCGTAGAAAAAGGCGCGAGTGTCGCAAAAATTGCATCGGATCTCCTGGAATTGGAGATCATAGATAACGCAACGATATTTCGTTTTGGGGTCCAATATCATGGTATGGCGGCGAAGCTACGTGCTGGTGAGTATGAAATCCCGGCCGGCGCTAGTATGTATTCTGTCGCTTCAATAATTGCGTCAGGAAAAACCGTTAAACGCCGCCTGACAATTTCTGAGGGTTTGTTAACTTTCCAAATTTTAGATGCGGTCAGAGCGGCCCCGGGTCTCAAGGGCGCGCTACCAAAGGTGGCCCTAAATGAAGGAATTTTCTTACCGGAGACATATTTTTATTCATATGGGGACACGCGCCGCGGGCTTCTTTTGCGTATGCAACAAAAATTAAGAGGCGAATTGGCGCGGCTCTGGACACAACGTCCCGCTGGATCGTTATTACGGACCGCAGACGAAGCGTTGGTTTTGGCCTCTATTATTGAGAAGGAAACAGGAAAAAAAGCTGAACGCGCGCATGTATCCGGCGTGTTTCACAATCGTTTGCGGCTCGGGATGGCATTACAGTCTGACCCGACGGTCGCCTATGGTGTAACGATGGGCAAATCGGTTTTGAAGCGGCCGTTGACGAAAGCAGATTTACGGAAGGTCTCGCCGTTTAACACCTACCTTATCAAGGGTTTGCCGCCGGCGCCGATAGCGAACCCTGGTCGTGCCGCCATTCGAGCAGCGGTTTTGCCGTTGAAAACCTCTGATTTGTATTTTGTTGCGGATGGTTCAGGAGGGCACGCGTTTGCAAAGACTTTAAGAGATCATAATCGCAACGTTGCGAGGTGGAGAAAGTTCAAAAACAAGAGGCGTGATAAATAAGAGCCTAAATCGACAAATTACGCTCCGTGCAGTATTGGCTCTGCGGGGCAATTTGTGGCCTGTGGCAGCGAGGGAATTTTATAACTACTGCATGAGGGAATCATGAAAAAAGAAGCCGATGCTGCGACGCAGCAGGTAATCGAGCTGGTGACGACATATGGGATGGATGTCATCGCTGCTCTCGCAATTTTAATTATTGGTTGGATGATTGCCGGCTGGGCAGGCAATAAGACAAGGAATGCCCTTACCAAGGCACCCAAGGTCGATAACACGTTGGTGCCATTTTTGAGCAGTATAGTACGCTATGTCATCCTGATTTTTGTGATCATAGCCGTTCTTGGCAAATTTGGCGTTCAGACGGCAAGCATTATAGCTGTATTGGGCACTGTTGGCCTCGCCGTTGGTCTCGCGTTGCAGGGAATGCTTTCTCACTTTGCTGCGGGTGTTGTGTTGCTGATATTGCGCCCCTTCAAAGTCGGAGAGGTTATTGAAGCCGGTGGCAAGATAGGTGGCGTTGAGGAAATCGGATTGTTCGCGACGAACTTGAAAACGGCAGACGGTATTTTTGTCTACGTACCGAATGGCCAGCTTCTTGGCGCGGCGATGAGCAATTTCTCGCGTAACCCAACTCGGCGCATCGATATTACAGTTGGGGTCTCCTATACAGATGACATTCCCAAATCACTATCCGTTGCCAAGGCGCTTATGGATGGGGACACCAGAATTTTAAAAGACCCGGCGCCGCAGACGATGGTTATGTCATTGGGTGACAGTTCCGTGAATATTCACATGCGCTGTTGGGCTACTGGCAGTGATTACTGGGATGTTCTGTTTGACCTGAATAAAGGGATCAAGGAACGTTACGATGCAGAAGGCATCTCTATCCCATTCCCGCAACGCGATATTCATATCGTCGAGCACAACAAAGGCTAACAACTGATATTCAGGGTCGCTGGAAAGGCTATTCCTTTTCGGCGACCTTGGGCATCAGCCTGTCGGATAATGCTGGCGGTAACACGCCCAGTAGCCAAGCGAGGAAATACATCCGCAGGGGAAATGCGATCCGGGCAGTGTTATTTTCGAGACCTCGACGGATTATTCGCGCGGCTTTTTCTCCTGTCATCATAAGTGGCATCCGAAACGGGTTGTTGGCCGTCATTCGGCTTTCAACGAAGCCAGGACAAATGACTGATATCTTTATGCCTTTGGGGGCATAGAGTCCCCTTAACCCTTCAACCCATACCCGAACCGCGGCCTTGGAGGCAGCATAGTCTGGCGTTCCGGGAAATCCCCGGAATGAGGCGAGCGAGCTCACGATAGAAACTTGCCCGGTACTTTTGGGCTCCATCAATTCCAGTGCGGGTAAAACTGTGTTTACGACGCCATCGACGTTGGTTCGCAATATCTTTCGCGTTGCTGTAGCTCCCGATCCCGCACCATCCTTCCCGCCAGCTACCCCCGCATTTGCGATGAAGATGTCCAATGAGGCTTTGTGGTTGATTTGTCGAAGCCAGGCGGCAACCAACGTTTTATCGGTTACATCCAGTATTTGAATCTCGACACGAGCCCCTTTTTTTTGACATTGATCGGCAATATCGCTGAGCCTTTCGGCGTTACGACCGCAAAGGGCAAGGAAGTGCCCCTCCTCGGCATAGGCGAGGGCGAGGGCAGCGCTAATACCGCTTGAGGCACCGGTTATCACAATCGTTATTTGGGTTTTCATTGCTTTTCAAGCTACTGGTCTTGTTGACAGGTTCCCGCGCCATTATAGTGCGCGATCAAATTCGAATAATACGGTACGGGGTATTTGTGACGCTATCCAGCATGACGGGTTTTTCCCGAGTAGAAGGCGCTGAAGACGGCTATAGCTGGGCATGGGAACTCCGCAGTGTTAACGCACGTTCTTTGGATATTAGGATTCGCATACCCATCGGCATGGACAGGCTCGAAGCGGGCTTTCGCAAGACCGTCGCTGAAAAAATAAATCGGGGCAATGTATCAGCGAGTTTGACTGTTATGCGTCCCCCTCGGAAACTGGACATATCGGTGAATTCCGAAATTCTTGACCAGGTGCTTGCGCTTTCTGGCGAGCTTTCAAATTCCGAAAATGTTTCTCCACCGAGCGTTGACGGTTTGCTGATGGTTCGTGGTGTTCTCGAAGTCCAGGAAGAAGAAGAGACAGCAGAGCAGCAGGAAAAACTCGATAGAGCGGTTGGTGAAGCATTTGGACAAGCCACGTCCGAGCTGGTCGAGAATCGAATTGCAGAGGGGGAACGTTTAGCGGTTACGATAAATAGCCACCTCGATGAAATAGAACGGTGTGTGCAGGAGGCAGCAGGAATAGCGGCGGCGCAGCCAGCTGCAATTGCGAAACGGATGCGTGAACAGGTTAGGGCATTGGCGGCAGAAGTCCCAGCGTTGACGGAGGAACGTCTGGCGCAAGAAGTGGCGCTTTTGGCTGTCAAAACGGACATTCGGGAGGAGCTGGACCGTCTTGGCGCGCATGTGGAAGGAGCCCGCGAACTGCTTAGTGGTGGTTCCCCAGTAGGCCGAAAATTGGATTTCCTGTGCCAGGAGTTCAATCGGGAAGCGAATACGGTTTGTTCTAAATCTTCCGATCTGGATCTGACGCGTGTCGGTCTCAATCTAAAGGCCGGGATAGAGCGTTTGCGTGAACAAATTCAAAACATCGAATAGCGTGAGTGGCTAAATGTCGATTGATCGAATCGCACGTCGAGGTTTGATGCTGGTTTTATCTTCGCCGTCGGGCGCTGGTAAAACCACAATTTCCCGTATGCTCCTCGAGCGTGATTCAAACCTTTCTATGTCCGTATCAACAACAACACGTCCAATGAGACCTAGTGAAGAAGATGGACGGGATTACCATTTCGTTGACCCTACGGAATTTAATCTAATGATTAACCGGCAGGAGTTTCTGGAACACGCCAAAGTATTCGGAAACTATTATGGGACTCCCCGCGCTGCCGTTGAAGAGGCTCTATCCTCGGGGTCCGACGTAATTTTCGACATCGATTGGCAAGGCGCGCAGCAGTTGAGCCAAGTGGCTGGAAGTGACCTCGTTAGAGTATTTATACTTCCTCCTTCAACAGAAGAACTTGGTCGACGGCTACATACCCGAGCTCAGGACTCTGAAGAGGTCGTCGCGTCCAGAATGGCGAAGGCAGCAGATGAGATGAGCCATTGGGATGCCTACGACTTCATAGTGATCAACGAGGACATTGAGCGCAGCGTTGCCCAGGTCCAAACGATTCTGGCCGCGGAACGGTTGCGTCGACAAAGACAGGTTGGTTTGTCTGAATTCGTAAAGCGCCTTCAGGAAGGCTACTAGCGCCCCTAAGAGCGTTTTATTTGACGGTAACTCTCAGCGATTTGACAGAACTGTGCGACCGTCAACGTTTCGGCGCGTGCTTCTGGATTAATGTCTGAAGCAGCTAAAAGCGGAAGCGGTTCCGGGACGAGTGATTTAAGCGCGCTTCGCAACATCTTTCGCCGTTGACCAAATGCTGCGGCCGTTACCTTTTCCAAATCTTCAAAAGTTGCCGGTGCGAGCGGCCTTGAGCGCGGTGTTAGCCTGACGACCGACGACACGACTTTTGGTGGCGGTACAAAGGCGCGGGCAGGAACCGTAAATTCCGTTTCGATGTTGCAGAGCCATTGGGTAATGACACTGGTACGGCCATAGTTTTTGCTTCCAGGGGATGCCGCTAAACGATCTGCGACCTCCTTTTGGAACATAAGGGTCATGGATTTGATGGAGGAAAGTTGGCGAAGCCAGCCTATGAGGAGAGGAACAGAAATATTGTAAGGGAGATTGGCAACGATCGTGATATTGCCGTTTGTTTTTAGCGAGCTTAGGTCGAATTTTAGAGCATCTTCTTCGATAATTGTTAGGCGATCTGGGTAGGCTGAGGTAAGGCTTTGCAGTGCGTCTATACAGCGCTTATCTCGTTCTATGGCATAGATGTGAGCGGCATCGGTTTCGAGTAGGGCGCGTGTCAGCCCGCCCGGGCCAGGACCAATTTCAATAACGCAGTCATTTGTTAAATCTCCTGGCGTCCGCGCTATTCGCCGCGTCAAGTTGAGGTCGAGTAGGAAATGCTGACCCAATGAGCGCCGAGCACCCAAGCCAAATTCGGCGATAACCTCCCTTAGAGGCGGCAATGAGGTTGAGACATCCTCGTCAGTCAATGGTTGTCACTTGGAGTATTCTGCCTTGTAAATGCCATTTGGCCCGCGACGGTAATAGCGGCGATCAAGCTGCCCGGGTCAGCCTTGCCTGTGCCAGCGATATCAAACGCTGTGCCGTGATCAGGCGAAGTGCGGACAATTGGTAACCCGAGAGTTACGTTCACACCGCTGTCAAAATCAAGGGTTTTGGAAGGGATCAGTGCTTGGTCATGATACATGCAAATTACCACGTCATAACGACGTCTCGCAGCTTCATGAAACAATGAGTCTGATGGATAAGGTCCCTCAATATTTAGACCATCTTTCTTAAGTTGATGAATGGTTGGTGAAATTATTTCAATCTCTTCTCGTCCCAGGTGACCATCCTCACCAGCGTGGGGATTCAGCCCGGCAACAGCGATCCGAGGTTGATTGATTCCAAAATCTTTTTGCAATGCGATTGCTGTCGTCATGGCGCATTGCATTAGCCCTTTAATTGATAAAGCCTCAATTGCGTCTTTTAAAGATAGATGAATTGTTGCAGGGACAACCCGAATGCTAGGTGATACCAGCATCATAACAGGATCAAATTCCGATTTGGATTTTGCAGCTAAGTACTCCGTGTGACCAGGATAGGCGAAGCCAGCATCATAGAGGGTCGATTTATGAATAGGGTTGGTAACCATAGCGCTCGCGTCGCCCGAAAGGACTAACTCAAGGGCACGATCTATCGAACGGATAACCGTGGTCGAGACAGTAGCGCTGGGTTTCCCCGGGACTACCTCTTCCGAAAGAGATTCCACCAGAACCGGAAGGGAATTTGAGAATACCTCATGCGCCTGGCTCGGCGCGGTGATGATCTCGATAGGCAAATCAAGAGAAAGGTTCCTGGCAAGCGTTTCAAGCCGAATAGGGTCATCAATCAAAAAGAATGGCTGGCGAGTTGACTGACGGGTAGCTATCCATGATTTGAGTGAGATTTCTCCACTGATACCAGCGGGGTCTCCCATAGTGACAGCGATTGGTAGGCAATGGTCATCCATCACACGTGGTGCCATCAAACCCGGAGGTCAACAACGGCGGCACTTCTGAGATCGCGCATGTAACGCCGGATAAGCACGGATAGCCGCTCTTGTGTTAACCGGTCCTTTATTTCTTTAGAGCTCGGTAAATTCGATTCGGGTGTTTCTCTATCGCATACCATAAAAACCGAAATTCCACTTGGGGTTCTGACCGGCGCACTGGCTTTGCCAATCTTGAGGTCACGAACGACGTCCCGAAGGGAGGTTCCCAATTTTCCTACTTGCATCTTTCCAAGCAATACCTTGCCAGTAGCGCTAGCTTGTTTGGCCATCGGCACCATGTCCTCACAACCGGCAACGGTTTCGCTAAGGAGTTGGGCAAGGTTTGATTGTACCTGAACTTCTTCTTTTGACGGTTTGTTCGGGAGCGGTAGTTTTATCCGCCTGAGGTCGACGACCGCTTTATCACCGGATGGTACCAGAATTCTTCGCTTTTCGGCCAGGCGATATATTTGGAACCCAGACAAGGTACGAATTGGTCCAGCAATTGCTCCCCGCTTCATATTAGGAATTACACCTGCTAAATCTTCGTTCAGAACACTCTCTTGAATCCAACCGAGATCACCGCCAGTAGAAGCGCTGGCCGCGGCAGAAAATTGTCGGGCGACCGCTGCAAATCGTGCACCTGCTTTAAGCTCGTCAGCCAATCTCTGCGCAGTATTTTTAATGGCTGACTCTTGGTTGGCGGTGTCCACAGGCAAAAATATTTCTGAAACGCGGTACTCAGTTTGGCCTTTCCGTTCTTTCAAGCGCGTCAATACTTCCACTATTTCATCATCACCGATGGAAACTTTTGGTAGCAAGCGTCGACGGATTAATTTTGACCATGCTATTTGGGCTCTTATCCGGGCAAATACGGCGGTCCTGGGCAAGCCATTTGCCTTTAAAAAACTATCGAACTTTCCTGGTTTGATGTTGTTTTGTCTTTCCAAGGCAGCCATGGCAGCTTGGATATTTCGTTTTGATATAGAAACATTTCGTTTCTTGGCTTCTTGTAGTTGAAGCCGTTCATCTATCAGGGTCCGGAGAACTTGGCGTTTAAGCCGTTGTTGCGTTTGACGTGATGGACGAATGCCGGAAGACGCAATGACGACCTGCATCCTCGCTTGCAAATCGAATATTGAGACAACATCGTCATTGACGATAGCCGCAATCCTCTGGGTACCTTGGCTGAAGGCGGGGGTAAACGGGTATGCGAGCAACATACTAAACAACAGGGTCAAAAAACATATGACGTTCTGCTGATTTCTATGAAGGGTGTAGAGAGTCATCATCTCGGGGAATTTAAACATCATAGGACAATTTGAACAGACACTATCAATTGCCGGACTGAGTCTCGCCGAGATTTTTGAAAATCAGTCTGATAAAGATTGTATCCGAGGGGCGGACATCCCGATCCTGAGTGAAAGTACGAGTGAATGTAAGTTTCATCGTAAAACAGTCACATTCGTAGGTGAGGCCAATGTTGTGGTTGAGGGTACTGGATGCTTGAAGATCTCGTCTCGTAGAAGCATCAATCGACCAGGCTGGGGTTATCTGTGAAGTAAAGCCATAGGTAATTTCTTCCCGGTCTGTAAATTCTCCAGAACCAGATCCTTCATCGAAAAAACTATAATTTAAATTGAGTCTAATGGCCTTAGGTCCGACAACGGTAGAAAGTTCGTTCCGACGCGGTGATAAATCATCCTTATCCAACCGGAAACGGTATCGGAGTTTGACCGGTGTTGAAGGTTGAACCGAGACTCTCCCTACGATGTCTGAGAAATGGTCATTGAGGCCGGAAGTCGCTGAAAAATCATTGTCTCGCCTGAAGCGATAACTTTGGCCAATAAATCCATCTGAATAACCTGACGACCCAAATACGCCAAACCGCAAACCGTAATATAGTCTTTGTCCACCTTCTACTCGATCAAGGCCGGTGAAGCGATTGCGGCTGAATAGATTGGTTTCGTCGAATTCAATATCCTGACTATCTTCATTAGAAATTTGACCTGGGTTGCCGCCATTGGGAGCAAACTGTATGCCGGCGACAGGTTCGAGGACCTGGGTGTTCGACCCGTCAGCGCGGGAAAACGGAAAACGCCAGTCGAGACCGATACGAGGGAATACACGGCGCGTAAAACCGGTGGATGTATCGCCTGTCGCTTTTCCGACTTCTTGAACATTGCTGGCGTAATATGCATCCGTTTGAAGGGAAGCGTATAAGTGATAAACCTCACCGGTTCGAGCGACATGAGGCAATTCCCAGGAATTTATCAGAGACAGCCGTCTACTGTCGGCTCCTTCGCTTCTCGTCAATGACAGAAGATTAGCATCAAGCACCCATCGGGCATCCCCATTGCCTATGGGTGTTATGGCATTAAAATCCAGTATTGGTGCAATTAACGGAGTCGTCCCTGGGTCGTCTTCATTGCGTAATCCACGCCAGAAATAGCTTTGGGCAGAGGCATAGTTTTGCCCTTTGAAGCCTTCGACAAATGCGCGGTTTGTAAGGGTGTCGTCACCCGTAAAGTCGTAACGCTGGAGGTAGGTATCGTCGGAGGTAAGTCGAATGTCCGCGCCAGCACGCGACGTATTGTTTAAATCTGCTCTGAAATCGGAAAATAAATGCCCCCGAAACCCTTGCTCTTCTGACTGCTTGGTTCCATGGGTCGCACTGCCAGTTAGTTTGGCCTCGGCGTCAACAAATCGTTGCCTATATTCTCCAGCGAGAACCAATCCTTCATTGGTCGTTATGATAGGACGAATAGTTGCATCCTTGTCGGGTGCAATATTGAAATAGTATGGTGTTTCCAAAATAACGCCGAGAACGGATTCAGAGCCGTAGCGGGGCGCCAGAAACCCGCTTCTCCGTTTGACTGTTGGATCAGGGTGAACAAAGTACGGCGTATACAGGACAGGAATTCCGAAAAACTCCATGAAAGCATCCCGGTACTCGATACTTTGTTCCGCCTTATTGTGTACGACATCAATCGCTTTAATACGCCATAGTGGGGTCCCTGATTTGCTTTCACAGGTCCGGCAGGGAGAATAGACAGCTTTGCGTAATTCGGTTCGTTCTCCGCCGACACGGCGTCCGCCTAAGGCAGCCATGCGGGCTTCGTCTACCATCAAAATTCGAATGTTTTGGACTATACCGTCTTTAAAGTCGCCGGTTAGTTCGACATGGTCAGCAAAAACCACATCGCCGCTTGGCTCCATCAGGACCACATTACCTGTTGCCGTTACGATATCCTGTTTTTGGTTGTAGCTAACTGTATCGGCGCGAAGCACTCGGTCTCCCTCGACCATTTCAACAGACCCAGTCGCGATGACGAGGCCTAACTCCCGCTCATGTCTAAGGCGGTCTGCTTTGAATAATTTGGTGCCGGATTTTTCCGTCGTGGTTTGTTGTTGCGTCGTCTGAGAGAGGGACGGTGCGTTGTTGAAAAGAATCAATGTGCTGCAAAGGAATACGGTCAATAATTTTTGCACTGATCTAGCCGTCTTCCAAATGAAACAATAACCCGGCCCCTAATAGACATCCCACGGTCGCGGGGCTCCACGCTGCCAAGAACACAGGCAGGCGCGAAGAGAGCCCTAAAGCATAGGCAACATCGGTCGTAAAGTAGATCAAAACGCCAGTGGCGACACCAACAATCACAATTCCTGTGGCACCGCCTCGACGCGTTGGTCGCATTGTGAAGCCGGCGGCGAACAGGATCATCGCACAGAGTAGGATGGGATCAGCAAGCTGAGAATGCCAGTAGAGTCGATGACGAAGCCCGGAAAAACCGGCTTTTTCGAGGACCTCAATAAATCCCGGGAGCGCCCAGAAGGACATCGTCTCGGGTTTCGCGAAACTGTCCTGAATATTCTCTTGGGTTAAATTTGTAGGGAGCGACAATTTAGGCACTGTTGTGAGCGGTTTTTCTGGGGCTGTTATTCTCACATTTTCGAGGTGCCATTGCTTGTTCCCGAGAGTTGCTGTCTCGGCATCTATCCGTGATGCAAAATTCTCTTTGCCATGAAATTTAAATACAATGACGTTGCGCAGGGACATTGTTGCGGGTGTTATCTTTGAGGCATGCAGAAGGTAATTCCCGCCTGGAATTGGTTGCCGAAGCCACAATCCTTTGCCTGATATTGCCGCCAGGCTGTGATCGCCTTTAAAATATCTGGCTTCCAATTGCTCGTAACGAAACATCATTGCCGAAGCAAACGGGTTATAAACCGTAACTTTTACAACACCGATCATTGCCGCGACGATAATCACTGGTGTTAAGAATTCCCATGCCGAGACACCGGAGGAACGAGCGACGACCAATTCGTGATGTCGGTTTAGACGCCAGAAAGCCATCATACCGCCAAATAGGACCGTGAACGGGATAGCTTTTTGCGCAAGGTGCGGGAGTTTAAAAAGGACCATCGCCATTATATCTGTAATCGTCACATTCTTCAGGCTCGCCGTACGACGCATAATTTCGATGGTGTCGAATAGGCCGATGAGTGCGACCAATACCAAAAGTATCCCGAACCACCAGGTTAGAAATTGGCGGCAGATATACGCTGCAAATGTTGGATGAAGTCGCATTAGGGAGCACCCGGTTCAGTGAGTGTTTCTGGTGGTCGGTTAGACTGTTGCTTTCGTCCGACTTTTATGTCGCTCAAGAACCAAGCGCTAATGATGATTGGAAGAATTGGAATGACATACATTAAGAACGCAAAATGTGGTGATTTCTCGGCGAGATTCTTGACCCCTAAATGACTGGTTTCCAGAACAATCATAACGGCTACGGCCACGAGCACCCGCCAAAGCTGGCCACGACGGTTAAAGTTACCGCAAAGAAGCAAAGCTATTCCAACAAATGTGAAAGCTAATGGGAAAAGGGGAGAAGACAGACGGTGATGTCCCTCCATGATTAGTTTGTTATAGACCCATTTATCATCTGGATTAGGTTTGAACAAAGTTGTCAGATAACGTTCTCGCGGTTCGCGCCAGCGTGTGATTGGGTCCTTCGTTATGGTCCCGATATCAAACGAATAGCGATCAAAGTAGAGAAGTGAAAGTCGTCCATCTTTGGCATCGACTTGCTGTCTATTACCGTTCACCATCACAACGCGCGGGCCTTTCTCAGTCGAAACGATGACGCCACGCTCAGCCATCATTGTTATCGGGCTCTTAGGAGAGCGAGCATCGTGGATTACGATACCAGATAATTCCCCGGTGCCGGTCTTGTTCCGCACATATACCGTTACATCTTTCATGACGGGATTGAAAACGCCTTCCTGGAGAAGAACCGTCGGCAGAGAGTTCCGCAATGAAAACTGAAGATCCTTAAATTCGCGATAGGATGCCGGGATGAAATATGTTGTTAGTGAATAACAGATGACTGTTACCAGGGTCGCGAGAATAATGGCGGGACGGGCAATCATAAACTGGCTGCATCCTCCCGCTCGAAGGACCACTAGCTCACTGTCTACCAGCAGTCGATTGTAGGTAAACATCACGGATGCAAATACGGCGATTGGCAGGATGACGGCAAAGAATGTCGGCAGCAGCAAGAGTGTGAAATATACGAACAAAGGAATAGATAGTCCCCGGTTGACGATCATCTCGATAAATCGCAATGACTGCGTCAGCCAGACAACACATGTCAGAGTCGCCGCAACAAAAATTGTTGCGCCTAGGAGCTGACGAAATATGTACCGGACTATTCTTTTCACGTTTTAACTATAATCCTGTAGTCGGCTCACTGTTATAAGAAAGCGCATTGTTGGCACTCATTCCGAATGATTGCTGCAGAATTCTATGGTTCGGGTTGCGCAAGATATTGCATTCGTTTTGCTTCACGCCGCCCTCGGCTAACTGAATCCAGAATGACGCCACAGACTAAGGATATAAAGGCGAGGACCATAATGCCTGTTGTGAGGATCGCAGTTGGCAAACGCGGAACGAGACCGGTTTCGAAGAAGGTTGCCAATAGAGGGTAGGCGAGGACGAGAGAAAGGGCGGCGAGCACTAGAAAAATCGTGCCAAAAAATTTGAATGGTCGCATTTCCTTAAAGAGAAACAAGATTGTCGTCATTATGCGCATACCATCGCGATAGGTGTTGAGCTTGCTTGAAGAGCCTTCGGGTCTGGAAAAATAGGGAGCGTGCACCTCATCGACTGGCATCTTCATTTCCAGGGCATGGATTGTTAGCTCGGTCTCGATTTCAAATCCTGTCGCCAAAGCAGGGAATGATTTTACGAAACGGCGAGAGAATGCGCGGTATCCAGACAGGATGTCCGTGAACCTACTGCCAAACAACCATCCAACAAAGCCGGTAAGTTTTTTGTTGCCTGTGCGATGTCCCATTCGGTACGCGTCACTACTCTTATCCTCATTCAGCCGAGTGGCGACCACCATGTCGAGACGATCACGTTTGATGAGATTTACCATCTCTGGAGCAATGGAAGCATCGTAGGTAGCGTCCCCGTCAACCATTATGTAGATGTCTGCATCGATATCGGAGAACATTCGACGAACGACATTTCCTTTGCCGGGAAGCTTTTCGGTACGAACGACAGCACCGGATTCGCTCGCTATCTCCGCCGTTTGGTCCGTGGAATTATTGTCATAGACGTAAACGGTGCAGTCCGGGATCGCCGCGCGAAATCCTTTGACGACCTCAGCAACAGTGGTTTCTTCATTTCGGCAAGGAACAAGTATGGCGACACGATCTGGCATAGTCGTCTATTTACCTTTTTTTGTGAAAATTGCCGAATTCAATTTTTGTTTTCCGGCTGGGATGGGTGTGGCCAACTTCCTTTAACAATCCAGCGGTCTTTTTGCCGTACGAGCAAGTACGACTTATTTGTGCCGCTCGGAACGACAATAATATTGCTGAGCTGTGACGGGACGTCGTAAATCCATATATGCGAGGCTTTCAGCTGAGCGAGCCGAGTTGATAAGGTTTTGGCATAAGGTCGATGGCCAGCAGTCATTTCGCTGACGATTGTTGCGGAACCGTGCAGCCCGTATCTCATAATCATTAAATAACGGCCGTCGCTATCAAGCTCGGCCAACAAAAGACGATCTTTGGCGGATAAAAGAGGACGAATGTTTTTGGTAATTTCACGTGCGTAGATAATTCTGGGCTCTAGATCGAAACGGAATTTCTTCGCCATCGCTAGCGGGGCTATCATTACCAGGACAATAGCGAAGGCTGCCAACTGTTTGGGGACCCGGCAGCGGTTACAATGTCGCCAGGCATGGGCGATGACACACGCTGCAAAGACCAGGCAAACACCTCCGAGGTGAGTATTGTACCGCCAAAAGGAAGCGGCGCGAAGCGCTTCACCTTCTGTAAAGGCCCCGAGGTAGGACATAAGCAAAAAGCCATTGTAACACAGGAACATCGTCGCCGTAATCAAGGTGAGACGATGAAAAGCTGTACGGGGACGCCAGATCACGCGTAGTGCCAGCAGAGTTGCTACCGTCATGACGCCGAAATAGCCGCCCTTCTTCGAGGCAATCAAAGACATCCTAGCAAGGATTTCATCCGTTTTGTCGAAAATCCAGCCAGCGAAGGGGCGGAAGGCGTGTTCGCCGCCAGTAAAATTGTACGAAACATATATCCGCCAAATCACATATATCGTGAGTGGCAGAATGATGAATTTGTGGCTAATCGCCAAAATGTCGCGCAGCGATATCGATTTGTCGCGCAGAGATACGACGGCAATCGCAATCAATAATGATAGGAAAAAGACGAGATTTACCTGTTTTAGAGCAATCGCTGCGGTCATTCCAAGACCTGCTTGCCAAGCATAGGAATGCGCCAACTTTGTTTCCTTTGCTGCCAATGCATTCAACATCAGCCAAATCATTATGCTGGCGAAGCCAACGGTGATGGTCGTTGGCAAGTCGGCATAGGAACTCAAGACTAGGCGGGTCACATAGGTAGGGCTGAGAGCTGTCGAAATGAGAATTGCCAGTGCACAAAATGCCCACCCTGCATGGTGCGCATTTAACTGCTTCGGTGAGGGCCCTGCTTCAGAGGCTTGCGTGTCGCTTTGCGCAACAGTGACGGCGATGCGGGCGATCAACATACCGTAGCTGGCTACAAGCAAAATATTGAACATCGATGTGGCACTATCCACCATCAGTCCCGCTACTCTACTAGAGAGGTAGGTGATCAACGCGACACCATAGGGATAGGCCGGGAAGTTTGACGGGCTTTTTGGAAGTTCTGAACCAGGGAAGGCATCCTGTTCCAGTAGGTATCTGGCATTAGGCAACCAGTGTGTTAAGTCATCCCACTGCGACGGAATCATCGCCGCCGCTAAAACGATCATTGCCAGGACGAGGGCTAACGTTCTCCAGACACCAGTCGGCCCCATGCAGTCCTGACGGCGCCAAAGAATGATCAAGGAAAAGACTGAAAGAATGGCCAACCCGATTGCGATTGCCGTGAATGACAATAACTTTAAGGTACCAAGAACCGTAAAGACAGACGAGACGATGGCCCAACCAAATATAAGGTCGCCCTCTGATCTACGGTTCGGGCCAGCGGTGACTGCGCCCAGCGAGGCCGTAAGAAATGCCACGACAAGTAAACTGGCTACGCCAATAAGCTGGGCAGATGACATAGAAAAGCTATTTATGAGAGCTGCCATTTTTTCCGTAGAGACCGCACAACAAAATTAAAAATGTGTCATGCATTTCACGGCCGGACACACCTCTAATCTATCAAATGACGTCGAATCGCGCCAAAACGGCTTTTATTTGGCGCGCTCATTGATAGAGTGATGGAAGCGGCAAATCGCCGATCAAATTTTGGAAAGTTCGGAGAACAGAATATGCGATTGACCTTTGCGACCCCAGATCTGAAACGCGCAGGCGCGTTTGTCGTTTTTGCTACCGACGGCGCTAAATTATCAGCGAGTGCTGAAAAGCTGGACAAGGCGTCTGGAGGCGCGTTAAGCCGAGCTTTAAAGAATAGCAAATTCAAGGGGAAAAAGGGACAAACGTTGTCTGTCCTTGGACCTGTTGGTCTGAAGGCGAGCCGAATACTTCTTCTTGGGGTGGGCAAGCCCGGTCAGGTTGACGATCTGGTGGCCCAATCTTTAGGCGGAACGATATTTCGGTCTCTTGGAAGTTCCGGCGACAAATCGGCGTCAGTGATCGTAGATGCCCTTAAAGGCGTTAAACTGAGCGGCGCAGAGTTTGCAGCAAATGTTGCTTACGGCTGCCAGCTTCGCAGTTACCGCTTTGACAAATACCGGACCAAAGAGAAGCCAGAAGATAAGCCTTCTTTGGCGACGGTAGCCGTCATGGTCAACGATGTCGTTGGCGCGCGTCGGAAATTTTCGCCGTTAAAGAAAATAGCGGATGGCGTGTTCTTTACGCGTGATTTGGTTTCTGAACCCGCGAACGTCCTTTATCCAATTAGTTTTGCCGCTCGTTTACGCGCGCTCTCTAAATTGGGGGTAAAGCTGAGAGTCCTCGACGAAAAACAAATGAAAAAACTCGGCATGGGGGCACTGCTCGGAGTAGGTCAAGGAAGCGCCAATCCATCCCGCATCGTTGCTATGGAGTGGAATGGCGCACCACAGTCCAAGAATAAACAGCCGATTGCTTTTGTCGGGAAGGGCGTAACGTTTGATACTGGTGGCATTTCGATAAAGCCAGCTGGCGGTATGGAAGACATGAAATGGGACATGGCAGGTGCTGGTGTCGTTTCGGGTCTCATGCACGCCCTAGCCGCTAGAAAAGCGAAGGTAAACGCTGTTGGTGTTGTTGGGTTGGTTGAGAACATGCCGTCAAGCAATGCGCAACGTCCGGGTGATGTTGTTAAAACAATGTCGGGCCAGACGATTGAGGTCATCAATACTGATGCAGAAGGTCGCCTGGTGTTGGCTGATGCTCTGTGGTGGTGCCAGAAGACGTTCAAGCCGCACACGGTGATTGATCTCGCGACCTTAACCGGCGCCATCATCATTTCGTTGGGTCATCATCATGCCGGCATGTTTGTCAATAATGACAAACTATCTGATCAATTGATCGCTGCCGGCAAAGGGACGGGCGAGGCATTGTGGCGAATGCCGCTTGGCGAGGCCTATGACAAACAGGTCCGGTCTCAAATCGCTGATATGAAGAACGTGGGAGGCAGAGACGCGGGCAGTATTACCGCAGCGCAAATTCTCCAACGCTTTATCAAAAAAGACGTCGCCTGGGCTCACCTCGATATTGCAGGTGTTGCCTGGTCGAATTCTGATGCTGGAACGGTGCCAAGGGGAGGGACGGGCTTCGGCGTCCGACTTCTCGACCGTTTGGTTGCTGATAACTACGAAGGCAAATAGCCGAAACTTGGGGCCATGACGGACGTCGGTTTTTATCACTTGACCAAGACACCTCTCGAGCAGGCACTTTTACGCCTGCTTGAAAAGGCTGTAGGCGCGGGAAAGCGAGCCCTGGTTCGAAGCAGTTCGGAGGAACGAATCGCTTTTCTGAATGGTGCGTTGTGGACCATTGATGCGGCGTCGTTTTTACCACACGGGACACAAAAAGAAGGTCAGCCCGCTAAACATCCTGTATGGCTCACGGCAGAAATTGAAAACCCGAATGGGGCGGATGTGCTCTTCATAACGGACGGGGCAGAGGCGACATCCTACGAGCAGTATGAACGCTGTCTTGAAATCTTCGATGGAAATAATGATCAGTCAGTCATAGCAGCGCGAGAGCGTTGGAAAGCTTATAAAGAGGCTGGTTGTTCTCTAACATACTGGCAGCAAAACGACGGTGGGGGCTGGGAAAAGAAAGGCGAATAAATAGTTTTACCTAGTATTCCGCCCCAGGACTGGTAGATGTTTTCCCCAGCCCATTTGTAAGAGACGGTTGCCGTACGGATTTTGAACGTATATAAGGCGGCCGCCTTCAAAAAATCGAGAGTATCAGCCCCATGGCTATCCAAAGAACACTATCTATCATTAAACCTGACGCGACGCGGCGTAACCTTACAGGGCAAATCAATGCCCGGTTTGAAAAAAAGGGCCTGAGAATTATTGCCCAGAAACGTCTTCACCTGACCCGGAGTCAGGCCGAAGGGTTTTATGCCGTCCATGCAGAACGAGCCTTTTTCTCTGACCTGTGTGACTTTATGTGCTCAGGACCGGTCGTTGTGCAGGTTCTGGAAGGCGAGAATGCTGTCACCGCGAACCGCGACATTATGGGAGCCACAAACCCAGCTAATGCCGACGACGGGACGATCCGTAAGGATTTTGGAGAGTCAATCGAAGCCAACTCAGTTCATGGCTCAGATTCACCGGAAAATGCTGCGATTGAAATCGCATTTTTCTTCAGTCAGACCGAGATCGTCGGTTAACTGAATTCGTCGTGTTGCCCGCTAAATTGCGGGCCGAACGATGTTTCCTAAAGCAGAAATATTGCCATAAAGCCGACGATTGCCAGCACGGCAATTGTCCCAATCAACATGAACGTGGAAAAGCCTTTCCAGCCTTGCCGAGCTTGCTCTGCGACGGTCTCTGTTACTTCTGACATGGTTTTTCTCCACAAGTAATACTTACGCTAATATGTATTCTAAAATTATCGACGTCTGAAGCGTTTGAAAAGTCTCGATTACGTTTTGTCGGTTGGGTTTAAAAACGCAGCTCCCGGTGCCTGTGCTCCTTCGATAATGACTTTCTCGTCAATGATCCGGGTTTTCCCCTCCGCAATGAGCGATAAAGCATATGGGTAACAGCGATGCTCCGCGACGAGGACTCGCATTTCTAGGCTCCCTGGGTCGTCTTCAGGCAAAATAGGAACTGCTGCCTGTACAATGATTGGGCCAGCATCCATTTCGGCGCGAACATAATGGACAGTGCATCCCGTGAAACGAACCCCCTCTGCTAAAGCACGCTCATGAGTGTTCAATCCTTTATAGGCTGGTAGCAAAGAGGGATGGATATTGATCAACCTATTCCGCCAGTGATCGACAAAGGATGCCGTCAGAAGACGCATGAACCCGGCAAGACAGATCAATTGAACGTCATAGTCTTCCAGGGTCTTGGTAATGGCGTCTTCGAAAGATTCACGACTATCAAATTTTTTATGATCAATCGTAATTGAAGGTATATGTGCCTCTGCAGCACGATCTAGCCCGGCAGCCCCAGGGCTATTTGATAGGACAAGCACTATTTCTGCAGCGGTATCCTTATCAGAGCAGTGATCGATCAAAGCTTGCATGTTGGTTCCACGGCCTGAAATTAGAACCGCAGTTTTCAACTTAGCCATGCCGCTTCCCAGTTGTCGATTTTGACGCGGGCATCATTGTTGTCAGGAATTACATTCCCAATTTCAAATACAATTTCCCCAGAATCAGACAATAGCTTTTTCGCGGCATCGGCGTTTTCGCGTGCAACAATGACCACCATGCCAATGCCACAGTTAAATGTGCGAGCCATTTCGTCAGGTATGACGTTTCCGGCATTGCACAGCCATTTGAAGAGGTTGCTGATTGGCCAGCTGGCACCGTCCAGTTTTACACCAAGTCCTTCTGGCAAGATTCTAGGAATATTCTCTGTTAGCCCACCGCCTGTTATGTGGGCTAATCCCTTTATAAGACCGGCGCGATGTCCAGCCAG
>Ga0055584_100001373_pt1 | contig 24002 bp, 16 predicted proteins | sample OSDHelmetaG_FD_58716 | JGI IMG/M metagenome (GOLD analysis project Ga0055584, IMG submission 58716) | Pelagic marine sediment microbial communities from the LTER site Helgoland, North Sea, for post-phytoplankton bloom and carbon turnover... | ecosystem: Environmental > Aquatic > Marine >...
CGCAAATCTTCTTCGTAGAAATTGCCAACAAGTTCTCGCAAGTCGTCGTCGTAGAGTTCGTTGTAGCTGGAATGATTCGATGAGTTCTTTCGTCCTAGCTCTGTAGTCGGAATTCCGATTTGTTCGCAGATTGTGTCATATGATTCTTGTAAGTGTTCATAGCGACCAACGTAATCCAAGGCGATTTTTCTGTCTGTTGTGCATATCTGTTGATATTGGGGTCGTACGAGTATTCGCCTCTGAAACCGCTGTCGTAGTAGCCGCTCTTTCATAAAATCGACTGCAGAGTTAGCGAAATCAGGGTTGTCTCGATTCAAGAAAAAACACGTTGATACAAATCGATCGAAGGGATTACGCACAAAGCCAAATTTGAAGTAGCCGTCCCAGATTCCAGGTTCAAGATGACCTCTTATCTGCTCGACACTAATATGGCCATGACGCAACTGCGCGATTTCGGGTATCGGTAAAAATTGTTTACCGAATAGTACTTGTTGTTCCCAGTCATCCGGGCCGCAATGCTGCCGCAACGCTTCGCGAATTGTGTGAGTCGCGGTTTTTGGGACAGCGAAAAATATAAATTTGTGACGGTGCGATATGATCATCGCGCTCTACTCGGCCGGTTCCTGAGAGGTATTCTCGCTGCGAAGGCCTTTTAATAGGCTGAAACACATTAATATCAGCAACAGACCGAAGGGCAAACCGATCGATATCGTAAGTGCCTGCAGCGACGCCATGCCACCACCTAGCATCAATGCGACGGCGACTAATCCGGCTAAAAGGCACCAAAACATACGTTGCTGTACTGGCGCGTCTAATTTTCCGCCTGCAGTGATGATATCCATAACCAAAGCGCCCGAATCAGCGGATGTAATAAAGAAAATAGCAATCAGGAATACGCTGATTGTCGAGACGATTTCCGTGAATGGTAGTTGCTCGAGCATCTTGAACAAAGCCAGTTCCGGTACCGAATCGGCTACGCCCCGGTAACCGTCGGTAAACAGCTGATCCAGCGCAGCACCGCCAAAGGTAGACATCCATACCAGTCCAATAATCGTGGGAATAATTAGTGCCCAGGTTATGAACTCGCGAATAGTACGGCCGTAACTCACACGCGCAATGAACATGCCAACGAATGGCGACCAGGATATCCACCAAGCCCAGTAGAACGTCGTCCAGCCATGCAGAAAATCCGCGTCCTCACGTCCAATCCAGTTGTTCAGACCAGGCAAGTAATAGACGTAGTCGACGACCGAATTAAGAATCGTGCTCAAAATTACTACCGTCGGACCGACCACAAGGACGAATAGAAGAAGCGCACCAGCAAGGCCCATGTTCAGCTCGCTAAGACGCTTTACGCCCTTATCCAGACCAGCGATTACCGATATCAGTGCAATCGAAATAATGACGAAGATCAAAATGACTTTTGTGGCATCTCCGGGTGGGATACCGAAAAGGTAGTTCAGGCCCCCCGCGATTTGCTCAGATCCAAATCCCAAGGACACGGCGAGTCCGAACAATGTAGCTAGGACGGCGACGATATCCACAAAATGACCGAGTGGCCCCCACACGGCGTTGCCAAACAAAGGGTAGAACGCGGAACGCATGGTGAGCGGCAAGCCACGGTTAAAACAGAAAAATGCGAGAGACAGGCCGACAATTGCGTATATCGCCCATGCATGCAGCCCCCAGTGATTGACCGATGCCGCCATGCCGACTGCACGCGCTGCTTCAATGTCAGCGGGATCAACACCGATGGGAGGAGTTAGACTATGCGTAACCGGTTCAAGTACACCGAAAAACATTAAACCGATACCAATGCCGGCCGCAAACAGCATCGCCAGCCATCCAGGATATCCATAATGCGGCTTCGCATTACTGCCGCCAAGCCGAATCCTGCCAAGTTTTGAATAGGCTACGGCAAAACAGAACAAGACAAAAAAGTTGGCCGAGATAACAAAAAACCAGTCAAACTTTGAAGTGATCCAGACCCGCATGTCGCCAAAAACAGCCGCAGCTTGTTCCTGAAATAATAAGGTTCCGATGACGAGTAGAACCGCGAGAACGGCTGATACAGGGAACACTGGGTTATGAATATCCAGGCCCAATAATTGCAGGTTCTTTTCGCCGATCGAATGGCCGAATTTACTCGAGTCTTTTAAGTCGCTTTGATCGTCCTTCAATTCTGGTTCCTTCGTGCAAGTTCGCGAGCAATTCTCGGTGCGGTCCATAACGACGGCAAGAGCACCAGTGATACTGGGACGGCGGTTACAACTATAAAGTATTGCAAGGCACCGATTCCACCAGCACCTATCGAAATGAGAATCATTGCGACAACGCCCATGATGATGCCCCAGAAGACACGCAGCAATGTAGGAGGATCATCGGTGCCGGTCATTACCATTGAGATCGTATAAGTCATCGAGTCGCCGGTTGTTGCGACGAAGATCGTAGTAAGGATAAGGAATAGTAATGAAACAAGGAATCCGAGCGGTAATTGCTGGGTGATCGCGAGAAGTGCGGCTGGCATGTTAAATCCTTCGAATGGAACTGAGATCACGCCAGGATTTGCAAGCTCGTAGGCAAGCCCTGAGCCGCCGACAATGGTGAACCAAAAGGTCGTTACGATTGGCGCTACTATAGATACCGCAATAATCATCTCGCGAATACGCCGTCCATTGGAAATTCTTGCAATGAACATCGCCATCAATGGCCCATAACCGAGGAACCATCCCCAGAAAAAGACCGTCCATTGATTAAGCCATTCGGTGTCTGCGCGATACGTTGCCATTGGAATGAAACTGGACAAATATTGCCCAGTAGAATGAATATAGCTGTCAAAAATGAAAGACGTTGGCCCGGCGATCAGCAGATAGGCCATAAGGATCAGAGCAAGGCAGACGTTAAAAGTGCTTAGCAATTGAATACCGCGTTGAATACCTGATACTGACGAGAGGGTGTAGATGCCGATCAGGAACAGAATAATCATTGACTGTGTTAAATAGGTGTCTGGCAGTCCAAATAGATCGTTGAGGCCATAGCTCACTTGCAGTCCAAGAAAGCCAATAGGGCCTACCGTGCCAGCGACTACCGCAATAACACAAGCAGCATCCACGAATCCGCCAAACCAGCCGTGTAAGGCTCGTTCGCCGAATATCGGATACAATAATGTTCGCGGTTTTAGCGGCAATCCCTTGTCATAGTGCAGATGCATGAAGACGATTGTTGTGAGGCTACCGAGAATCGCCCAGGCAAGAAAACCCCAGTGCATGTAGCTCTGTGCAAGAGCAGGATAGACGGCCGCAGGAGATTCCGCGGCTACATCGTAAATCGGTGGTGGCGCAGTGAAGTGCGCCATTGGTTCTGCCGCGGCAAAAAACACACCGCCACCAGCCAATAGCGTGCACATGATAATTGCAAACCATTTGAAGGTACTGATTTCCGGCTTTGGCAGGTTGCCTAGCCGTGCATTACCAGATCCAGACATGGCAACGTACAAGCCGACTAGAAAAGTTGCCAGAAGCAATACTTGCCAGTAAGCACCGAACAATCGAACGGAGGTCGAATAGGCGCTGTTGACGATTGCGGATAAGGAATCAATGTTAACGATCGCAGCGATAACGAACGCCAGTAAGAAACCGCCGCTTACAATGAGTGTCGGCCAGTCGATTGCGCGAGCGGAAAATCGTTCCGGATTATGTTCGTTATCATTCATTTTCGTTATTCTCCAGCGCCCTGTCGGGACTGTTCAGTTGCTTCAACGAGTATTTTTTCGGCATACCCATTAAGCGTATTTACAACTTCGTCATCTACGTAAATTCCGCCGGTAATTGCATCTTCATAGCGTGCCTTCAGACTTTCCGAGGAGTCATGACGATCAATACAGTCACTGTTACTGAGTAACTCATTCGATAAAGAATTAATCACTTGCGCATCGCTCGCACAGGCGAACAACAATCTATTTAGATCGGATGTGTGATCTAGACTGTTTGGCAGATAACGAATATCGGGCGTTTTTCGAAATGCATTGATTGAAGCTATGTAAAGATAATTATTGTCCCGCCAGTGCGTAATAGCGTGAAGTCCGCGCGCAGCGCAAACGGGCAGTGATGACAATATTGCGCGTCGCTCACGGCAATGCTGTATTTCAATCTCCGCAAAGTCATCCTTTGCCGCTATCGAACAGGCCAGCTCAACAGCCATTCGACCACAAAATGCGACATTGTTATTAGCGAAAACAGCGATTGACTCGCCCGATTCGCTAGCAGTTGCAGAAGTTTCTGCCCCGTGCGCAGACCTTGCGGGCAAGATTTCGATTTCGAGTCCCTTCAGGCCATGCGATTCGAGCCATGCTATTGCATTAGCGGCATCTTCGAAATCGCTTTGGCAGTAAGCCAGACCTTCTAAAGATCGCTTCAACAAGGAGGTCAGCTCATTCAATGACAGCTTGATGGCCAATTCTCCTCTTACGAATCTGGCATGACTGGAAAGTACCAGTCATCTTCATATTTCTCGCCTATGTCGCTGCAGATTGGAGCGCCTTGAAACATAGTATTGCGCACCCAGAGGCGCGACTTGGGATCAAACTTGCTGACGCCGAAAAATGATAGCTTGCAGCGCAGCAAGTGAATCGGAAGAATGTCAGTATCGGCTAGATTGGCGTGAATATCGCCGTAGATATATTGCGACATCGTTTGAATTCGCCTGAGGATGCTTCGGTACCCGGGATATCGGGCGGCGAAGTCGGCAGCACATGCGCCGGGGTTGCTTTCAATAAATCCACAGAGTTTGTCGTAACACTGTCTTACATCGTAAGCGACTGTCATCGCCATAGCCTTGTCTTCGCCAGGGTCGCTGCCGCGGTGGCCTAAACGCGGTTCCGATTTTTCCAGCGAACGGTACCAAAACACACTGCGGCTTTCGCGATTGTCGAAATCTATATCGAGCACCCACCCGTATTTGTCTTCAATAGCCTTGCGCACATCAATCAATGATTGCTCTGGTACCAGTTGCAAAGATTCGTCGAGACATAGATCGTCTTCCAAATCATCGATCAACTCGGGATACAGTTCAGTTAACAATGAGTTGACCAGCTCTTGAGTTTCGAAACTTGCGGATTCCCTAATTTTGACCAGAACAGTCGGCCAGTCAGTGGAGCGCTGTTCTGTTAGGAAGTCCCTTATCGCGAGAATCTCCTTGATCGTCGCATTGTTGCGTCGATTCTGATCTTCATTGTCAGTCGCAATCTCGGCGAGATGCTGCGCCGCCTTGGTGATCATCGCGCCAAGTGCAGAAAGTTTTTGTTCCGTTACCGGCGCGTGTTGGCATATACGATCGATAGCAGTCTCTCTAATTGCGATCCAACGGCTGATAAGCTGTGGGTGATTTATAAGGTAAGGTGCCATGCCCAAACCCGTCGCGTTGCCGATTCCCATGTATCGTTTAAGCGAATCATCTAAATTGACTGCCGTTTTCGGCGAGCGCTTGTGTGCAATGGCCTCCGCCTGATCTAGGCTAAACTGTCGAATCATGAAGCAACTAAACATCTCGGCGGCGAAAGGACGTGCAAAATCGGCGTACTTTCTCCGCACCAATTGCCAGTCCGCCATTCCGAACTTGCCACTGCCATAGACTGCGGTCGTGCGGTACAGATACCCGACCCGCGCTAGTGTCTGTAGATCAGGTTGCCGGCCAGCAGCCAATTCATCGACGACGTAGTCGAAGTTGCGCGAGCTCTTATTGGCCCTTGACAGCACAATGCTGCGGCTATCGACCCGGCCAGCTTCTTGCACCGGTACATTTTTCCGCAGCATCAGCATTTGCTCTTCGTCGACATCGCCAGCGCATAGAGTGACCGTCATATCCCATTGATCCGCAATAACACGGTCACTCCGTTTGGCTGGATCAAGGTGGTGGGCGAATACGACAAATGTGAATCGATCCTGCGTGGTATCAACGGTATATATCGCAGTGCCATAGCCGTTTTCATCAAGATCAAACTGTGTGGAATTGATACGCCAACGTTCGTTCATGATCTTGCGTGTCAGAATACGCATGAAACTTAATCGATACGAATACAGGCACCCAAGCCGATCAAGATTCAAGACGTCATTAGGAGATCGCATTGTCGACTATCCGATGCTTTCTGGGCCAAAGGATTGTTCGAAAAAAGCGAGCCAGTTTTCGCCCATAATTCCGCGCAGCTCAGCATCGTCGAAACCGACGGCTTTGAGGCCTGCGGCTACCTTTCCGAAATCGCCACTGTTCGCAAACCAATCGGGCTGGCGCGGCCAGTCCTCGTTGTCCGCGGACCCCTCGCCATAGTCTGTTCCCGCCGTCCAACGTCCTGAACGCATCCATTCAAGGGTCGAATAGTCCCAGTTCTGACACAAGTCCGAACCAATCGCGATTTGATCTGCACCAACAATTTCAGCCGCCTCAGCCGCCATAGCGCAAAATGACTCTAGCCGGCAATCACTACCGTCCTTCAAGTGAAATGGGTACAGGCTTAGGCCCAGCATGCCGCCGGATTCATGCAATGATGAGAGCACTGTCGTTGACTTATTGCGCAGCGCCGGGTGAAAAAATGAGGGATTGGCATGTGTGATTGCAATCGGCCGGTTTGATAATTCGATCGCCTCCAGTGTTGAACGTTCTGCGCTATGAGACATGTCGATAACAATGCCAACGCGATTCATTTCCTTAATTACTTCCTTGCCAAACCGAGTCACGCCAGAATCGTGCTCTTCATAGCACCCGGTCGCGAGTAAACTTTGATTGTTGTAACTTAGCTGCATTATTCGAACGCCCAGCTCGTGAAACACCTGGACGAGGCGCAAGTCGTCTTCAATGGGTGAGCAGTTTTGAAACCCGAAGATAATACCGAGCTTGCCGGATTCTCTAGCCACTGTAATATCGGCAGCACAATGTACCGGCATGATGATATCGGCGTGTTGGCGAAACAGTCGATGCCAGTCGCCAATATTGGCCAGCGTTTCTTGCGTATTTTCCCAGTAGGCGATAGTGACGTGAATGGCGGTAACGCCGCCATCCTTAGCTTCTTCGAAAAGATCTCGATTCCAATTTACGTACTGCAAACCATCGATGATCAACAAATCTTTCAATGCAGGGCTCCGACTCAGTAGGGCAAGCTGTAACTGGTTTTGACAACAGTATAAAACTCTTTTGCATACTGGCCTTGTTCTCTGGGCCCGTAACTCGAGGTTTTACGTCCGCCGAACGGAACATGATAGTCAGTGCCGGCGGTGGGCAGATTGATCATTACACAGCCTGATTTCGCGTGCCGGCGAAAATGCGCGGCATGCTTTAACGACGTTGTCATAATGCCAGCTGTCAGACCAAACTCTGTGTCATTGGAAACCGCCAGCGCCTCGTCGTAATTCGCAACTTTAATAACACAGCTAACCGGTCCGAATATTTCTTCGCGATTGACGCGCATATCGTTGCGCGTATCGGTATACAGCGTAGGCGAAAGAAAGTAGCCATCGGTATCGAGGGCTGGTGCTTCTCCTCCTTGAGCGAGAACAGCTCCTTCATCCACTGCTAATTGCATATATTTTTGAATTTCCTGCAATTGGCGCTGATCAACTACGGGCCCGATCTGAGTTTTCGTATCCAATGCATGTCCGACCACGAGTTTTCTCATCGCAATCGTCATGCGCTCGACAAATTCGTCGTGGATTCCCGCTTCAACGACCAACCGCGAGGATGCGGTGCACTTCTGTCCCGAACCAAAGAACGCACCGTTAATCGCACATTGCACGGCAAGATCAATATCGGCATCGTTCAGAACAACGAGTGCGTTTTTGCTGCCCATTTCAAGCTGCACCCGTGCCATGTTTTCAATCGCATTCGAAGCAATGCGCCGACCTACGCCAACCGAACCCGTAAACGAGATGGCATCGACATTTGGTGAGCGAGTAAGCGCATCGCCTGTCGTTGAGCCTGGGCCGGTTACAAGATTGAATGCACCAGCAGGCAGGCCGCTACGACTTATGATCTCAGTCAATGCCAACGCACTGGCCGGTACGAGTTCTGCCGCTTTGAGAACTACCGAGTTTCCGAATGCGAGCGCCGGTGCAATCTTCCAGGCTGCTACGGCAGTGGGGAAATTCCATGGAGTCACAATTCCAATGACGCCCAACGGTTCACGCGACACATCGACATCAACACCAGGTCGGACCGACGCTGCATGTTCCCCCATTTGGCGTAAGACTTCCGCGCCGAAATATTGGAAAAACTGACCGGCACGGCCGACTTCGCCAATGCCCTCGGCAAGAGGCTTACCTTCCTCTCGACTGAGAAGCTCCCCGAGTTCCTCCTTGCGGGCAATCAATTCGTCGCCTATCGCGTCAAGCACTAGCTTGCGTGCTTCAAGTCCACTTTGCGACCACTCTGAAAACGCGTCACGAGCAGCATCAACTGCCTGTAATGCATCATCCGGACTTGCGCTAGCGAAATGTCCTATTACGTCACTGGTATCGGACGGATTGATATTTGCAACCGTGTTGCTTGCAGCAATCCATTCACCGCCGATAAACATATTTGCATGGTTGTTATTCGACATCTCTGTCCTTGATGATAAAAAGTAGTAGTAGTTAGTTCGCTTTTAGCAATGCCTGTAGCTGCTCATGAACCTTTGCTGATAGTGGGATGCCAGATTCCGCTGATTTCTCTCGATTCTTATAGCGACGCGAACTGGGTAGCCGTGCACCTTCCTGCGATTCAATCTTTGCGAAGAATGTTTCCGCGTGATCAGCCCAGCCGTCGGCATCACCGAATAGATTCGGGTCAATGGCCAACATCAATTCCCCACCGCTGGGTGGCCCGCCGTCATTGTTATCGCGTTCGGCAGCTTCGAAGCTAAAACTTTCGCCGACCAGGGCGCCTGCAAAAAGCTCAATCATCATCGCGATTGATGAACCCTTGTGACCGCCAAATGCGAGCAACGCTCCCTCGAGCACACTATTCGGATCCGTTGTAGGATTTCCTTCAGCATCCACACCTACACCAGCAGGCAGGCTTTTGCCTTCGCGCGCCGCGAGCATGACCTCGCCTTTGGCCATAACCGATGATGCTTGATCAAAAATAACCGGCGGGTGGTTTTTGCGAGGCCAGCCGAAAGCGAGAGGGTTGGTACCGTACAGTGGTTTTGTTCCACCGGCAGGAATCACGGTCGGTTTGTATGAAACGCAGGCGAGGGCACAGAGGCCTGCTTCGGCGATCGGCTCGACCTCCGCCCAAAGAGCCGCAAAATGATGAATATCGACCAGTGACATAGCGGCTATACCGTTAGTGCGTGCTGCGCTGATCAGTGCGTCTCGCCCGCGCGCCAATGCCAGAGGAGCAAAACCGCTGTCACCGTCCACCCGAACCACAGACGGCGCAAGTTGTTCGACAACCGGCTCCGCATTACCGTTTACCTTACCGCTTTTCAATGAGGCCACGTATCCAGCTAAGCGCATCAGACCGTGAGAATGGCAGCCGTCGCGTTCAGCGGCGGTTATGACGTCAGCGACAGCATTGGAATTGTCCGAATTGCAGCCATTTCGCGTCAGGACCTGGGAAGCGAGGTCGTGAACCTCAGTAAGCGTCATCGTTATATCAGTCATTGTTTACCGCCTTGGCATGCGAATGTTCGGTGATCGGATAGCGTTCTAGTGCCGGTCCCAAAGCGTTCTTCAACGGATCAAGCCATGCTTCGAAGTTGCGCCATTGTTCGAGACCAGACGTGTAGATAGATTGTCGCACCTGCTCTGAGCTCGGCGTGCGCACTGATCGTTCAGTCTTGTGAAAATCAAGACAAGCTTCCTCGAACGGCAAGTCGCAGAAGTCGAGCATCCGGCGCACCTCAGTCTCGAGGTTGCTGACAACGTCTTCGTACTGAACACGCAGTACTTTTCCGGGTAATACCGCATCCCAGTGGTCCATGAGCTCGATGTAGTCCTTGTAATATGTACCAATTTCATCGAGCCCGTAGGTAAATTCCTGCCCGGAGGCGAATAGCTGCTTGAATCCGCTAAAACAACAGGCCATCGGATGACGACGCGCGTCAATTATTTTTGCATTCGGCAGGATCAAATGAATCAGACCAATATGGCGAAAGTTATTCGGCATCTTGTCAATGAAATACGCGCCACCTTGGCGATGTACCATCGTGTCGGCAATAAAGGCTTTACCCATTTCTTGCAGTTTGGTCGGCGTCAAGTCGTGAAGTACGGCAGGATATAACGGTTCTTCATCGATTCGACGGCGGCCAGCGAGACGATAAGCGAGCGACGGAATGTTTGGCAGTTCGAGCGTACCGTCAACCTGTGAATGCGATGCCAGTATCTGCTCCAACAGCGTCGAACCAGCGCGCGGCAGGCCAACAATAAAGATCGGATCTGCAGCCTCGTGACCACTGTCTGCATGCTGCGCGAATAATGCTTCGGTGCAGATTTGTTGTTGCAGTTTCAAGCGGTGTGTCATTTCTTCAATATCGTAACGAACCTGCGACAGGCGTAGTGAATTCCCGCGCAAGTAGTACTCTGCGGAATTGGCGAAATCATTACTGTCTTCGTAATGTTTGCCGAGAGCGAAGCACAAGTGAGCGCGGTCCTCGACAACTGTGGTGTCATCGGTTTCGTTCGACTGCATCAAGGACACCTCTTCGTCGTTGAAGCGGTAGGTTTTTAGATTGGCGAGACTCCAATAGGCGTCACCAAAACTTGGTCGTGCCTGGTAGGAATTGCGATACGCGTCTACAGCGGTTTCGAATTGGCCGATCGTCTTCAGCGCATGCCCGTGTACGAGATGTAGCTCGGAGCTGCGCGGCCGAACGGCTATCGCGCGATCGTATATCTCGAGAGCAGCGTCGTAATGGCCAACGGCAACAGATTGGTTGGCGAAACTGATTTGGTAGTCCAGGTTGTCGGGATCGCTATCGACCAGAATTTTCGCCTGACCGAGCGATTGCTCGTATTTTTGGCGTCGATAGAGCACGTTCATATAATCGTTTCGTGCAAACGTATTCTGTGGCTCGAATTCCACTGCACTTTCGAGCAAAAACTCAGCATCGTCCAGGACACCCGATTTGACGCCCAGGTCGGCTAATAGACGCATGCCTTCTACATTCTTCGGGTTGGCCGTCAGGAAATGTCGACAGAGTCGTTCTGCTTTGAAGTAGCGCCGCTCGGCGGTCATATTTCTGACGCTAAGGAGTTCGGGCGGGAGCGCTGCTAATTTTTGGTATTCATGTCTGGCATTTGCAGCCAGGTCGGCATTGCCGTCAGCGTCGGAAAGTTCTGCAATGGCTCTCCAGCTGGCGATGAGCGAATTGTTCAATGCCACAGCATGACGATACGCTTGAATAGCGGCGTTAGTTTGGCCGCTGGTCCGATAGACATGACCCTGTTCCTGGCGTGCTCGCCCATACGCAGGCTGCAGATCTTGCAGCTTCGCGAGTGTAGCAAGCGCGCTCTCGAAATCTTTCTGAAGACGCTGACAAACAGCCAGTACATACAAAGCTTCGGTTTGGTCTGGCTCAGTCTCGAGGACCTCAATAACTGCCTTCCGAGCCTCTGCGACACCCCCGTTCTGGAGCAGGGATGATGCGGCGTCCAGCCTATCCTGTATGTCAGAATTGTTTTTTGTCATCGGAAATCAATATCGCATTTGGACTGTATTTCCTCAATCCCCTAAACAAACAAGGCGAGCTGCTGCTCGCCTTGTTGTTGTCTCGTAACTACTGTTCGGGCTGAACAGCAATTGTTGGCTATCACTCAGAAATCGTAAGACATGCGTAGCCCAATCGTACGCGGACGGTTTGTCGTCGTGCGCTCAAAGAAGTCCTGTCGATTGATGTGCAGCTGCGCCCGTTCATCTGTGAGGTTTTCTGCAAAGAGTTCAGCAGTCCAACCATTTTGCGTGTCCCCAAGGCCAACGGATGCGTTAACCACCTGATAGGAGTCCTGATACTTGTTGGGTTCAGTTGGCGTATCGACAAGGGAGTTCAACGCTTCGTCGGCGTACTTGATCCCTATTTGCGCGAAAGCGTCCCGACCCCCACCTGTTGTCCAGTGGTAACGGCCGCGAATGCTGAACTGCATGTCCGGCGTTAAAGGTAGTGGCGAGCCTACATCAGCTACGACAAAGTCGAACGCCGGGTCGACGAACACAAGTTCCGTGTCGTTAAATGAGCCCGCGCCGTAGATCGTCAGGTTGTCTGACACTGCCCAGACCAAATCAACTTCGAGTCCAGTAATTTCGGCATCACCACCGTTATCCACCAGCGTGAATATGGAGATATTTTGTGAGTCAAACTGAGAAACCTGTATGTTTTCCCAGTCGATTCGATAGATTGAGCCATTGAATCGCAGATTGCCGTCGGCAAGCGTGGTTTTCCACCCAAACTCAATATTTTCCAAGGTATCTGACTCGAAAATATACGGCAGACAATATCCTGGAAAACCGTTTCCGTCTGGCGGAGGCAGGTTCGCATCAATGGCCACGTTCACGCCGCAGTTGGTGCCAACATTGTTGATGTTCTCCGCATTCGGGTCATACGGGAAGCGCGCGGCACCACGATTGATTCCAGGTGGGCGGAAGCCCTCGGACCAGGTCGCAAAAAACAGCGTGTCGCCGGAAGGCGTCCAGCTTGCTGTAAATTTGAATATCGTATCGTCTGTTTTGATCGGTGCTATGTCGCCTAGGTTGACCGCATAATCTCGACCACCTGTGAAGTTCGGCCGCAGGTCATTGGTAGGATCATCATCGTCGACGAACAGAGGGCGGTTGCCATAGCGAAACGCACCGTAACCCTGGAAGTCGTACTCGAGGTCGTAGTAGCGAGCGCCTACAGCGACGCCGAAATTCTCCGTCAACTGGAATGACAGTTCGCCAAACAACGCAATCTGTTCTTCCGTTCTTAGGTTGTCGTTACGGAACTGAGTTTCGGGGGACGGACCGCGGACCGCATTTGTGGCGGCATTGTCAAACGAACTATTAGTGGTGATATCGAGTGGAGCGTAGCCGGCTTCGAATGGCCCCAGGTAGTTAAAATTACCGATGTGCTTGATCTCGAAATCTTCATAGAAGAAACCGGCTGTGAAGTTCAGCATGCCGTCGAAATCTGAGTTGACGCGCAACTCGTGGGTCCAGCGTGACATTTCGTTATCCAGGAATACTGCATTGGCTGGATTACCGCATTCAACTACGCCAGGGTCGCCGCCAATTGTTGGATCGAAGTTGTAGCCGTTGTTCGTTCCGGTTATTCCGTCAACGCCTGTATAACCAGGAGTGAGGTATTCGCACTGGTAAGCACGGATGTAACCACCAATATTGGTATAGCCGGTGTAGTCCAAATTTGATTCAACGTCGCGATCCAGGAAGGCGCCGGCGTAGACAAGATCAAGGTTCCCCAGGCGACCGCTGACGGTCAAAGCAGTCTGATCAAACGAGTCATCGAGAGAGTCTCTGGTGAATCGGCTGACATTCAAGTCACCCTTGGCTGGATCGTAGTCAAAAACGCCTTCCGTCTTCAAAGTCTGACGCGTGTATTGTACGAGCATGTCCCATTCGTCATTGAAAACATACTTGGCGCCCAAGCGGACACCGCTATAGTTCGCGTCGTTAAAGTCGTCTTCAACCATTCCAGAGTTGTCGGCAACTTGCTTGAAGACCGGAACTGTCAGGCCGCCGGCGCCAACAGCTGTGCCGTCAGCGAGTATGGTTCCTGGTTCGTATGTAACGGTTTCACCAGGAAACGTCGGATTCAGCGCCGGATCCGCAACAAAGGTTCCTGCTACGTTATCGATATAACCACCCTGTCGGTCGTTATAGAACGCTGCACGTAACGCGAATTTGTCGTCAATCACCGGGATATTGATCATCGCCTCGACGGAATTCGAGTCTTCACCGTCGGAGGTAGTTGACCAGCTAGCATCGACACTGGCCTGGAATTCATTGAGATTCGGTTTGTTGGTGATCAATCGGACGGTGCCTGCCATCGAGCTTGCGCCGTACAGCGTTCCTTGTGGGCCTGGCAAAACCTCGATGCGTTCCATGTCAGTTACATAGATATCGAGGTTACGACCGCCGGACGTGACCGGCTGCTCATCCACGTACAAAGCGACGTTTGGCGCCGATCCCTGAGATTCCGCGACTGTGATGTTGATCGCGTCAACGGCGGCACCGCGTATATAGATTTCGTTCTGGCCGGGACCACGTCCGCCCGCATTGACGCTCGGCAAATACATGACGTAATCGGCGAAACTCTGAATATTCTGTTCGTCGAGCTGTTCGGCACTCATAGCCTGCACGGCCACAGGAATGTCCTGCATGCTGGCGACGCGTTTAGTGGCCGTTACGGTGATTTCTTCGATTGCCGATTGAGCGTGTACTTGGTTTGATACCAGTGCAGCTGCGACTGCAACGGTCAAAGCCGTTTTGCGTGGTTGAATCCCGATCATCGTTTGTATCCCCCAAACCTATTAATTTCTAGAGCACATACTCTGAAATATAACAGTCAATCAAAAGCGACATTGACTATTTGCGACATTAATTAGTCAGAATAAGACCTATTAGCGGTTCTAATAGTGCAAATGCCAATATGGCGCTGCCGAACCGTCATGGCCATAAGCCGATGCACCACAGTGCCTTAAGAATTGCTAATACTAGTGGCTAGTGATTGACCTAGGGTACGCAGACGTTGATTGTGGACAGCCAGTAATCGATCAGGCGTCAACGCGACAATGCCATTCGCGCTCTTGAAATACGGCCTCGGCAGCGACAAGCCTGCGAAATCTCACTTTTCCAAATCGAAGCCGCTCAAAAACCACTACGACGTTGTCATTATCGGTGCCGGCGGTCACGGTGCGGCGATTGCGTACTATCTTGCTCGGCACCATGGCATCACCAATGTGGCGATTCTGGACAAGGGCTATTTAGGGGGCGGAAATACTGCCCGCAATACAGCTGTCATTCGCTCCAATTACTTGAGCGAGGAAAGCGTCAATTTCTATCGCGAGTCGGTGAAACTATTTGGTGGGCTTAGCAATGAGTTGGGCTACAACATCATGATGGAAGATCGTGGCCAGCTGACATTGGCGCAAAGCGATGCCGCGATACGGAGTTTTCGCTGGCGTGCCGAGATCAATCAGCGACTGGGTGTGCGCTCAGAAGTTATCGACCGTAAAGAAATTCGCAAACTAGTGCCAAACTTGCGTATGTCCGAGGATGCACGTTTTCCAATTCTCGCAGGCCTCTGGCATGCGGACGGAGCGACCGCACGTCATGACGCCGTGGTTTGGGGTTATGCGCGCGGCGCCTGTAACCGCGGTGTTGAGCTACACCAGCTAACTGAAGTTCAAAGTGTTGAGGTTGCCGATGGCGCGGTTCAAAGTGTAATGACCAATCGTGGTCGTGTCGGTTGCGGATGCGTCGTGCAAGCCGTCGCCGGAATGAGTTCGGTGGTCGCAAATCTCGCAGGCTTCAAACTTCCCATTCATACCTACCCGCTGCAAGCGATGGTGACGCAGCCATATAAACCGGTGCTCACACCACTCGTTAGTTCTCCGCAGTTGCATGTCTATGTGCAGCAGACTTCGCGCGGTGAATTTGTGCTTGGCGGTGGCGCGGATCCATACGCGCTGTACAACACGCGCGCGACCTTGGAGCAAAAAGAAACGATGGCGGCTGCAATAATCGAGCTGTTCCCATTCTTGTCACAGGCGCGTGTATTACGGCAGTGGGCCGGCATTGTCGACATGACGCCGGACTACAGCCCGGTAATGGGCGTCAGCCCGGTCAAAAACTATTATCTGGATGCTGGCTGGGGAACCTGGGGATTCAAGGCAACGCCGATCTGCGGCAAGAGTATGGCGGAATTGGTCGCAACGGGACGGGTACCACAGCTAATCAAGTCTTTCGAGCTGGAACGGTTTTATCGTTTTGAGCAGGTTAACGAGGCCGGCGCTACCGCCGCGAGTCATTGATGAAGATTTTGCATTGTCCGCTCAATGGCCCTCGTAACATCGCCGAATTCACGTATGGCGGTGAGTACCACCCGCAACCGAGTCCAGATGAGTGCGACGACAGAAGTTGGGCCGAGCATGTTTTTTTTCATGATAACCCGGCTGGTCGCGTTATCGAGTGGTGGTGTCATACGGCCTCGTCATACTGGTTTCTGGCGGAGCGCGATACCGGCAGCGATCGCGTGCTACGCACGTTTGCTGTTCCGAAAAATGCAGAATTCGGGGTTGATGAATGAAAGCTGTCCATCGACTTCCCGCGCCGCAAGGATTGTTCGTGAACCACGAGCAATCTATCGAGTTCAAATTTGAAGGGTGCACGGTGAAGGGTCTTGCCGGGGACACTATTGCCAGCGCACTGGCAGCCAATGATCAGTGGTTATTGAGCCGATCGTTCAAGTATCACAGACCACGTGGGATTTTGACTATGGCGGGGCAGGACGCGAATACACTGGTGCAATTGCCGGGCGATCCAAATTGTCTCGCCGACCGAACGCCGATTGAGGAAGGTCTTGAAGTTTCGGCGCAGAATTATAGTGGCTCTTTACGCAACGATCGCAACAGTCTGATTGGATTATTCGCGCGCTTCTTGCCGGTTGGCTTCTATTATCACGCGTTCTTCCGGCCTCGCGGAATCTGGAATTGGTGGTCGCGCTATTTTCGTTCAAAAGCCGGTCTGGGTGTTATTGATCAATCGATTTCCAGTCAAGACTATGACAAGCAATATTTATTCTCCGATGTGGTCGTGATCGGCGGAGGACCTATTGGGTTGCAGGCTGCGCTCGATGCCTCGAATTCCCATGAAAATATACTTCTGATTGACGATCAACCGATGCTGGGCGGCTCCCTCAATTATTCACGAGCGGGCAAAGTGGCTGCCGATGATTTGCTACGGCGGGATCAGTTGGTCAACGAAGTAGGCTCGAGAGCCAACATAACGGTAATGAGCAATGCGACCGCGAATGGCTGGTACGCCGACAACTGGCTCTCGGTAATTAGCGAAAGTCGCTTGTTTAAATTGCGGGCTAATAAAGTAGTCCTTTGTTCGGGCTTGCTTGAACAACACGCTCTTTTTCATAACAACGATCTGCCCGGCATCATGATGGGTACCGCGGCGCAACGACTGATTAAGCTATATGGCGTGCGTCCGGGTCATCGTGCGGTGGTTTTGGCTGGCAATGATGACGCCTTTGGAGTGGCACTTGACCTTCATGACGCTGGTGTGGAGGTAGCCGCGATTGTCGACTACCGGGAGCAAGAGTCTCGCGATCCGCGCGCAGTGGCAGCAAAGGATCTGGGGATTCTAATCATGAACGGGCATGCCGTTTACTCGGCTATCGCTGCCGACCGGCATATAGCGGCAGTTGAAGTTCGGAAGATATCCGGCCCCGGCGAATGCTTTAGCGGCGGAACGCCAATTGACTGTGATCTGTTGTGCATGTCCGTCGGTTTCATGCCCGCGTATCAACTTGCCTGTCAGGCAGGCGCCAGCCTTCAATATGACGATGATGCTGCTTCATTTTCGATTAGCGGATTACCGGACGGTTTTGAATTGGGTACCGATACGCGTACCGCAAATTTTCCCTGGCCGATATTTGCCCATCCGAAAGGAAAAGAGTTTGTTGACTTTGATGAGGACCTGCAAATAGCAGACATCGTCAACGCGACCCGCGCCGGATATGAAAATGTGCAATTGGTGAAGCGCTACTCAACTTGCGGTATGGGTCCGTCGCAAGGCCGGCATTCAGCGTTGCCAACAGCGCGGCTGGTTGCCAAAGCGACCGGAAATACGGTTGCTGAAACAGGTGTAACCACGGCCCGTCCACCGTTCGCAGCTGAAACGCTGGGGCATTGTGCGGGCAGAAGTTTTTATCCGGCGTTTAAATCCAACATTCATCACCGTCATGTCGAAGCGGGCGCAAAAATGTTACAGGCCGGCTCCTGGTATCGACCGGCCTACTATGGTGACGATGCAGCGACGAGTATCAATCAAGAAGTCTTACAAGTTCGAAAATCGGTTGGCTTGATCGATGTGTCAACGCTTGGCGGGATCGATTTACGCGGCCCGGATGCCGCGGAATTTCTAAACCGAATTTATACTTTCGCTTACGCCAAGCAACAGCCCGGTACTGTTCGCTATGCGCTGATGACCAATGAAGCTGGAGCGGTTATCGACGACGGCGTGGTTTGTCGCATGGAAGAACAGCATTTCTACGTTACCGCGACGACAAGCGGTATAGAAGCGGTTTATCGAGCAATGTTGCGGTGGAACGCGATCTGGCAACTCGATGTGACTTTGTGCAACATGACCAACGCGTACGCTGGCGTAAACGTAGCGGGCCCTGGATCGCGTGAATTGCTGGCTTCACTCTGCGAGGACATTGATCTCGACAAGGCGGCATTCCCCTATCTGGGAGTGCGTCGCGGCAGAGTGGCAGGGATACCTGCGTTGATCTTACGCGTCGGCTTCGTCGGCGAGCTCGGCTATGAAATACATGTTCCACAGTATTGTGGTGAAGCGCTGTGGGATGCATTGATGGAAGCAGGCAAGCATAGCGGCGTAAGGCCAGTCGGTATTGAAGCGCAGCGACTATTGCGGTTGGAAAAAGGCCACATCATCGTCGGTCAAGACACGGATGCGATGTCGAACCCAATGGAGTTGCAAATGCAATGGGCAATCGCCCGTAAGAAGGACTTTTTCGTCGGTGCACGCACGCTTGCCGTGCTTGAACGGCAGCCATTGCAGCGCGTGCTTGTAGGTTTCTGCATGAATAATGGGGCCGAGCCAGCAAAGGAAAGCCACCTAGTCATTGACGGCGACCAGATTATCGGCCGCGTAACGTCCTGCGCCTGGTCGCCCAGCCTTGAGAAAGTAATTGGATTGGCCTACGTGACGCCGTCACTAGCGACGCCGGGCAGCTGCATTACAATTTCAACCGGCGGCAATCGTAAAGTTGAAGCGCAGGTTGTGTCTCTTCCATTTTACGATGCCGATGGTTTGCGGCAGGCGCTCTGATGAGTCCAGTATTGCATCCTCTGAAGGCGCAACGACGCAGTCCGATTTACCGTTGGCATATGCATCGCGGCGCGACCTTTATCGCAAAAGGTGATGCAACATTTGTCCAGCATTATCAGGATTCCGAGAAAGAAGGTTTCTTGGCGCAGCGCCTGGCAATTTGCGATCTGTCTCTGTTGTCCAGACAAGGAATAATCGGCCGAGGATCGAGTGCCTGGCTGACAGCGAACAGGCAGGTGGCTCCCGAGTGCGCTAATAAAAGCGTTACGCAAGCAAATGGTGACTTGCTGGTGCGTCTTGCTGAGCGTGATTTCTTAAATTTGCAGCTGTCGAGCCTTGGGTTTGCCGGATCACCTGATCGCGATATGTGGCTGGACGGCGGCGCCGCTGATGCTTTCATAGTGCCCAGTTCGGACAGTCATAGTCTATTTGCCGTCAGCGGAACGTTTGCATCGACACTTTTTTCGAAAATCTGTGGCGTTGATCTTCGGGAAAGATCTTTTTCTAACGGTGATGTTGCGCAAACATCCGTCGCCCGCGTTAATGCCGTGATTATTCGTCATCATTTCGGTTCGACAGAGAACTTCTTCTTGTTGACGGCGACGTCGGCGGCCGAGTATGTGTGGCATTGCCTGCTCGATGCGATGCAAGAGTATGGCGGCGAACCTGTGGGCGTTGCGGCGCTGGCTGCGCTGCAGCAGACTTGATAGTGACGTTTCCGTCCAGAGCCAGGTACGTAATCATCGGAGCCGGTATTCACGGGTTGAGCACTGCGTATCACCTTGCACTCGAGCTGAAAGCGACTCGGCAAGGTAGTGGTGCCGATATCGTCGTTCTTGACAAGAGCGGAATTTGCGCCGGTGCGACGGGTATTGCCTGTGGCGTCATCCGTAACAACTACTTTCAACCGGCGATGCGCGAGCTAATGGCACACAGTGTTGGTGTATGGGAAAGTGATCCGGAGACTTACAGTTACCACCCAGTTGGTTACATGCAGATTAGTTGTGAGTCCATGCATGCGGATATGGCTTCCGTAAGTGAACAACAAAAGGCTATTGATTACGAATCAACCTTCATAGAAGGCGCTGACGATAGCGCGCGTTATATGCGTGCTTTGTTTGACGACTGGCGAGCCCAGGGAATTACATCGGTTCTGCACGAAAAGCGCGGTGGTTACGCCAATAATCGAAAAGCGATCGAGGGCGTCGCCGCCAAGGCCACCGCATTAGGCGTACGTACTTTTGACGGCGTTTCGGTGACTGGTTTCGAATTTGACGCATCTGGGGTGATAGCGGGAGTTGAAACGAATGCAGGTAGTATCGCCTGTGACCATGTGGTCGTTGCTGCGGGCCCCTGGGTCCGAGATATCTGGAGTATGTTGCAGCTCCCAGAGCAGATTGAGGTATCGAACCCGGATGATGCGGGACAGTCCGCTGTTGTACCGATGTGGACCTACTGGTCGCTGCAGGAAGGAACGCTTGGCGTGGATCCCCATAGCCAGCGCACCAATGATGGTGGTCCGTCGCCAGTATTGCATGTGGACACCGACGCGCCCTTATTCTCCGACATTGATGGTGAACTGATTACCGATGAAATGTGGGGCATTTATTACAAGCCGGACCTCAATTTCGGTGGTATTCAGGGTGGCGCCGCGCCGCACAAGTTGGACAAACCGGCCGCCGAGGTCAGCGTGGATCCGTATGGGCCGGCATCCAGCGAGTTCGTGATGGGCGACGATTTCGCTCATATGTGGGTATCGGCGCTCGCACATTGTCAAAAGCGCTTTTCTGGAAACATGCCGCTCTACAAACGAGAGCCGTCTGGTGGGCTTGGCGCATTTACTCCTGACAGCTTTCCAGTGTTCGACATATTTCGGGAAAATTGTTACGTCATCGCTGACTCGAATCACGGTTACAAGATGCTTGGTGTGGGAAAATTAGTTGCACAAGAGATCTGTTCAGGCCGCACATCGGCGCTGCTGGAGCCATTTCGGTTTTCGCGCTACGTAAGTGGGCGCCTGCACCCGGTGTCGAATAGCCCGTTTCCGTGGAGTTAGGGGTGCTTTCTGCCGTAAACTACCGTTTTGGTTAGCAATCTGTCACGACGATGGCCCAAGATCGGGATATTCAGCTAGGTGCATTGCGGATTTTCGTCGCGACTGCCGAGTCAGAAACGTTAACCAGTGCTGCAGAAAAACTTGGCGTAACGCAGTCGGCCGTATCACAGGCGATTGCGCAGCTCGAGGTTTTGGCGTCGGCGGAACTCATTGTGCGGCGGTCACGACCAATTCAGCTGACGCCAGCCGGCGAGGTTCTCAAGCATCATGCCGATATCATTCTCGCCGATACCCGTCGCATGATTCAGGAAATATCGATTGCGGCCGGACATTTGCCGCGATTGACTATCGGCGTGATTGATTCATTCGCCGATGTGGCGGGACAAAAACTGACAGAGAGCATTGCGCCAATTGCGCCACAACTTTCATTGCAGACCGGGCTGACGATGCCTCTCTCCGATGCGCTGCTGACGCGGAAACTCGATATTCTGATATCGAGCGACCCACTTGAGGAACACCCTGAGCTTGAATGTCACGCGCTGCTACGCGATCCATTTGTGTTAATCGTAGGTGACGTCTTATGCGGTGATGAAGATCCAGAGGCTGCAGATTTGGCCAAGGATGTTCCGTTCGCACGCTATTCCAACCAGACACGACTTGGTATGTTGACCGACTTGGTTCTCCGTCGAGCGGGTATTGAACCAAAAGCCCGGTTTGAGTTTGATAGCACGCACTCATTGCTGAGGACCGTAAACGCAGGACAGGGCTGGGCGATCGCTACGAGCATGACCGTTATGCAATTCCCTGACCTTCTGCAAGGTATCCGTGTCCTGCCTCTCGCCAATGGAGGTAGCTCACGTTACATATGCTTACTCGCTCGCCGCGATGAACTGGGTGAAACGCCGACGCAAATCGCAGCAATATGCCGCTCGATATACAGCGAGAATGTTTTGCCGCAGATGTTGCAGCATATGCCGTGGTTGAGCGGTAAGGCGACGGCCATTACGGACGCGCCGGCTATCTGGTCGGCTTAGTCTTTAGTCTAAGGAGTTGCTGCCCTGCAATAGCGATCAGCAACCCAGGAATGAAAATGTCGTGTGGGAATGTCCTGCAGTGGCGTTAATACGCCGCCATCAAACCCTGGCGATAATCTACCAGCCTGCATACCTTCGACGGCAAAAATATCTTCCCTGAATACCGTGTCCCAACTCTTCAAAATGGCAGCTCGGGCTGACGCAAAATCATCTTTATGTTGTGCATCGCCGACGTAGCTTATTTGCAGTTTTTCAAGGCTTTCATCCGGACGCTGCGGCATGACAATGACGGAGAAAAAATGGTCCACCTGCAGGCCAACTAGGGTATTGGGATATAGGGAGATGTATTCAGCGTGGCGCAGCTTCTCTTTTGGCCAGTTGTCGATCAGGGGTAACGTTTGCGTACCGGCGCTGGTTGCAAATTCGTAGACTTTCGTGCCCTGGCCAGAAATTCCATCGCCGTCCGTGATGTTGAAGTGTTGATCAAGGGGCGAGTAACTATTCAGGCCCGGATGCACCCACGGCAAATGATACGCCTCACAGTAGTTTTCAACGGCGAGCTTCCAGTTGCAAGCGACCCGGAGTTCCAGATTGCTGCCAGTCGCCGCCGGGCCGATCTGTTGTTCGTCTAAATTTTTTGAGTAATTCGACCAGCGCGCAATCAGTGGTGCAATGTAGTCGTCGAAGGGTTCAGCGTCGCCGGACAAGTTAACGAAAACAATGTCCATCCACACAGCGAACCGGACGGGTTTTAAGCCGTGATTTTCTTTGCTGAATCCGGCGCACTCGTGCTGGTCGATGCCACCGATCAGTGGCGTACTCATAAGCTCGCCAGAAAAATTGTATGACCATGAATGATAAGGACAGCGAATGACCGCACGTAGTTGGGTATTTTCGCGCACCAGTTTCATCCCGCGGTGGCTACAGACATTGTGGAATACACGAAGATCGTCGGACTTGTCCATAATAATTAGTAGCGGTATTCCCATCAGGTCGACCGGCTTGGCGAAACCGGGGCCAATTAGCTCGCTGCGGTACCCGATGGCGGCCCATGACCGACCGATAATCTGGTCACGTTCAAACGCAAATAAAGACTCGTCATGGTAGGTAGCGTTCGGCAGACCGCGTGATGCGCCATCGGCTGCAGTGATTTCACGCATCGCATCGTGTAGCTCAGCGATCTGAGGCGCGGTATATTTCATTGGTTATCTATCAGTTTCGATAGTCGGGCGACTTTTGATCCAGCATGCGCAGCAACGCTGGCCACTCGTACTTGCCGTGCGGGAAGATGTCGTACTGCTTGGCGGCGGCCTCGCAGACCTCATCGGCTGGCATCGTATACTCACGTCCGCTCGCCAGGACCTGCATTTGAGTTCGACAGGCGCGCTCGAGGTAGTACATCAATATAAATGCTTCGCCGACGGTTGCACCTCCAGTCAAGATGCCGTGGTTGCGCAGGATTAACACTTTCTTGTCGCCAAGACTGGCGGCGAGTCGTTGCCGTTCGTCAGTGTCCGTCGACATGCCTTCATAGTCGTGATACGCAACGTTGTTGTAGAACGGCATCGCGTCCTGAATCATCAATATCAGGCCATCCTTCAACGCGGACACTGCGAGGCCGTATTCCGAGTGGCTGTGCATGATGCAATGCAGGTCTGGACGGGCCGCGTGAATGGCACTGTGAATGACATAGCCCGTAACGTTGATGTCTTCGTGATCGGTGTTCGCCGATCCTGGGTCGAGAACATTGCCGTCCAGGTCTAATGTGATCAGGTTTGATGCGGTAATTTCATCATGACGCAGGCCGAATCGATTGATCAGAAAATTCTCGGTACCAGGAATCTTCGCGGTGATGTGATTCCAGATGA
>Ga0055584_100001374_pt1 | contig 23987 bp, 20 predicted proteins | sample OSDHelmetaG_FD_58716 | JGI IMG/M metagenome (GOLD analysis project Ga0055584, IMG submission 58716) | Pelagic marine sediment microbial communities from the LTER site Helgoland, North Sea, for post-phytoplankton bloom and carbon turnover... | ecosystem: Environmental > Aquatic > Marine >...
TCCTGCTCAGCTAGACGCGCCATGCCTCATTAGACGCTTGTAACGCCTTTCTTGTAGTGCTTCAACATCCATATCTTTGAGCTGCCTTATTTGTTCGAGTAATGCATCTTTTAAGCGACCAGCTGTTAATTGCATGTCTCGATGAGCGCCTCCCAAAGGCTCAGGTATGGTTCTATCGACGATACCAAGCTCTTCCAGACGACTTGAGGTCACCCCCATTGCTTCGGCTGCTTCGGCTTTATAGTCTGAGGATTTCCAAAGAATGGTGGCACAGCCTTCAGGAGAGATTACATAGTAAGTAGAGTATTCAAGCATGTTGAGATAATCACAGACACCAATTGCAATAGCGCCGCCTGAATTACCTTCACCCGTCACAGTAGCAATGATGGGCACTTTTAAGCGCGACATAATTGCCATATTTTCAGCAATAGCTTCATTGATACCACGTGCTTCTGAATCCACACCAGGGTAGGCTCCCAGCGTATCAATAAATGTCAGCACAGGCATTTTATAACGTTCTGCCAATAACATAACCCGGCGAGCTTTACGATATCCTTCAGGTTTTGGCATGCCAAAATTGCGCCTTACTTTTTCTTCAGTGCTACGCCCTTTTTGATGACCAATTATCATAACCGGGATATCATCCAGATAAGCAACGCCAGATAAGATTGATTGGTCATCCGCAAACATTCGATCACCATGCAATTCCTCAAACTCAGTACACATGTAACGAATATAATCTTCAGTTTGGGGCCTTAGTGGATGCCTTGCCAGCATAGAAATTTGCCAAGGACTGAGAGACGAGAAAATTTTTGTGGTGAGTTTGTGACTTTTCTCTTGAAGGTTTTCGATTTCTTCAGTGATATTCAGTTTGTTATCTGCACCGACCAAACGCAATTCATTAATTTTCACTTCTAGATCTGCAATTGGTTGTTCGAAATCAAGATAATCAGTGTTCATAGCTTACTTCTTTATTTAAATATTAAATTTTTTTACCGGTTTATAGGATTTATAAGGTGTCTGAAACAGATTAATAGCTGAGACTAACACCTTGCTCACCGTAATGCTGCTTTAAACGATGCAGTAATTCGTCATCAGGTTTAACCTGCCAGGTTTTACCAAAAGCAATTTTACCCTGCACGCCCTCTCTTGCATAGTTAACAACTACCTTGCATACCTTTTCAGCATTTGGTGCTGCCTGAGGAGAAGAAATATAGTCGACAAGTATTTGCTCCAGCTCTTGTAATGCCGATGCACAAAGCGATTCCTGCTGAAGGTTGAGAGTAATGTGACGGAGATAAGCTTCTCTGGCATCTTGAAAGCTCATGATACTTTTTGCTCGCACCTGATAGCTACCATCTCCTGCATATTCATTTTGACTTACCGCACCTTCGACCAGAATAATCTCATCTTTAGTCAACACCTCTCTAACTGACTCATATACTTCACCAAACAACGAAACTTCTATACGGCCGCTTTGGTCGTCCAAAGTCAAAATGGCGATATTGTCACCGCGTTTACTTTTTATGACACGCATATCATGCACAAGCCCGATAAGAACTTGTGGCGAATTATTAGGTCTTAAATTCACAATGCGATTTTTAGTAATCTTGGCAATTTCCGGCAAGTATTCCTCAATTGGATGACCTGACAAATACAGCCCAAGACTCTCTTTTTCTTCTTGCAATCTTCGCTTTTCGCTCCATGAACGGACATGTCGAAAATTAGCATAGACGTCAACTTCTGTTTCATCAGTCGGTACTAATTCACCGAAAAGATCATCGACACCACTTTCCTGAATACGGTGAGCCTGCGCAGCTGTTTTTATAGCCTCGCCCATACTGGCAAGCAAAATAGCTCGATCAATATCTTTACTGGTAGAGTCAAAAGCGCCAGAACGGATTAACGCTTCTAAAGAACGTTTATTAATAACCGCCAAATCAACACGTTTACAAAAATCAAAAAGGTTTCTAAATGGACCACTGGTTTCCCGAGTCTTGATTATATTTTCTATTGGCCCTTCTCCAAGACCTTTTATTGCACCAAGCCCATAAATGACATGCGCTTCTCCTGCATTGTTATAATCAACCGTAAAGCCATAACTTCCAATATTTACATCCGGAGCGTTTAGTGGAAGCTTCATCCGACGGCATTCATCCGCGAGTATCACTATTTTGTCAGTGTTCTGCATATCAGCAGATAATACTGACGCCATAAAATGTGCAGGATAATGCCTTTTCAACCAGGCCGTTTGATAAGAAACCAAGGCATAAGCCGCAGAGTGAGACTTGTTAAATCCATAGCCTGCAAATTTCTCCATCAGATTAAAAATCGATTCTGCTGTTTTTGCTTCTATATTGTTTTTTGTGGCGCCTTCTAAAAAGATTTCACTCTGCTTCTGCATTTCTTCCGGTTTTTTCTTACCCATGGCACGACGCAACATATCCGCCCCACCCAAACTATAGTCTGCTAATACCTGGGCAATTTTCATTACCTGTTCTTGATATAAAATGACGCCATAAGTATTTTGTAATATTGGTTCAAGCAAAGGGTGAGCGTAAGCGACTTCTGCCCCATGTTTACGATTAATAAAATCATCCACCATGCCGGAACCAAGTGGGCCAGGCCGGTATAAGGCTACTAAGGCAACTATATCTTCGAAAGTATTTGGTTTAAGCCGCTTGATTAATTCCTTCATACCTTTTGATTCAAGCTGAAATATTGCGGTTGTTTCTCCGCTGATTAACAACTGGTAAACAGACAGGTCATCCAAAGGAATATGGCTTATATCAAGTTGCTTAGCGCCTTCTTCAGAAGCATTACGTTCAGCATTAATCATACTGACTGCCCCATTAATAATGGTAAGCGTCCGTAGGCCAAGAAAATCAAATTTAACTAAGCCTGCTTTCTCTACATCGCTCATATCGTATTGAGTAACCAGGTTAGAACCGGCTTCATCACAATAAAGAGGGGTAAAGTCTGTCAGCTTTCCTGGCGCGATCACCACTCCGCCAGCATGTTTCCCGACGTTACGTACAATACCTTCAAGCTTAAATGCCATTTCCATAATTTCTTCAGCTTCTTCATCATTTGCGACAAATGATGCTAGCTGAGGCTCTTCAGCCATCGCTTTTTCCAAGGTCATGCCTATCTCAAATGGCACAAGTTTTGAGAGCTTATCAGCCAAGGCGTATGACTTACCCTGCACACGCGCGACATCCCTGATAACACCTTTCGCTGCCATGGTGCCAAAAGTAATAATCTGAGACACCGCATCTCGTCCATATAGCTCAGCAACATGCTCTATAACTCTGTCACGTCCATCCATACAAAAATCCACATCGAAATCTGGCATGGATATACGTTCGGGGTTCAAAAACCTTTCAAACAGCAAGTCATATTCAAGTGGATCCAGATCAGTGATTTTTAGTGAATAAGCAACCAATGAACCTGCCCCAGAGCCCCTACCTGGACCAACTGGGACACCGTTGTCTTTGGCCCATTGAATGAATTCCATCACGATTAAAAAATAACCTGGAAAACCCATCTGGATAATAATATTCAGCTCAAAATCCAGACGGTCTTGGTACAACTGGCGTTTTTCTGCGCTTACCACTTCGGCTAAATCAAGTAAGCGATTATTTAAACCCTCTTCACTTAAGCGTCGAAGATAGTCATCGACACTTAAATTTTCAGGTACCGGGTAGTCTGGTAGGCACGGGGTTCCTAATGATAATTCAAGATTACAGCGTTTCGCGATTTCAACAGTATTCTGTATAGCCTCAGGGATATCGCTAAAGAGAGCCTGCATTTCTTCAGTGCTCCGCAAATATTGAGTATCTGAATAAGTTCTAGGGCGTCTGGGGTCATCCAGAGTACGGCGGTCATTAATACAAACACGAGCTTCATGCGCTTCAAATTCGGCAGACGTCAAGAATCTAACATCATTGGTTGCAACGACAGGACAGTCAAACTCTAGACTAAGATCTATTGCTCCATGTATATATTCTTCTTCTCTAGGGCGCTCAGTACGCTGTAATTCTAGATAAAAACTGTCTGGGAACACTTTCATCCAATGTTCGAGTTTAGATTTCGCTAAAGCTAAATCCTCATTCAGTAATGCTTGCCCTATAGTGCCTTCCCTAGCCCCAGAAAGCACAATCAAACCAGCACTGTGTTGTTCTATCCATTGCTCTTGTGTAAGGACCTTTCCACGCCTTTGCCCTTCTTGATATGATTTCGAGATTAACTTTATAAGATTTTGATATCCTTCACTATTCTTTATTATAAAAGTTAGAATTGAAGCATTATCATCGCCTTTCTCGTCAACCACCAACAAATCACAACCACACAAAGGTTTTACACCTTTGGCGATAGCTCCGGAGTAGAATTTTATTAAGGCATAAAAATTAGAAAGGTCTGTGAGAGCAACTGCCGGCTGGCCAAGTTCTGCAGCTTTATTGACAAGTTCAGGAACTTTAGTCAGCCCATCAACTAGCGAATATTCAGAATGAACTTTTAAATGTATAAATGAAGGTAAATCTGTCATAACCAGGACTGCTTTTTATAAATATAGTGTAAAGCTATTATCAATAAACTGACATCCTTATTTGCGATCCAACACGTCTTTTACTGGTCCATAACTTAAGCGATGCTCAGGACAAGGCCCAATTTCCCTTAAAACTCTTAAATGTTCAGCCGTTGGATAACCTTTATGCTTAGCAAAGCCATAAGCTGGAAATTGTTCATGCAATGCAATTAAACACTCATCTCTATGCACTTTAGCGAGAATAGAAGCAGCCGCTATTGACTGTATGCGCTGATCACCTTTAATAAGAGCTTTACTCTTATAGTCCCAAACTGGCTTCCGGTTACCATCGACATAGATAAATTCTGGCTCAAGTTCTAAGGCTGCAACAGCACGCTGCATTGCCAGCATTGTTGCCTGCAGAATATTTATACTATCAATCTCTTTTACATCAGCCTCAGCAATAGCGAAGGCCAAGGCTTCTAGTTTTATTTGCTTGCTTAACTTTTCGCGTGTGTTTTTACTTAATTTTTTTGAATCATTCAAACCCGGAATAATTTTTTCTTTATCTAATATAACTGCCGCGGCAACCACATTGCCAGCAAGCGGCCCTCTGCCAGCCTCATCTACCCCCGCAATCAATCGATATTTTGATTCATCTTCCTCAAAGATCAACAAAGCCTGCTTACTCCTGATGGCTTACTGAATCCAATACTGCCTCAGCAGCAGCTGCATTAGCATTCTTACGTAGTGATTGATGGATTTGCAGATACTCTAAGTTCAGCTGCTCCTGTTTCTCTTCATCATCTAATAAGCTTTGAATACCTTGAAATAAGGCTTCAGCATTAACCTTATTTTGCACTCTTTCTTCAACCAAGCGTTTCCCTGCTAATAGATTAGGCAAAGAAAAATAAGGCACTTTGAGCATTCTGGAAATAAGCGCATAGGATAATGCTGACATTTTATAACAAACCAACATGGGCTTTTTCATCAAAGCAGCCTCTAAGGTCGCTGTACCCGAAGCAATTAATAGCACATCTGCAGCCGCCATGACTTCACGAGCGAAACCATCCGTCAGAGTGACTTTCAAGTCAGGAAATTTTTCTTTAAGTAAGGCTTCAATTTGCACCCATCTTGCGGCATTAGCACACGGGATTACTATTTCTAACTCTGGCCAATGTTGTAAACACAATTCTGCACATTTTAGAAATTCCGGTGCCAATCTGCCTACCTCACCTTCCCTGCTACCCGGTAACAGAGCCAATAATAAACCACGCTTATCTAGTCCTAGCTCAGTTCTAGCAGATGCTTTATCAACACTCAAAGGAATAAGGTCTGCAAGTGGATGACCAACGCAGCGGACAGCTATATTGTGTTTCTCGTAAAATGCTACTTCGAAAGGAAATAGCGTAAGCATTAAATCCACTGATCGCGCAATTTTATGAATACGCTTCCTGCGCCAAGCCCACACTGAAGGGCTCACATAATGTATTGTATAAATGCCAGCCTGTTTTAACTGCCTTTCGATGTTTAAGTTAAAGTCAGGTGAATCGATACCTATAAACACATCCGGCTTATAGCTTAAAAAATGTCGCACCACACTCTTTCGAATACCTAACAGTTCAGGCAAGCGCTTGAACGGCTCTATTAAGCCCATAACTGATAAACGCTCCATAGGCACCATAGATTGCAAGCCTTGAGCAGTCATAAGTGGACCGCCAATACCTTCAAAAGTAATCTGTGGATTTTGTGATTTAAGCGCTTGCATGAGCCCTGCGCCAAGTATATCACCAGAACTTTCTCCGGCTAATATTCCAATGCGTAGAGGACTAGTCATGCGTAATCTTATCGAGTTATGCCTTTGGTCGATGCAAGAACTGAATCTACCAAAACCTGAATTTCAGGATGTTCATCAACCATCTTTTGAATTTCAGCTAAAGCCTGATCAGTCGTTTTGCCATCACGATAAAGAATTTTATAGGCTTGTCGAATTGCTCTAATCGCCTCTTTACTAAAGCCTCTACGTTCTAATCCAGTACTATTTACCCCTCTTGCCGTGGGCGGAGTTCCATTGACGATGATATAAGCTGGAACATCCATATTGACATGAGTTAAGCCGCCTATGAAGCTATGAGCGCCAATTTTTAAGAATTGGTAAACTCCGGAAAAGCCGGCCAGAATTGCCCAATCACCAACCTCTACATGGCCACTGACCGCAGCATTATTTGAAAAAATAGTGTGATTCCCAATAATGCAATCGTGCGCTACGTGCGTATAAGGCATAAATAAATTATCCGACCCTATACGAGTTATGCCACCTCCTACGTCTGTGCCACGATGTATAGTAGCGCCTTCTCTAATTGTATTATTGTCCCCTATTTCAAGCAGGCTAGCTTCACCCTGATATTTCAAATCAGAGGGATCTTCACCCACGGAAGAAAACTGAAAAATCTGATTACCTTTACCTAATTTAGTGTTTGATCTGATAACGACATGAGAAGCAATTTTGCAATCATCACCTATAACAACATCAGGGCCAATAATACTCCATGGGCCAATCTCAACATTACTACCAATTGTAGCTGTCGGGTCGATGATCGGGTCTCTAGCTCCTGCATTAATGCTCATAGATATACCGGCAAAGACTATTCTTGTCGTTCAGCACAAAGTATTACTGCTGAACTAACTAGCCCGCCATCAACGCTTGCTTTACATTGGAATTTATAAATCCCACGTTTCACTGTCAATATCTCAGACTCTAAAATCAATTGATCGCCAGGCACTACTGGTTTTTTGAAGCGCACATCGTTGGCACCAACAAAATAGTAAAGATAGCCATCTCGAGGTTTTTTCTCTTGGCTTTTGAAGCCCAGAACACCTGATGCTTGAGCCATAGCTTCTATAATTAAAACACCTGGCATAATTGGTTTATTTGGGAAATGCCCAAGAAAAAACTCTTCATTTGTAGTGACATTCTTATATGCCTTAATGTATTTATTAGGCTCTAATTCCAATACCCTATCCACAAGCAAGAAAGGATAGCGCTGCGGCAAGTATTCTTTAACTTCTTCAATAATCATCATAATTTTACTACCTTAACGAACGAACTATTCGATTCCATTTTTTGTCTTCTGCAAACGCTTAGCCAGTTTGTCAAGTTGACGAAAACGCACTATATTTTTTTTCCACTCAGCGGTACTTGAAAGACCAGTCCCCGAAGAATAGCTCCCAGCCTCTCTAATAGATTGATTAACTAAAGACATGGCGGTTACTGTCACGTTGTCAGTAATTTCTACGTGATTGATAATCCCTACAGCACCGGCAATCACGCAATTTTTACCAATCTTCACACTGCCCGCGATAGCACTACAACCACAAATGACTGTATCTTTACCAACGACGACATTGTGAGCTATCTGCACCTGATTATCTATCTTTACCCCATTACCAATAACAGTATCGTCAAGAGCCCCTCTATCTATACAAGTATTTGCTCCAATCTCGACATCATCACCAATGACTACCCTACCAAGCTGAGCAATTTTTAAATATTCCCCACCTTCTTGGGCAAATCCAAAGCCATCACTACCGATAACGACGCCTACATAAATATGCGCCCTTTTTCCTATTTTTGTAGCATGTGCAATGTGTACATTAGCATCAATCCGACTTGCTTCACCTATTTCAGAGCCGGCTTCTATAATCGTATTCGACGCAATACTCACATCATCAGCAATGATTACATTAGCAGCGATTAAAACATTTTCGCCTATGCTTACATTAGCACCTAATTTTGCAGAAGAGTGAATTTTTGCACTTTTGGCAACTCCTTTTTCTAAAGGCGGTTCTAACATAAATAAGTGAGAAGCTCGCGCATAAGAAATATAGGGGTTATCCGAAATGAGCTTATTACCAGGATAACTTTCAGCCATTTCTTGTGACAGAATTAATGCTGAAGCCTTGGTATTAAGCAAATCCTTAAAATAGCGAGGGTTATGATAAAAACTTAAATCGCCAGTTCCAGCTGACTGCAATGTGGCTAAAGCATATATTTTAGCTGTAGGGTCTCCAACCAACTCGGCTTTAAGCAGAGAGGCTAGAGTCGCTAGATCATAAGGAGGAGAATTAGACACACTGTTTTATTACAGGTCTACTGCAGAGCTATTGCTGCTCATTCAGTTTTTCAGTCACCTTAGCTGTGATATCCAAGGCCCCTTTATAGAATAACGCTACTTCGGCTCTTAACACTACGTCGTAATCTTCATCTTCTACAACGTCACTAATTGCCTGAATCAAGTTGGAAGAATAAGTTTGTTCAAATATTTCACGCCTTTGCTGAACGATTGACTCTACACGCTGCTCCAAATATTGATATTGCACCCCAATTTCTTCAAGCTCAGCAACAATATCTCTTTGCTCAGCGTCGCTAAGAACTTCAGCGTCAATAGATAAGCGCTCCTGTAAAGCTGAGCCTTCCTCAGCTAGCTCTCTTATTCTGGCTGAATCTTCCTCAGTTTCTATGGATAATTGATCCTGCACAGCTGCAGCCAATTCAGAATTATATAAAGCAGCAGCCATATCTAAAATAGCGATCTTTGGGCTAGCTGTTAAAGCTTGGTCTTGAGCAAATACACTGCTGGCAAAACTTAATCCAATTACTGCAATATAAAGTACAATGTTTTTCTTCATTTTAATCACACCTAAATTAAATACACCCAACTTGAAATCCGACTAATCTTGATTCTTTTATTTTTTAAATATTTTCTAGAAAGTTCCACCAATATCAAATTGAAATACTTCCTCCTCGTCAATGATACTGCTATTGAACGGTTTAGCAAGGCTAAAGGTCATTAGGCCCATCATCCCCGTAAACCAGCTCACAGATAAACCTGCTGAGTATCTGACTTCATCTAAGGTGAAATCAGAACAATTATTATTAGCAATTTGCCTATCAGAGCAATAACTTGAAAACACATTTCCGGCATCTAGAAATACACTCGACCGAATCGTGTTTCTAGATTCCAAAGGCCCTAATGGGAATATTATCTCTGCTGAACCAGTGAGCTGAACGTTACCACCAAATGGCTGAGGGCGGCCAAAACTGAGCGATCGAGTTTCTAATTCATTCTCATATACGGGTTTGCCTGTCGCATCAAAAACCGGATTACCACTCGCATCAAGCACTTGGGACCGCCTATAGGCTTTTTCAGAGTCAAATGTAAACTGTGCATTACCAAAAAAATCTAATATTAAATTTCCTTGGCTATCTCGCAATAACTCTGTTGGCTCCTCACGATAAAGAACAGCATCTGTGCTTCTTGGGCCCAAGGTGTTTCTTTCAAAACCTCGAATCGTACCTTGACCTCCAGCATAGAAGTTCCTAAAAAAAGGCAGTTGTTCTGTCCCACCATAACCATTTCCGTAACCAAAAGTCCCTTCTAGATGAAAAACCCAAGCCGAAGATAAAAATGGCAATAAATTATTCATAGGCAAAAAGGTTTCGCCAAACAATCGCATCTTATAAAAAGCTAATTGACTCCCCGGCACAGCAAACTCAACGGACAAGGACTGCTGACTTCCTCCTGTAGGGAAAATACCTGGCTGTAGCAGATTATTTCTTCTCCAATCTACTGTTAATGTAAGATCAATAAATGAATCACCTTCTCGGTCCAGAAAGCCTGGAATTATTTCTCTAAACGCAGTATTAGGAAGAGATGAAAGTGGCGCTATTACCGCATCAGAAATTGGGAATACTGTTCCAGAAACAGGATCGGTAAACTCTCTCAATCGAGCCGGCTCTACCAAGAAGCTGTTAATAGTTGGATCTAATTTTGGGCTGCCTTCTATCTCTTGAACTGGACCAAATCCAGTTTCAATTTCAGTACTTGTTAGGCCTAAAGCAAAGGTCAAGAATTGCGTTTCATTGATCGGATACCCAAAACTCATGTTAGCATTAGCTTGGTTGGTGCTATAGGCCGTAAGATTCAACTCGGCATAGTCTGATGAAGTATATGACAATCCAAATCCGCGGCTCACACCATCAACAGTATAAAATGGGTCAGAGTATGAGAATTGATATCTGGTCGAAAAAGCATTGGTACTTATACCAACCCCCACCTGCTTACCTGTACCTAGAAAGTTTCCTTCCTGTAGATCCGCGCTTAAGCTCAAACCTTGCACTTGGGCGTAACCTACGGAAAAATTTATTGATCCGGATAATTGCTCTTCAACAGAAAAATCCACATCAACCTGGTCAGTTACTCCCCCCACCTCTGACGTTTCATATTCAACTGATGAAAAATAACCTAGGCGTTCTAGTCTAACTTTCGATTGCTCAATAGCATTTGCAGAAGCTGGAGCCCCTTCCATCTGTCGCATTTGCTGCCTTAAGACTTCATCAATAGTTCTGGTATTCCCATTAAAACTAATTCTGTTTACATAGGTTCTATTTCCGGGCACCACAAAAAATGTAACATCAACTGTTCCTTCATCTTCATTAATTAGAGGGACTCCATCAACTTCTGCAAAAAAGTAACCTCTGTTGCTTAAGGTGGTAGTCATGGCTTCGGCTATTTGAGTCACTAAGATTTGAGAAAATACTTGCTCAGGCTGTATAAAGGAGGCTAGTTGGTTTAAGAAAATTTCTGACCGAACTAAATCACCGGCAAGAGAAACATCGTTAATCCTGTATATTTCGCCTTCATCTACATTGATAGTGATATAGATCTGATCACGATTAGGTGAAAGCGAAACGACGGGCAACGTAATATTAAAATTTACATAGCCCTGATCCATATAAAACGATTGTAAATTTTCTAGATCTCCGGTAATTGCTTCACGAGAATAACGGTCATCGCCCGTAATAAAAGAAATGAAATGCGTCTCTTTCAACTCAAATAATTCAAGCAGCTCTTCATCGCTAAAGGCTTCATTCCCTACAATGTTAATATGTATAATTTTTGATGGATCACCTTCTGTAATATTAATTTGTAACCCAACACGATTTCGTTCCTGCGGCTCGATTTCCAGCTCCACCGTAGCGCCATAAAGCCCCTGAGCAACATATTGGCTTTCCATGGCAATTTGCAAACCTTCTAACACTGACGGATCAAATAATTCTCCTACAGATAAACCCAAGCTATTAATATTATCCATTAATACGTCTTCAGGAATTGCATCACTACCTTCAATAACGACACTACTGATAGACGGTCTTTCTGTAACGTTAATAATAAGCTCGTTATTATTCCCCTGTGTAACCTCAACATCTTCAAAGGAACTTGTCGCCATCAGGTTGCGAATTATTTCAGCTATATCAGCTTGAGTGATCTCATCACCTATATTCACGTTCAAGGCACTAAAAATTGTGGTGGAAGAAACACGCTGGAGGTTTTCTAAATATATTTCAGAAACAACAAAGCTTTGCGCGAAAACAGAAATGGGGAAAGAGTATGAGAACAATCCACATAATAAAAAACGACGAAAAAATCTAAGCATAATTAAAAATCTTATATCCAGGCATTTGCAACTAAAGTAACCGGTTTATATCGTTATAGAATGCAATAAACATAATAGAAACAATTAAAAATATCCCTAACTGCATTCCCATTGCTTGAACTTTTTCTGGTACCGGACGTCGGATAAGCGCTTCAATCAGGTAGTACAATAAATGCCCCCCGTCTAACACCGGGATTGGCAATAAGTTCAAAATGCCCAAGCTAACACTCAAAACCGCGAGAAAGCTTAGATAGTATTCAAAGCCAAAAGTTGCAGTTTGGCCTGCAACTTGTGCAATTGTTATAGGCCCACTTAAATTTTCTACTGAAATTAAGCCCACAATCATTTTCTTGATGGAATCAAGTATAAAGATGCCATTATTCCAGGTCTCTGCAAAAGCATAAGGCAAAGCATTGAAAGCTGAATAGCGTACCGATCTGTTCATGTCTTCAGGTAAAGTAGGCATAACTTCTGGCACTGAAACACCAGCACCAATATAGCCAGTTTGATCGCCATTATTATCGATGCTCAGCTCTGGTCTGAGTGTTAAATCGAGAATGCGCCCCTGTCTGAGCACTTGAATATACAAATCCTGCTCAGGATTTTTCCTAACTATATCTACCCAATGTAGCCAACCTGAAAGTTCTGTTTGATTAACGCTTAGAATTTCATCTTGAGATAGCAAGCCCGCTTGTTCAGCCCGCCCCTCAGAAACAATCTCTCCAATAGTTGCAGGAATATCCAAACGATAAGGAATAATGCCCAATGCGCCTAAGACATTAGGTTCAGCCTCATTAACTAACCAACGCTCAATACGGATACTGGCATTGTTGATCAAATCACTGCCTGGTGAGACGTAACTTAAATCGAGATCTCCACTTTCCCCCAGCCTTTCAAGCAAAGCAATTCTCACTTCCTGCCAAGTTCTAGTTTGATCACCATCTACACTAATTATCTCATCGCCACGTTGTAATCCAACCAAGGCAACAGATGAGTTTTCTTCAATATTGCCGATAACAGGTGCAACCCCGCTAACACCAGTCATAAACATTAGCCAATAAAGTGCAACAGCCAACAATAAATTAGCAAAAGGGCCAGCTGCAACAATCGCAGTTTTTTGGCCTAATGTTTTATGGTTAAAAGCTAAAGGTTTTTCATCCTCACTAATTTCGCTCTCACGCTCGCCAAACATCTTCACATAGCCGCCTAATGGCAAAATTGCAATACAATATTCAGTATCACCCCTATACCAGCTAAACAGAGACTTTCCAAAGCCGATAGAAAAGCATTCTATTTTTACCCCGCAACGTTTAGCCACCCAATAATGACCAAACTCATGGATAGTCACTAAAATACCTAAAGTGACTAGTAAAGCTAGAACGTTAATTGAAATTGTTTGTAACATTTCCATTTATATTATATTAATGCCTTGATATTGATGCCGTAATTCATATTGTTAGACGCATTTGTAACGCACATGTTGCAAAAAACACTTACTCAGATGCAAACTTTTTAGCTAAAGATCTAGCCTTGTTATCTTCTTCCAGTATCTCTTCGATACTATTAACTACTCTGCGTTCTTGTTTATTCAAAACCTTTTCTATAATAACAGGAATTTGGGTGAAACTGACCTCTCTTTGCAGAAATGCTGCAACTGCAACTTCATTTGCGGCATTCAGGATTATTGGCGCAGAATCATTCGATAAAGCTGATTCTCGACCTAAACGCAAACAAGGAAAATGCTCTTCATCAGCGGCTTGAAAATTTAGCTGCCCAATATCACAAAGATTTAATTCCTCAACTCCAGATTCAATTCTGTCTGGCCACGCTAGACCATGAGCAATCGGCGTCCGCATATCAGGGTTGCCTAATTGAGCTAATACAGAACCATCCAGGTAATACACCATGGAATGTATAACGCTCTGCGGATGAATTAACACATCGATATGCTCTGCTGGTAGATCAAATAAAATACTCGCTTCAATCAGCTCTAAAGCCTTATTCAGCATTGTTGCCGAATCAACTGATATCTTCGGCCCCATACTCCAATTAGGATGTTTGCAAGCTTGTTCCGGCGTGACCTGTGCTAATTCAGCTAAAGTGTTATTTAAGAATGGGCCGCCAGAAGCTGTTAAAACAATTTTGTTTACACCCTGACCTTGTTGCTTGGTGAACTGCGCCTGGCTATTAATGGGTAAGCATTGAAAAATTGCATTATGTTCACTATCAATTGGAATAACCTGTGCGCCTGATTGCTCTATAAACTGCATAAATAACTTGCCGGCCATTACAAGCGCTTCTTTATTTGCCAGCAATACTTTCTTTCCAGTTTGAGCGGCACGAAGAGTTGGCAATAAGCCAGCGCCTCCAACTATCGCTGCCATAACGCAATCGACCTGCTCATGACCAGCAACAAAATTAAGACCTTCAATTCCATCTAGCACTTCTGCAGAAGACCCAGCATTAGAGAGTTTACTTTTTAATTCTTTAGCAGCGGTGCTATCCAGCATAACCGCATAAGCTGGCTGAAATTCCATACATTGTTGAAATAGCAAATCCACTTGGGATTTAGCCGTAAGTGCAAAAACATCATATTGCTCAGCATTAACTTTTATTACATTCAGCGTATTAACACCTATTGAGCCTGTAGAGCCCAATATGCATACTTTTTGTTTATGCTCTTCAGAAGACATATAAGACTAATTAAAATAAACCAGTATTAACATGTACACCGGGGCTGTAGAGACAAGCCCATCTATTCTATCGAGGATGCCTCCATGCCCAGGTAATATATTGCCGCTATCTTTTAAGCCTCGAACACGTTTCAACATGCTTTCAAATAAATCGCCAATAACACTAAAAGAGGACACTAATAAAGGCAGGATCAAAAGCAAAAGCCAATTAATTGCTTCTGCCTGTAAAGCGCTCTTAAGGACATAAAGAATACTCGCAATCAAAAAACAAGATATCAAACCGCCGATCACTCCTTCCCATGTTTTATTTGGGCTAACGAGTTCAGCGAGTTTATGTTTACCAAATTTCTTACCCGAAAAATAAGCACCCACATCAGCGGCAGCGACTAATGTAATTAAGCTTAAGAAATTAAATGCAAAATCATCATTATTTCTTATATTAAGCAACACAAACCAACAAGGGATTAAAACCAGAAAACCTATAAGCCCAAGAACGAAAAAATTATTCCAGTGGTGGTTATAACGTGGATATGTGCAAATTAGAAATAAAGCAAACAGCCAGAAAACCAAACTTAAATTCAAAATGGCAACTATATGATTTTGCAAACCTAAGTATGCCAACACACAAACAAGCATGAGCCCGAGGCAATATAAACCACGGCCAATGATATTCTTGATTCCTGCTAGCTTAGTCCATTCCCATGCGCCAATAAGCGTTACTAAACTTAAAAACAATGAAAACAACAAGGCATCAGTAAAAAACACTATTAGCAGCAGCGCTGACAAAAGTAAAATTGCAGTGATGATTCTTTGGCCTAACATTTCAAGACTCTACCATGCTAGGACTCTACTTGTTCACTGACCATACCAAAGCGTCTTTGCCTTTTGGCATAATCGTCCAAAGCTAGGTCAAATTCTTTTTCCGAGAAATCCGGCCAAAATGTTTCTGTGAAATATAATTCTGTATAGGCAAACTGCCAAAGTAAAAAATTAGAAATTCGTTTTTCACCCCCAGTTCTAATACACAAATCTGGCTCAGCAATATCTCCAAGCGAAACGTGTTTTTGCAACAACTCTTGGTTTATCTCTTCAATTTCCAGGCTTCCCCGCTTCACTTTTAAAGCGATCTCTTTTGTAGCATTTGCAATATCCCAGCGACCACCGTAATTTGCTGCAACATTGATCGTCAAACCTGTATTTTTTTTTGTCAGATCTTCTGTAATCTGCATTTGATTTCGTAGCTTTTGGGGGAATCGACTACGTTCACCGATAAAATTAATTCTTATGTTTCGCTCATGTAATTTATTAATTTCTCGTCTCTGTAGCACAGACAAAAAAAGCGCCATTAAACTGCTAACTTCTTTTTTAGGCCGCAACCAGTTTTCGCTACTAAATACAAACAACGTAAGATATTCAATCTCAAGATCTACGCAATAATTAGTAATACTACGCGCTTGCAAGGCGCCTTTACGATGCCCAGATAACTGAGAATTATTATTCTGTTTGGACCAGCGATTATTGCCATCCATGATAATCGCAATATGGCGGGGTAATATTTTCTTATCTGCTGACACTAAGGGTCCACCTTAAACTTAAATCAGATTGCCAACAAATCAGTTTCTTTAACGTTATACCTTTCTTCTACTTTAGCTGTATAACTATCGGTTAGCTTTTGTATATCCTGCTCGGCTTTACGTTCATCGTCTTCACTAATTTCTTTTTCTTTAAGCAGGTCTTTCACATGTTGGTTTGCATCACGTCTAATATTTCGTAATGCAACACGAGCATTTTCCGCCTCGTGTTTAGCTTGCTTGGTGTATTCTTTGCGAGTTTCTTCAGTCAAAGCAGGCATCGGCAATCTGATGACATCACCGTTATTTGAAGGGTTTAGGCCTAAGTCTGAGCTCATGATTGCTTTTTCAATAGCCCCCAGCATGTTTTTTTCCCAAGGGGTGATAAGCAAAGAACGGCCGTCTTCTACAGTCACATTAGACAATTGCTGTATTGGCGTGTCTGATCCGTAATAATCAGCAAAGACATTATCAAGAATACTAGGGTGGGCCCGACCAGTTCTTATTTTATTGAAGGCAGAATCAAGGCTGCTTAAGCTTTTTTCCATTCTGTCATCTGCGTCTAACAATATCTCTTCAATCACCAGCTTTCCCCCTCTATCAATATTTCAACACCAATATTTCAAATGAGCATAATCTTTTTAAGAACCAGATTCGATTAGTGTGCCTTCTTCTTCACCAACCATAATATTAAAAAGCGCCTTTGGCTTGTTCATATCAAATACTCTGACGGGTAAATTGTGGTCGCGACTTAAACAAATCGCTGTTAAATCCATGACACCTAATTTTTTATCTAGAATTTCATCATAAGTTAGCTTATCAAACTTAACAGCATCAGGGTGCTTAATAGGATCAGCAGAATATACACCATCTACCTTAGTTGCCTTTAGCACCAAGTCAGCATCAATTTCTATGCCCCGTAAACAAGCTGCTGAGTCTGTTGTAAAGAAAGGATTACCTGTTCCTGCAGAAAAAAGTACAACGTCGCCAGCTTTCAAATGCCTGATTGCAGTACGGCGGTCATAATGTTCTACAACACCACTCATCGGGATGGCAGACATTACCCGGCTTGGAATATTCGCCCTTTCCAGCGCGTCTCTCATCGCAAGAGCATTCATCACAGTCGCAAGCATTCCCATATGGTCGCCTGTAACTCTCTCCATCCCTGCAGCATGTAAAGCAGCACCCCTGAAAAGATTGCCACCTCCTATCACCACACCAACCTGAACACCAATTTCAACCAATTGCCCTATTTCAAGAGCCATACGATCGAGTACTTTAGGGTCAATACCAAAATCTGCACTGCCGGTAAGCGCTTCACCACTTAACTTCAATAAAATTCTGTCGTATTTCCTAATTTTAGTGCTCATATTTAGGTTTTTAATTCCCTGTTATGATTTTATTATGAATTTTGCCCTGAATCTTTTAACTGTTCAGCTACTTCAGCCGCAAAATCAACTTCAGCGACCTCAATTCCTTCTCCTACTTCATAGCGAGTAAAACTGACAATCTCAGCATTTGCATCCTTAACCATTTTACCTACTTTTATATCAGGGTCTTTAACGAAGGCTTGTTCTGTCAAAGAGACTTCTTCAATAAATTTTCGAAGACGGCCGCTGACCATTTTTTCTACGATATCAGCTGGCTTTCCACTTTCGGCTGCCTGTGCCGTATAGATTTCACTTTCTTTACTCAAGACATCGGCAGGAACTTCTTCAGCATTCACAACCATTGGGCTAGATGCAGCAACATGCATGGCAACATCTTTTGCCAAAGCCTCATCTCCGCCTCTTAAACTTACTAAAACTGCTATTTTACTATTTGAATGCACATAAGAGCCGACAGTAAGGCCTTCTTCATTGGCCACTGAAGCACGTCTTACAGTAATATTCTCACCAATCTTTTGAACAAGGTTAAGTCTTGCAGTCTCAAGGCCAGAAGCCATAAGCTTGCTTATGTCTGAATCTTTTGCCTCAAATACAGCCTCTATAACTTGATTTGCAAAATTACTAAAATTCTCTTCTTTGGCTGCAAAATCTGTTTCACTATTAACTTCAACCATGGCGCCAAAACTATTGTCGCTGGCTATTTTTACCAGAACCACGCCTTCTGCAGCTGTGCGTCCTGCTTTTTTAGCTGCTTTCATGCCACTGGCTTTTCTTAATAACTCAATGGCTTGATCAATATCGCCATTTGATTCTACCAGAGCATTTTTACACTCCATCATACCCAGGCTGGTTCTATCTCGTAACTCTTTAACTAATGCTGCTGAAATGTTAGCCATGTTATTCGGCTCCTCTACTTCATTATTTATATATGTCTCATCTTTTTTTCTCCCTCAGCTTAGATTGCGAAGAGAGAAAAAAGTTTAAGCACTTAATTAAATGGGCGTCGATGCCCAATGTTGATTAACACCTATAGCAAAATTAAGCTTATTTATCGCTTCCTTCATCAGCTTTAGCCTTAGCTTTTGGAGCGGCTTTAGCTTTAGGGGCTGCTTTTGCTTTAGCCTTTGACGCTGCTTTAGCTTTAGGTGCTGCTTTAGCTTTAGGTGCTGCTTTAGCTTTAGCCTTTGGCGCTGCTTTTGCTTTAGCCTTTGGCGCTGCTTTTGCTTTAGCCTTTGGCGCTGCTTTTGCTTTAGCTTTTGCCTTAGCCTTTGGTTTAACGTCTTCTTTAACTGAATCCGCTGCAGTATCCGTAGCTTCTGCAGATGCGTTGATTTCCTCTGCTGGCTTACCTTCATCTGATGCAGCTTCTGACTCTACTGGAGCCTCAGCCGATGCTTCTGATTTTGGCTTAGTTTTGGCCTTAACCGTAACTTTTGGTCCGCCTTCACCTGCGGCTGAATCAATTTCTTCAACGAATTCATTTTTAGCTGCGGCCTCAATATCAGAATCACCACGACCTTCTACACAAGCATCTGCGATTGAAACAACATAGAGCTGGATTGCCCTGATGGCATCATCATTTCCGGGAATAACTACATCTACACCATCTGGGTTACTGTTTGTATCAACAATACCTATTACAGGAATACCAATTTTATTGGCTTCTGTTACGGCAATACGCTCATGATCGACATCGATAACGAAAAGAGCATCTGGCAAACCGCCCATATTCTTAATACCACCAATGCCTTTATCCAATTTCTCTAGATCCCTTCTGCGCATTAGGGCTTCTTTTTTGGTTAACTTTTCAAACGTTCCATCAGCTGCCTGTGATTCAAGGTCTTTTAGACGCTTAATAGAGGCACGAATAGTCTTGTAATTAGTCAACATTCCACCAAGCCAACGTTGATCAACGTAAGGCATTCCGGCACGACTTGCTTCTTCTTTGATAATTTTACTGGCAGCACGTTTAGTGCCTACAAATAAAACTTTCTGGCGACGTTCAGCCATTAGTTTAACTTGTGCTAGAGCTTGATTAAATGCAGGAACAGTATGTTCGAGGTTTATGATATGGATTTTATTACGGGCTCCGAAAATATATTGTTCCATTTTCGGATTCCAGTATCGACATTGATGACCGAAGTGCACACCAGCCTTCAGCATGTCTTTCATGCTTGCAGTACTCATAGATTTTCCTTTGGGTTAGGCCTCCATACATCCCATGATCCCAACCTAAAGGTTTGACCCGAAAAGCACCCGGGAACATGTGTCGATATATGTGTGACGTTAATTTTAATTAATACCAGACAAATTATTTCATCTGGTTTATTCGTTTGTATAGGCCTGAGCCCTTAAAACGTGCGGCTTTATACCATAAAGTTCAGCCAACTTAAAGTAATAATATTCTGTGTGAAAGGCAGACTTACCTATACTTTGAAGCCTCAGATGCACTAAAATTACTTTTTTTACCTATTCCACTTGTTTTATGCCTGTAACAATCAAAAGCTCTGAAGATATCGATTTAATGCGCCATGCAGGACGCCTTGCGGCTGAAGTGCTTGAAATGATAGGCCCCTATGTTCAAGTAGGAGTCAGCACTGGCGAACTTGATCGTATTTGTCATGACTATATTGTGAATGTACAAGACGCCATCCCCGCTCCTTTAAATTACAATGGCTTCCCAAAATCTATCTGCACCTCGATCAATCATGTCATATGCCATGGCATTCCCAACGACAGTAAAATTTTGAAAGATGGCGATATTATCAACATAGATATTACTGTTATTAAAAATGGCTTTCATGGTGATACCAGCAAAATGTTTCTGCTTGGTGACACCCCTACTCATGCCCAACGCCTTGTAAAGACTACACAAGAAGCTTTATATCTTGCTATTGACATGGTTAAGCCCGGCATACGCCTAGGGGATATTGGTCATGCAATTCAACAATATGCCGAAAAAAGACATTATTCTGTGGTCAGAGAGTATTGTGGCCATGGCATCGGCCGTATTTTCCATGAAGAGCCTCAGGTTCTGCATTATGGTAAACCCAATACCGGGCTGGAACTTCAAGCTGGTATGACATTCACCATAGAGCCAATGATTAACGCTGGATCTCGCTATACTCGTCTATCAAAGACAGATGGTTGGACTGTCACCACCAAAGATCGTCGCCTTTCTGCGCAATGGGAGCATACCCTAGCCGTTCTTGATGATGGCTGTGAAGTACTGACTAAACGCTCCGAAGAAAGGTTTTAAATATTTATGGAGCCCTCAAGTGCTAAACTTTTTGACGTAAAAAAATTCAAGCAAAAATTAACCTTAACTGAATCCCCTATAAAGTGTTTTCGTGAAGCCATAAGTGAAACTCGGGCCTTGCTCGACGAACGCTTTAAATCTAAAGCCAATATTGAAGTAATAATTTCAGACTTAACTTGGTTTATTGACCAACTGTTAACCGCCGCATGGCAACAATACGACTGGGAAGATAAAAAAGACATCAGCTTATTGGCGGTTGGCGGGTATGGGCGTGGAGAATTACACCCCTATTCCGATATAGACATTCAAATATTGCTGGGCAAAAACAATCAAAAGAAATACAAGAAAAATATTGAATCATTTCTAACCTTTCTTTGGGATATAAATCTTGAAGTAGGCCAAAGTGTGCGGACAATTAATGAAAATAAAAAACAGGCGGCAAATGACATCACTATTGCAACCGCATTAATGGAATCAAGAACTGTTTATGGCAACCCTGAACTTCACGATAAATTAATTCTTGCCGTTAGTAAGAAAAAAATATGGGAAGCTAAAAAGTTTTTTACAGCGAAAAATAACGAACAAATTACACGCCATGCTAAATATGATGATATCGAATACGCACTTGAACCTAATTTAAAAGTGTCTCCAGGCGGACTAAGAGATATTCAAACCATTGGCTGGATATCCAAACGTTATTTTGGCGCTTCAGACTTTCAAGAACTAGTTGATCGGGGTTTTTTACAAAAAAATGAATATCTCGATTTAATTAAAAGCAGAAATTTTCTTTGGTCCTTACGCTACGGTTTACATATGTTGGCTGGGCGTAAAGAAGACCGTTTATTGTTTGAACATCAGCGCAGCTTAGCCGAAATATTTTCTTACGAAGACGACAAAAACAGCCTTGGTATTGAAAAATTAATGAAAGAATATTATCGCAACGTGCAGACTCTTCGAGAGTTAAATGATGTCTTACTGCAACTTTTTGATGAAGAAATTATTCGCTCCAAAGAAAAAGCAAAAATTATTACTTTGAATGCTCGCTTCCAAATTCGCAATAATTATATTGAAGCTGTGCACACAAGAGTGTTCAAACAAACACCATTTGCGCTTTTAGAAATTTTTGTGCTGTTCGCGCAGAATGAAAAAATTGAAGGCATAAGAGCTTCAACTATTCGATTAATTAGGAATAGCCGGCAGCTGATTGATGATGATTTTAGAAAAGACATTCGTAATACCAGTTTATTTATGGAGTTAATACGCTCGCCATACAAAATGGTGGCGCGTTTAAGACAAATGAAAAGGTATGGAATACTTGGAGGCTACCTACCAGAATTTGGAAATATTATTGGACAAATGCAGCATGACTTGTTTCATATTTATTCTGTGGATGACCATACATTGCAAGTTGTTGAAAACATGCGTCGTTTGCATCACCCTGAAGCTGAAGATAAATATCCTCTAGCCGCCAATATTATTAAATATTTACCAAAAGTTGAGTTGTTATATATAGCCGGTCTTTACCATGATATTGCTAAGGGTCGAGGTGGCGATCACTCAGTCCTTGGCGTCAAAGATGCCGAGGCCTTTTGTACCAGGCACTACCTAGGGAAATGGGATACAGCTCTAGTTGCCTGGTTAGTTAAAAATCATTTATTGATGTCTAGCATTGCTCAACGTAAGGATATACAGGACCCTGATGTCATAAAAAGTTTTGCCTTAAGTGTTGGCGATCAGACTCGATTAGATTATTTATATACATTAACTGTTGCCGATATTAATGCTACTAACCCTAAACTTTGGAATGCTTGGCGTGCTTCTTTACTCAGACAACTCTATCAGGGCACAAAACGTGCGCTAAACCTCGGCTTAGAAAAGGTCGTTGGCAAAAAATCACGAATAAAAGATAACCAAGCCCTAGCGCTTGCACTGCTGATTGAAAAAAACATGAGCAAAAAGCAGGCTTTGTCCATATGGGACAACCCTACAGAAGATTATTTTCTTAGAGAAAGCCCAGAAGATATTGCCTGGCAAACATTAGCAATAGCCAAGCACACAGATCTAGAACAACCATTAATTCTGATTAAAAACAGCACAGAACATCAGTCTGAAGGTGCAACTCAAGTTTTTATTTACACACAAAATTCACATTTTTTATTTGCCAATATTGCAAATGCATTTGATCGGCTAAATCTAAACATACAAAATGCTAGATTATTTAATACAGCATCAAATAAAGCCCTACTAACATTCATGGTTTTAGAAACAAATGGCACATTAATCAAAAAGAACTCTTCAAGAATGTCAGAAATTATCAGCCTTCTTAAAGAATATTCATTACCGATAGAGAAACCACCAAAGAAAAAACAACGCACTCCAAGGCAATTAAGACATTTCAGCCTAGCCACAGAAACCAGCTTCACCAATCCTGAACAATTTCCTTATTCTATATTAGAGGTTCTTTGCCCCGACAGACCGGGACTCTTGGCTAAAATTGCCAACATTTTTGTTGAAAAAAATATTATTATACATGACGCAAAAATTACAACTTTGGGCGAAAATGTAGAAGATATTTTCTTCATTACCAATAATAAGAACAAACCTATCACTAGCAAGAAGATCTCTGAAGAACTCCAAATGCTTATTAAAGAGAAGTTAGACGCTAGCTTAAAAGCAGCTTGAGAATTAATATGATCATGTACGGCATCCCTAATTGTGACAGCATAAAAAAAGCCAAAGCTTTTCTAGATAGCAACAATGTAAGCTATGAGTTCCATGATTATAAAAAGCAGGGTGTTAGCCCTGAGTTACTCAGACATTGGTGTAAATCCTTTGGTTATGAAAATGTATTAAATCGTCGAGGTACAACCTGGCGCAAACTCGATGCAGAAACACAAGCTACAATCAATGAAGAAACCGCCATTCTACTCATGCAGGAATTACCCTCCATGATTAAGCGACCACTACTCGACACCGGCAAAAAACTTGTTATCGGATTTGATCAAAGTGAGTATGAAAGCCTGCTATAATGCTGCCTGGCTTTTTTTCAAC
>Ga0055584_100001375_pt1 | contig 23986 bp, 20 predicted proteins | sample OSDHelmetaG_FD_58716 | JGI IMG/M metagenome (GOLD analysis project Ga0055584, IMG submission 58716) | Pelagic marine sediment microbial communities from the LTER site Helgoland, North Sea, for post-phytoplankton bloom and carbon turnover... | ecosystem: Environmental > Aquatic > Marine >...
TTTATCTGGCCAGTGCGCCGAAATCCAATGCTGCCTACAACGCCTATGGTGCCGCGATGCGCAGCGCCCTGAATACCGGTTCCCTGATGCCGCCCAAACATATTTTGAATGCGCCAACGGGTTTGATGAAGGATCTGGGCTATGGGTCGGGTTACGAGTATGACCACAATGCGGATGAGGGTTTTTCGGGGCAGAATTATTTCCCCAATGATATTCCGCGCCAGAACTTCTATCAGCCCGTGGCACGCGGTTTTGAGCGAGAGATATCTAAGCGGCTTGAGTACTGGAGCAAGCTTCGCGATGAACGTCAGAGCAGGGAACCATAATCGTGAAAAATACTGAATTGGCGCGGGGAGAGTCTGCATCGTGAATATGATTGTGGCCATCGCCATTGGCGGTGCGGCAGGCGCGGTTGGGCGCCATTTTGTGAATGTCGGAATGGTTTCGATTCTGGGACACGGATTTCCGTGGGGTACGCTCGTTGTGAATATCGGCGGGTCATTGATCATGGGGATACTGGCCCATGTCATGGCTACATCCTGGGCAGTTTCTCCGGAAGTGCGTGCGTTGATGACGGTGGGCGCATTGGGCGCATTTACAACCTTCTCAACATTTTCCCTGAATGTCGTAACCCTGTATGAGCGTGGTCAGATTGGTTTGGCGGCGATCTACGTTGTTGTTTCTGTGACAGCGTCTGTTGGCGCCCTGGTTCTGGGGATGAAGCTGGCGCGCGTGGTGTTTGCATGAGCGACACAGAACAGAATGCGGTGCGGCACATGGAAGTGTCGCGCGATGATGATGACATTCGCATTGATCGCTGGTTCAAACGGCATTTCCCCAATGTTCCCTATGGGCAGTTGGCAAAATGGCTCCGAACCGGACAGGTGCGGGTGGATGGTGGTCGTGCCAAGCCGGGGTTGCGGCTGACGTCGGGGCAACAGATACGGCTGCCACCGATGGCACCCGTCACCGCCAAAACAGAGCGAACACGCCCAGACGTCACACCCAAAGCTGCAGCAGACATACGCGAGCGCGTGATCTTCCGGGATGACCATGTGATTGCCATGAACAAGCCATCCGGGCTCGCCGTTCAGGGCGGTACGGGTACCACGCGGCATGTTGACGGTATGCTCGACGCGTTGCGCTATGACGCGCAAGAGCGACCTCGTCTGGTGCATCGCCTGGACAAGGATACCAGCGGCGTTCTGATCCTCGCACGCACGCGCCGGGCGGCACAGATTCTCAGCGCCGCTTTTCAGGGGCGTACCGTAGAGAAGGTCTATTGGGCGTTGGTTCTGGGGGTCCCGGAAATTCAATCGGGAACCATCGATGCACCTCTCGCGAAACGTGGTGGATCGGGGCAGGAGAAGGTGGAGGAAACCGATGACGGTCAGTTCGCTGAAACCGATTATCGCGTTCTCGATCATGCCGCCGGCCGTGTGGCCTGGCTTGAACTTCGTCCGCGGACCGGTCGCACCCATCAGCTGCGCGCCCATTGTGCGGTGATCGGCAATCCCATTCTGGGGGACGGCAAGTATGGCGGGCGGGAAAGTTTCCTTTCTGGCCTTCCCAAGCGGCTGCACCTACATGCGCAGACGCTGCGATTGCCACACCCGGAAGGCGGTGAACGACTGGAACTGTCTGCGCCACTTGATGCCGAGTTGCAGAAAAGCTGGAATTTCGTGGGATTTGACCCGAAAACGGCGTGAAACAAGGCAATTTCGTGGTCGTTCCCATTCGAGGAGTGCTTGGCAATCGAGCGGTAGCCAGGTTTGCGGTAAGCTCTCTATGCCAAAGTGGCGTCGCTCATCTGCTTTCGCATCGGCTTTAATTCAGAACTCAATCGAAAGCCTAGATCATGCGTTGGCGTACCCTGTGGAAAATCATTGGTGTTTTGCTTGTGGCGCTGGTGGTTGCGGCCGTTGCCTTTGCCCTGAACCTGGATCCCAATGATCACAAGGATCGCATCTCGGCGATGGTCGAGAAGCAAACCGGACGCGCGGTTTCCTTCGGCGGACCGATTGATCTGGATATTGGGACAACAACCTCGCTTGTGGTGCGGGATGTGTCGTTTTCCAATGCTGACTGGGGCAGTCGTCCGGATATGGCCACGATCGGCCTTTTTGAGATTGATATTCGTCTTTTTCCGCTGATCGGCGGCAGCATCGACATCGAACGGTTGATGCTTCGTGATGCGGATATTCTGATCGAGCGCGATGGCCAAGGGCGCAGCAATCTGGATTTTGCCGGCGCGAAGGACGATTCCGACACGTCCCGTGATGCTGCTGAAGATGGTGGCGGTGTGGGTGGTGGCGATCTCGATCTGGGGGTTGGGCAACTTCGTATCGAGAATGTTCTGGTCACGGCGATAGACGGCGCAACCAATCAGACCATTGTTGCCAAACTCGAACGTGCTTTGGCGGTCCCGTCGGAACCCGGTGCACCGCTGGACGTTGATATCGACGGCAATATCACGCTGGGAGCCAATGTTGCGTTGATTGACCTCGCAGGTCAGGTTGGCACGTCGAAGGCCATTCTGTCGGGCAGTTCACCAGTCCCGATTAATCTGAAGGGATCTGCCCTTGGTTATGAGGTTTCGGTAACCGGGGGAGTGCGTCAACCCGACAACCTAGATGGAGTGGATGTCAGCATTTCAATCGTCGGTGATTGGTTGAAGGCGATACAGCCATTTGTGTCGACGGCATTGCCGAAACTGGGGCCGATTGACCTGAATGCGCATGTGACGGGATCCCCGGATGCGCCCGTGGTTGAGGATATCCGCATTGCGGCTTCGCGCACCGTGATCACTGGCAAGGCGGAATTGGGGGAGGGCATCTCCTACAACCTCAAGGCCAGCCTGGAGGGACAGGATCTGGGACTGGTTTCTCCCTATGTGGGTCTTCCATTGGAGGATTTGGGAACACTGACCGGCAGCATCAATTTGGTGGGTGACCTCAAGACATTGCGGGTCGAGCCCAACGCCGTGACAATAGACAGGAGTCGGCTTTCAGGGTCCATCACGGCCGGCTTGAACAGCAATCCGCCGAAGGTGAACTACGATGTCAGCCTGACTGTGGATGGGCAGACTCTCGACGTTATCAAGCCTTTCGTTGGCACCGATTTGCCGGCACTCGGGCCGATTACCGGCACGGTCAGGGTGGTTGGTGATCGCAAGCAGGCGCGGGTGGAGGTCACCGATGTTCAGGCCGACAACAGTGTCCTGGCGGGTCAGATCAATGCGACCGGTTTGGACGGTACCCCTGACGTTGAATACGACGTCACATTGAAAGCGAATGCACAGTCGCTGGAAATCCTGCGTCCTTATGTGGTCGGGGATATTGCGGACCTTGGCCAGATCAACGGTGGCGTTCGTGCAACGGGGACTCTGGACAAGGCGAAAGTGACACTCGATGAAGTCACCATAGACAAGAGCCGCATTTCCGGTCGAGCCGATATTGATCGCTCGGGCGAACGCGTGAAGGCCAGCTATGACATCACGCTCGTGGCGTCCAATCAGTCCCTGGAAGTTCTGCGACCCTTTCTGGGCATTGAACTGCCCGATGTGGGGCCTGTCGATCTGACTGCGTCGCTTGTGGGCGATGCGTCTCAGGCGCAATTCGACAATCTGACGTTGCAGTTTGGAGATTCGGAAATCGCGGGCAGCGGGCGGGTCGATCTGACAGGCAAAATTCCCCAGATTCAGGCTGGTCTGACGTCAACGAAGTTCGATCTCACCAGGTTCTTCCCCGATACCACGGAGGTTCGCAAACCTCAGGCGGTGACAAAGGAGGAAGCGGAAGCTGATGCAAAGATTGAAAGCGACGGACCGATCTTCCCTCGGAACCCATTGCCTCTCGAGTTTCTGAACGCAGCGAAGGCTGATTTGTCACTCAAGGTTGGCGAGTTGATCACGCCCTATGGCACCTACCGCAGCGTCGATGTGGGCATTGTGATGGAAGCGGGATCGCTGAATGTTCGGCCGTTTAAGGCACTCTACGCTCGGAGTCCGATGAGTGGAAACCTGAGCCTGGATTCTGACGGTGGCACCCCGCTGGTCGTCGTTTCGATGAGTGGATCAAAGATCGCGATCGGTGAGGTGTTCAAGGATTTTGCAAACCTCGATGTTCTGGAAGGGATCGGCACCATCAATATTGCGTTAAACGGCTCCGGAGCCTCCGTGGCGGACATCATGGGTTCTCTCAATGGCCATGCACGGGTGCTGATGGGGCAGGGACGAATGCGCAATGAAGGTCTTGGCTATGTCAGCGGAGTCTTTTCGAGCATTGGTGAAATCCTCGGTAAGAAGGAATGGGTGGTTGTAGAATGTCTGGCCAGTGACTTTCAGATTGAGAACGGTATTGCGACGAGCAAGGTCGGTGTTCTGAACACCGAAGTCATCTCGCTGACGGTTGGGGGGAAAATCGATCTCGGTAAAGAGCGTTATGATCTCAAAGTGAAACCGTCGCCACGTGGCCTCGATATCAGTCTGGCCGTGCCAGTAAACATCACCGGTCCGCTCAGCGATCCGGGGTTCAGCCCGGATGCATTGGGGTTACTGACGAAGCTTGGGTCAATCTTTGGTGCGGTTATTTTTCCCCCGGCGGCACTGATCGGACTGACGGATTTGGGTGGCAATGATCATCCATGTGTAAAGTTTGCCAAAGAGTCCGGGGCCAATTCCGATGCCACGCCGACAGCACCATTGCAAAAGGGCAGCGGCGGCGGCGTTCTGGGTGCGCCGGGCAAGGCCCTGGATGGAGTTGGACAGGGTCTGAAGGGTATATTGGGCAGATAAATAAACAGGTAGTTCCCGCATGAAAAGGTTTTATGAAGACGTCGCCATCGCGGCTGTCGACCAGGTGGGTTTTGAGGTCCATCTTGATGCTCGCCCGGTGCGAACGCCCCTGCGACAGCCTCTCCGGCTGCCGGGTAAGGCGCTTGCCAGCGCGATTGCACAGGAATGGGTTGATCAGGCCGAGGAGATCGATGTCGATACCATGCCGCTCACGCGGATAGCGGCCACGGCGGTCGATCGCGTGAATGGCGATCGGGCCGGATATACCGACCAGATCGCAGCTTATGCAGAAACTGATCTTGTCTGCTATCGCGCACCGGTACCTTCCGGCCTGGTTGTCATGCAGTCGCGATCCTGGCAACCCCTTTTGGAGTGGTGTCGAGAGGCTTATGGCGCCGAGCTCAAGGTGACCGAGGGCATCGCACCTGTGGATCAGGACCGTGAGTCCCTCGATCGGATACGGGAGGCTCTCGATGCGCAGGATGCGTTTGAACTGGCTGCTCTTTCCGTGGCCACTGCAGCCAGTGGATCGCTGGTGATCGGGCTCGCTCTGTCCCGGGGCCGTATTGACGCCGTAGCAGCCTACGAAGCCAGCCAACTGGATGAGAGTTATCAGAACACCCTGTGGGGTGTGGACGAAGAGGCACAAAGTCGACGGGATATCCTGCGAGCAGATCTGGAGGCCGCCGAGACGTTCCTGACGCTCTTGCGGGCGAATTGAAGACGAGCCTGCCGACTGGCCTGACTCTTCCAAAAACTGCTATCTGATACCGAACATCACGCTCCGGGAGGGCCCTATCGTGCAAGATATTTTGGATCAATTGGAGAGCCGCCGGGCCCGCGCGCGTCTTGGTGGCGGTGAACGCCGTATCGAATCTCAGCATGCCAAAGGCAAACTGACGGCGCGAGAACGGCTTGAATTGCTGCTCGACGAAGGCTCGTTTGAAGAGTTCGACATGTTTGTCGAGCAGGCGCCGAACGAGATGACAGCCGATATCGAGCCCATTCCGGGAGACGGCGTTGTCACGGGTTGGGGCCTGATCAACGGTCGCAAGGTTTTTGTATTCTCCCAGGACTTTACGGTTTTCGGCGGTTCGCTGTCGCAGGCCCACGCACAGAAGATCAGCAAGGTCATGGATATGGCGATGAAGGTCGGTGCTCCCGTGATCGGTCTGAATGATTCGGGAGGGGCACGTATCCAGGAAGGCGTGGATTCGCTTGCCGGATATGCCGATGTTTTTCAGCGCAATGTGAACGCGTCCGGTGTGATTCCCCAAGTGTCGGCAATCATGGGGCCCTGTGCCGGTGGTGCGGTGTATTCACCTGCCATGACAGATTTTATCTTCATGGTTCGTGACACGTCGTACATGTTTGTCACAGGTCCCGAAGTTGTGAAAACAGTCACGCATGAAGAGGTCACCCAGGAAGAACTGGGCGGTGCGAGTACACATACGACGAAATCGAGCGTCGCCGATGGCGCCTTCGAGAATGACGTGGACACGCTACTCCAGCTGCGCCGCTTCTACGATTTTCTGCCCATGAGTAACCGGGAGGACCCGCCGGTCTGGCCGACCAGCGACCCTTATGACCGCGAGGAACCCTCTCTCGATACGTTGATCCCGCCCGACGCCCAGAAGCCCTATGACATGAAGGAGCTGATCACCAAGGTGGTTGATGAAGGCGATTTCTTCGAATTGCAGGCTGACCACGCCGCCAATATCATCATTGGCTTCGGCCGCATGGAAGGCCGGACCGTGGGTTTCGTGGCCAACCAGCCTATGGTTCTGGCCGGCTGCCTGGATATCGACTCGTCCAAGAAGGCGGCGCGTTTCGTCCGGTTCTGCGACTGTTTTAACATTCCCATCATCACTTTTGTCGATGTGCCGGGATTCCTGCCCGGGACTGACCAGGAATATGGCGGCATTATCAAGCATGGCGCCAAGCTTCTCTTCGCTTTTGCTGAGGCTACAGTGCCTAAGGTGACGCTGATCACCCGCAAGGCCTATGGCGGCGCTTATGACGTCATGTCATCGAAGCATATCCGTGGCGACTTCAACTACGCCTGGCCGACCGCCGAAATTGCCGTGATGGGCTCCAAGGGTGCGGTGGAAATCATCTATCGCGAAGATCGTGACGATCCCGAAAAGATCGCCGCACGCACCGAAGAATACCAGGCGCGCTTTGCCAATCCTTTCGTGGCTGCCCAGAAGGGCTTCATCGATGATGTGATCTATCCGCGCAACACGCGTCGCCGCCTGTGCCGTGCACTGCGCCTGTTGGCAGACAAGCATCTCGAAAACCCGTGGAAGAAGCACGATAATATTCCGCTCTAGGCACATGCCGGCGCGGAGAGGACGACATCAGGTGGGATTGATATGAAGCTTCATATTGGTGGAACCGAGCCGAAGGAGGGCTGGAAGATGCTCGACATTCAGCCTGCCCCACATGTTGACTATGTCGCCGATATTCGGGACTTGTCACAATTTTCTGATGAGAGCTTCGACGAAATTTACGCGTCCCATGTGGCCGAACACATTCCTTACAGCAATAACGAACTGGTGAAGGTTTTGGCCGGATTTCAACGCATTTTGAAGGCAGACGGGGTCCTGAAATTGAGTGTTCCGGATATGGAAACCCTCTGCTGGATGTTCACCAGCCCCCGGCTTTCGGGAGAAGCGAAGTTCCATGTCATGCGGATGATCTTCGGCGGTCAGGTGGATGCCCATGACTTCCACTATGTCGGCCTGTCCTTCGATATTCTGCAGGGGTTTCTGTCCAAGGCCGGGTTCGAAAAGGTCGAACGCGTGAAGGCATTCGAGTTGTTCGATGATTCGAGCAGCCAGACTATGGCCGGCATTCCGATCAGCCTGAATGTCGAGGCGCGGCGTCAGGCGTGATCCCGGCGGGTGTCGCGCGGGCGGCGATCAGGATGTCGATTCCAGTCTGAAAATACTGACTGTTCCCTCCCGGCCACGAATCTCGCGCGCGCCAAGAGGTTCAAGGATGTAGTCGTGTTGGGGGTAGCGCATCGTATGTTCGCGGGCATCGCCGCTGACCAGGACGATACAATCCTCGTCCGCGGCCATCTCCTTGGCGATGGAAGCAATTCGCGAGGCGATATTCACCGCATCACCGACGATTGTGTAGTTGATGCGGTTGCGGGAACCGATGTTGCCGACAACCACTGGGCCCGTGTGAATGCCAATGCGAAGCGCCAGAGGTGTTTCTCCGGCATCCCGGTGTTGCCCGTTATCCGCACGAATTCGCTGCTGAATTTCGTCAGCTGCGCGCAATGCACGAACTGCATGATCAGGTATGTCTTCGGGGGCACCCCAGAACGCCATGATGGCATCACCGATATACTTATCGACGGTCCCGCCTTCGGCTTCGATGGGTTCGGCCAGCATGTCGAAATGGGTGTTGAGAAATTCCGCGATTTCGCTTGCTTCCATGTTTTCCGCAATGGTCGAAAACCCACGAATATCGGTGAACATGATGGTGAGTTCACGTTCGTCAATGGCCTCAACGGCCTTTCCGCCCAGCATCATGCGCAAGACGAGTTGCTTGGGCACATAGACCTCGAATAATCGCAAGGCCGCAATCATCCGATTGAAGGCTCTGGAGGCCTCCGAAAGTTCGCGAATGCGACTGTCAGGTACTTCTGGTGCCATGGCGACGTCGAGGCGCGTGAGCGCGGCAGCAGCAGAAACCAGTTGTCCAATTTGGTGATTGAGGTGGCGGGCAAATAGAAAGCCTAGCAATACCGCCAGAAAGAGAATGGAAATCCCGATAATTGCTGTGTTGATCAGCCGTTCAACTTCCCGGCCGACAATGGCACGATCCAGTGCCAGTCCGATGGTCCGAACTTGTCGGTATCACGGGTGATGATGATCGTTGAAACACTGGCGCGTGCATCGCTGACATTTCCGGCATAGTTGAAAAGCGTTGTGGCTTCTTCGCCGCCGCCGGCCAGAAGGTCGAAGGCAGGTTCGGGAATGTCCTGAATGCGCGGCAACGGATTTCCGGCGGCGTAGGTTGTGATCTTGAAATCCGTATCCTTCATGCGTGGATGTGAGAGAACACGGTCGTGGTCGTGCAGAATAAAGGCGCTCAGATTGTTCTCGGTTTCCAGTTCAAGCAGGAATTCGGCAATTCGGGAAAGCACAACCGGTGCAACGACAACGCCAATCAGATCATCCCCGCGCGTCACAGGTGCGATATAGGTCAGCACCGGCCCGCTGGCTTCTGTTACCCAGATGGGAGGTGCCCAGAATGGTTTCCCGGAGGCCGCTGCACCATCCAAGGCAAATTGTCGACGCGCCAGAGATCCCGGGGTGGATGGTATTTCGACCGTGATACCTTCCCCACGCGAGACGACGATGGATTCGAAGTTGGTCTGCACAAAGAGCATTGCGGTGACTTGCGGGTGCGACGCAAGAAATCCGGAAAATACATCAATGGTTTTGCCGCGCTTGCTGTTTATGTCGAGGCGACCATCCGCAAACTGACTTTAGAATTCTCCCACGCCAGCCATCACGGGGAGAAGTTGTCCGTCGATCTGGGATTCCAGCACATCGAGAGTGGCCGTCGAGCGCTGACCGAGCAGTTCGAACGTGTTTCGTGTGGCGCTGCTCAGGGTGAGCCAGAGTACGCTGCCAACGGCCAGCAAAATGAGAAGCGTGACGCCGCCGATCAGGATCGTGGTCAAACTGGCATTTGTGCGCCGGGCGCCGGTATCCTGAGTTTTACTGCGCATGGTGGGTAAGCTAGGGATATCACGTTGCTCCGTCTATGTACCTGGTGGATGCCGTATGACAGTCCGTGACAGCCATATTGCGCAGTGCAGCATGCTTTCGTAGGTTCAGATCTATGTTTAGCAAAATCCTTATCGCAAACCGCGGTGAAATCGCCTGCCGCGTGATCCGAACCGCTCGGCAAATGGGCATTTCAACCGTCGCTGTGTATTCCGATGCCGATGCCGGATCACTCGCTATGAACATGGCCGATGAGGCTATTCATATTGGACCATCACCTGCCGCGGAAAGTTATCTGCTTGCAGACAAGATTCTTAACGCGATCCGTGAAACCGGAGCCCAGGCGGTGCATCCAGGCTATGGGTTTCTGTCCGAAAATGCAGACTTTGCCCGCACGCTTGAAGCCGAAGACATCGCGTTCATTGGTCCTGGTCCTGAGGCCATTGCCGCCATGGGCGACAAGATCGAATCCAAGAAACTGGCTGATGCTGCAGGGGTCAGCACGGTACCCGGTCACATGGGCATCATCGCCGATGATTCTGAGGCGCTGAAAATAGCGCGCGAGATCGGGTATCCGGTAATGGTCAAGGCGTCAGCTGGTGGCGGCGGTAAGGGCATGCGAATCGCCGCGTCTGACGAGGAGGTTGCCGAGGGCTTCCGCTCAGCGCAGAACGAAGCCCGCTCGAGCTTCGGGGATGACCGGATATTCATCGAGAAATTCGTTGAAGAGCCGCGGCATATCGAAATTCAGGTTCTGGCGGATTCTCATGGCAATGTGGTTCATCTGGGCGAACGTGAATGCTCGATCCAGAGACGCCATCAAAAGGTGATCGAGGAGGCGCCATCCCCTTTTCTTGATGAGGAAACCCGCATTGCGATGGGTGCGCAGGCCTGTGCCCTGGCCCGCGCGGTGGACTATCGTTCGGCAGGGACGGTGGAGTTCATCGTCGACAAGAACCGAAATTTCTATTTTCTGGAAATGAATACGCGACTTCAGGTCGAACATCCGGTCACGGAAATGATCACCGGGTTGGATCTGGTCGAACAGATGATCCGGGTGGCAGATGGCGAAACATTGTCGATCCGCCAGGAAGACGTTCGCTTCAATGGCTGGGCCATGGAGGCACGTGTCTATGCGGAAGACCCGTCACGCAACTTCCTGCCTGCGATCGGCCGTCTGGCACACTATCGCGCGCCTGATGAAGACGGCGGCACTGTGCGCATCGATACCGGTGTCGGCGAAGGCTCGGAAATCTCAATGTTCTATGATCCGATGATTGCCAAGCTGACAACCCATGGTGAGGATCGTGCGGCGGCTATTGCGCGGATGCAGGATGCCCTCGACGCCTATTACATTCGCGGGACCGGTCACAACACGGCCTTTCTGGCCTCGATCATGGCGCATCCACGATTCACCGAAGGTCGCTTCACCACCAATTTCATTGCCGAGGAATATCCTGACGGATATGCCCCGCTGGCCCCGGAAGGTGATTTGCTGGCGCGGTTCGCGGCGGTGACGGCTTATGTGCACGGTCGCTATGCTGCGCGCGCGAAGGAAACCGGTCTGTCGGGGACACCGACGATGCCGACGGACAGCCGTGACTGGCAGATCCAGATTGGTCGTGACGTCCATCCGATTTCCATGTCCTATCGGGACGATGGCGCTGACTTCGAATTTGGGGGCAAAAATTTTGGCTTCGAGACGAACTGGACGCTGGGAGATCCAGTTTTCAAAGCCCGGTTTGCCGATGATCCGGCAACCTTTCAGGTGGATCGCAGGGGGATCTCCTATTTTGTCACCCATCGCGGGGTTGAGGCTGATGTCCGCGTTCTGACCCATCGGGCGGGTGCGCTGGCCGGGCTGATGCCGATCAAGGATCCGCCTGATCTCAGCCGGTTTGTACTTTCACCGATGCCGGGATTGCTGGTCTCTCTTGCGGTCGAGCCGGGTATGCAGGTCCGCGCCGGTGAGGAGGTGGCGGTGGTTGAAGCCATGAAGATGGAGAATGTACTCCGTGCGAGCGCCGACGGCGTTGTGAAGGTTCTTCATGCCGTACCGGGTGACAGTCTGCGGGTGGATCAGGCTATTATCGAGTTCGAGTAATGGCCGCGACCATTGCGGTACGGGTTCGCATTTCGGGACATGTGCAGGGTGTGTGGTTTCGGGCCTGGACTGTCAATATCGCACGGGATCTCTGTCTGGATGGCTGGGTGCGCAATCGGACGGACGGATCGGTCGAGGCGGTGTTCTGCGGACCGGAACCCCAGGTCGAACGGATGATCGCGAATTGCAGTGACGGGCCACCGGCCGCGTCTGTCAGTGACGTGATACGCGAACAGATCGATGCGTCCGAAATTTCCGGACAGGGCTTTCGTCAGCTGGCGACGTCCTAACCGAATATCTTCGCAAAGCTGGCTTTTAGCACGGCGTCGACCTGATCCATTGACACGGCCACCCCCAGATCATCCAGACTGGTAACGCCCAGTCCTTCGTCGCCGATTCCACAGGGGACGATTCCGGAAAAGTGGGTGAGGTCGGGTGCGACATTTATCGAAATTCCGTGATAGGTCACCCAGCCGCGCACGCGCACGCCGATGGCGGCGATCTTGTCTTCGCGGCCGTCATTATGGGCAACCCAGATTCCAACCCGTCCGTCCCGGCGTTCGCCTTCAATGCCGAATTGGGCCAGCGCGTCGATCACCCAGGATTCCAGCCCACGCACATAGGCGCGCAGGTCCTGTCCCCGTTGCCGCAGGTCCAGCATGGCGTAGGCCACGCGCTGGCCAGGTCCATGATAGGTGTACTGACCGCCGCGACCGGTGTCGTGGACGGGGAAACGGTCCGGTTCCAGGAGGTCTTCCGGATGTGCGCTCGTGCCTGACGTGTAGAGAGCCGGGTGCTCAACCAGCCAGACGAGTTCGTCGGCAGCGCCGTCCCGAATTCCGCTCACCCGATCTTCCATCGTGGACACGGCAAGGGGATAGGCGGTCAGTCCCGGGTTTGTCTGCCATTCGACAGAGGCCGCGGCGCGCAGCGACGTCAGGGTATCGTTCATTGTCATGGTCATGTCATCTGAGCAGGAATATAGTCGTCTTGCGCGTGTTATGCCCGTTTTCCGGTTGTCGCCTGCGGACGGATCGCGCAACCGACCTGGACACCCATCAATATACGCGTCGAACGGGGATGAATCGTGGCCGAAGACATGCGCGAAACTGCCTTGCGGTATCACCGGGAAACTCGCCCGGGAAAGATTGAAGTTATCGCCTCGAAGCCGTTGGCGAACCAGCGGGATTTGTCGCGCGCCTGTACCCCGGGTGTGGCTCATGCGTCGATTGCGATCGCCGAAGACCCGGCAATGGCTTCCGAATACACCATCCGTGCCAATCTGATGGGGGCAGCGCGCTCGGCGCATATTGTGACACCATCAGTCATCGCGCGCGGACTTTTGAACATGTGCGCTGTGGCCGTGGTTGATGCGCAGCACGATTCCCACAAGGCCGAGTAGCCGGATATGGCCGATCACGCGCATATCGAACCTGTCACAGGTGCCAGCGAAAAAGAGCGGAGTTACGGCGTCGACGAAGCGCTCGTGCGGGCCTGCAATGCGGCTATGGATGAAGGCCGGATGGAGGCTGTGGATGTACTAATTGCTGATCTGCATGCCTCAGATCTGGCGGACCTGCTCGAAGAACTGGCCGGAGAAAACCGGCGAAAGTTGCTCGATCATGTGCGCGATCAGCTGGATCCCGAACTGCTGACTCATATGGACGATGTCGTCCGTGAAGACATGCTTGAGTTGCTTGAGCCTGAAGAGGTCGCCGCGGTTCTGACCGAACTCGAGACCGATGACGCCCTCGATGTGTTCGAGGATATTGCCGAAGCTGATCAGCAGGATGTCCTCGAGCATCTGTCGCCATCCGACCGGGCCCTGCTCGAACAGGCCCTGACCTATCCGGAAGACAGTGCGGGTCGCCTGATGCAGCGTGAATTGGTCACGGTGCCCAAGGACTGGTCGGTCGGTAACACGATTGACTATCTGCGCCAGCGTGCAGCCGTGTTGCCCCGTGATTTCTACGAAATCTATGCTGTCGACGATGAGCGCGTGCCCGTGGGAACCATTCCGCTCTCACGGTTCATGCGCAATCAGCGTGATGTCCCGATCGATGACATCATGCTGACCGATCTGCGCTTGGCTCAGTTGGAGATGGATCAGGAAGAGGTGGCCCTGATGTTCGCGCAATACGCGCTTGTCTCTGCGCCGGTTGTCGACATCGACGGTAGGCTTGTGGGCGTTATCACCGCTGATGACATCGTGCACGTAATCCACGAAGAGGCCGAAGAGGATTTTCTGCGGCTTGGTGGTGTGCAGGAAGATGATTTTTACGAGGCGGTTCTCGATACCACCCGGTCGCGGTTTTCCTGGCTGCTGGTGAATTTGTGCACGGCGATCGTGGCGTCTTTGGTGATTGGCCTGTTTGATGCGGCCATCGGGCAGGTTGTGGCGCTCGCCATCCTGATGCCGATCGTGGCGTCCATGGGCGGAAATGCGGGAACCCAGACCCTAACGGTTGCGGTCCGCGCATTGGCGATGAAGGAACTGACGACCACGAATGCCGCGCGCATTGTCGGTAAGGAAGTGATTGTTGGTGGCATCAACGGGTTGTTGTTTGCTGTTCTGATCAGTGGCGTCACCTGGGCCTGGTTCGGCGATATGCAGATCGGCATCGTGATCGGAGCTGCCATGATCGTGAATTTGCTGATTGCCGGTTTTGCGGGGGTAACGATCCCGATCATGCTTCAGAAGATGAATATCGATCCCGCGGTCGCATCCGCTGTGGTGCTGACGACAATTACCGATGTTGTCGGATTCATGGCCTTTCTCGGCCTGGCGGCGATTGTTTTGCTGTGAGCGGGGCAGATATGAAGATTTCCTACGGTTCGTGGCCGTCCACCATTTCGGCCAGCATGATTGCGGATACCACCATCTCGCTGAGCGGGATTGCCGTCGACGGATCGGATTTGTACTGGCTGGAAAACCGTCCGCGTGAAGGCGGGCGTGTTGTTCTGGTGCGTGATTGCCAGGGCGAGATTGCGGATATGACGCCGCCGAATTATTCGGTGCGGTCCCGGGCCCATGAATATGGCGGCGGCGCTGTGATGGTTGCCGACGGCACGATCTATTTCGTCAATCTGACCGATCAGTGCATTTATCGACAGTCAGATGCGGGTGCGCCCCAACTGCTGGTCAGTGCGGAGAATGACCGGTTTGCCGATATGGTTCTGGACCGCACTGGAAATCGCCTGATCTGTGTGCGCGAACGGCATCTTGAAGGTGACGTTCAGAACGCGCTGATTGCGGTGGCGCTGGACAGTGGTGCGGTGACAGTTCTCGACGGAGAACATGATTTTGTCTCCAATCCGCGCGTGTCCCCGGATGGTCGCCGGCTGGCATGGCTGAGCTGGGACCTGCCGGATATGCCTTGGGACAGCGCGACGCTCTGGGTTGCCGATCTCGAGGCCGGAGGGGTGCTCGGGCCAGTGCAGCGTGTTGCGGGCGGTTCCGGGGATTCCGTGTTCCAGCCCGAGTGGCATCCGGACGGGCGTCTGGTGTTTGCCTGGGATCCGAAGGGCTGGTGGAACCTGCATGCCTGGGATGGTGCGAACACGGAAGTACTGCTCGACCGGGATACTGAATTCGGATTGCCCCAATGGGTGTTTGGTATGCGCACCTACGATATCCTCCCGTCCGGGACTATTGTCAGCGCCTATTCACGCGGGGGCAGTTGGAACCTGCTGCGCATCGCGGGCGAGGTGATTGCCGAGATCGAACTGCCCTATACCGATATCGGAGGCGTTCGCGCTCTGGGAGAAGACGTGGTCTTCATCGGGGCTTCGGCGCAGGTGGCATCGGGGATTGTCCGTTGCACACCGGATACGGGCGAGACAAAGGTTATCAAATGCTCTTCGGAGCATCGGTTTGAAGCCGAAGACCTGTCCATAGGCGAGCCAGTCACCTTCGAGACGACCGATGGGGCGCAGGCCCATGGGTTCTACTATTCGCCCTGCAATGCCGCGTACAGCGCGCCGGAAGGCGATCATCCGCCCCTGATCGTCCGTGGTCACGGTGGGCCGACCGGAGCCTCTTCGGCATCACTGAGCCTGGCCATTCAGTACTGGACGAACCGCGGCTTTGCGGTGCTCGATGTCAATTATCGGGGCAGTACGGGTTTCGGTCGTGCCTATCGCGAAGCACTTTACGGGGAATGGGGCCGGGCCGATGTGGACGATATGGTCGCCGGCGCCAATCACCTGGTGGCGCAGGGCAAGGCCGATCCGAAACGTCTGGCGATCCGCGGGGGCAGCGCGGGCGGGTATACCGCGCTTGCCACGCTGACGTTCAAGGACACATTTTCGGCCGGAGCGAGCCTATATGGCATCGGCGACCTGATGACCTTGGCTCGCGATACCCACAAGTTCGAGAGCCGGTATCTTGACCAGTTGATCGGGCCCTTGTCGGAAACCGAATCTCGTTATCTGGACCGCTCGCCGATCAATCACGTGGACGGTTTGAACTGTCCGGTGATCTTTCTGCAGGGCGATGAAGACAAGGTGGTTCCGCCCAATCAGGCCGAGGCGATGGTGGAGGCGTTGGACGATAAGGGTATTCCCGTCGCCTATGTGCTTTTCGAGGGTGAGGGGCACGGTTTCCGGCGTGCGGAGAATGTGTGTCGGGCGCTGGAAGCCGAGCTGGAATTCTATGGGCGGGTCTTCGGGTTTCAACCGGCTGATGCCTTGCCCCGGCTCGACATTCGCAACCTCTGAGGAACTCGACAGCGTTGCGTCATGGGAGGAGATACAATGAAACTTTATGATTACTGGCGCTCTTCAGCCGCGTTTCGCATGCGGATCGCGCTCAACCTCAAGGGTCTGGAATATGAGCGCACGTTCATTCATCTGCGACGCAAGGATCATATTTCAGAAGACTATCTGAAAGTGAATCCACAAGGTCTGGTTCCCGCATTGGTCGATAATGACGGGACGGTGCTGACCCAGTCGATGGCGATGATCGAATACCTGGATGAAACCCGCACCGACGGCCCCCGGCTGATTCCCGATGACGCGAAGGGGCGCGCCCGGGTGCGGGCGATTTCCCAGGCGATTGCCTGCGAGATACACCCGCTCAACAATCTCCGCGTGCTGCGGGTGCTGGGCGCCGAATTCGATATCCCCGAAGAGGACCGGAACGAGCGCTGGTACAAGCACTGGATCGCTGAAGGTATGCGCGGGCTTGAGGGCATGCTCGCAGATGGCGGCAGCGGCCGCTTCGCCCATGGCGATACGCCGACCATGGCGGATATCTGTCTGGTGCCCCAGGTCTTCAATGCGGAGCGTTTCGGGTGCGACTTGTCAGCCTTTCCGACAGTTTTTCAAATCAATGCAAACTGTGTCGCGGAAACGGCGTTCAACTCGGCCTTCCCGGATTTGCAGCCGGATGCCGAATAAGCCCGCTCCCCTGTGTCTTTTATGACCCGTCGCGTTGGCGGGCGATCAGCTCTCGTATGGCTTCCGGGCTCATTGCACCGGGTATCAGCTGATTGCCGACAATGAACGCTGGGGTTCCGCGGATGCCGATTTCCTGCGCCAGCCGGTAATTGGCTTGGATATTGTTCTCGATCTCCGGGGAGTTCATGTCCCGCCGCAGGCGCTCCTCATCTAGTCCCAGACGATCGGCCAGTCGGAAGATCGCCCGTTCGGACGGCGCGTCGCGCAGACCCATGATGCCGAGGTGGAATTCCTGGTATTTGCCCTGCCGGGCAGCGGCCAGTGCCGCCCGGGTCGCGAGGGTAGATTCAGTACCGAGAACCGGGAATTCCTTGAAGACGATCCGCAGATCGGGGTCTTCCTGCTTGAGCGCGGCGAGATCTTCGGCCATGCGCTTGCAGTAGGGGCACTGATAATCGAAGAACTCGACGACCGTTACTGTGGCGTTCGGGTTGCCGATCGACGGGTCACCGCTGGAGTTGACCAGACGATCCATATTGGTGGAGAGCGCATCGCTGGAGGGCTGGCCACGAGAATGCTGCTGCTGTCGATTCTGTAGGGCTTCGATGGCCTCGACGATCACTGTCGGGTTCGCGTTCAGATAGGCGCGGATGGTGTCTCGAATCTCGTCCTTCTGCTGATCGGTGAAGCTGTCCGCGCCACCGGCTGTGCGAAGTTCGGTAACAATGGGCCCGGTCTGGTCCCGGGTCTGCGGGAAAATGATGGCGAGTGCCACCATGGCAGCGATCAGGACTGAGACGAAAATGGCCCCGCGGGAATCAGGCACGGCGTTTCTCCTTGCAGACTTGTCTGTTCGTAATTGTCGCGATGATGGGGAAGCCGCGAAGCGTGTTCAACCGTGTGGGCGGGATGTCACGCAAAGGTGACACGGTGAGAGAAGGATTGCGAAAGGCGGCCTATTTCTTTTTCAGGCGACGTTCGGCTTCGCTGATAATATCCTGTGCCCGGATCGATCCCGGGGACCCAACCGGCAATATGTCCAGCGCGCGCCGGCCCAGAGCTTCGGCGGCTCTGGCATCTCCTCCTCGCAGATTGTATTCGGCCTGGGAGAGTGCGAGCTCGCCTTGCCGCCCCAGCCGGCCATAAACCACCGTGAGAAGACGCCAGCTTTCGAGCAGGGTCGGGTCTGACCGTGTGGCAGCGCGCAGATTGGACAGCGCATCCTCGAGTTCGGCGGGATCGCCGGATTCGACCTGGGCCTTTGCAAGAGCCGAACGCAGCAGGGGTTCGCCCGGTGCCAGTTCGGCCATGCGCCTATAGGGGGCAAGAGACTCCTGAACTCGGCCATTTTCGAGCAGCATCTGTCCCTTGAGCTCAAGGAAATAAGGGTTGTCCGGTGCGTCACTGATCAAGCTGTCGACCAGCGGCACGGCGCGCATCAGGTCCGATTGCCTGTAATAGGCAATGGCGCGAGCATAGCGGGCCGGGATCGTGTCGTCTGTTTCGCCGTAGGTCTCCAGGGTTGTCGCGAGTGGCTCCATAAAGCCAATCAGCTTGGCCCGGACCATGGCATGTTTGCGGGCGCGTTCGCGCGGGGTCTTGATGTTGGAATAGCGCGAAAAGGCGAGATGGGATTCAACTGCGGTAATACGATCCGTGGTCAGTGGATGGCTGCTCAGATAGGGATGCTCGCGGCCGCCGGTGACCCGGATTTCCTGCTGCAGGAGTTCAAAGAACTCGCGCAGACCCCGTGCCGATGTCTGGGTGCGGTCGAGATATTTCAGGGCGGCCGCATCGGCGGCGGATTCCTGAGTGCGGCTGTATTTCAGCAGATCCGTGAAAGCGGCCTGGGAGCCGCCGGAGATAATGGCGCCCGCGACCCGGCCATCTCCCGCGGCCAGTCCTGCGGCGAGCCCCAGCACAGTCGCAATGATCGATTTGGTTTCCGCATTGCGCAATTCGTCCTGCAGACGGGCGAGATGTCCCCCGGCGATATGCCCGGCTTCATGAGCGATCACCCCAATTACCTGTTCGGGGGTCTCGGCGCGCATCAGCAGGCCGGTGTTCACAAACATCCGCTGGCCGCCGGCAACGAAAGCGTTCAGTCTCGGATCATTGACGATGTAAATGGCGACGGAATTCGCATCGAGACCCGCCGCATTGAAAATTGGCGTGGCGTAGTCACGGATGATATTTTCAATCTCCGCATCCCGGATCAGACCGATACCGCGGTTCTGTGCGAGAGCAGGTTGAACGAATCCGACAGCCAATGCGGTAACAAGGGCTATAACGCGAATCAGTGAGTGCACGTGACTATCTCCAAAGTCGACATTCAAACTAGGTACACGAAAATGTGGCGTCAATCAGGTCGAGCTTCACTTATCGGGCTATCCCTTCTGCTGGCTGCCTGCGGGGGCAAGGGACCGGAGCAGGGCGATATCGGGTTCGTGGAAGGTTTCTTTGGTGGCCTGATTGCTGATGAGCCCCGCGCGGCTTTGGTTGGGCGTGAGGTCCTGTCGGCTGGCGGGACAGCCGCCGATGCCGCGGTTGCAGCCTATTTCACCATGGCGGTGACAATGCCAGGTGCAGCCAGTTTGGGCGGCGGTGGGGTGTGCCTGTTGCACGATGCGGTTCAGGTGAAGACCGAGGTTTTATCGTTCCTGCCCAAACCCACGGCGGCTGGTGATCAATTTTCGTTGCCCGGTAATATCCGCGGGATGTTTCTGCTGAATGCCCGCTATGGGGAATTGGACTGGTCCAGCCTGCTGCAACCTGCCGAGCGCTTTGCACGGGACGGTCATGCCGTCTCACGCGCCTTCGTCCGTGATTTTGACGCCGCCCGGTCGGTCATGCTGGCAGATCCGGAGGCGCGTGAAATCTTCGGGAATGGTGCGGTTGCCGAAGGCAAGTTTCTGCGTCAGGTGGAACTCGGTGCGATTATTTCGAATCTGCGCAGCCGAGGCCCGGGCGATTTCTATGATGGGTCCATCGGGCGGTTGTTCGTTGAATCGGTCTCCTCCGTGGGGGGCAAGATCACGATCAACGACCTTCGGGAGTACCGTCCGGTCCTGCAGGAACCCCTGAAATTCGAAGTGGGCAACAATTTTCTCGTTTTCCCGCCTTCCGATGGCGGTGTGATCGCCGCCCGAATCTGGGAAGCCGCGCAGGCGGATGACCGATTCGAGGACGCCGATGCGGCCGGACGCTACCATCTTGTCCTTGAGGCTGCGGCCCGTGCCTATCAGGCAACCGCACAACAGGGCCGAACAGGATCGGTCGCGAGCGGCTTGGACCTCATGCAGGGATTCTCGCCGGACACGCACCAGGCGGTGCGTCCTTCCGTGGCGATCCGTGAGGACGATGGACATGATGGTGCGAGCATCGTCGCCGTCGATAATCAGGGGCGGACCGTGGCGTGCTCCTTCACCATGAATGGGCCTTTCGGCAGCGGCGTCGTGGCGCCGGGGACCGGCATCCTGCTGGCCAACACAAGTGATGATCCGCGTGCTTCTGTGCCGAGCGTCGCGATGGTGGTGAATGAAATTGTTGGCCTGACCTTCTTTGCAGCTGCCGGTTCGGGACCGGTTGTTTCGACTTTGGCCCGTACGGCTCTCGAAACCATCGAGAAGAGTGACGGCGACCTGACGGCGGCGATTGCCCGGCCCCGCGCCCATACTGCGGGCGACCCGGATGTAAGTCTCATTGAGTCCGATATGTCAGTGGCGGAGCAGGAACGTTTGCGTTCGCTGGGGTACAATCTTCAGGCGCGCCCGAAACTGGGACGGATCAATGGTTTCTATTGTCCCCGCGGGTTGCCGCGTGTGCAGACCTGCCAATTCGTGAAGGATCCCCGGTCTTTCGGTCTGGCTGTAAGTTCTGACGAGTAGTCCGGAACGATGACTCTTAAAATTTCGTCCCGGGGCCAGATTGACCCTTTCATCGTTATGGATGTCATGCGCGATGCCAACGCACTGGATGCGACCGGGGCGAATATCGTTCACCTTGAAGTTGGTCAGCCCGGTACGCCGGCGCCAGAGCGGGTCCGCGAAGCTGCGGCGGCAGCAGCTCTTTCGGAGCGTCTGGGATATACCGACGCGATGGGGATAGTCCCTCTGCGTGAACGCATCGCGCGGCACTATCGGGACTTCTATGATGTTGAGGTGGACCCGGCGGGTGTGGTTGTCACCACCGGGTCATCGGGGAGTTTCCTGCTGTCGTTTCTGGCGGCTTTTGATGAGGGTGATCGCGTGGCACTGGCCGCGCCAGGATATCCGGCCTATCGCAACATCCTGTCTGCTTTGGGTGTGGAGCCTGTGGTGGTGGAAACCCGTCTCGAAGACCGGTTTCAGCCGACCCCGGAGCTTCTGGGACAGGTCGAGGGCCGGATTGATGGACTGATCGTCGCGAGCCCGTCCAACCCGACCGGAACAATGATCGACCGGGCAGGGATGGATGAACTCACACAATACTGTCGCAAGAATGGTATCCGGTTGATCTCCGATGAAATTTATCACGGGATCACCTATGGGCATGAATCGGTGACGGCGCTATCCTTCGACCCCAATGCGCTGATTATAAACAGTTTTTCGAAGTATTTTTCGATGACGGGCTGGCGGTTGGGATGGATGATTGTCCCGCCAGACATGCTGCGCTCGATCGAGTGCCTGGCACAGAATCTGTTTATTTCCCCGCCGTCATTGTCACAGGTCGCGGCAATGGCTGCCTTCGACAGTCTTGATGAATTGCGTGAAAACGTGGTGCGATATGCAAAGAACCGGGAGATTTTGCTCGCCGAGTTGCCCAAGGCGGGTTTCGATCGGCTGGCGCCCGCAGACGGCGCATTCTACATCTATGCCGATGTGGGTGAACTGACCAATGACAGTGCTGAGTTCTGTCGTCGCATGTTGACGGAAGCGCAGGTGGCCGCCACGCCGGGTCTCGATTTTGACCCGTATCGTGGCAACGCCTATGTGCGGTTTTCGTTCGCCGGAAGTGAGGACGACATCATACGGGGGGTCCAACGCCTGAAAGACTGGCGGATCAACACCAGCTAATCCCGTCCGACGCAGAACAAAGCCGTTCTACGAACGGCTCCACCATCCCGACCGACGCGGTCGTTTGTCTTCTTCCTCTTCTTCTTTTTCTGCGACGGGTTCAGTTTCCGTCTCAGGCTCAGATTCAGCTTCAGGCTCTGCGTCGGCGGCATCAGCCTCGGTTTCGTCTTCGACTGTAGCCTCTACCTCTGTTTCGGCATCATCCTCGTCCGATACTTCATCGGGCTTGGTGGCTTCAACGTCGTCTGAAGTGATCTCGGCACTGTTCGGCTCCGGGATGTCCAGATCGGTATCGACTTCGCCGTCGTCAGAATCTGCATCTGTGGTTTCAGAACTCGCGTCGGACCCCTCGTTGTCACCATCCGTCTCGGCAGCGTCTTTCGTGCGCCGGCCACGCCGACGAGGGCGACGGCGACGACGCTTGGGGGCGTCTTCGTCATTGTCACCCGTTTCCGTTTCGGCTTCGGACGCCTCGTCGGTGCTGTCGTTCGAAGCTTCGGGATTTTCCGTTTCTTCCGAATTGTCCTGGGTCTCGGTATCCGCATCGGATTTCCGACGACGACGACCACCGCGACGTCCACGCCGACGACCATTGCGCTTTCCGCTCTCTTCGTCACCGCCGTCATCAGTGCCGGCATCCGCGTCTTCAGTGGCGTCGGACGTGCTTCCGCTATCAGAGGATTCGTCGGTGGAGTCTTCCGAGCGTTTGCGTCCGCGCCGTCGCCGCCGCTTGGGGGCGTCGTCGTCACGCTTGTCGCTGCCACGATCATTCCCGCGGGAGGAACGATTGTTCCGCGTGTCCTTGTCGTCGTCACTGTCGCCGCTGGAATGTCCGACCTCGTATTCTGAGGGCGCCAAAGCCGGATCTGCGAGAACAAGCACGCGAATGCCGTGGCGTTCTTCGATCTCACGCAGGGAATCGCGTTTCTGGTTCAGCAGATAGAGAGCGATATCCGTTTGCGCTTTGACGGTGACTTCTTCGGATCGTTTGCGCAGACCTTCTTCTTCCAGTTCACGGAGAATGGCCATTGCCGTGGATTCCGTGGATCGCACAAATCCGGCACCCTGACATACCGGGCAAATCTGAGCGTGTGCTTCGTGCAGGCTTGAACGAAGCCGCTGGCGCGACAGTTCCAGCAGACCGAAGCTTGAGATACGTCCGATCTGGATGCGGGCACGATCGGTCTTCATAGCCTCTTTGAGGCGCCGCTCCACCGCGTGATTGTTGCGGGACACATCCATGTCGATGAAATCGATCACCACAAGTCCGGCCAGATCGCGCAGACGTAATTGCCGCGCAACTTCGTCTGCCGCTTCCAGATTGGTGCGATAGGCAGTCTGTTCGACGTTGCGCTCGCGGGTGGAACGTCCCGAGTTCACATCGATGGCCACCAATGCTTCCGTCGGGTTGATCACCAGGTAACCACCGGATTTCAGCTGCACGACGGGTTCGTGAATTTCATCAAGCTGCTGGTCAACCTGATACCGGTTGAACAGGGGAATGCTCGGGTCTTCGTATTTCTGTACCCGTTTCGCGTGAGATGGAATCATCGTGCGCATCAGGGCTTTTGCTGCCTTGTAGGCTTCGTCACCTTCGATCAGGACCTCGTCGATGTCCCGGTTATAGATATCGCGCAACGCCCGTTTGATGACGTCACCCTCTTCATATATGAGGGACGGCGCGGACGAGTTCATCGTCAATTCACGGGTTTCGTCCCACACCCGCCGCAGATATTCGTAGTCGCGCTTGATCTCGGATTTGGTGCGCTCGACACCCGCGGTGCGCATGATCACCGCCATGCCCTCGGGCACATCCATCTCCGACATGATGCTTTTCATCGCCTTGCGATGTTTCGGGTCGGTGATCTTGCGGCTGACG
>Ga0055584_100001376_pt1 | contig 23986 bp, 19 predicted proteins | sample OSDHelmetaG_FD_58716 | JGI IMG/M metagenome (GOLD analysis project Ga0055584, IMG submission 58716) | Pelagic marine sediment microbial communities from the LTER site Helgoland, North Sea, for post-phytoplankton bloom and carbon turnover... | ecosystem: Environmental > Aquatic > Marine >...
CTGCCCCACCCACCACAATAAAACAGGATCACACAAGCTGGAGGAGGTAGCTTTTAATCTTCAGAGTCAGTCTCTTCGTTCATGACTACGTCAGGAGCTCCTTTGTTTATGCACGGATGTCCTTAAGTAGACTTGCCGCTTCATCACCAGCTGGGAAATCCACAGATGACTTGCGGCGATCAGCCAGCAAATCATTCATGTACCGAGCGTAAGCCAAACGCTCACCTGATGAGACACCTTCTGCATCCAGGATCCGCATGAGTTTCTTCCAAGCAGTCTCTGCGATCTGGCCATTCATGTACCGGGTCAGCAAAGCAGAAAGTGAAGGTGTTGACGTCAAGGTCTGTGCAGTAGTGTCCATGTCGATTTTCCGATTTTCCGATCCAAAGATCGGGTGATTGGTGTGGCGCGACGGACGGCAGTTGACTGCCGGGACGCGAAGTCCAATGAACTGATTGGATTCAATTCAAATACCGAGCCTGTTCGTGGCATCGACACAGAGAGACAAGGGTTCGTAACCGGTATTCGAGGTACAAAGTGGCAATAAGAAGCCAACTAGAGCACTAAAAAGGAGATCATATGTAACTGTTTTAGTTACATTTAGGCGCTCTATTATAAATACATGGCCTTTCTTGGCGGCCGGCCTTGGGCTTAGCCGAGAATCGGCTGGCTATTGACCCATCAAGTGTCCACAGCTTGATCAGCGGTGTGTCCTAATCTGGACAACAACACATCAATACCGGCTCGTAGAACGCATACTACTCAGGCAGTTACACCTTCACCCATATCAAACCAGGCCGAGACATCGACCCCGTCCCCACCAAGTCGACAAACATATTCATTGGTGCTCGAGTCGTACTCGTAGTCCTCGGCCCAGGTCTTCACGTTGAGCGCGATGTCTTCGAGGGCGTTCAGCACTACGTCTAACTCTTCATCCGTCATCGTAGGATGTAATGAGAGACGAACCCAACCCGGTTTGTTAGCCAAGAATCCTTTACTGATCTGATCCGTGATGGATTTGGAATGGTCTCTATCTACATGCAACAAGTAATGACCGTATGTGCCGGCGCATGAACAACCGCCGCGTGTCTGGATGCCGTATCGGTCATTGAGCAACTTGACGATAAGATTGTAGTGGACGTCTTCGATGTAGAATGAGATCACACCTAATCGGTCTTCGAGCTTATCGGCAAGAATCCGCATCCCGGGAATGGCTCGCATTCGTGGGAAGGCACGCGCAAGCAATTCATGTTCTCGGGCCAAAATGTTATCTGTGCCCATCTCCTCTTTTAGCCGGATAGCCAATGCTGCTCGGATGGTCTGCATAAATGCTGGTGTTCCTCCATCCTCGCGATCTTCGATGTCTTCGACGAACCGATGCTCTCCCCACGGATTAGTCCACTCGACCGTTCCCCCACCCGGATGATCTGGAACAGTGTTTTTGTCAAGCTCCGCATTAATCACCATAATGCCGCTTGACCCGGGACCACCGAGAAATTTGTGCGGCGAGAAGAAAATGGCATCCAAGCGCTCCATTTCATTCTCAGGATGCATGTTGATGTCTTCGTAGGGTGCATTTGCGGCAAAGTCGACAAAACACCAGCCACCATGTTCGTGCATTACGCGGGAAAGCTCGTAATAGGGTGCATGAACGCCTGTTACGTTCGAGCATGAGGTAAACGAACCGATCAGCGGACGACCCGGGTACTTAACGATCTCTCGTTTCAAATTTTCCACAGCACACAAGCCATCATGATCAGGATCAATCCAGACTAGATCTGCCGTTGACTCCAACCAAGAAGTGTGATTAGAATGATGCTCCATGTGAGTGATGAACACCACCGGCCGTTTTTCGTCCGGAATGTCGAAATACGGCTGAAGCAACTCTGGTACACGCACTCCAATGATTCGCTGGAGCTTGTTGATGACGCCTGTCATCCCGGACCCAGCTGCAATGATGATGTCGTTTGGTGCAGCTCCGACGTGTCGCTTGATGATGTTTCGAGCCTCCCGATATGCCCGAGTCATCGAGGTACCGGTTACACTCGTCTCTGTGTGGGTATTACCTACGAAGGGTCCGATCATATCGGACAGACGATCCTCGATGGGACCATACAAACGGCCACTAGCAATCCAGTCAGCATAGATAATCTTCTTTTCCCCGTACGGTCCGTGGAATGTCTGGTCGATGCCGACAATCTGGTTGCGGTAAGGTTCGAAATAGGCTTCGAGAGAAGACATAGCAATCTGTAATGGTGATGTCGAGCAACGATCAAATCGAAAAGGGTCTGCTGGCAGCATTCTGGGATAGCAACTGCATGGGCAGGTCGAACTGCTCGAGGATGCGCGTAAAATACGAATGATTGCTCAACTACAGGAGCAGATTGGGCCGATGAGCCCTTCAAGAGAGGACGATTTCCTTTCTCATCCGTGCAACAGGAATTCCCAGCTGCTCACGATACTTCGTAACCGTACGACGTGCAATCTGAAACCCCTTGTCCTCCAATAACTTAGCGATTCGCTGATCGGACAGTGGCTTGTTCTTGTCCTCCTCTGAAATGATACCATCGATGATGGCCTTGACCTCCTTGTTCGAGACATCTTCACCCGAATCAGTAGAAAGGCCTTCCGAAAAGAAGTGCTTCAGCTCGTAAACGCCGAATTCAGTCTGGACATACTTACCGTTAACCACGCGAGAGATGGTGGATATATCCATCTTGATAATCTCAGCGATGTCCTTCAAGATCATCGGTTTTAGATTGCCCTCACCTGAGCGGAAAAAGTCTTCCTGTTGGTTGACGATTTCATTCATGACAGACAACATGGTCTGCCGCCGTTGATTGATCGAATTGATGAACCCACGAGCGGTCTCAAACTTCGACTTCAGAAAATGCTGCGTTTCCGAGTCATAGGATTTTTTACCCTTCTTTTTATCAGCTACAACCTGCTCCAGCATCTGCTGATAATGCTTCGAGACGCGTAGTTCCGGGGCGTTTCCCGAATTGAGGGTGATGATAAACTCATCTTCCTCTGAACGAACCGTAAAGTCTGGTGTGATGTAATTCTCTGATGCCGTGAACTCGCCTTCGCCGGGCTTCGGATTGAGCCGCTGAATCAGCTCGAAGGCATCTTTTAGTTCATGCCCTTCGATATCTAATCGACGCATGATCTGATCAAAATGCTTCATCGTGAACGCTTTGTAAGCGTGAGTCAGCATCTCAATGGCAACATCCCTGCCATTGATCTCCTCTGGCAGCATATCAAGCTGAACAAGCAGACACTCCCGCAGGTCGCGCGAGGCGACGCCAATCGGTTCTAACCGTTGAATGCGATGGAGCATGTCCTCGACATCTTGCTCTGAGAGCATGATGCCTTGGTTGAAAGCCACATCGTCCACAATGGACTCAAGCGGCCTACGCAGATATCCATCCTCGTCAATCGATCCAATGATTTGTTCAGCAATGAACTCTTCTTGCTCACTCAAATCCATAAACGACATTTGATCGCGCAGGGACTCAGTCATACTGCTAATTGAGACGAGCGGCGTTTCTCGCTGATCCTCTTCTGCACTGTGGTCGACTGCGGCCTTATACCCGTAGAGATCGTCTCCGGTATCCATCAGCTCTTCCCAGTCATAATCGTCTTCGGTAGAGGCCTCTTCTTCCCCCAGGACATCGTCGAACTGGTCCTCCTCGGACTGTTCATCCATGGTATCCTCATCAAGCAGGTCTTCCCCTTCTTCAAGAAGCGGATTCGCCTCCAATTCTTGCTTGATGCGCTGTTCGAGCGCAAGGGTTGGCAACTGCAGAAGCTTGATGTACTGAATCTGCTGCGGCGATAGCCGCTGTTGCATGGACTGGCGTTGGTGGAGATTCAGCATGACGTTAGTCGGCCCCCTCTCCTTTCTTCGACCAGGCAGCGGCATTGAGCACGTCTCGCCGCTCTTTTACCATAAGCATAAATTGGGTAAACCAAGTAGGCCCATACTTGCGGGTCAGCGGGCGCTCAAGCATCTCAGCCAAACCAATCCCGTTGCGGTTACCGTGGTTTCTACCCGGGGCGCAGATGTCGATTTGCTCGTAATTAAGCGCTTCGAAGTCTCCCAGAGGCTGTACTCTAATCGGATACAGATGGCAGGAAATCGGCTTCTCAAAAGAGACTTTACCCTCATGATAAGCTTCCTGAATAGAGCACTTAGCAACGGGCCCGTCATATCGAACGAAAACACATTCTGCTTCGCCCACACATGTTGTGACGTAATGCCCAGGCCCCAGTTTTTCCCAAACACCTTCTTTGTCGATGACATCAAGTGCTTCTGGACGCAGACGATGACGCACAGCCGGCAAGACAGCTTCCACTTCCTGCAATTCAGCTTCCGTCAATGGCGCGCCGGATTCCCCTTGCACACAGCAAGCGCCATGGCAAGCAGAGAGGTTGCAGCTGAATGCCGCCTCCACTACTTCATCTGATATGATTACATCGTCCACTACAAACATGATGCCGTATTCTATCGCACGTTGGCTCAATAAGCAATATTGACAGTATCGTCCTCGCTGACAGGGCTTAAATGATTATTGCCTCTAGCATCGCAACGTCATGGGGGGCAATACGTTGCATTCTAAAAAAAACATTCTATTCAAGAAGTCCGCGCGCTCAAGGCTTTTTTTGAAACCCTGAAAGCAGAAGGATCATTAAAAGGCTACCTTTAGGACGTCCACTCCCCGATTTTCTGTCTCTTTTTCCCGGCACACCATGATTGAACGCTCCGGCCAGTTTGCTCCGCAGCCAGCGGATGCTGAGGAGGACATTGAAAAAGCCCTCAGGCCGAAGTCATTGGATGACTTCATCGGGCAGCAGCAGATTAAAGACAATCTTCGGGTATTCATGACGGCGGCAAAGCGCCGTGGAGAATGCCTCGACCATGTGCTTCTATCCGGCCCACCCGGATTGGGTAAAACCACGCTTGCCTACATCATCGCCGAGGAGATGGGCGCGCAGGTTAAGACGACTTCGGGCCCAGTACTAGATAAACCTGCGTCCATTGCAGGTTTGCTCACGAACCTGAATGAAGGAGATGTTCTTTTCATCGACGAAATCCATCGTTTAGCGCCCGTCGTTGAGGAGTATTTGTATGCGGCAATGGAAGACTATCACATAGATATCTTGATTGACTCCGGGCCAAGTGCACGGAGTGTCAAGATCTCGCTGCCTCCTTTTACGCTCGTAGGGGCCACGACCCGTAAAGGGCTGCTTACAGCACCTCTGCGTGCGCGGTTCGGCATCGACTTCCGCTACGACTACTACCCGGCTTCAACCCTGACGCGCATCGTAGAGCGATCAGCGGGGCTTCTCGGCGTTGAGCTTACTGCGGACGGTGCTATTGAGATCGCGCGCCGCTCTAGAGGCACGCCTCGAGTAGTTAACCGATTGCTGCGCCGCACCCGGGATTACGCAGAAGTTGACGGGGATGGAAGGATCACAAAAGATCTCGCGGATTATGCGCTGAACGCACTCAATGTCGATATCGAAGGTCTCGACGATATGGACACGCGGATCCTGATGACACTGATTGAGAAGTTCGGCGGCGGCCCTACCGGCCTGGCTAACTTAGCTGTTTCAGTCGGAGAGGATTCGGGTACGATTGAAGAAGTGTATGAGCCCTATCTGATCCAGGAAGGGTATATCGAACGTACACCTCGTGGAAGATTAGCAACGCCCGCCGCCTACCGTCATTTCAAAATTGACCCACCAGGACGCGACGGCAATCTGTTCAACGGGTGAGACGAATGCGTTGAAGGTGTAAAGTGCGGAGTGGTCTAGAGAACCAGGCTTTGGGCATCAACAGGCCAAGATTCAACAACCCGATCCCCTTCTACTACGTGAACCTCTTTCTGGGTGTTAACCACAACGCAGGAGTGGTTCGGGACGACGCGAACCCGGTCAAGAACCTTTAACATGCTACCTCCGGGCATATGAACCCAGCCATGCTCCTCTGATAGAGCATTAATAACGGCTCCAGTAAGCGGCTCCATAACGTTCAATCCATGGAGAACCTGACCATATCCTTCTTGTCCGTACGCCATGTCAGAGGTCAGAACTTTCTTGCCAGAATCCAAGAAGAGTCGTTCAGTCCCATCCGCGTTGGCATGTTTGGAAATGACAGTAGACAAGACCGTCAATGCGCATCTTTGTAAAGGGTCCACACCCAGATTCACCTGCGTCATGTCTAAGTAGACATAGTTGCCTGGGCGCATCTCCGTCACTTTAAACCCTTCATGGGTCCGGTTTTCGAAATACCGCACGGATGGTGTCGATCCAATACTTATTTCCAACGATCCATCCACCGCCGCTGCCACACCTTCTTCCCGAAGACTGACCGCAAATTCCAGCATGCGGTCGCGTTCCTGATTCGAAACACGCCGTAGCGCATCCTCTTTGCTTTCGCCCTTCTCTTTGGGACCACCGTAGGCATGGCCTGCATGGGTCAAGATCCCAACTACGCGAAGCCCCGTCTGGTCATCGACCCATCGTGCGAACCCCGCCGACCGTGGATCATCATACCAGACACCACATCGGCCGTACCCGATATCCGTCTCGATCAGCACTTCCGCCGTTAGACCATGACCAGAAAAATAGCGAGATGCGGCTCCTACCCCTTCAACCGTGTCGACACAAAAAGTAATTCTGGCACGATCCATCAGTTGACGGACTCGCGCAAATTTATCATCGCCTACGAGGGCATAAGCTATCCGGATGTCATCGAATCCGGCATCAACAAACATTTCTGCTTCACCCAGTTTAGCAACCGTTAAACCCTGCGCACCAAGATCTCGTTGCAGTTTGGCAAGCGCGATGGACTTATGAGTTTTGGTATGTGGGCGAAGTCGAACCCCTTGTTCATTGGCGCGCTGCTGCATGGCATTGAGGTTTGCCATGAGTTTCGCACGGTCCACTAGAAGGGCGGGAGTGGGCAGATTCGTAAGGTCCATCGGTTTGGGATGACTAGTCAGGGCAAAACCCCAAGATTGAAATGGACAGGATCATCACCCCAAACGTGGAGCAATCATTCTGCGTTGTCCGCGGCTAGCCAAGGCCAGACGACGTCAAGGGAAGCTAAGGGAATCGACATGATGTTTGCATTCCCATCCTTATGGCTCGTGAAATACAATGTATCTCCATCTCGAGCGATAAAAGCACCGTACTCATATTCGGCGGTATTTACCTCGGGACCCAAGTGAATAGGTGATCCCCACAAACCATTTTCTGCGAACGATATCCAGAGATCATCGCCCCCGAACCCAGCCGGATCATCCGTCCGAGAGTAGATGACGAAGCGTCCTTCGGCATCAACAAATATATCGGATTCGGAATAACTCGAGTTCACCTGTCCTTGCAGCGCTTCTACTTCATATCCCACTGAACCCAACACAGCTCGGTACAGATCAGATTTACCTTGACCACCGTCCCGGTTGGAAGCGAAATAGATCGTTCCATCAGACGTAATACTGGCGTGGAAGTCATTAAGCTCTGAATTAATGAACATCATGGGCTCAGGGTCGAGCCATTCTAGACCATCATGCACGACCACCCAGAGGTTGAAGTCTCCAGGCTCACTCTCTTCGGGCAGAGGACGATCAGACGAAAAAATGAGGCCATCAAGACCAGGGTAAAAACGTGCCCCACGGTCGTTGAATTCCCCCGAAAAAGGGAGAACACTGGGTACGGTCCAGCTGGAATCTGTCTCTTCCATCACCATCAAGACGTGGTTAGTCCACGTACTATCATGGCGGCCGAAAACGATGAAATTGCCATCGCCGTTCTTGGTGAACCAACCCTCCCCTTCCTCGCTCATCGTCGACTCTACGAGTGTTGCAGAAACGGGCGCTTCAAGAGAGGATTCGTTGCTCCCCTGACATCCTGCTAGTACAAGAGCCAGAAGAAAAAGTGCGTATCTCATGGAATTCTGGGGGTAATGCTTAGACGTTCGATTGCAAAATGCGATAGCGAAATTCGGCATCGATGTTCAGTGGCCATATTCAGTGGCACTGTTCAGTGGCGCTTTTCAGTAGCAGTGCAGTCAGTGTTTGCGATTGAGCACAATCTTTTAGGACGGACAAGTGCTGCTAAATACCGAAGGGAGCGAATACTTCCTACCGGTTGGCTCCTACATTGCTCATAGCAACCCGCAAGCGATTGCGAGAGCGGTCTAGCGCCTTGACCATCTTGGCCTTGGTCTGAGCATCCATTTCGCCAGTAAGAGCTGCTACTGCTCGCTCTTCGGCTGCTTTTGCCCGGTCAACGTCAATTTGCGTTGCTAACTCGGCAGTCTCGGCAATCACGCTAACGTGATTGTTCTGGACTTCGACAAAACCACCACTCGTAGCGAATGTGATGGCATCTCCGCCGGTATTAGTAACCACGATCGAGCCGACCTCAATTGCTGAAATCATCGGCGCGTGATTGCGAAGGACCTCAAAAGAGCCTTCCACACCAGGGGCTTTTACCCGGCTGGCTTCACCGCTGAATACGCGGCCCGAAGGAGATACAATTTCTACTAGCATGTTGTCTGCGCGAGGTTGGGTGATCAGGTAGTCCGCTCTGCTTACGCTTCTACGGCTGATTCAGCAAGCATTTTTTCGCCTGCTTCGATGACTTCTTCGATAGCTCCTTTGTACGCAAATGCGCTTTCTGGAAGATGATCGAGTTCGCCATCAAGGATCATGCGGAAACCGCGGATAGTGTCGTCGATTTTGACGTACTTGCCGGGGTTACCAGTGAACTGCTCGGCAACGAAGAATGGCTGACTCATGAAGCGCTGAGCACGACGAGCGCGACCAACAACGAGCTTGTCTTCGTCGGAGAGCTCATCCATTCCGAGAATGGCGATGATATCTTGGAGTTCTTTGTAGCGCTGGAGCAGGTTTTTGACTTGCTGCGCTGTGTCGTAGTGCTCGTCACCGAGAATGCGAGGATCCAAGATCCGGCTCGTTGAATCCAACGGGTCAATAGCTGGATATAGACCGAGCGATGCGATTTGACGAGAAAGAACCGTCGTGGCATCAAGGTGAGCAAACGTTGTGGCCGGAGCCGGGTCAGTAAGGTCATCGGCAGGAACATAGACAGCCTGAACCGAGGTGATAGAACCGTTTTTAGTCGAGGTAATGCGCTCCTGCATTTCACCCATTTCCGTGGACAACGTTGGCTGGTAACCAACTGCTGAAGGCATACGTCCGAGGAGGGCGGATACTTCAGAACCTGCCTGCGTGAAGCGGAAGATATTATCAACGAAGAAGAGAACGTCACGACCACCAAGGTCACGGAAGTACTCAGCAATCGTAAGACCAGATAGGGCTACGCGAGCACGAGCTCCTGGTGGTTCGTTCATCTGGCCGAATACGAGGGCCAGTGATGAGTTCTTCAGAGCGTCTGGATCGACTTTCGAAAGGTCCCAATCTCCTTTTTCCATCGACTCGAGGAATTCCTTGCCATAATCGACAACACCGGATTCTAGCATCTCACGAAGAAGGTCGTTTCCTTCACGCGTACGCTCACCGACACCTGCGAACACTGACAAACCGTCGTGGCCCTTGGCAATGTTGTTGATGAGTTCCATGATCAGAACCGTCTTGCCCACTCCGGCACCACCGAAGAGACCAATCTTTCCACCACGAGCATATGGCTCAAGAAGGTCAACCACTTTAATACCTGTTTCGAGCATCTCGACAGACGTCGAGAGGTCTTCGAACGCAGGAGGCGCGGCGTGAATAGGCCGACGCTCTGTGGCTTTTGGCTGCGGAATACCGTCGATGGCTTCACCAACGACGTTAAACAGACGACCAAGGATGTCATCACCGATCGGCATAGAAATCGCTTTACCGGTGTTGTTCACTTTGGTACCGCGCTGAAGGCCATCGGTCGCATCCATGGCAATCGTGCGGACACGATTTTCGCCAAGGTGCTGCTGAACTTCTAGGACGAGTTTCGATCCATCTTCGCGGTCGATCGTCAGGGCGGACAAAATATCCGGTACGGAGTCAGCAGGGAACTGTGCGTCAATCACAGGACCGACAATCTGTACAACTTCGCCGGCGGCCAGTTTGGTTTCCATCAGGGTTGGGCAGTCAGGTTGGAATTGGAATCTGAAAAATACATAGACCCGCGGGCGCTTGCCCGATGACAAGGCGAAAGGATCGCAAAGAAACGGGGAATTTACATCTTCAAACGATGTTCATTTTTAGCCGTAAAATGAGGTTTCCGATCCTATATTGACTTGGTCGTCCCATTACAATCCGAATCCCCATGCGACGCTTTCTTTCTGTAGCTCTTCTTTTGTTCGTTCTCCACTCTGTTGTGGCTCAAAATCTTCTAGCCCAAGATTTACCAACCATCGAAACCAAAACGGCTGGTATGGAAAAGATGGAGGGCTTCTTCACGATATACTGGGATGAAGTCGGTGGAAAGGTCTGGTTGGAAGTTGACAATGTCGGATCAGACTTCATTTATCAGGTGTCCCTCGCGGCTGGACTTGGCTCGAACGACATAGGTCTAGACCGTAACAAATTAGGTCCGACTCGCATCGTCCGTTTCGACCGCCGCGGGCCGAAGGTGCTGTTGATGGCGCCAAATACAGGTTACATCGCATCGTCCGAGAATGAAGCAGAAAGGGCCTCCGTTAGGGAAGCCTTTGCTGAGGGCGTACTACATGGGTTTGATGTGGCAGCCGAAACAGACGACCGCGTTCTCGTTGATGCAACTTCATTCATCGTCCGAGATGCTCATGGAGCGATCAGCACATTGAGCCGCAGTGGCCAAGGTTCCTTCAAGATGGACGCATCCCGCTCTGTTCCGTACCGGGAAAACACGAAAAGCTTTCCTGAGAACACAGAAATGGAGGCGTTACTGACGTTCACATCGGACAATCCGGGTGGACAAGTCCGAAGTGTAGCTGCGTATCCCGAAGCCATCGCCCTGAGAGAGCGCCATTCATTCATCGCCCTTCCCCCCCCAGGCTTTGAACCACGGCAACATGATCCGCGATCAGGCTTTTTCGGACCAAGCTTTCTAGATTATTCGGCGCCCATCGGCTCTGATATGAGAACCCGCTACATTGCCCGACATCGACTTGAAAAGGTAGATCCTTCGGCGGCAATCTCAGATCCTGTTGAGCCTATCATCTATTACCTTGATTCAGGAACCCCGGAACCCGTCAGAAGCGCTCTCCTTGAGGGGGCATCGTGGTGGAATCAGGCTTTTGAAGCTGCAGGATATAGGGATGCCTTCAGGGTTGAAATGCTTCCTGATGATGCTGACCCGCTTGATGTCAGATATAATGTGATTAATTGGGTCCACCGATCCACACGAGGTTGGAGCTATGGCAACGCCGTTACTGATCCTCGCACGGGCGAAATCATCAAGGGACATGTCTCGCTCGGATCCCTTCGCATTCGACAAGACTACCTGATTGCTGAAGGGCTGCTTAATCCGTACGACCCAAGGGCAGTACCCTCACAAGACGGCAAAGACGAGATGCTCGAAATGGCACTCGCCCGTATTAGGCAATTGTCTGCCCACGAAATCGGACATACTCTCGGTATCCAACACAATTTTGCAGCTTCGGTTAACAATCGTGCGTCTGTGATGGATTACCCTGCCCCTTTGGCCCAGTTGACATCCGACTATGACGTCACTCTCGATCAAGCCTATGCAACGGGTATCGGAGAATGGGACAAATTCACGATCCGATACGGGTATTCAGATTTCCCGGATAGCTTGAATGAAAAAACAGCCCTCGATGCGATCATCTCAGAGTATGTCGCCCAAGGATGGATATATATCAGTGATGACGATGCGCGCCCGGCTGGAGGAGCTCACCCCGATGCCCATCTGTGGGACAATGGCACGAACGCAGTGAATGCCCTTGAACTCGAAATGGCCGTTCGCAAAACAGCCCTCGATCGTTTCGGAGTCGGATCAATCCGACCTGATGCACCCATGTCGTTGATGGAAGAGGTACTCGTTCCGCTGTATTTAAGACACCGCTATCAATTGGATGCCGTGGCAAAACTCGTGGGCGGAGTCAGGTACAGTTATAACGTCCGAGGCGACCGGCAGGATTTTCCAGAAGCCGTTGCGCCACGTGATCAAACCAAAGCAACGGATGCGTTGATTGCGGCAGTAAAACCAGCCGCATTGGCTCTTCCAGGACACATCCGGACGCAGATTCCTCCCAGGCCACCAGGGTATGGGCAACACAGGGAGCTATTTGATGGGGACACAGGTCTCATTTTTGACCCGTATGCCCCAGCCGCTGTGGTGTCTCACCAGGTGTTCTCTCTTCTTCTTGATCCATCCAGAACGGCGCGGCTTATTTACCAGAAAGATTTCGACAAAGGACAGCCGGGATTGCTCGACATACTTGTCAGCGTTACGAACAGTGTTTGGCTATCCGCCGAATCTCCTGATGGTTATGAGGCAGAGCTCCAACGCCAGACCCAGCAGATATGGACCGACATGCTGCTGACAGTCGCTGCCTCAAATAGTCATGCTCCTGGCGTAAAAGCACGTATTTCATTGCATTTGCGGGACATCCACGCGTGGTTAACTAATAATGCCGATAAGGAAGGCGAGGAGACTCAGGCACACCGGCTTTCGATGCTGGACGAAGTTGATCGCTTCCTATTCCGCCCCTACCAGCGGACGGAGATGGAACGTTCCATTACAATCCCGCCAGGGTCACCAATCGGAGCGACTACCGCATCTTGGCTGATGTCGGGTATGGGGTCCTCTGGAGAACTGGGTGCGGCTACATCAGCATGGGCAATTAGAACGGCCCAGCGACACGCTTGGCTACAAGCTTGGATTGATGCAGACACTCTCTGCAGATTTGAAAGCAGGTAGTAGGTCAGATTCTGACCATTGGCCATGTAGCTGGTTATTCAGCCTCAACAACACATTCAATTTCGACCATAGCGTCCATAGGGTTTTCCTGGACCGCAATAGTGGTGCGAGCCGGTTTATGACCTTCGAATCGGGCCTCATACACCGCGTTCATACCTGCAAAGTCTCTCATACTTCGCAGGTAGACGGTCGTTTTGACCACGTTGGAAAGAGACAGGCCCAGCCCTTCTAAGACCGTGCTGATATTGTCGAAAACTTTCTCGGTTTGCTCCGCAATAGACTCCCCGACCAGTTTCATGGTGTCCGGATCGAGAGGTGTCTGACCCGAGAGAAAGTACAGATTACCGGTTCTGACGGCGTGGCAGTAGGGTCCTATAGCGGCAGGGGCGCCGGGGATGAAGTGTGTTTTCACTGGCCTCGATATTTGAGTGAGCAGATAGGATACAGACTTTAGGGGGTCTGAATCAAAGGTTTTTGATTCAGCTATTTTATGCGGGAGCGATCAGCAAGTCTGAAGCTCTGGCCTTGAGCTAGCACCTTTCGGCAGCGAACCCATTTACGCCAATAGTGACGTTCCCTCGCTGGAAGATGCGTTTCCTTGTCAAACGGGAATGCACAAAAAGCGGCTTAAACAAGCGGTTCTGCTAGTTCATGGGATTGGCGAGCAGCGACCAATGGGGACAATCAGGGACTTCGTTGAAGCTGTATTCCTGAGAAATGACTCCCTAGAACATTGTGCTAGGCGAATTTGGGTCAAGCCTGAGCCAAAATTTCCGATCCACGAACTGCGGCGGATAACAACTAGCGCCATTTCCTCTGCCAACGAACCTAGTTCCGACATCAGGACGGATTTTTTCGAATTGTACTGGCAGGATCTCATGAGAGGAAGCCGTTTCTCGCACGTGGCCGATTGGATTCGGCCGCTCATGCTCCGATGGCCATGGAAAATGCCCTCCAAACTAATTCCAGTCTGGATGATGCTCTGGATGGCACTGCCTGTTGTGCTAGCTTTAATGTTGGTGCCGACATTTCTAGTTCTCATCCATTCGAAATCGATCTTCTGGTTCCTCTTGGCATTCCTACTTCTTTTGCTGATCGGAACACTCCATGGCCTACTGAGGCATTACGTCGGCGATGCAGCCCGGTATTTCGATCATGCACCGCGCAATGTTGGCGTCCGGAATCTCATCCTAAACCGCGGAGTGGATCTGCTGGAACAGATTCAGGCTGATCCACAATACGATCGTATTGTCATAGTCGGACATAGCCTTGGTAGCGTAATCGCCTACGACATCCTTTCCATTTGCTGGTCGAGAACCAAGCGGAGAAGGAGAACAACTGCTTTGTCAGAAGATCCTATACGGGAGATGGAGCATTTTCAAGTAAACAAACATGATTCCGTGCAGGAGATGCTTGTCCGTAAGCGGAATTTGTTCAAATGGTTGTCAGCGCCCGAAGCAGCAGCGCCATGGAAGGTGTCCGATTTCGTCACTTTAGGCTCTCCTCTCACGTATGCATCTGTCCTACTTGCTCGCGATGATGCAGAATTCAGACAGCGCATCTCAGAAAGGTATCTGGCAACGGATCCACCTCAAACCGAATTCTTTGCAGAGGTTGACGGCCACACATTCTGCTACCCAGACCAACTATCAGCTTCACCTGAGACTATCTGGCGGATGCACCATGCAGCCCAATTCGCTGCCATCCGTTGGAGCAATCTCTACACCCCATCTCGCTGGTTAATAGGGGGCGATATGATAGGAGGGCCGTTAAGAGGTTTGTTTGGTCGATGGATCTCGGATATTCCGGTCGAAGGTGTTCGAGGATTAGATCCTGCGGCACATGTTCATTACTGGAGCCCAAATGGCCAACCAGAGCGTCTGAAAGCTCTCAGAAATGCGTTAGATCTGGAGCGGAATACGTTTCCTTCATCAACGCCCGCCTGAGTCCGAGCTGGACACAGTGAGTGATTGCACACGTTGATTGTGCGCCACGGAGCCACCCTTATAGAAAAGCATTCTGTAAACACGCATGCGGCCCGCATGACAATGTCATGCGGGCCGCACGTTTCTACTCTATACGGTCAGCTACTTGCCTGACCTCGAACCGATGGGTCAGGACCCAGCCAGCTCTTGAACTACATCGGCAAGCGCTTGGACCTTTGCATCACTCGAACCTTGCAGGTCGCCTGCAAGGTTTGAAAGCGTGCTGCTGCGCGTTGAGCCTGACTGGCCTTCTGCGCTTTTCAGGGCTTGACGCACTGTAGCAATACGTGATGTCGAAAGACCTTTCGACCGCTCAAGCTGATCTACATAGGACTGTGCAAGAGCAAACGTGGTCGGCCAATAGTACATCGGCTGTCCCTGTGCGTTGAGATAATCCAATTGCACTGTTTTGGCCGCTGCGATCTCGTTTTCAGAAATAAATCCGCTTGGCTTGAGCTCGAAAATATCGAGGCCGCGGGCGATTTCGGAGCTAACGATCAAACCATTATACCAGTACACCGACCAGCTGCCACCTGGACCCTGCGTCTCTGCATCAGACGGTCCGCGGTCATGGAAGCCAATTTCATGTGGGTTGTTGATATCTGTCCAGTCATAGACAGAAATACCACCTTGGTACCAGGACTGCACGAACACTTCGCGACCGGGGATCGGAATCATTGACCCGTTGTGGGCAACACAGTTTTCGATGTTCGTCTGAGGTGCCGGAAGTTTCCAATATGACTCGAAAGTCAGCTTGCCATCCTCAATCGTGAAGTGCGCGTTGGCACCCCACTCTTTCGGATCGTCTTCACGGCATTTGGGCTGGCCACCGCCTCCCCACTCATCCGTAAACAGCATTTTCGAGCCATCATTGCTGAACGTCGCTGAATGCCAGTACGAAAAGTTGGAGTCGGCTGCTGCATCCATGCGGAATGGGTTTTCCGGATCGTTGATGTCAAGCAGGAGACCATATCCACCGCATGCACCACCGGCCATTCCAATTTCAGGGTAGAGTGTGATGTCATGGCACTGGGTTGGACCTGGCGCTGGGCCATCGCTCTCAGGCCGGTTTCGGTTACCGAACTGAGCTGCAATGATTTCAGGAAGCGCCTCGCGGAATGCAGCACTATCGGCTGCATTGGGTTCGCCACCACCGCGGGACTCCATGAATGGTGTCATAACCATACTTAGCATACGTCCAGAAAGAATGCGCTCTTGACCGAAGATGTCTGCCACAAAAGCTCCATTGGCTTTCGCTTCCTCAATAACCCGAAGGTCTGCCGGAGACATGCCATGCTGCGGAGGAGCAACAAGATCTTCAAAGATCCGCGGTGAGCTCACGATCTCAGCCGTTTCCGGTGCATCCAAGGGAACGCGAATGACTTCAATGCGGAAGAGAGCAGAATTAGGATCTTCTGATGGAGCCATCGCTGAACATCCTGGCAATTCTTCTTCTGAGCGAACACTAGATGAACCGGATACATAAATCCAGATGGTGTCATCAACATCCGGATCCTTCAGTACGGAATGCGTGTGCGATCCGCGGCAGGTCTGGACATTGTGGATGTACTTGGGTTCACGGATGTCTGAGATATCAAAAATCCTGATACCGCGGAGGCGTTCTGCACTAACCGCTTCGTCCACACCCTGGTCACCACAGTCGAGACGACCACTTGTGCCTTCACCTGAGACGAACATGAGATCTCCATAGACCGAAACGTCACTCTGGGAGGCAGGACAAACATAATCCTTAACCAGCACAGGCATAGATGGATTTGATACGTCCCAGATCATAACTCCGTTGTAGTTACCCTGAAAAACGTAGTTGCCTTTAAAGGCCAAATCCGAGCTTGTCACACCAACAAACGGCTCGGACGGAGGGGTGGTTGACAGTTTGTTTAGATTCCAGATAGCCTCTTCGGCATCAAAAAGACCTGCTCCGAGACCAACGCGAGGGTCGGGAGAGGGTGCCTCAGTCGACATCATCGCAGATGACGTCGGCATGGAGGTGCTGGACATGGAGGTGTCGGCCATCGGCTGTGGCGCACAACCGGTCATGCCGGTTATGATGGCCAAAGCAAAAAGCGACCAAAGCATCCCCGTGACATTGCACAGGAAGCATCGGGCGGTAGAAACAGAGCCTTTCATAGGTAATGTTGGTTGGGTGAAAGTATACAAAAGGAGCCTTGCCGTAGTGGCTTGGCACTATAGGGAGATGGCACATTCCTTAGCCGAGGAGGCAAGGATGGTCCGCTAATTCTGTCCGGTAGATTTCATCTCTTCTAGCATCAATTCCATCCGGGCAATTTCTGTTAGTTGATCGACATTGATGTCGGAAGCAATCTTGAATGACAACTCGTCGTTTCCGGCGCCGTCAGTTTTGAAGAGCATATCCACCATGGATGTCGCCCCTTCATGATGCTGAATCATGTAAGTAAGAAAGAGGCGATCAAAGTCAGCTCCTTTGGCTGAAGCTAATTCTTCCAGCTGCTCTTTCGACAACATTCCCGGCATGTTAGTGTGATCCATATGGTCACTTTCGGCGCCATGAACCATAAGGTTCAGACCATCGATGTGAACCTGAGGGACGGGCTGTCCTCGGTCTTCGAGCCACTTCTGCATGGTGGCAATCTCATCTTTCTGAGCATTGATAATACGGGCTGTCAGGATTCTGATCGGACCACTTGCGCCGGCTTCTTCAGACAGCTCAGACATAATAAGCGCCTGCGCATGGTGGCCGATCATACCGGACATAAAGTCCACATCCGCCTGAGAATAACGACTTCTAGCCTCCTCCTGTCGTTGATTGAACAGTTCTTCCATTTCGGACATGTCCATATCAGACGAAGAGCCAGCTTGTGGATCAGTTATCGTTTCGGTTCCGGCACAAGCGCTCAAAAGTAGGAGCGCGGTAGCCAGGAATATTCTGGATATCATGAGCAGTTCAGATTTCTCGGAGGTGGTGAATGCGAACTGATTCTGGGGAGAAAACTATTCTAGGTCAAAAAAAGCGGCGTATCAACCGTTTCCCCTATCAAAATGCAATCTAAAGACGTTGAAAGAGGAGTCGTCATGCCACTATTGCCCTCCTTTCAAAGCAAATTCTTCAATTTCCTTGCCTTCTCTTATTTAGATTAAGTCTAAATAAGCATATTCGACCCAATGATTCGTTTCCAGCTCATTTTAGCACTTCTGGCACTTTCCTTTTCCGCCAAGGCTCAAGACATCACGCATAGACCAGGTCTTCTCGTCATGGCACATGGCGGAAGCGAAGAGTGGAATGAGGCGGTCCTAGATGCTGTAATGCCGTTGACGGCTCATCATCCGGTTGCTGTTGCATTTGGCATGGCAAATCCTGAAACGCTGCAGGAAGCCGCAGACGAGCTGGTTGATTCCGGCGTTTCCGAAATCCATGTCGTACGGCTTTTTATCTCTGGCGACTCTTTCCTTGCAGAGACGGAATATGCATTCAGTTTGAGTGACCAAGCCCCCGACGGTCACTATATGCATGAACCTAGACCCATAAACCTATCGGTCCCTGTCTCACTCAGTTCAGAGGGACTCATGGACATAGTATCTCTAGGGGGCGTTTTAAAAGATCGTGCCAAGGTGCTTTCGATGCATCCGAGAAGTGAATCCGTTTTTATCATCGGGCATGGACCTGGGAGCGACGAAGAAAACGAACGATGGCTTCAAAGAATGGACCGGATGGCTGATTCTGTTCGCGCCGTGCTCCCCTTCCATTCGGTCCAGGTGGAAACACTGCGAGAAGACTAGACAGGCAAGCGAGAAGAAGCCGAAGAGCGGATTCGTACCCACATCCAGAAAGAAGTTCAGGCGGGCAGGACAGTGCTCGTCATACCTTTTCGCTTGCATGGTTTCGGCCCGTACGCAGAGGTACTGGAGGGATTAGATTACCGCTCAGACGGTATGGGTTTTCTTCCGGACTCACGCATAACTGATTGGATCAAGTTCCAATTCGACCAACTCGTCTCGACGCAAGATCTTCAGACTGGTGTATACCTAAAAACGCCACTAGAAAACCACCTTCCAGCTACTAGACTTCCCGACACGATCAACCACGATCACTAACAGAGATCCGGAAGATCAAATCACCCGGCGTTCGACTCCCGCCACCGGTGTTTCTGAAAGAGAAGGTTTAGACTTCCGAGGCCATCATCTGATCAATGATCTTGCGTGCTTCATCGATCTCCTCTTGAATGATCGTGTGCCCCATCCCTTTATAGATGCGCTTCGTCACGTCAGCTCCCAGGCGCGTAAAGACATCAGCGCTCTCATTCACGCGTTTTTCCGGGATATGAAAATCGATATCTGAACAGCCCAGAAAAACTGGTGTGCCACCCATTGACCCTTCATGATGGAATTCCATGTCGGGTGGCCCGATCAATCCACCGCTGAACACTAAAAGCCCTCCAAAACGCTCTGGGTTACGAGCGGCGAACTCCGAAACGAGGCAGGCACCCTGAGAAAAACCTGCGAGTATGATACGCTCTCGTGGGATGTTCGCTTCTACCACGCGATCAACAAGCTCCGAAATGGTACTCAGCGCGGAGTCCAGTCCTGGCTGATTCTGATTCAAAGGAGATAAAAAACTGAATGGATACCACGTGTTCTGAAACGCCTGTGGAGCAAGGTAGACCATGTCCGGGTGTTCCAAGACCTGGGCCAACTCGAGAATACTGGGAGCTGTAGCGCCTCTTCCATGGACAAGAATCATGGCTGCCTGCGCCTCAGGTAGCGAGGCTCCTGCCGTATAGACTTTCTGTCCTTGGTGGGGTCCTTGTAGATCCGATACGTTCATGCTTGAGGTTACTTTGACAGTGTGTTTGAAAAATCAGGATGGTCGATCGGCGGAAGGGTTTTCTCTATGAAATCCCGCTTACTTTCGTACCAGGAGGGGAGCTTGAGTGATGAACCCAACTCCTCGATGGATTCATCAATTAGGAATCCGGGTTCGTCGGTGGCGACTTCAAATAGCACGCCACCTGGCCCTCTAAAATAAATCGAGTGGAAATACTGGCGATCTTGAACAGATGTTACCTGCTGACCCGCCGCACGAAAGGCGGCCATGTACTCCAATTGCTCTGAATCATCGACGGTCCTAAAAGCCACATGGTGAATAGAGCCAGCACCGAACGACCCTCGCGGAACGTCAGGTTGGACATCGATATCAACATAAAGACCCCGATCGTTTGAGGCACCGCAAAACCTGAACCGGCTTCCTTCCTGTCCAACGAAATCATATCCCATTTGCTCAGTCAGAAGAGCCGCCGTACCGGGCAAGGTATTTAAAAGGAGAGTCACGCTATGAAATCCTCGAAGCGCATGCTCCTCGGGAATGGGGCCGTCCTTCCAGAATTGAATAGTCGAAGGATCATCAGTTGCCACGAGCTCCACAACCATTCCATCCGGATCAGCCAATGAAATAACAGGGTCATCGAAACGCAGATTTGTCTCCTCAAATGGAATATCCAAGTCAGTCAGCCGAGCACGCCAGTACTCGATAGAAGTCCGAGGAATGGCATAAGCCATGGCGGAGGTTTCGCCGGAGCCTATTCGGCCACGGTGCATAGTCCGCCAAGGAAAAAACGTGATGGCCGTGCCTAGCGTCCCGATTTCATCTCCGTAGTAGAGATGATAGGTCCCTGGGTCATCGAAATTGACCGTCGTTTTGACTAATCGCTGCCCTAGAACCCCGACGTAAAAATCGACATTCGCCTGAGGGTCGGAGGCGACCGCCGTGATGTGATGTAGTCCTTGAATGGGTTTCATGCTGGAGATGAATGGTTTTCCGCTTTCTCAGTGTCACATAATTGAAAAACGTAACGAAGAAGCAGCCGATCAATGCTCTCCCCTCCATTTAATCGAGTACAGATCTGCTCGGCGGTCCTGCAGGTTGCGGACAGACCCCTCTAGATGCAAGCGGTTCAACTTTTCATAATCCAGATCGACAATCAGTGTCATCTCCGTGTTGGGCGTACTCTCGGCCATAATAGCGTCGTGCGGAAAGGCAAAATCTGAGGGCGAGAAAACAGCCGACTGGGCGTACTGAATATCTGCCGAGTCGACTTTTGGCAGATTGCCGACGCTTCCAGCGATCGCCACATAGCACTCGTTTTCGATAGCACGCGCCTGGGCGCAGTAGCGAACCCGCAAATATCCGTTTTTGGTGTCTGTCCAGAACGGCACAAAAAGAATCTGCATGTCCTCATCAGCGAGCATTCGGGCCAGTTCGGGAAACTCCACGTCGTAACAAATCAGGATCCCGATACGTCCGAAATCCGTTTCAAAAACCCTCAAGGCATTGCCGCCCTTCATGATCCAGCTACGCGTCTCGTGAGGCGTTGGGTGGATTTTCATCTGGGATTCAACCGTCCCATTGCGGTGACACAGGTAGGAAATGTTATAGAGTTCGCCGTCCTCAATGACGGGCATAGATCCGGCAATGATGTTGATGTTGTAGGACACGGCCAATTTGGACATGCTCTCGACAACCTCGGGGCTGAATGCCGCCAATGCTCGGATGGCGTCTTTCGATGTCTCGTGCTCTCCCAAGCCCATCAACGGGGCATTGAAAAACTCAGGAAACAGGGCCAGATCACACTGATAATCAGAAAGGGCATCCACGAAATATTCCGCCTGCTGCACTAACTCTTCTAATGATTTCATCGTGCGCATTTGCCACTGCACGCAGCCGATGCGAGCCGTCGTGCGTTTTGCGCCGATGAGTGGCGTCTTTTCTGGGTCGTAGTACAAATTGTACCACTCCAGAAGCGTAGCATATCCGTGAGACTTATTGTCCTCTGGGAGATAATTGCGCAGTACCCGTTTTACTTCAAAGTCATTTGCCAACTGAAAGGTCAAAATTGGGTCATAGATTTCTTTCCGTTTCACTGCCTCGATGTATGCCTGAGGAGTCAAGGAATCGGCATGCTTCGAGTAGTTCGGAATGCGTCCGCCGGCTACAATCGACTTTAGGTTCAGATTTTGACACAGCTCTTTGCGAGCCTCATACAGCCGGCGACCTAAACGCATGCCGTGGTAGTCGGGATGAACACAAATGTCTACTCCATAAAGCACATCGCCATTGGGATCGTGCGTTGTCAGGTTCGAGTCACCTGTGATCTCGTCATACGTATGCTGATCCCCAAACTTGTCATAATCAACTATGACGGAAAATGCTGCGGCAACCACTACACCATGGTCCTCGATACAGATCTGACCTTCAGGAAATGCTTTCAGCTGCCGGACATATTTCGACTTGGGCAAATCCATGTCGATCTCGGTGTATACCCGATCCATGATGACCTGGATATCATCGTAATCCGCAGGCTTGAGGTGACGTAGATGAAGCTTGTGTTCCGACTCTTCATTGAGATGGGGTTCCATATAGAAGGCGCTCGGCGTCGAGTGAGGTTTGGTTGAATCGACTCTACCTAGGTGGTCCTAACGTTGTTGGGCTGTCGGATATACTTCGGTCCTAGAAATCCGGTTCTGCGACTACCCGCCTATTTGCAACAAAAAGCAGACAAGCGCTCCGCCTACAACCAACCAGAAGGCGCTCATCAGACATGTCTGAAGTATTCGATCAACAGCATATACAATGAACTCACTTCACTTCCACTGACTCGAGTTGCTGTCGCGCATACCGCGTATTCACTCGGGCGCCAAGTTGCGTCATCATCGATATTAGACCTGCCAGCAGTCGATTGACAAAAACGAAGTGGTGTGACCCAACAGGGCGTCGATGCTTGTAGGCCTCACGCCCCGTCAAGCGTGGCATGACGGACTGGAATTCCTGAAGTAGCTCTCCTGAGCCAAAGTCATACTCATCCCCACGATATAGAGACTCAATAATCCCACCAAGGATATCCAGAATCTCTAGCAAATACTCCCGCCCTTCTTCCGGTAAGTCGTCCGGAAGCATTTCCAAATCACGATAAGCCCGAAGCTGAGCATCGCGATCTCCCGACATGCGAGCCCTGTACAGGGCGATAAGATCGTCGCGGAAATCCCTTGGAAAGTGCTTAACGCACCCAAAGTCCAGAATCCCCATTCGTCCATCATCTAGAAAGAGGAAATTGCCCGGATGAGCATCTGCATGGACCGTCAGATGATCTGCTGCGACCTGCCCATGGACGGTGTCCCATAACATTTGCCCAAAATGGTCCTTTCTTTCTTGAGTCGGATCTTGGGCCAAGAACTCTTTAAGATGGACTCCGGAAACGTGGGTCATTGTGATGACACGTTCGGTCGTCATTTCAGGAATCCATTCTGGAATGATGATATTGGATCCCGCAAATCGCTCCGCAAATGCAGTAATGTTCTGGCCCTCTTGTAAGTAGTCTGTTTCCTCCATCATACGATCCCGGACTTCTTGCAGATATGGATCAATTGACCCTGAATCCAAAAACCGGCCTGCAAGGCCACGTACGATACGCAGATCGGAATCCACGCTCTCGCGCACATTGGGATATTGCACTTTGACCACCACGTCACGCCCGTCCTTCAAGATGGCTCGATGAACCTGCCCAAGTGATGCCGCTGCCATTGCCGTCGCATCAAACGTTGCAAAAATCTCTTCCGGGGGATGGCCGAATGCTTGCGTGACAAGCCGACGCACGAGTGCAGGTCCCATCGCAGGGACTTCGTATTGCGCTTTGGCCAAGACCGTCGCAAACTGATCAGGAAGAAATCCCGGCTCCATGCTCAGACCTTGAGCCATTTTCAGCGCCGTCCCTCGGAGTTTGGATAACTCTGTGAACAGGTCCTCCGCATTGCTCGAATGGAGGGCTGCCCGGGCCGTTGATTTGTCGGTGCCAATCGCGCGCCGGGAAAGATAGCGGGCATAGTTCGCGCCGATTTTCATGCCGGTCTTTGCCGCTATGAAGCCTCGCTCCCGTGCGCCTCCTGGCGGCTCAGCCGAGCCGGCCTCCTCTACTTCATGCTCCGCCATGTGAGTCCTCTTCTGAAGTCGAGGCATCATCCGCTGCTTTCCCGTCCGCATCATGGGGGGCAGATTCGTCAGCGCCATTCGAGTGTCCAAAGATCCAATCACCCACAACCGGAATCTTGTCGATGGG
>Ga0055584_100001379_pt1 | contig 23971 bp, 21 predicted proteins | sample OSDHelmetaG_FD_58716 | JGI IMG/M metagenome (GOLD analysis project Ga0055584, IMG submission 58716) | Pelagic marine sediment microbial communities from the LTER site Helgoland, North Sea, for post-phytoplankton bloom and carbon turnover... | ecosystem: Environmental > Aquatic > Marine >...
CGGGAAGAACAGGATGAAGCTCGAGTTGACGGCGGCCGGATTGCCCGTCTTCAGGGCGATCGCGTACGGGAACCCGGCGAATGCGAGGCCCCAGAGTGCAGCGTAGAGCAGGAAGACGATCATGCCCGCCAACCCGGTGACGAAGCTGACTCCGAGGAGGAGCCCGAGCAGCAACACCGGGATCGCCAGCATGAGCACGGCCATCAGATCGGCCGCCATCAATCCGAGCAGGAGCATCGGGCGGCGGATCGGCGTGAGCAGCAGGCGGTCGAAGTAGCCGCCCTGGATGTCGGTCACGAGCGCACTGGCCCGCGACACACCCGTCACGGCGAAGATGATCGACACGGGGAGCTGGAACGCCTTGAAGTCCTCGACGACGCCGGAGGCCTCGGCGAAGTCCTGCAGCGCACCCACGTTCACCACGAAGAAGAACACGGGCACGATCAAGGCCGGGATGAAGAACTCGGGCTCGCGGAACACACCGCGCGTCGCCCGTTTGGCGACCACAGCGAGGTCGTGCACGATCGACGACCGGCGAGCGAGCGGTACTGACGTCGGAGCTGTTCCCGCTGTGTCGATCGGGGCCGTGGTGCTCATGGCGTGACCTCCTCGACGGCGTCGTCGGGAACACGGCCGGGTTCGAGGTGTGCGCCGGTGACCTGGAGGAACACGTCGTCGAGCGTCGGGGTGCGCAACGTGAGCGACTGGACCGGGACCCCGCATCCGTCGAGCGCGACGGCGACACCGGCGATCACTCTCGACCCGCTGGCCGTGGCGATCGAGAGCTCGTTGCCGTGGATGTCGACATCGTCGACGCCGTCGACCGCCAGCAACGCCGGCTCGACCGCCGATGCGTCGCCGTCGACCGTGGCCACGATCAGGTCCTTGCCGACCGCCTGCTTGAGTTCCGTCGGCGTTCCCTGCGTTTCGAGGCGACCGTCCGCGATGATCCCGACACGATCGGCGAGTTCGTCGGCCTCCTCGAGGTACTGCGTGGTGAGGAAGATCGTCACGCCGCTGTCGGCGTTGAGCCGACGGACCTCGGCCCACACCGCCGTCCGGCTCGCCGGGTCGAGGCCGGTCGTCGGCTCGTCGAGGAACAGCACCTGGGGGCGGTGGATCAGCGCCATGCCGAGGTCGAGGCGTCGCTTCATGCCGCCGGAGTACGACTCGACCCGGTCGTCGATCGCGTTCCCGATGTCGACGAGGCCGATCACGTCGTCCATCCGCTGCTTCAGATCGCGGGAGGAGAGGCCGTACAGCTGTCCTTGGAGCTCGAGCATCTCGCGGCCGGTCTGGCGGCCGTCGATCGACGAGTCCTGGAGTGCGACGCCGATGCGGAGCCGCACGTCACCCGCCTCTTTCAGGACGTCGTAGCCGGCGACGGTCGCCGTTCCCGACGAAGGCCGCAGCAGGGTGCACAACATCTTCACGGTCGTCGATTTGCCGGCGCCGTTCGGTCCGAGGAACCCGTAGATCTGACCGATCGGGACATCGAGATCGATGCCGGCCACCGCCTCGTTGTCCCCGAAACGTCGGCGGAGATCGTTCGCCACGATCGCAGTCATGTGTGCTCCTTCCGGGTGCGGCGGCACGCCTCCCCCATGTGATGACTCGTCATGTCTACCCGGATCGACCGTTGAACGAACCGGCGCCCGTCGGTCGGCCGGCACCGGCCACGTGCTCGATCCCGGGTGGGTCCGTCGACTCGGCCCGACGAGGACCGTGTCAATCAAGTTGTCCGGCTTCCCACGAAGCGACGAGCCGCTTCGGGGCCCGGAGGCGCCAGGAGTCGACGATGAGCTCCGTGGCCTCGTCGATGTCGATCGCGTCGAGGTCGGCCAACACGACCGCGTGCCCGTCGTAGTGGCCGGTGGTGAAGAACTTGACCGGGTCCGAGGCGATCATCGCGTCCTTGTCGTCCAGGGTCGGTACCCACAGCACCAGCGACTCCGGGCCGTCACGGATCCAGGTGAACATCTGTTTCGTCGTGCGGAACGACGGCCGTCGGCCGTACGACGGCCGTTCGTGGGTCTCCGGAAGTGCGAGTGCGATCCGACGGATGTCGTCGTGCGTGACCATGCCACATCGTTGCAGTGTCAGTGGCACGCTGCGATCGGTCAGCCCCGCAACGGCGAGCCCAGGGAGGGTCAGACGAGTCCGAGCAGCACCTCGGACGTCGAACACCTCGGATCACCGGTCGTCGTGTCACACCCTCGGTCTGGAGTGGGGGTGTGCGTACGTCATCCGACACCGCATCTGCGGCCGACGCGGTTCGCCCCTGCACCACCGCTGGCGCTGATCGCGATCGACTGTTCATATCTTGATCATGACTTGACTCGACTTCGGCACACGTCGAGTTAATGTCGAGATTGTGCAAAGTCAAGTAGTAAATACTTCACGACAACCGGAGAATTCGCCGGACGTCGGTGCGACGTTCGTCGAGTTGCTGGTCTCGGTGGTGCTGCTCGGGATCGCCGGGACTGCCGTTCTGGCAGCAGTTGCTGCGGCGGCGCAGGGGGCTTCGGCGCACCGGGACGTTGCCGAAGTGCAGTCTCAGTTGGGTGTCGCAGCCGATTTCATGATGTCGACGGATTCCGCGTATCAATCATGCGCCGACCCTGCGTATGTCATCGCGACCGCGCCCGACGCGGCCGGCAACACGAATGACGTCGTGGATTCGACCGCTGCGGTGGCCGGGGTGCTGGCCCACTACCAGTCGGTGCTGGCTGTGGCGTTTCCGTCCTCGTCGGGACTCGTGGTCTCGGATGTGGAGTTCTGGGACAGCGCGGTTGGCCTGTGGGCGCACGAGTGCAAGGCGTTGGACCAGGGTGACCGACTACAGCGAATCGTCTTGGCCGTGACCGACCTCGATGCTGCGACGACGAGCCTGGCGGTGGTGAAGCGTCCACCGAACGATGATGTTCCGACCGTCGGCATCGTCACACCCGCACCATTCGGCAGCTCCGGAGGTGGAGGAAGCCCAGTGAGTGGTTCGTTCGCTGCAAACCCGTGCCTGACCGGTTGCTCCACCCCCACCACCACGACCACGACCACCCCCACCCCCACGACGACGACCACGACGCCATGACCGCTTCTCGCACTCAACACTCATCTCGTGACGAAGGCGTCACGCTGATCGAGTTGCTCGTCGTGACCGCGATGTTGGGATTGGTGACGGTGGTCGTCGCATCGGCGGTGATCGTGGTCGTCCGGAACGAGGACGGCATCTCTCGGGTCACGTCGCGGTCGCATGACACACAGCAACTGACGAACTATTTCCCCAGCGACGTTCAGGCCGGACCGAGACTGCGCTCGGCCTTCGTGGGGCCGACCGACCCTGTCACGGGCAGCGGCTGCGCCAGTGCGGGAGGTGACAACGTGTTCGGGTATGACGTCGGTAGCCGCCGGGTCGCGTACAAGTTGGAGACGATCTCGGCCTCCGTCGGTGAGATCGACCGCTATGTCTGTACCTCCAGCGGTGGCGCCTACACGACGACCTCGGTGGTGAACCTCGCGGATCAGATCGATCTCTCGGCGTCGCCCGCGGTGGCCGTCGACTTCGACCAGGACGGCTCACTCGTCGAACGGGTGACGCTCAGCTATGCGCAGGTCGAAGGAGCCGTGGAAGAGATCTCCGGTTCCCCGAGGCTCGAGGTCGGGCTCGCGCCACCCGGCCCTGCCCTCGGTGACTGCCCGAGCGATCCGCTCTCGGCAGCGGCCGGGTTCCACGCGTTCGCCAGGGGTGATGTCGAGCTACGCGATGGGGTGAAAGTGCTCGGGGCACTTGCCGTCGGGGGAGCGTTGACGTTCGTCGATCCACCCTCGGCGACAACCTCGGTCGGTCAGGACTTCGCGAACTCAGATCCTGCGTTCGACCCGACCTCGGTGCGGATGTACCTCACCAGTGTGAACTGGGCTGCGAGTTCTGGCGTGCTCAAGCAGAAGGTCGGTGACACCCGGGTGCAGATGTCCGAAAGCGAATACGACATCGACCCACCGCCGGGCCAGGTTCGAATGTTCCCGCCGGGCCAGACCTCGCCGGTCATCGAACTCGACAACAGCGGCATCGGTGTCGTGCCGCCGGGCACCGTGATCGACTTCGACGTCGCATTCGAGACCTTGATCTCGTGCGCCACGCTGATCTCGTACCTGCCGAACACCTCGCTGTGTGCGACGTGTGATCATGCGAACCTCTGGGACCACAACAGTACGGCCGGTGCACCGCAGCCCTATCTCGGTGTCGGTGATCCGTCCGGCCACCAGGTCAAGATCGAGATGGACCCCGAGGGCGATGGAGGCCCGACGGTGGTCAATCTCGATGCCGATCAGCTCGCAGCGATCGATCAGATCACCTTCTACGGCCCGAACCGGCCATCGGCTTCGACACCTCTCATCTTCAACATCGCCAACGGTGCGGCGGGACCGACCGTGATCTTCGACGTGCCCCAGATCGAGCTGCAGGGGAACTACACCAACGAGATCTTCTGGAACTTCTTCCAAGCAGACACCGTTCGGATCGACGCCGCGCTCACCGGAGACTCCGACGAGACTGTCTGGGGCACGGTATTCAGCCCAGAAGGCCGCGTCGAGTCGTTTGAGAAGATCTGGGGCGGAGTCATCGCCGACGAGTACCTCCAGGTCGGCAAGACCGTGAACTCGAACCGAACCTTCGAAGGGATGATCCCATGGCTCTGACCGAACCTCGAGCCGTCTCGAGGGACCGAGGATCCGTCCTCGTCATCACGCTCGTCCTCGTCGTCGTCATGGCTTCGATCGCACTCGCACTGGCCCGCTACGCCGCTACCGGGCTGCGGACTTCCGACGTCACCGACGACCGCACCGCAGGCACCGCCGTCACCACCGCCGGCATCTATTGGGTCCTCGACGAGTTCGCGAGGAAGCGGCTCGGTGAATGCACCGACTCCAACCCCGACCCCGACATCGACTACAGCGTTCCGAACGCCCCACCCTCCGCCGTCGTCCCGAGCGGAGCCACCGTCACGCTGTCATGTTCCGATCTCGGCCCCGTCGGCGGCCACCCCGCGTACCGAATCGTCGCAGACACCACCATGTCGACCGGGTACACCACCACGGTGACCGTCGACGTCCAAGTGCCGAACGATCTCTACATCGTTCAGGTCGCCAACTGGATCGAAACCTGACGACCGAGTCGCCGAGCGACACGAGCCGGGTCGGACGATGGCGGCGACCGGTCGTGGTGGCGGTTGTTCGTGGGCCTCCTCGATGTGGTCGCCGAGGGCCACGTCCTCGGCAAATATCCCGGCTTCGCCGGGATCCGGCTGGGTGAAGTCGAATCGGTCGTGCTCAACGTCACCGTCACCGTCAACGTCGCCGAGCCGACCGAGCCGAGCTTGCTGACCGTGTTCCCGAGCGACGTGTGCGAGATCCCGCTGGCGTCGAACCTCGACTTTCATCGCAGGACAGACCGTCCCGAACCACGTCATCGTCCGGCTCGCCACGAACGGCGGCTGCGCCGAACCCGAGACGATCGTGGCGACAACCGGTTCGGCAACGTCCGCGTCATCATCGACTTCTCCGAAGCCTTCATCGCGCCCACCACAACGCTGTTCGAGTAGCCACGACCCGCTGATGCGTAGCGATTCGCACACAGCGGCGCCGTCTGCAGGGGAACTGAGGCAGGTGGAGGCCGGACACCAGAGCGATCCCACGTCCTCAGGAGCCCCTCCCGACCGGCTCAGTCAGGACAGGCTGGCAACTCTCCTCCGACGCCACAGCTGACGCCCACGTCATGAGTCGCCAGTGGGTGGTACGGGATCGCGCGGTTCGGTCCTCGGACGCGAACCCCCACGGGTCAGTTGTGGTGGCGGCTTCGTCTGGCTCGGAGGACGTCGGGGTGGATCCAGCCGGTGAAGTCGCCGAAGTCCATCCGTTCGCCGGTGGGATGGTCGTACGTGCCCGGCGGCTTCGGTGGGGATCGGTCCGGGATCAACGGTTGCCCACACCGACCGATCGGTCGGCCGAGGTGATCGGTGAAGGTGATGCCGTCGTCTCGGTCGGCGTCGCCGATGATCCCCAACCGATCCCGGAGGTGTGATCGGTGGTGCTTGCCGCACAAGCTGACCAAATTTTCCGGTGCCGGTTGGCCCGCCGTCGATCCAGTGGACGATGTGGTGGATCTCGACGAATCGGGTGGACGTGCGGCCCGGTACTCGGCAGCCCTGATCGCGGCGTTCGGTGACTCGGCGTGTGCGGTCGGGCACGATGCGCTGAGATCGGCCGACGTTGAACGGCACGCCATCGCGTTCCCACACCGGCTGCACGAACCCGTCGCACAGGATCCGGTCCCGAACCGATCGGGGGAGCGGCCATCCTGCAGTGGTCGCCGCTGACGTGCTGTCGGCATCGAGGTGGATCCAGGTGCGGTAGCGGTCGCTCCGCGCTGCGGTCACGCCGTCGAGGGACCGTTCGCTGATCTGTACCAGTGCGTCGAATCTGGTGGCGTCGGTGTCGCCTCGTTCGAACAGCGCATCCTTCGCCTCGGTCAACGCAGCATCGACGATCGAACCTCGCGCGACGTCACCGGACCCGCTGGCGACCGGACTCGTCGACGGACGTCGAGAGGCGATCATGAACTTCTGTGGCCGGCTCGGCGGGAGCAGGCTCCGAGCCTTCGTCGAAGAACCGACTCGTCATCGTCTTGCGGAGCTGGCCGACCGTGGCGACCGTCGCGAATTCGGCGAGGTGCTCGTCGGCCCATGCCGGAGCCCTCATCAGGGCCACGACCTGGTCGACGGCGAGCTCGCCGCGAGCGAACATCGCGCTCACGGCGGGGGACTCGTGGCGGCGTTCGGCGCAGCGCAGGATCTCCTGGGCCCGAGGCGGCGACAGCCCGACTCTCCGGGCGAGCCACTGGGTGGGGGAGTGGATGCCGTCCGCCTGCCAGCTGCCGGTGTCCAGCGCACGTCGGACAGCGGCGACGAGCCGACCGTGCTGGGCGTTCAGCCCGCCAGCGATCTCTGCGATCTCGGCGTCGATGTCGGGCCCGCCGGCGCCATCCGGAGGGCGTGAGAGCACGGCTGCATCCGACATCGACACATCGTACAAACGTTCGATGACGAGTGCACGCTCCAGCTTAGAGATGCCGTCAACCCTGAACCACCCTGAACCGGTGAGTTGATGTCGGATGCGGATCGGCGGGGAGAGGCGCTCGACTCGCGGCCGCAGGGTCGCGGCGAGGACTGCTCAGCTGCGCCTGAGGCGTCGGAGCCAGCTCTCGCCGTAGCGGAGTCGGCGTTCGAGCTGGTCGGTCGTCGCAGTGGCGACCTTCGACACACCGGCCAGCTGATTCAGTTCGCCCTGGACACGCGCATGTCCCCACCCGGTCATGTCGACCAGGCGTTTGGCCAAGTCGGCGTTCCGGGTCCGGAGGTCGTCCTTCTGCTCGGCGACACTGAGTGAGCTCCACGGGACGAGACCTGCCTCGGTGGGGATGTCGGGCAGGTCGACGGCCAGCGTCGGGTCGTCGTCGAAGTCGGGTGTCGGTGGATCGGGCTCGTCGTCGAAGAGCTGGACACCGTCCTCGGTGACCGCATGGAACGTGATCCCCGTGGCGGTCGCCGACACGACCGAGAACAGCGACAGCTGCTCGGCCATGTCGTCGGGATGGACCTGAGCATCGAGCTCGTCGTCGGCCTGCTCGTCCGCTTGGCCCGGTGGCCTGAGGACGTGCCGCCGTGCCTCGGCGATCTGGAAGGCGTGGTGTCGCAGGCGGGGGTCGTCGGGGACGTAGACGTAGGCCTTCTGCGAGTTTCGTCCCGCCTGCCAGCGCACGAACCGTCCGACCGCCTGTCGGAAGAACAGCTCCGTCGACGTCGTCGTCGAGTACACCCCGACCCGCAGGCGGGGGATGTCGACACCCTCCGACACCATCCGGACCGCGACCAGCCAGGGCCGGTCGTTGTGGGCGAACTCGGCGATCTTGCGGGATGCCTGCGGGTCGTCGCTCACGACCACGTCGGCTGTGGCGTCGAACCGGTTCCTGAGGATGCGGGCGATGCCGTGGGCGTGCTCCTGGTCGATCGCGATCACGAGCCCGCCGGCGTCGCGGTGGTCGCGGCGGATCTGGCGGAGCCGGTCGTGGGCCTGTCCGAGCACCGTCGGCAGCCAGTCACCGTCGAGCGACAGGGCGGTCCGGAGCCGGGCCGACACCTGGTCGCGTGCGAGTTCGTCGGCGAAGCTGGCCCGGAGCACGTCACCCGACGGTGTGCTCCATTCCATCCGGCCGTCGACGCGAGGGAAATAGACCGGTCGCACGACGCCGCCGTCGCGCAGGGCGTCGGCGTATCCGTAGCTGTAGTCGGCGTGGGCGAGGTCACCTTCGGCGGTGGGGTCGTACCGCACGAACGGGATCCGGGCGCTGTCGCTGCGGAACGGTGTGCCCGACAGCGAGAGACGTTTCGCGGCGAGCCCGAACGCGCGCTGGATGCCATCGCCCCACGCCCGTTCGTCACCGGCGTGGTGTACCTCGTCGAGGATCACCATCGCGTCGGCGGCCAGGCCTCGCAGTGCATCCGCAGATGCCGGCATCGCCACCTGCTGGTAGGTGGTCACGAGCCCGTGGACGTCACGAGCCAGCCCCTGCCCCGGCGCCCAGTCGGGATCGAGCTGGAGTCCCATCCGATGCGCCGCCAGCGACCACTGGATCTTCAGGTGGCTCGTCGGAGCGACGACCACCAGTCGACGTCGCTCGTCGGCCATCGCTGCCCGCGCACACGTGAGCGCGAACGTGGTCTTCCCCGCGCCTGGGGTCGCGACCGCGAGGAAGTCGGGATCGTCACCGGCGCGGAACAGGTCGAACGCGGCGCGCTGCCAGGGACGGAGGGTGACGGTGCTCATGGGGGGAGGACCGATTGTGGTCCTTGTGGGCCCGGCCACCAACCCCGCTCGGCAACCCGGCCGCCGGCCCTGCTCGACGGACCGCGGTCGTCGGCCCGTCGAGGATCTGTCACACTGGTCGGATGCGCCGCTGACGAACCCGGACCGTTCCCGTTCCAGTTGGAGTTCTCGCATGCCTGCATCACTGTCGTTCCATGACGTCACCGTCACCCGTGCCGCCCGGCCGATCCTCGACCACGTCGATCTGCTCGTCGCTCCCGGTGAGCGCTCGGGCGTCGTCGGCCCGAACGGCGTCGGGAAGTCCACGCTCCTGGCGGCCGCCGCCGGGGTCCTCGCGCTCGACAGCGGCGAGGTGCGGACCACGCCACCGTCGGCGACGATCGGCTGGTTGCGGCAGGAACCGGACCGCTCGGGCGAGACGGTGCGGCAGCTGCTGGTACGCCGCACCGGCGTCGCGGATGCGCAGGACGAGTTGGACGCCGCCACGAACGCACTCGCGAACGATGCCCCCGACGCCGCCGACCGGTACGACCGGGCGCTGCAGCGCTGGTTGTCGCTCGGCGCGGCCGACCTCGACGCACGGATCGGCGTGGTGGCAGCCGACCTCGGTCTCGACGACCGCGTGCTCGGGCAGGCCACCTCGTCGCTGTCGGGCGGTGAGGCCGCCCGCGCCGGGCTCGCCGCACTCCTGCTGTCGCAGTTCGACGTCTACTTGCTCGACGAGCCCACCAACGACCTCGACCTGGACGGTCTGGCGCGACTCGAATCCTGGGTGCTCGGCGTCGACGCGCCGATGCTGCTGGTCAGCCACGACCGCCGCTTCCTCGATCGTGTCGTGACCGGCGTCGTCGAGATCGACGAGTTCTCCCATCGGGTGTCGGTCTTCGGAGGTGGCTGGGAGTCCTACCTGGCCGAGCGGGAGCGCGCTCGCCGGCACGCCCGGGAAGCCTTCGAGCAGTACGACGGCAAGCGCAAGAGCCTCGAACAGCGGGCCCAGCAACAGCGGGAGTGGGCACAGCAGGGGCAGTCGAAGGTCCGCCGCTCGGTCGGTGACGAGCCCGACAAGAACATCCGCGCGTTCCGCATCGACCAGACCGAACAGTTGGCCGGGAAGGCGGCTCGGACGAAACGTGCGGCCGAGCGGCTGGAGGTGGTCGACAAGCCGCGCGAGCCGTGGGAGCTCCGACTCGACATCCCGGCGACGGCCCGCAGCGGTGACGTGGTGGCCAGGTTGTCGGGTGTGACCGTCGACCGTGGCGACTTCCGGCTCGGGCCGGTCGACCTGCTCGTGTCGTACGGCGATCGAATCGCGCTCGTCGGACGCAACGGCGCCGGGAAGACGACCCTCATCGACGTGATCCTCGGTCGTATCGAGCCCGACGACGGGGCGGCACGGCTCGGCAGCGGTGTCGTCGTGGGCGAGATCGAACAGGTGCGCAGCCAGTTGACCGGGGCCGACACGCTCATCCGGTCGTTCGTCGACGCCACCGGATGGGACGTCGGTGACGGTCGCACCCTGCTCGCCAAGTTCGGGCTCGTGGGCGACCACGTCGAGCGGTCCACCGAGTCGCTGTCGCCGGGGGAACGGACCCGTGCATCACTCGCCCTGCTGGTGGCGAACGGTGCCAATCTGCTCGTGCTCGACGAACCGACGAACCACCTCGATCTCCCGGCGATCGAACAGCTCGAGCAGGCGCTCGAGACCTTCGCCGGCACGGTGCTCCTGGTCACCCACGACCGCGAGTTCCTCGACCGGATCGCGGTGACGCAGCGGGTGCACCTGTCGGGCGGCCGGATCGAAGAGATCGACATCTCGCCGGTGTGAACCGGTAACACTTCAGAGGTGCACCAGACCACGCACGGGATCGGCAAGAACGCGCGGCGAGCGAGTCGTCGACGCGTGAGCCGTCTTCGCCTCGTGCTCGTCGCCGCGGCAGCGCTCGTCGCCGTGGCGGCGTTTCGCGGATGGCTGCCCCCCGCGATCGACCACACCGTCGCCGTGGTCGACAGAGCCCGCGGGCAGGATCTGTCGGGGGACGGCACCTTCCGCGACGACGCGCTGTACGTCGCGCTCTACGGCCATCCGGGTGCGCCGGTGCTCGGCTCGCTCGGCGAACAGGACGTCGACGCCGCCGTCCGGCGCGCACGACGTGTGGCTCGCGACTATGCGGCGTCGGGGCGGCCCGTCGTGGCGACGTTCGAGATCATCACGACGGTTGCCTCGTCATCCGCCGGCACCGATGGCGACTACTCGAACGAGTTCCCCGAGTCGACGTTCGGTCCGTGGATCGACGCAGCCGCCGACGCCGACATGCACGTGGTGCTCGATCTGCAGCCGGGTCGTGACACGTTCCCGTCGCAGCTCGCCGAGATCGAAGATCTGCTCGCCCACCCACACGTCAGCCTCGCGCTCGACCCCGAGTGGAGGGTCGGTCCCGATCAACGCCCCGGGGGCGGCAGGATCGGCACCGTCGACGGCACCGAGGTCAACGCGACCATCGACGCACTCGATCAGCTCGTCCGCCGGCACGACCTGCCGCCCAAGATGCTCGTCGTCCACCAGTTCACACCGTCGATGGTGACGAACCGATCGATCATCAGGGGGACCGACAACGTGCGGGTCCTGTTCCAGATGGACGGCTTCGGTTCGCTCTCGCTCAAGCGGGGGTCGTGGGACCGGATGGTCGCCGACCTGCCGCCGGGTGCATTGACCGGCTGGAAGAACTTCTACGACGAGGACACGCCGACCCCTACTCCCGAGCAGACGCTCGCTCAGGTGCCGCTGCCGACCTACGTCAGCTTCCAGTGATGCGACAGCTTCCGGTGATGCGACCGGCACCGGCCGGTCGCCACCGGATCGGGGTCACCACAAGAGCGTGCCGGCAGCGCCCTTGAACGGTCCCGTGACGTTGCCCGTGATCCACCCGCCGTAGAAGTCGCCCTCGTTGGGGTCGACGCGCTCGTCGTCGACCCAGCACTCGTCGACCGACTGTGCGTAGAACGCCCAGCGGTCCCGGATCGGCTCGAACGAAGAGGTCGGTTCGGGGTAGGTCCAGCACGCCGCCGGCGCGCGGCGGCCGCCGACCACGTCGGCGTAGTGCGCGATGCCCTTCCATTCGCAGCCGGTCCGGCGTGGTGACCGCTCCAGTGAGCGCTCGTCGACGTACTCGGCGGCCACGTAGTAGGCCGGTGCCTGGCTCGTCTCCAGCACGCGTACACATCCCGGTGCGTCGGCGACGGTGACGCCACCGTGAACGACTCGGATCCGCCAGTCCACCCGTTCGACCGCGGGTGGCCGCGGGAAGTCCCACACCGACTCCACCGGCTTGCCGTTCGGCGCGATCGCGCCACGGCCACCGGCCTGCTCGAGTTCGCGAACGCCACGTCGTGCCACGACGTCGAGCCTACGGGCCGTCCCCGGTGTGCCTTCGTCGGCCCGGCCCTCGATCCGGCGTGTCACACGCTGTCGGTAGCCTCGACCTGATCGCAGACCATCGGGTGCTCGGGGCGTTCTCGCCGGCCGTTCGCGAGTGGTTCGCGTCGTCGTTCCCGGAACCCACGCCGCCGCAGATCGAGGGATGGCCACACATCGCCGCCGGCGAGCACACTTTGATCTGTGCGCCGACCGGCTCGGGCAAGACGCTGACCGCGTTCCTCGCGTCGATCGACCGACTCGTCACCACGCCCCGGCCCGAGGCGCGTTCGCACCGCACGCGGGTGCTCTACATCTCTCCGCTGCGCGCGCTCGCATTCGACATCGAGAAGAACCTCCGCGCACCGCTGACGGGCATCGAACTCGCGGCCGAGCGCATCGGCGAGCCGTTCACCGCGCCCGAAGTGGCGATGCGCACGGGCGACACGCCGTCGAACGACCGCCAGAAGCTGATCCGCCGTCCGCCGGACCTGTTGATCACCACCCCCGAATCGCTCTACCTCATGCTCACTTCGCGGGCCCGCGAGACGCTCGAGGGCGTCGAGACCGTGATCGTCGACGAGATCCACGCGATGTCCACCACCAAACGCGGTGCGCACCTGGCGATGACGCTCGAACGCCTCGAAGAAGTCACCGATCGGCCACCCCAGCGGATCGGCCTGTCGGCCACGCAGCGCCCGCTCGAGGAGACGGCGCGTTTCCTCGGGGGGTACAGCGCGCTCGACTCGCCCCGCCCGGTCCACATCGTCGACACCGGCGTGCGCAAGCAGATGGAGGTGTCGGTCGTCGTCCCCGTCGAGGACATGGGTGCTCCGGGCGACGATTCGGCGCCGATGGGGCAGCCCGGCGGTGCCGAGCGCCGCACGAGCATCTGGCCGAGTGTGTACCCACGCGTGCTCGAACTCGTACTCGCGCACCGGTCGACGATCATCTTCTGCAACGCCCGCCGTGCCGCCGAACGTCTCGCAGCAAAGCTCAACGAGCTCGCCGAAGAGCAAGGGATCGGTGTCAACCCCGAAACCGGTCTGATGACCGAGGATCTGGTCAAGGCGCACCACGGCTCGCTCGCGCGCGAGCAGCGGATCGTGATCGAAGACCAACTCAAGCGCGGCACGCTGCGGGCGATCGTCGCCACGTCGTCGCTCGAACTCGGCATCGACATGGGAGCGGTCGACCTGGTGATCCAGGTCGAATCGCCGGGCGCCGTGAGCCGCGGGCTCCAGCGCATCGGTCGAGCCGGCCACAGCGTCGGTCAGCCGAGCAAGGGGTCGATCTTCCCGAAGCACCGCAGCGATCTGATCGAGACCGCGGTCGTGGTGCGTCGCATGCTCGACGGTGAGATCGAACACACGCGCTACCTGCGCAATCCGCTCGACGTGCTGGCGCAGCAGATCGTCGCCCACACCGCTGCGACGGGGGACGTCGCCGTCTCCGAGCTGGCGACGCTGATCCGGCGGTGCGCGAACTTCCACGACCTGACCGACGAACTGCTCGGCAACGTGCTCGATCTGCTCGCCGGTCGCTACCCGAGCGACGAATTCTCCGAACTTCGGCCACGCATCGTCTGGGATCGTGTCAACGACGTCATCCGGGCCCGCGAGGGCTCGAAGCGATTGGCGGTCACGAGCGGCGGCACGATCCCCGACCGCGGGCTGTTCGGGGTGTTCCTCCCCGACGGCACCCGCGTCGGCGAGCTCGACGAGGAGATGGTCTACGAGAGTCGACCCGGCGAGACCTTCCTGCTGGGCGCCTCGACGTGGCGCATCGAAGACATCTCGTTCGAACGTGTCACCGTCACCCCGGCGCCGGGTCAGCCGGGCAAGATGCCCTTCTGGCACGGCGACCGGCCGGGCCGGCCGCTCGAGCTCGGGCGGGCGCTCGGTGCGTTCGTGCGTGAGATCCGGGCCCTGCCCGAGGCCGAGGCGGGTCGGCGGTTGGTCGATCACTACGCCCTCGACGCCTTCGCGGCCGGCAACGTGGTGCAGTACCTGAGTGAGCAGGCCGAGGCGACCGGGGTCGTGCCCGACGACCGGACGGTCGTGGTCGAGCGGTTCCGCGACGAGATCGGCGACTGGCGCGTGTGCGTGCTCAGCCCCTTCGGCACGCCGGTGCACGCCCCCTGGGCGATGGCGATCGAGAAGCGCTTGGTCGATCGGTACGACCTCCCGGTCGAGACGATGTGGGGCGACGACGGCATCGTGATCCGGCTGCCCGAAGCGGCCGATGAGCTCGACGTCGACGTGTTCATGATCGACCCCGAGGACATCGACGAGCTGGTCGTGTCGTCGTTGCCGCAGACCTCGCTGTTCTCGGCCCGGTTCCGCGAGTGCGCCGGCCGTGCCCTGCTGTTGCCTCGCCGTCGCCCCGACAAGCGCACGCCGCTCTGGCAGCAGCGCCAGAAGGCCGCCGACCTGCTCGCGGTGGCGTCGAAGTATCCAACGTTCCCGATCCTCCTCGAGACGTCACGCGAGTGTCTGCAGGACGTGTTCGACGTTCCGGCCCTGCGCGAGGTCCTCGGGCAACTGCAGTCCCGTCAGCTTCGTCTGGTCCAGGTCGACACCTCGTCGTCGAGCCCCATGGCGTCGAGTCTGCTCTTCAACTGGATCGCCCAGTACATGTACGAGGGCGACGCCCCGCTGGCCGAGCGACGAGCCGCCGCGCTGGCCCTCGATCGCGACCTGCTACGCGAACTGCTGGGCGCCGAAGAGCTGCGCGAGCTGCTCGACCCGGGCGTGCTCGCCGACGTCGAGCTCGAACTGCAGTGTCTCGCCGACGGCCGTCGTGCCAGGTCGGCCGACGAGCTGCACGACGTGTTGCGCAAGGTGGGTGACCTGTCGGCTGCGGAGATCGACGTGAGATGCGAGGAGAGTGGTGGCGCCGACTGGCTGACATCGCTCGTCGACGAGCGGCGGGCGATCGAGATCGGGATCGGCGACGATGTCCGGTTCGCGGCCGCGGAGGATGCCGCCCGGTACCGCGACGCCTTGGGTTGTTCGGTCCCGCTCGGGCTGCCGATGGCGTTCACCGATCCGGCGCCGCGACCGCTCGAAGAGCTCGTCAGCCGATTCGCGCGCACCCACGGCCCGTTCCACGCGGGCGACGTCGCCCGTCGCCTCAGCGCACCGGTCGAACGGATCGAGGGAGCGATCTCGGCGTTGGCCGCCGAGGAGCGATTGGTACTCGGCGAGTTCCGGCCCGACGGGGTGCAGCGCGAGTGGTGTGACGTCAACGTGCTCCGACAGCTCCGGCGGCGTTCGCTGGCGGTGCTCCGCAAGGAGGTCGAGCCGGTCGAGCAGGACGCGTTCGCCCGGTTCCTGCCGCAGTGGCACGCCATCCCGGCCGAACGACGGGGCCTCGAGGCGCTCGTCGACTCGATCGCGGTGCTCGCCGGTGCCCCGATCGTTGCGTCGACGCTCGAACGCGACGTACTGCCGTCACGACTCCTCGGCTACCGACCGGCGGCACTCGACGAGCTGTGCACGTCCGGTGAGGTCGTGTGGACCGGCGCCGGCTCGATCGGCGCCCGCGACGGCCGTATCCGGCTGTGTTTCGCCGACCAGATCGGGCTTCTGGCACCCGGGTGGGAGTCCGGTGACGAACCCGACGACGAGATCCACGTCGTGCTCCGGCGGTTCCTCGGCGAGCGCGGCGCCAGCTTCTGGGGCGCGATCCGCGAGGCGGCCCCAGGCGCGAACGACACCGAGCTCCTGGTCGCGCTGTGGGATCTCGTGTGGGCCGGCGAGGTCACCAACGACACCCTGGCGCCGTTGCGGGCCTTGCTGGCCGGGGGTGGGGTGAGCGGATCGAAGCGCCCGTCTCGCCGGTCGGGCGGCCTGCCCCGCCCGGGTCGGCTCGCCCGCCTCGGCCCGCCGGCCGGGGCCGGCCGCTGGAGCCTCGTACAACCGCTCGTCGAACCCGTGCCTGCGCCCACCGAAGCGGCGCATGCGCAGGCGCTGCAGTTGCTCGAACGGCATGGTGTCATCACCCGTGAGGCCGTGCTGGCCGAGGGCGTGCAGGGCGGGTACGCATCGGTCTACGGGGTGCTCAAGGTGCTCGAAGAGCGCGGTCGCACCCGGCGCGGCTACTTCGTCGCCGGTCTCGGCGCCGCCCAGTTCGCCCTGCCGGGTGCCGTCGAGCGGCTCCGCAGCACCCGCGAAGCGGTGGACGTGGAGCTCGACGCCGACCGGGCGCCGGCACCGATCGTGCTCGCGGCCACCGACCCGGCGCAGCCATACGGCGCCGCCCTGCCGTGGCCGGACACGCCGGGCCGGCCGGCACGCAGTGCGAACGCGCTCGTCGTCCTCCACCAGGGGACCCCGCTGGTCTGGTTCGACCGGCGTTCACACCACCTGGTGACGTTCCCGGGGGCATCGGTCGGCCCGGCGTGGGCCGACGCACTCGCCCAACTCGTCGCCTCGGGACGCGAACGAGCCGTGGAGGTGCGCAAGGTCGATGGCGGAGCCGTCACCGACGCGGTCGCCGAGACCCTCCGGTCGGCCGGATTCGTCGACGGCTACCGAGGGCTCGTGATCCGGAGTTGAGACGTCAGTTCGTCGTCGGGCCGATGGCGACGACGGCCCGGTCGCGGCCCTGCTGCTTGGCGAGGTACAAGGCCCGGTCGGCGTGCTCGATGGCCGAGGTCAACTCGTCACCGTCGGCACCGGCGACACCGACCGACACGGTGACGTTGGCACCGTTCGGCAGGTTGATCCCGCGAGCGGCCTCGACGAGACGGTCGGCGACGCACTGTGCTTCGTCGACGTCGGTGTCGGAGAGCAGGACGCAGAACTCCTCGCCGCTGTAGCGGTAGACGACGTCGTCGGAACGAACGTGGTGGGCGAACACGGTGCCGAGGCGCTTGAGGATGTCGTTGCCGGCCTGGTGGCCGTACTGATCGTTCACGCCCTCGAAGTGGTCGACATCGACCAGGATGACCGTCGTCGGGCCGTCGTCGCAGCGGACTTCGAGATCGTGGTCGAGGCGGCGGCGGCTCGCCAGACCGGTGAGCTCGTCGCTCCACGCGAGTTCTTCGAGCTCCTCCGTCTCCGGTCGACGCCACAGCGTGTTGGCGAGTGCGGCACCGCCCAGGATCAGCAGCGACACGGCCGCCACCGCGAGGAGTGCATACGACGGGCCGCTGGAGCCGTCGCCGACCGGCGCCACCGCCGCGGGGGCCGCGGCGATGCGCAACAGATCGTCGATCGCGGCCTCGTACACGACCGGTCGGGGCACCATCGGCACGTCGGTCGCGGCGATGGCCTCGTTCAGCGGGAGACGTTCGAGCGTGCTCTCGATCGCCGGCGTCAACTCGACGCCGAGACCCTGGAGCTGGACGAGGATGGCCTGCCCCTGAACGTCGACCGAGCGGAGTTGGACCTCCACGGCCGCCAGGTCGGTCGGTGAGACCGTGGACTCGGCGAGTGCCACGAGCGCCACCTCCTCGGCGAGCAGATCCGCCGCATCGGTCGCGAGCATGCGGACCGCCTGTGCGCCGTCGATCGAAGCCGCCACCTGCCCGAACGGCGCGAGCGCAGCTGCCGCGACGATCGCAACGAGGGCGTGGCGCACTTTCGACATCATCCACCAGATCGGTCGGGAGGCCCCGAACCTTGAGGAGTCGGGATCCGCCGGCCCGCTCGCCGGGGGCCGGGGCCACGCCGGGCGCGTCGGTCAGGTGCCGGGGCTGACGGCGCGGAGGCCGGCCCACGCCAGCGCGCTGACCTCGCGGGCGATCTCGTCAGCGTCGAAGGATTCTCCGAGACCGACGAGTCGCCGGCTGGCGCCCTCGGCCAACCCGACGAGCGCGTGGGCGAGCGTCGTGCGGTGTTCGGGATCGATGTCCACGGAGATGAGCGGAGCGATCGCAGCGGCCGCATCGTCGGTGATGCGTCGGATCTGCGCGCTGAACTCGCCGTCGTGACGGGCGCTCCCGCCGAACAGGAGCATGAACTCGTCGTGACGCTGCTCCACCCACCGGAAGTACGCCCGGAACCCGCGATCCGTCTGCTGTCGCCCGTCGGTCGCGTCGGCGGTGGCCTTGGCGATCGCGTCGAGCATGCGGGAGCCGACCTCGCCGAGCAGCGCGCTGTACAGATCGCTCTTCGAGTCGAAGTGCTGATAGAGGACCGGCTTGGTGACGCCCGCTGCTTCGGCGATGTCGTTCATCGACGCGCCGTAGTAGCCGGATCGACCGAAGACGTCGATCGCCACGTCGAGGATCTGCTCCCGGCGGGCGTCGGCGGAGAGACGCGGCGTGTTCATGAGTTACCGAAGGGTAATCGAACTAGTACCCGCGCTCCACATCATCTCGCTCGGCCGCCTTGATCGCATAGCCGAGCACGATGGAGGGGGCGAGGAGCACGAACGACACGACCAGGGCGACGATGATGAGCGTCGCCATCGTCGGCGTGAAGCCGAACAGGAACGCCAGGAAGAAGAGCGACACCGCGAGCGCCAGCACCAGGTAACCGACACGGTTGGCCAGGAGGGTCCAGTGGGCGACCCGCGCCCGGCGGGCACGCACAGGATCCGCGGATCGGTCCAGGTCGGACGGTTCGGTCATAGTGTGCGTGCATGGTACGGGTTGTCGAACGGTCCGACGTTGCGCCGGGAGTCTGGCTGATCACGCTCGATCGGCCCGAGCGTCGCAACGCGGTCGATCACGACACCCTCCTGGCGTTGCTCGACGCGCAGCAGGAGGTGGCGCGCGCCCGGGTCGTGGTGCTCACCGGCGCACCGCCCGCGTTCTCCGCGGGTGCCGACCTGACCGGCGTCGAGCACGGCGTCTTCGCGCAGGACCTCGATCGGGTGCTGCGCGGCTTCGTCGCGCTGCCCGCCCCGGTGATCGCGGCCATCGACGGTCCGGCGTTGGGCGCCGGTGCCCAACTCGTCGCAGTCTGCGACCTCCGCGTCGCCACCGGAGACAGCGTCGTCGGTGTGCCGGCCGCCCGGCTCGGGCTCGTGATCGACGGCTGGACGATCGAGCGTCTCCGGCACGAGTTCGGGGTGGCTCTCACGCGTGGGATGTTGACGGCGGCCGAGACCTACACGGGTCGCCGTCTCTTCGACGCCGGTGTCGTACATCGACTCGGCGTACTCGACGACGCACTCGCGTGGGCGGCGGACATCTCGGCCTTGGCACCGCTGTCGATCGGAGCGCACAAGTTCGCGCTCGACGCCGACGGCTCCGACGATGCGCGTGAACGGTTCGACACGCTCCGGCGCGAGGCATGGGCGAGCGAGGACGCGCACGAGGGTCGTACGGCGTTCCTCGAGAAGCGGCGGCCCGCGTTCCGTGGGCGGTAGCGCGCCGATGCGCGAGACTCACACGGTGTCGATCGCCGACGACGAGCACCCAGCCTCGGAGACCCCACCCGTCGGAGTCGTCCCCGACACCGTGTATCACTTCGGCGACGACGGTGGGATCACGCGGTTCGCTCCGCACGTCCCGCAGACCAACCCGAGCCATCCCCCTGCGGTGTGGGCGACGGACACGGCTCACTCTCCGCTCTACTGGTTCCCGCGGGATTGTCCGCGGATCAGCGTGTGGGCGAACGACGAGGTGCAGCAGGCGACGCTGACCGACCTGTTCGGGACCGACGCATCGCGGATCTGTGCGGCGGAGTCACGCTGGCTCGACGGCGTCCGCACGGCTCACGTCTACCGCTACGCCTTCGACGGTGAACAGTTCGCGCCGTGGATCGAAGCGGACGGCCAGTACATCGCCGACGAGGTCGTGAAGCCTCGGGCCGTCGAGCTGCTCGAGGACCTGTTGGCCCTGCACGCCGAGGCCGAGATCGAACTGCGCTTCACCCCGATGCTCGGGACCCTGATGGACCGCATGCTCGCGTCGGGGCTGCCGTTCAGCTTCGTCCGAATTCGCGACGCGCGCCGCTGAGCCGATTCAGATGCCGGCGGGGAGCAGCCGGTTGACGTTCTGGTAGAAGAAATAGAGCGCCACCACGAACGGCACGATGCCGAGCATGACACCGACCCAGACCCGCCGGAACCGCTTGGCGACCTGGTAGGCGATGACGGAGACCAGGGTGAGCATCAGCGCCCACAGACCGATCTGGGGGAACGCAGCTGCGTCGTCGAACCAGCCCTCCTCGAACGCGTCGATCGGTGTGGGCGCCTCGGTCGTGCCCGCACCGGCTGGACTCGCACCGGCCGCCGTGTCCGTCTCGGCGGGGTCGGTGTCGGTCGCGGGAGTCCCGTCGACCGGATCGGCGGCACCGTCGTCGACCCGAGCGTCGTCGGTCGCCGCGTCCGGTGTCGTCGGTGCGTCGGCCGGTGGCGTGACCTCGATCTCGCCCACTCCGACCGCGTCGGCCGCCGGCTCGGTGGCCCCGTCGGCAGCAGGCACGGTGAGCACCGGGTCGTCGCCGGGGATCGGCTCGGCGTCCGACTCGGCGTCGAGCGTGTAGAAGGTCGGGACCCCGACGTTGGACGACTTCGCCGGGTTGAGCACGCTGTGCACCACGATGCGGTCGCGCGCCGTGTACTTCGGATGGCACGACGTCAGCGTGAGCTCGGCGATGTTCGGGTTGGTGGTGGTGACCACCTGGTAGTCGGTCGCTCCCACGACCTCGACGTCGGTGACCTCGTACACGAACCGGTCGCCGTTGAGCAGCGTCGTGATGATCTCGTCGCCGGCAGCGAGCCGATCGACGTCGAAGAAGGGGGCGCCGTACGTGGTGCGGTGGCCGGCGATCGCGGCGTTGCCGAGCTGCCCCGGCAACGGCGTGTCCGGGTAGTGACCGGGACCGTCCTTGAGGTCGTCCAGCGCGACCCCTGGTACCACGATGTCGTCGCGTCCGATCTTCGGGATCTCGAGTCGGAGCAGCGGGTCGCCGCGGGACGGTTGCGGGATCGAATCCTGCACCACCGCATCGTCGGTGAGATCGACTGCGACGGGGACGGCGGCCGCCGTCGCATCGGGTTCCGCCGTCGGTTCACCGCCGGCATCGGCACCCGCGGCGGGATCGTCGACCGGTTCGGCGTCGGGCACCGGTTCGCCGGTGCTGACGTCGTCGACGACCGTCTCGGAACCCGATCCCGACCCGTCGCTCCCGGCCCCGTCGTCCGCGGTGACACCGGTGTCGACGTCGGCCGGATCGGCCGTGGCCGGTGCGTCCGGACCGGCGAACTCGACGAGCAACTCCTCGAACTCGTTCTCGAGCTGCTTCTGGGCCCGAGCGGTCTCGATGCCGGTGCCCCACAGCTGGTATGCCACGAACCCGAAGATCAGCAGTCCCGTCGCGATCAGGACCTTGCCGGTGCCACCCACGTAGAACCGCCAGTCGCGAGGCTGCGGGGGGCGATCCCAGCGGTTGACGCGCCGCCGGCGGCGGTGCCCGTCCGGGGCACCCCCGGCGTCGTCGTCCCCGGCGGCCGCCGGTCGATCCACATCGCCGACCCCGTCGGCCTCGTCGGTGCGCGCCTGTGCGGCTTCGTCGACCCCGTCGGCCGCCCGCTGGTCGGTCACGTGTTCACGATACTGGTCGTACGGCGTCTCGGTCGGTCGCGCCGGGTCCGCTCGGCGCGCTGTCGGTCGTAGCGGCCCGTCGAGGGTCTCGGCAGTAGCGTGACGGCTGGCCTATGAGCGAACCCGACGACGCGCGACGACCCGACGAGCCTGCTGTCGCACTCGACGAGGTCGTCGCCGTGCTCGGGGGGTTCCCGGTGCTCGCCGGCGCGACCCTGCGGGTCGACCGCGGCGAGATCGTGTTGCTGCGCGGTCCGAACGGCGCCGGCAAGACCAGCCTCTTGCGCTTGTGCGCCGGGCTGCTGCCCGTCGAACGGGGGAGTGGTTCGATCTTCGGGCTCGATCTGGCGACCCGTCGTGACGCCATCCGCCCGCGGGTCGGCCTGCTCGGGCATCGAAACGGCCTCTACGACGACCTGTCGGTGGAGGAGAACGTGTCGTTCTGGGGAGCGACCGTGGACGCCGCCGCCGACGAGGTCGACGGCGCGATGGCCCGGATGGGGGTCGACGGCCGGCTCGGCGACGTGCCCGTCCGCAAGCTGTCGGCCGGTCAGAAACGTCGCACGGCACTGGCGTGTCTCGTGGCGCGCCGCGCCGAACTCTGGCTGCTCGACGAACCGCACGCCGGGCTCGACGCGTCCGGCCGGGACGAGCTGGACGCCGTGCTGCGCCAGGCGGTCGGGTCGGGCGCGACCGTCATCGTGGCCAGCCACGAGCTCGAACGGGCCGGGTCGCTCGCCGACCGCATCGTCGACGTGCAGGGTGGCCAGGTCACAGCGGGGTCCGAAGGGTCCGGCGCATGACCCCGACTGCTCGCTGGCGCATCGCCCGGCTCGTCGCTGCCAAGGACCTGCGCATCGAATGGCGGAGCAGGGTGCTGATCAACCAGGTGCTGCCGTTCGCCGGCGTCACGATGATCATGTTCGCGTTCGCCCTCGACGCATCCGATGTGCTCGAACGCGTGGCCCCGGGTCTGATCTGGCTCGCCACGCTGTTCAGCCTGCTCGTCCTCGTCCAGCGGGCGTTCGCCGTCGAGGCCGACGACGGTGCCCTCGATGCGCTCCGCGTCGCCGGGGTCGACCCGATCGCGATCTTCTGGGGCAAGTCGCTGGCACTGGCCGCGCAGCTCGCCGTGCTGGAGGTCGTCCTGGTGATCTCGGCCGTCCTGTTGTACGGCGCCGACGTGCCCGTCGGGGGTGTCGTGCTGTTGGTCACAACCCTCGTGGCCGCCACCGCTGGGCTCGCTTGCGTCGGTACGCTGTACGGAGGCCTCACCGCCGGTTTCTCGGGCCGCGAGACATTGCTCCCGCTGCTCATCCTGCCGGTGGTGGCACCTGTCCTGATCGGGGCGACACGAGCGGTGGAATCAGCGCTCGGCACCGGCGGGGTGGCGCTGTCGGAGGGCTGGCCGTGGATCGGCCTGCTCGCCGTCTTCGCTGTCGCGTTCGGCGTCGGCGGTGCCCTGGCGTTCGGCCCGCTGATCGAGGAGTCCAACTGAGCCCAGGCCGCATCCCCCGCCAGACCGACCGGAAACGGATCCGATGACGACGACTGACACCGAACCGATCGCCGACGAACCGATCGGCAACCGACAGCACGGCACCGGCACCCGGGCCACACGGCTGCTCGGCGTGGCGACGATCATCACCATGGGATGGCTCGTGGCGTTCGGGCTCGGGTTCTCGCCGGCCGACCGGGACCAGGACGAAGCCGTCCGCATCCTGTACGTCCACGTGCCGACCATCTGGCTCGCCTACCTCGCGTTCGTCGTCACGGCGATCGGTTCCGGTCTCTACCTGTTCACCAAGAAGCACTCGTTGGGCTTCGACCGTGCCGCCGGGGCGAGCGCCGAGATCGGTGTCGTCTTCATGGCCGTCACGCTCGCGGTCGGCATGATGTGGGGTCGGATCACCTGGGGCGTCTTCTGGCAATGGGATGCACGTCTGACCACCACGGCACTGCTGTTCGTGTCCTACATCGGGTACCTGGCGGTCCGGAATCTCGGCGGTAGCCACGAACAGCGGGCGAAGCGGAGCGCCGTCGTCGGGCTCCTGATCGTGTTGGAGATCCCGCTCGTGCACTTCTCGGTGAGGATGTGGCGCAGCCTCCATCAGGAGGCGAGCGTGCTCGACACCGACGGCGACATCGACATGGACGGCCTGATGCTGTTC